>Ga0075163_10000041_pt1 | contig 127235 bp, 112 predicted proteins | sample JI1023141ADNA_FD_71478 | JGI IMG/M metagenome (GOLD analysis project Ga0075163, IMG submission 71478) | Wastewater effluent complex algal communities from Wisconsin, to seasonally profile nutrient transformation and Carbon sequestration -... | ecosystem: Engineered > WWTP > Effluent > Algae...
ACCCGCACTACGGATACATCACATGACAGCAGTCGGCGAGATGGTTCGGCTGAAAAGCCGCGATGACTTCGAACTTGGCGCCTATCACGTTGAGTCAACGGGTCCTCGAAAAGGCGGCGTCATCGTCATCCAGGAAATTTTCGGACTGTCCAGCCACGTCAGACACATGACGGAGCGTCTTGCTGCTGAAGGCTACGAAGCCATTGCACCGTCCATGTTCGATCGCGCGGCGCCCGGTTTCATTGCAGAGCCGGATGAAGTTCAGGAGTTCATGGCGAAAGGCCGCGAACTTGCGATGGGCAACGGGCCGAAGCATGCGATGAACGACATCGGCGCCTGCTTCGATGCGATGCGCGCACAGGGGCCGGTGTTCGTCACGGGTTATTGCTACGGCGGAACGATGAGCTGGATGGCGGCCTCGCAGATCGAGGGGATCGCGGCGGCGTCCTGCTATTACGGCGGCAACATACCGCAGCTGCTGCAGATGACGCCGCAATGCCCGACCATCTGCCATTTCGGCGCCAAGGATACGCACATCCCGCTGGTTGGCGCGGTCGACAAAGTGCAGGCCGCGCATCCGGAAATTCCCGTCTATGTCTACGACGCCGGGCACGGCTTTGCGCGCAAGGGCTCGACGGACTACGATGCCGCGTCCGACAGCCTGGCGTTCGAGCGGACCATCGAGCTGTTCGGCAGACACGCTGGCTAGACCATCGACATGACATCGCGTTCGGTCGCCATCGCGGGATGCGGCGTTGCGGGTCTTGCCTGCGCGACCTTGCTGGCGCGTGGCGGGAACAGGGTGACGGTGTTCGACCGGCTGGATGCGCCGCGTCCGCTGGGGTCCGGGTTGATCCTGCAGCCGGTGGGACTGGCTGTGCTGGACGAGATCGGCGTCGGCGCGCGGATACGCGGGCTGGGCGCCCCGATCGAGCGGCTGTTCGGCAAGGCGGAACCATCGGGGCGCGTTGTGCTGGACGTGCGGTATCGTGCGCTGGGATCGAGCAAGCCAGCCGGGCTCGCGGTGCATCGCGGCGCGCTGTTCCAGGTGCTGTACGACGCTGCGGCGGCGAGCGGTGTCGAGATGGTTGCAAGCCATGAGGTTGTAGGCAGCGACGGCGACGGTCGGCTGATGTTTGCCGGCGGCCGTACGAGCGCGAAGTTCGATCTGGTGATTGATGCACTCGGCGTGCAGTCGAAGCTGGCGCACGCCGCGCCGATTTCACCGCTGGCCTATGGCGCGCTGTGGGCCAGCCTCGACTGGCCGGAGGGGGCCGGGTTCAATTCCACCGCGCTGGAGCAGCGCTATGAGCTGGCGCGGAAAATGGTCGGCGTGCTGCCGATTGGACGATTGCCGGGAGCGCTGAACCGGCAGGCGGCGTTCTTCTGGAGCCTGAAGCACGCCGACCATCAGGCGTGGAGGGCGCGCGGGCTGGAGGCGTGGAAGGATGAGGTGCTGAAGCTGTGGCCGGAGACGGCGCCGCTGGTCGCGCAGATCGAGCGGGCCGAGCAGCTGATCTTCGCCAGCTACTGTCACGCGACCCGGTCCTCGCCGCTGTCGCGCGCGGTGGTGCACATTGGCGACAGCTGGCACTGCGCCAGTCCGCAGCTTGGGCAGGGAGCGAACATGGCCCTGCTGGATGCGCTGGCATTGGCGCGGGCGCTGGAGACCGGGCAGGATCTGGAAGCGGCGCGAACGGCCTATGCGCGGGCGCGCCTTTTCCATATCCGGCTCTACCAGCTCGCGTCCTGGAGCTTTACGCCCGCCTACCAGTCGGACAGTGCGTTCCTGGCCTGGTTGCGCGACTGGCTGGTCTCGCCGCTGTCCCGGATCTGGCCGGCGCCGCCCGTTCTCGCGGCGCTGGTGGCCGGGGCGATAGGCTCCCCCCTGCAGGCTATCGGAAAGCTTGGGGGCGCGGCGCCGCAAACCCTTTCCACCGCGCCAACCCCGAACTAAACCCAAAGCCATGACCAAGACCGTTGACCGGACCGATGTCTTCAAGTCAGCCCTTTCGGCCGCCACGCGCGCGCTGGTGGGGCGGGACGAGGTTTCGGTCGACTTCGCAGTCGATGGCGGGCGGGTCGCGGGCGACCAGATCACCCTGTCGACGCCGCCACGGGATGTAACGCCCATCGCCATTGCACGCTCGCGCGGGCAGGCGGATGCGCTGGCGCTGCGGCTGGCGCATCACGACGTGACCCAGCACGCCAGGCTGATGCCCAAGCGCGAGGATGCGCGGCGGCTGTTCGAGGCGGCCGAACGGGCGCGGATCGAATCCATCGGGGCGGCGGCGATGGACGGCGTCGCCGACAATCTCGACGCGGCGATGCTGCAGCGCTGCGAGCGGGCGGGCTATTCGAGAAAGATGGAGCAGGCCCGCGCGCCGATGGAAGACGCGCTGGAATTCGTTCTGCGCGAGATGCTGACGGGACGTGCGCTGCCAGCGCCGGCCGAGGGTGTCGCCGATGCATGGCGCGGGGAACTCGTGAAGAAGGCTGCGACCTCGCTGGCGCGGGCGCAGGCCAGCATGCAGGACCAGAAGGCGTTCGCCGACGTGGTGCACGCCGTGCTGCGCGATCTCGCCATGGGCGATGAAGCCGTCGGATCAGACGAGACGTCCGATGAGACGGGCGAGGACGACGAGGAAGGCGAAGCCAAATCGTCAGCGCCGGAAGAGGGCGAAGGCGACGGTGAGGGTGAAGGCGAGGAGCAGGAAGACGCAGGCGGAGAAGCCGGCGAGGGTGAGCCCGGCCAGGAGCTGGAGGCGACAGCATCGCTGGACGCCGACGCCGACATGGATGTCAGCGAAACGGACGACGATGAGCCGTCGACGCCGGTGCGGCCCAACTACCGCTCGGGCGACGAGTTGCGCTCGGACTACAGGGCGTTCACGACGGTCCATGACGAGATCGCCAATGCCGACCAGCTTTGCGACCCGGAAGAACTGACGCGTCTGCGGGCCTATCTCGATGCGCAGCTGCAGGGATTGCAGGGCGCCGTGTCCCGACTGGCGAACCGGCTGCAGCGCAAGCTGATGGCGCAGCAGAACCGGTCGTGGATGTTCGATCTGGAAGAGGGCGTGCTGGATACGGCGCGGCTGACGCGCGTGATCGTCGATCCCACCGCGCCGCTGTCTTTCAAGAGCGAGGACGAAAGCAAGTTCCGCGATACGGTCGTGACCCTGCTGCTGGACAATTCCGGGTCGATGCGCGGGCGGCCGATCATGGTGGCGGCGCTGTGCGCTGACATTCTGGCGCGGACGCTGGAGCGCTGTGGCGTGAAGGTGGAGATTCTCGGCTTCACGACGCAGGCGTGGAAAGGCGGCTTGTCCCGCGAGGACTGGATCAAGGCGGGAAAGCCCGCGAGCCCCGGCCGTCTCAACGATCTGCGCCACATCATCTACAAGTCGGCGGATGCGCCGTGGCGCCGCGTGCGTCGCAATCTCGGCCTGATGATGCGCGAGGGGCTGCTGAAGGAGAACATCGACGGGGAGGCGCTGTTGTGGGCGCATGACCGGCTGATGGCGCGCGCTGAACAGCGCAAGATCATGATGGTGATTTCGGACGGCGCGCCGGTGGATGACTCGACGTTGTCGGTCAATGTCGGCAATCCGCTGGAGAAACACCTGCGCGAAGTGATCGCGCATATCGAAGGCCCGATGTCGCCGGTCGAACTCATTGCGATTGGCATCGGACATGATGTGACACGGTGGTATCGCCGCGCCGTGACGATCATCGACGCCGAACAGCTGGGCGGGGCGATGACCGACAAGCTTGCAGAATTGTTTGGCGAGGAAGAGGCGCGCCGCGCCAAGGCCGAAGCCGATGCAGCGCCGCAGCGCGGCGGCGGACGCTCGCGCGGCGGGCCGCAGGTCGATATCAGCCGGGCGGTGAAGAAGACGACGTTTCAGGAAGTTGGGCGAGGCCGGCAGTAGTGGTCGTGTCGGCGTGTCGTGAGCGCGCGATGACGGGAGAGATCGATGCGCCTTCTGGCCGGAACAGCCGGGTTTGCAGCCCTGATCCTGGGCGCGTGCGCGGGAGCGCCAAAGGCTGACATGACGCTCAACTCGCTGGCTGAACGGTATGTGCGTCTGACGCTGGAAATCGATGTCAGCGAGCCGGGCTATGTCGATGCGTACTTCGGTCCCGAGGCCTGGCGCGAGGACGCCCGGACCGCGAAGGCCGGCGTCGTCGAGATGAAGATGGCGGCCGATACGCTGCTGGGTGACGTGAAGCGCTGGCGCAGTTCGGGAGCCGAGGAGACACAACGCGCCAAAGTGCTGGCGGCCAACATCGCGAGCGCGCGTTTCCGGCTGGACATGATCGGCGGCGCGCGGGCTCCCTTCAAGGAAGAGGTTGAACGGCTGTTTGGCGTCACGCCAGTGCTGAAGCCCCTGACAGACTATGATCCTGTGCTGGTCAAGATTGCGCGGCTGGTGCCGGGCAAGGGTTCGCTGCCGGAACGGATCGACAGGTTTCGCGCCAAGCATGTCATTCCGGCAGACAAGCTCAGCGTGGTGATGAACGCGGCGATTGCCGAATGCCGCAAGCGGACGGCGACTTTCATCACGCTGCCCAAGGACGAAAGCTTCACGATGGAGGCGGTGACCGGCGTGAGCTGGGGCGCTTACAACTACTACAAGGGCAAGAACCGCAGCGAGATCCAGATCAACACCAACCTGCCGGTGCCGATCACCAGCGCGATCGTCTATGGCTGTCATGAGGGCTATCCCGGCCATCATGTGCAGGGGATCTACAACGAGAAGCTCTATCGCGAACGTGGCTGGCCGGAGTATTCGGTGGCGCCGCTCTATGCGCCGGCGAGTTCGCTGAACGAGGGCGGGGCGGATTTCGGAATCCAGCTGGCCTTCCCGGACAATGAGCGGGCGGCCTTCGAGGCAAAGGTGCTGTATCCGCTGGCCGGGCTCGATCCGGCCACGGCGTTCGATGCCTCGGAACTGCAGCAGGCGCTGGGTGAGTTGAACGGCGCCAATCTGACGATCGCCGAAATGTATCTCGACCAGACAATCGACCGCGCCAGGGCTGTGGAGCTGACGCAGCGCTACCAGCTCGCCTCGCGGGAGAAGGCGGAGACGTCGGTGCGGTTCATCGACGACTATCGCTCCTACATCATCAACTACAGCACCGGCGAAGCGCTGATCCGGTCCTATGTCGACCGGCTGGGCGGCGATGCGAAAGCTCGGTGGGCGGCCTATGTCGGCGTCATGTCGAAGCCGACACTGCCTTCGGACCTGATGCCGTGAGGCGCGCAGCGGCGGGCCTTGCTGTATTGCTGGCGACGGGGTGCGCGACGAATGCAGCGCCGATTGCCCCGGTGACGCCGCCCGCAGCGCCGGTTGTTGTTGTGGACGCTGCGCCTGTTCCGAACTCACCGCCTGTGCACCCTGTCGACGAAGAACCTGCGAGGCCTGTCTCCGTGCCAGCGGAGGTGCGGCCGGTTGCGCCGGTTGCGGCGAAGGCCGGTGGACTTGATGCGTATCTGAAAGCGCTGTCGGATGTGTCCTGTCCGGCGGGTACGAAGAAGACGGCGCCGGACAACATCGCGATTTCCGCCAGACCTGTGCCGCTGCAGACACTCAATCCCGGCCGCAAGAAGGTTGGCCAGCTGACGTTTGTGGCCGGGTTTCATCTCTCCAGTCCGGACAAGCGCTTCGGCGGTCTCTCGGGTCTCGACGTTCTGGACGACGGCAATCTCCTCGCGGTGTCGGACGTGGGCGATCTTGTCTGGATCGATCTGGCAGGGGATGGCGTGACGCCGGTGTCGGGCAGGATCGCCAGGATGCTGGATGCGAAGGGCGTCCAGCTGGGCGGCAAGGCGGATGGCGATGGGGAAGGCCTTGGCGTGAGTGACGGCCTGGCTCTGGTGTCGTTCGAGCGCAATCACAGGGTGCTGGCGTTTGATGTCGGCCGATGTGGTGCTGCGGCGCGCGGGGCGCCGATTGTGTCTGGCGGGTACGGGCGGCCGCTGCCGGAGGCTTTCCGGTCGGCAAACATCAGCGTCGGCGAGAATGAAGGCCCCGAACCGCTGGCTGTGACGGCGGACTGGATGCTGTTCACGGGTCTGGAGACGCTGGTGGGTGCGTCCGGGCCGCTGTCGGCGCGCCCGATCGAAGCGGCGCCGGAATTCGACCTGCGCATCGAAACAGGCGCGCCCGAGTTTGTCGGTCTGGATGTGGTCGAGGAAGGTGACGCCGTGCGGGCGTTTTCGCTGCACAGATCGTTCAGTCCGCTTGATGGCAACGCCATCACGCTCACAGAGACCGATTTCCGGCGCGAACTGGACCAGGCCAGTCTGCCGCGCCGTGCGGTCTCGGAGATTGAGCAGCGGTCGCATACGCGCTTTGTGAAGACGGCGACGCGGCGGCTGGCGGAGATGAATGTGCTGCTGACCATCGACAATTTCGAAGCCGTCGCGGCGAAGGCCATGAATGATGGGCGCGTGCGCCTGTTCGTGATTTCGGACGACAACTTCAAGAGCAGCCAGCGTACGCTGTTGTTCGTGTTCGATCTGGCGAAGTAGACGCCAAACAAAAAATGCCGGCGGTCGTCTCCAGCCGCCGGCTCAAACCCGAAGGTTCTGTCTCTATCTACTGCGCGGGCGCGAGCGTGGCTGCATCGGTTTCGCGATCGACGGCGCAGGTGAGGCGGACTGAGCTGTCGTCCGACTTCTTGACGCGCAGCCTGAAGGTCAGGCTCGCATCGCTGACCGTCATTTCATTCTTGTCGACATAGACGGTCTTCGGCGCGGGCTGGTCGGCTTTCGCGGCAGCTTCGCAAAGCTTCTTGCCCTTGCTGAGCGACGTTTTGGCCATCGCGGGTGCGCTGGTGAAGGTCGCAGCCAGGAGGAGGGCGCCGATCAGGGAGGTTTTCTTCCTGGCGGTCTCCCAACGGACCTGTCATCGGTCCGGTTGTTGATTGTGTAGCTGCATTATTTGATGCGCAAGTTAAAAGCGTATATGCAGGATTAAATGGCCAAGTCAGATAATCTGGACTTTCCGTGCCTCGCCTACGCCTCCCGGCGGACCTCCCGGGCGGTGAGCAATTTCTTCAATGCCCAGATGAAGCCGCTGGATCTCAACGTTGCGCAGTTCGGCTTGCTGGCGACGGTGGCGCGTCTGCCGGGACGATCATTGAGCGCGATTGGCGAGAGCATGCTGCTCGATGAAAGCACGCTGGCGCGGAACCTGGCGGTGCTGGAGAAGCGCGGGTTGATTGCCTCCGAGGGCGGACGGGGACGCGGCGGTAAACAGGTAAGTCTTTCGGCTGAAGGCGAAACTCTTTTCGTTGACGCCGCGCGCATCTGGAAACGCGCAAACATCAGGCTTGCCGCCGAGATGCCGCCCGACCAGGTTGAAGCCGGCCGGGTGTTTCTCAAGAGCCTTTCGGATGCATCGGAACGCCTCCGTCAGAAAGATGAAGCGTCCGGAGACTGATGTCTCCGGACGCGGAGGCGGCGTGACGTGGCCTATTCGGCCGGCGTCAACGTGGCGGCTTGCGACTCGCGGTCGACGGCGCAGATCAGCTTGGCCGATTTGTCGTCGGCGGCTTTGACCCGCAGCGTGAACTTCAGGACGTCGGCGTTGACGCGGGTCTCGTCCTTGTCGACGCGAACCGTTTTCGGTGCGGGCGTCTGGGCGGTGGCGGCGGCCTTGCAGACGGCTTCGCCCTTCTGGATCGAGATGGGGGAAGCGAAAGCGGGGGCGGCGAGCGCCACAGCGGCGGCAGCGAGGATGGCGAGGGAGGAAAGGCGGGTCATGTTTGATCTCCGGTTTTTTTGATGCCCGCTTTGGGAGGCGGACGCCCGACCAGACACTGTCTACCTAGACGCTGTCAAGTAACGTCGGGGTCAATTGAACTGAGGCGCGCTCACAGGTGCGTTAAGTCCGTCTGGCGCCGGTGATTGGCGGTCAAATTTTCGCGTGTGGGGGGCGCCTCGGCCGAAGCTGACCTAGCTTGGTTTGCAGTCGAGCCCGGTTGCCGGGCGGTGGAGGGGTTATGGCTGACGGTCTTGATGGGCGCTTGAAGGGGGCAGCGGCCGAGGTGAAGCCGACGCAGGCAATGCTCGACCTGTACAATGACTACGCCCACGACGTGATCGACCGGCGGACCTTCATGGACCGGCTGTCGAGATATGCGCTCGGCGGCGTCACTCTGGCGATGCTGACCGAAATGCTGATGCCGAAATATGCGACGGCGCTGCAGCTGGCGGAAGACGACAGCCGGATCCGCGGTGAGCGCATCACCTATGCAAGCCCCAAGGGCGCAGGAACGATGGGCGGCTATCTGGTGCGGCCTGCAAGCGCCAAAGGCAAACTGCCGACCGTCGTGATCGTGCACGAGAATCGCGGCCTCAACCCGCATATCGCCGACGTGGCGCGGCGGGCAGCGGCAGCCGGCTTTCTCGCATTTGCGCCGGACGCGCTTTATCCGGTCGGCGGCTATCCCGGGACCGACGATGCGGGGCGCGAACTTCAGTCCAGGCGCAACGGGCCGGAGATGCTGGAAGACTTCATCGCAGCCGTGGAGCTGATGCAGAAACACCCCGAGGGCAATGGCAAGGTTGGCGTCACCGGCTTCTGCTATGGCGGCGGCGTGTCGAACCAGCTTGCGGTGCGCATGCCGACGCTGGCGGCGGCCGTTCCCTACTACGGCGCGGCGCCGGCGAAGGAGGATGTGGCGAAGATCAACGCGCCGTTGCTGATTCACCTCGCAGGCATCGATGACCGCATCAACGCTGGCTATCCCGCCTATGAAGAGGCGCTGAAGGTCGCAGGAAAAACGTATACGCTGCACAAGTACGAAGGCTGCAGTCACGGCTTCCACAACGATACCACGCCGCGCTTCGATCCGGAGAATGCGCGCGTGTCGTGGAACCGCACGCTGGACTTCTTCCGGCAGCATCTGGCCTAGAGGGACACACATGACTTTGACAGTGTTCGGGCGGGCGGCGTTCTGCGCGCCCGCGATACTGGCGTTCGCGGTGCCTGCCGGATGCGGCGAGGCGGAAGCGCCAAAGGCCGAGACGATTGCACCGGTTGCTGTCGCTGATGCGCCGCCGCGGCCGGAGCCGGTGAATGGCTGGGTGGAGCTGCCCTCGACCGACGCCGTCGCGCGCGTGCAGCCGGCGAAGTGGCGGACGGATGTGATCGACATTCCGGTGCCGGCCAATGGCGGCGACCTGGAATACAAGCTGGCGCTGAAGAAGGGCGACGCCGTGGTCTATTCGATCAGCTATGGCGCGCTGGAGCATCCGGGCATGGCGGTGGTCGAGTTTCACGGCCATACGCCCAAGGGGCCGGACGGAGTGGGCGACCTGATGTTCTATTCCAAGACGGGCGGATCGACCGAGCATGGGCAGATGATCGCGCCGTTCGAGGGGATCCATGGCTGGTATCTGAAGAACGATTCCGCGAAGGATATCGTGGTGCGGCTGGAGGTGGCGGGCTTCTACGAGCTGATCCCGGCGACCTGAGCGTGCGAAAACCTGCATTTCAAAGGGTTCGGGCTCGCCTGATAAGCGCTGGTTCTTGACACTGGTGCGTGTCGCAAGCCTTGCTTGGCGCGGGATAGCGGCGTTGAGGGGACCTGTCATGAAGATGCGGATTCTGGCCGGAGCGGGCCTTGGCGCGATCATGTTGTCGGGTTGCGCCATGGTCAGCGATCTCGGCGCCACGGGGCTGGCCGAGAACATCGAGGACAACGCCGCGATCCTGAACGATGCGCACACGCGCGCCATGACCGCGATCATCGCCAAGAACGTGCTGCGCGCCCGCGACCGCTGGCCGACCAACTACACGACGCTGTCGGGCATCAAGTCGAACCCGACCATGTCGCTGAACGGATCGGCCAATCTCGGACCGCTGGGGATCGGCAATGCGCCGATGCCGTTTGCAGGATCATCGGCTTCCGTCTCGCGCAACGAGTCGGCGAATGCGGAATACTCGGTCAACCCGTTCTCCAACAACGACAAGACGCAAGGTCTGCTGAAGCCGATCCAGCCGGAGATGCTGTCCAACTACTGGCAGGCCGGGTGGCCGCGCGAGACTCTGATGTGGCTGTTCGTCGACGCCGTGACATTCGCGGGCGAGACCCAGCCCTGGTATATCGATGGCGATGAATTCTCGGCCGCACCGTCTGCGAGCGATGTCGCCAACACCAGGCGCTATGTCGAGATCATCGCACGGGCCAAGCGCAACGAGGTGATCTTCGACGAGTTGCCCTCCCTGACGCAGGATGAGCGGGGGTGCGCTCCTTATGATCCGGTCTACCTGCGCGAGACGCTCGGCGGGGCGCTGGCGGGCGGAACGAGCGCGAAGACCGAGACGATGTCGGAATCGATCGTGGCCATAGAAGGGCTGACGGGCAAGAAGCTGGTGCTGGCGCCGGATACGCGCGCGGCCAAGCAGGAAGCGTTCGTGGCGCCGGACCGGTTCAACCGCCGGCTGCTGCTGTGCGAGCCCAATGAAAAGCGCTGGGGTTTTGTCGATGCGAACACCGGCGCCGTGGTGGCCGAGATCCGCACGCGGTCGTTCGACGACATGATCTATTTCCTCGGTGAAACGCTGCGCAGCGGCACCGAGGAAAAGCCGGTCATCGTGGGCGGCGTGGTGCTGTTCCAGACGTATTCGAAGCGTGATGCGCGGCAGTTTGCCGTGCGTGTCGAACATGCGGGCGACGTCTATTTCATCGCCCCACAGACGCCCGTGGGCGATGCTGGCGGGCCGAAGGATGTGACGGGCAACGTGCTGTCGCTTCTGAATCAGTTGTACCTGCTGGCGCAGTCGGACGAGTTCCTGCGCGCGCCGGAAGCGCGGGTGCGCTGAAGCCGTCTCATGTGGTGATCTGCGTCTTCAGGCTGGGGTCCATGACCCCGCCGGCGACGAGCGCCTCCCAGATTTCCTCCGCCGTTTCGGCAAAGCGGAAGAGAGTGAGATCATTGGCGGCGATCATGCCGTGTTTGACCAGTGCGTCGAAGTTGATGATCTCGCGCCAATAGGGTTCGTCGAACAGCACGACCGGAATTCGCGGCGCCTTGTCGGTCTGTCTCAGTGTCAACAGTTCGAACAACTCGTCCAGCGTGCCAAAGCCGCCGGGGAACACCACCAGCGCGTTGGCGCGCATCGCGAGGTGCATTTTGCGCATCGCGAAATAGTGGAATCGGAAGGTGAGCTCCGGGGTTGTCCAGGGATTTGGCTCCTGCTCGCGCGGGAGGGTGATGTTGAAGCCGATTGTCGGGGCGCCGGCGTCAAACGCGCCGCGATTGGCGGCGCCCATCACGCCCGGGCCGCCTCCAGTGGCGATGACGTTGTCGCGCGGATTGTGATCCGTGAGCAGTGCGCCGCCACGTTCAGATGCGATGCGGCCAAATGCGTGTGCTTCTTCATACCAGCGGGCATGACGCTCCGTGCTGTCTGGATCAGTGCGGGCTGATCCGAAGACGACGATGGTGGAGCGTATGCCCCAGGCGCGCAGGGCCTCTTCCGCCTTGGCGTATTCCAGCATGAAGCGCACGCCGCGCATGGAATCGCCGAGCAGGAAATCCTGATCGAGCGCTGCCAGCCGGTAGGAGGGCGAGGCCATCGCGGCAGCATTGGACGGGGATGCGGGAGATTCGGGGAGCTTTGTCATGGTGAGTATTTAGGCGCTTCGCCGGGAATGTCATCCCGGCAGTCGCGTGGCGACGGCTCATGGACCACCTGACATAACGGGGCCGGTCGAGCTGTTGAAGACACGCGCCGAAAGCTCCACGGCGCGGAAGCGCCTGGAGTGATGCTGTCGTTCTGCCCTCGAGTGGCGGGCTGGGGACGCGGCCACGCCGCGTCAGGGATCGTGCGGATGCGCTGTCGCCAGCGCGCTCAACGCGAACTCGCCGCGTCCGCGCGGTCTGCCTCACCGGCCCGACACAAGGCGTTGTTTCACACCTCTGATGTGGTTCGCCGGAGGCGTGCGGGTCATGGCTGTTCGACCATGATCCCCGGATCTCCCGTGCCTGGGGGCGTCTCTTGCCCACGGGGCTCATCACGCTCGACCGCACCGCGCAGGCGCCGTTGAACAGTTGGCCAGCTGCCCTCCATGTCTGCGCGATGTCCGGAAGACAGGCGTGCGGTGAGTGGGCGCCGCGAAGAAGGAAACTTTGCCTATTATTATACTTGACGTACCCACGGGCAGAACCTATCTCCAATTCAACGGAGATCGAAATGTCCTACCTCAACGCCCCCCACCTCCACGACGAAGCAGCGGCCTTCCGGTTTGTTGAAGCCCGCGTCTGGGCCAAGGGCCGCGTCTGCCCGCATTGCGGCGTGGTGGATCAGTCCAGCGCCATGAAGGGCGCCTCAACCCGCATGGGCACTTACAAGTGCTACGCCTGCCGCAAGCCCTTCACCGTGAAGATCGGCACCATCTTTGAATCCTCGCACGTGAAGATGCACCTCTGGCTGCAGGCGATCTTCCTGATCGCGTCCAGCAAAAAGGGGATCAGCACCAACCAGCTTCACCGTACTCTGGGCGTCACCCTGAAAACCGCTTGGTTCATGTCGCACCGTATCCGTGAGGCCATGCGCTCGGACAACAAGGGCGGCCTGCTGGGCGGCGGCGGCTCCATCGTGGAAGGGGATGAGACCTATTTCGGCAAGCCTGCCGAGGGCAACAAGACCACTGCACACGGCAACGCCTATAAGACCGCCCGTCGCAAAGGCGCTCGCCCCATCGTCTCGCTTGTTGAGCGGGCCGGTCAGGTCCGTTCGTTCCACGTCCCCAGCTGCACCAAAGCCAACGTCTCCAAGATCATCATGGAGAACGTGGATCGCGAGAGCCGCTTCATGACCGACGAAAGCCGCCTCTACACCGGCTCTGAGGAAGCGTTCCTCTCGCACGAGACCACCAAACACAGCGCTGGCGAGTACGCGCGTGGCGACGTCTACAGCAACACCGTGGAGGCGTATTTCAGCGTCTTCAAGCGCGGTATGCGTGGCACCTACCAGCACTGCGCGGAGAAGCATCTTCACCGCTACTTGGCTGAGTTCGATTTCCGGTTCAACAATCGCGTTGCGCTTGGCGTCGATGACTCGCCGCGCACTGACGAACTGGTCCGCAGCGTCGTCGGCAAGCGGTTGACCTATCAAACAGCTAGTGCGCGAGCCTGAGTTTTATGCCGAAAAAGAAGCCGCCAAAGCCCGACGAGAAGCCGCAAAAAGAGCGGTTCAAAGAGGCCGTCGAATCTATTGGCGCTGATCCAACGGGCAAAGAATTTGAGCGGGCGGTGAAAAAGATCGTGCCGCCTAGGGCCAAATCTTAGAATGCAGGTCGGGCGCGTGAGTTTGACGGGCCTTTAGCTGAATCTAGGGTTTGTCGTTGGTCGTCTCCCAAATGTGGCGATACCCGCGAGTGGCATCAATGGCGCTCACGTCTCCTTGGTAGGCTTTCACGAGCGCGGTGAGCATCACTTCGTCGTAGTACTTCAGCTGATCGACAGGCCGCAGCAGCGCGCGAAGATCCTTCCGGGGGGATTTTTTTGCGGCCATTTTTTCGGTTGCGTTTCTAGTCAACCAAGCCAGGAGATCAGCCGCCTGCAGCGGTGTTGCATCCTCCTTGTCGAGAAAGGTGTGTGACGCGTAGCGATACTTGGCGCGTTCCGCCGGGTTAGCGTAGGCCTCATTGAGAATTTTGTTAGCCTCTGCGGCGCTATCGTGTCCCGCCTCGAAGAAATAAGCGAAACGGCCCTGAAAGCCGGTTTGAGTTGCCCAGTTCGAACAGATCGATAGGCAGTTCCGCAGCAAGTAGGCATACGAAGAGCCCATGGCAGGAATAGCCGGTGACACGATGCGCTCGTATTCCTCTTGGCTGATGGAGAGAGCGAAGCCAAACGCGCTGTACTCGTGGATGCGGGCGATCAACTTCTTTTCAAATGAGAGGCAACGGTTAGCGTCCCATCCCTTGAAGTGTTTCGACGGACCGTTGATTTCCTTTTTATGGGCATAGGGCACCTGCTCGTCGGATAAGACCGCAGACCATGAGCTATCGAATGCCTGCGCGCCTTCCCGGTAAAAGACGTAGCCAGCGATGCTCGAAAACCGCGAACCCTTATGGGTGCCGCTCTCGTCCACATAGACCTCAGCAATCACCACGACCGCTCCGCCCTTGGGAACAGCGACCTGCAACAGCCGCTGAAATAGCTCGTCACCTCCGCTCATAGCACGATTCCCCGCTGGGTACGGGAAGTATAATAATAGGAAACTTTGCCTACAGCTGGAGTCCCGTTGGCTCGCCCCCTCCTGCATTGCGCAGGCTGAGACGCCGCCATTGTTTCCCTCCCCCTTTTTTGGGGGGGGAAGCGGTTGTGCTGCTGAGGGAGTTTCGGACGCGGGGATTTTTTTCATCTCCCCCTGGAAGGGGGAGGGACGCGAAGGGGCTCAGTCCACAGGAAACAATGTGGGTGGGGGTCACTTTCGGTGGAGTCATCCGACGGAGTACGAGCGGGGTTCGGCTAGTGCGCCTCGGCCCATGACTTTGCGGCGGTGGCTTCGACGACCAGCGGGACGGCGAGGTCGAGGACAGGACGAGTGGCGTGGCTCATCACGTCCTTCGCCACGGCGATGACTTTTTCAGCTTCCTTCGCGGGCGCCTCGAAGATCAGTTCGTCGTGGACCTGCAGCAGCATCTTCGCGTTGAGGCCGGCGCTGGCGAAGGCGGCGGGGATGCGGATCATGGCGCGCTTGATGATGTCGGCGGCGGAGCCCTGCAGCGGCGCGTTGATCGCCTGGCGTTCGCCGAAGGAGCGCTCAGCCGGGTTGGACGACTTGATCTGCGGCAGCCAGCATTTGCGGCCGAAGATGGTGGCGACATAGCCATGCTCGCGGCCGAAGGCGCGATACTCTTCCATGTAGGCGCGGATGCCGGGGAATTTCTGGAAGTAAGATTTGATGTAGGCGTCCGCTTCGCCGCGCGGGATGGAGAGCTGGCGCGCGAGGCCGAAGGCGGAGATGCCGTAGATGATGCCGAAATTGATCGCCTTGGCGCGGCGGCGAACCATCGGATCCATGCCTTTCACCGGCACGCCGAACATTTCCGACGCGGTCATCGCGTGAATGTCGATGCCATCGAGGAAGGCCTGACGGAGCGAGGGTATGTTGGCGACGTGGGCGAGCAGGCGAAGCTCGATCTGGGAGTAGTCCGCCGAGATCAGCACATTGCCGGGCGCGGCGATGAAGGCTTCGCGGATCTTGCGGCCTTCCTCGGTGCGGATCGGGATGTTCTGCAGGTTGGGGTCCGTCGAGGCGAGGCGGCCGGTCTGGGCGCCGGCGAGCGAGTAGGATGTGTGCACGCGGCCGGTGCGCGGGCTGATCGCGTCCTTCAATGTCTCGGTGTAGGTGGAGCGCAGCTTGGCCAGCATGCGCCAGTCGAGCAGGACTTTCGGGAGTTCGTGGCCGTAGGCCGCGAGATCTTCCAGCGCATCGGCGCCAGTAGCCCATGCGCCCGTCTTTGTGCGCTTGGCGCCGACGACATCGGCGAGCTTCATTTCATCGAACAGGATTTCGCCGAGCTGTTTCGGGCTGCCAAGGTTGAACGGGCGGCCGGCGAGTTCGTGGGCTTCGGCTTCGCGGGCGGCCATGCGCTGGGCGAAGTCGCCCGACAGGCGCGAGAGATGATCGCGTTCGACGAGGACGCCGGCCTGTTCCATTTCTGCGACGACGGGAATGAGCGGACGATCCTGCGTTTCGTAGATCGTGGAGACGCCCTCGGCGGAGAGGCGTGGCTTGAGCTTCTGCCAGAGGCGCAGCGTGACGTCGGCGTCCTCCGCCGCATAACGCGTGGCGGTATCGAGCGGCACCTGGTCGAAGGAGAGCTGGGCCTTGCCCGAACCGGTCACGTCCTTGAACGAGATCGGCTTGTGGCCGAGGTGAAGCTCGGAGAGTTCGTCCATGCCGTGGCCATGCTGGCCGGCTTCGAGAACGAAGGACATCAGCATGGTGTCGTCGATCGGCGCGACCTTGATGTCGAACCGGGAGAAGACGGAGAGATCGTATTTGATGTTCTGGCCGATCTTGAGGACCGCGGGGTCTTCCAGCACCGGCTTCAGTGCGGCGATGACGTCGACGAGCGGGATCTGGTCCGGACGGTCGCCGGAGAGCAGGTCGGCCTTTGCGCCGTGGCCGATGGGGATGTAGCAGGCGCGGTTGGGTGCAAGGGCGAGGGAGACGCCGACAAGGGCGGCGTCCACCGCGTTGAGGCTGTCGGTTTCCGTGTCGACGGCGACATGGCCCTGGACGGTGGCGGCGCGGACCCAGTCGAGCAGGCGCTCCAGCGTGACGACAGTTTCATAGCCATCGAGATTGAACGGCGCGTCAGCTTCGGCGAGCGGCGTGGTTGAGCCGGATGCCGTTGCGGGATGTGTAGAGGATTTTTCGGCGGGAGCGACGCCTGTGCTGGCGGGAGTGACCGCACCGCCGAGAGTTTCGGTGACGCGGCGGGTGAGGGTGCGGAATTCCATCATTTCGAGGAAAGCGAGCAGCGGGCCGGGCTCGGGATCGGTGACGCCGAGATCATCCAGCGGGACTTCGAGCGGCACGTCGTCTTTCAGCGTCACGAGGATTTTGGACAGGCGGGCCATGTCGGCCTGTTCGATCAGGCTTTCGCGGCGCTTGGGCTGCTTGATCTCGGAGGCGCGGGCAAGCAGGGTTTCGAGGTCGCCATACTCCTGGATCAGCTGGGCGGCGGTCTTGATGCCGATGCCGCGAATGCCGGGCACATTGTCGACGCTGTCGCCGCACAGGGCCTGGACGTCGATGACGCGGTTGGGGGCGACGCCGAATTTCTCGAACACTTCCGGCGCGCAGATCTTCTTGTCCTTGACTGTGTCGAGCATGCAGATGCGATCGTCGATCAGCTGCATCAGGTCCTTGTCCGCCGAGACGATGGAAACGCGGGCGCCGCGGGCTGCGGCCTGGCGGGCGTAGGTGGCGATCAGGTCGTCAGCCTCGAAGCCGGCCATTTCGAGGGCGGGCGTGCCAAAGGCGATGGCGGCGTCGCGGACCAGCGGGAATTGCGGGATCAGGTCTTCCGGCGGGTCCGGCCGCTGGGCCTTGTACTGGTCATAGAGTTCGTTCCGGAAGGTGATCGCGCCCTTGTCGAAGATGCAGGCGAAATGGGTGGGGCGGTCGCCGGCCTTGAGATCCTCAAGAACTTTCCAGAGCATGTTGCAGAAGCCGGCCACGGCGCCGACCGGCAGGCCGTCCGACTTGCGGGTGAGCGGGGGGAGGGCGTGGAAGGCCCGGAAGATGAAGCCCGAAGCGTCGACCAGATAGAGATGGCTGTTGGCGTCGACGGGGCGGGTGACAGGCATCGGCTACTCCGTTGGCGGGCGCGACGTAAGGCGGACGGGCGGTAATCTTTGATCCACATCTCGGCGGCGCGGGAGTCAGTTAGCAGGCCGCCCCGCCGCGGGCCAGTTCCCCGTTAAAGCGCCGCCCGGCGCGGGGTTTTCGGGCAATTGCCGAGTAATCCGGCTTACTACGGGATATTAATCGATCCCTGTCATCGTTCCTAAAAATTCGACCTCGGGGACGAACGAATGCAAGCCCAGACAAGCGAGCAGGCCATCCCGCGCCTACGCGACAAGCTGCGTACGTATTTCCATAACAGCACGACCTATCTGGGTCTGACGCTGGTGGCATGCAATGCGACGGCGCTGACCTTCTATTTCGGGGCGACGTTGGCGGCTGTCTGGATGGTGCTGGCGGCGGCGGGTCTGCTGGGCGTCGTCTATCTGACCGTCAAATCCTTCGGCGGCGACCACACGGCGCATCGCCGCTCGATCGTGGTGAACTGCCTGACGATCGCGACATGGATGGCGGGCGCCATCGGTCTGTGGTCGACCGGCGAGCCTGCAGCGTGGGTGCTGGCGATCCTGTGCTGCTCGTCGTGGTCGATGCACGTCATCTTCATGGGCCAGCGGTCCAAGCTGTTGACTTCGCTGGGCATGCTCGCGATCGCGACAGTGCCGCTGCTGGCCTTCATGCTGCTATCGGCCTGGTCCTACTTCCCGGCGTGGGTTGCGGTTCCAACCAGCATTGCGTCGCTTGCGATGATCGCCAGCATCGCCGCCTCGGCGCAGATTTCCAATCAGAACTTCAAGACCTTGCAGCTCGCCATCGCGGATGCCGCCGCCAACAAGAAGCGGCTGGAGTTCGCCATCGAGAGCGCTGGCGATGGCTATCTCGAGTTCGACATCGCCGCCAACCGCCTGACGCCGCTGAGTTCGCTGTTCACGATGACCGGCTACGAACGGCGCGAGCTGACGATCGAGGACGGATTTGGCATGATCCATCCCGATGAGCGGGAGGAAGCAATCGCCAGCTTCGAGCGCCTGAAGTCTGGCGCGTCGGAGGGCTGGGACCAGGAATTGCGCATGCGCATGGCGGACGGATCTGTTCGCTGGATGCGGATGCGGGCGCGGGCGCTGAAGACAGCCGATGGCAGTTTCAATGAGGTCATCGCGACGCTGGTCGACCTGACGTCGTCGAAAGCGCTGGAAGCGGAATTGCGCGCGGCGAAGGAAGCGGCGGAAGCCTCAAGCAGCGCCAAGAGCCAGTTCCTGGCCAATATGAGCCACGAGATCCGCACGCCGCTGAACGGCGTGTTGGGTATGGCGCAAGCGCTGGACGGCGACGAGCTGGCGCCGGCGCAGAAGGAAAAGGTCGCGATCATTCTCGACTCGGGCAAGTCGCTGACGGCGCTGCTCAACGATGTGCTCGACCTCACCAAGATCGAAGCGGGCAAGCTGGAAATCTCGGCTGTTCCGGGCGACTTCCTGCACACGATGAAGCGCACGCGCCAGCTGTTTCAGGCGCAGGCCGAGGACAAGGGTCTCGAGTTGCTGGTTCGATATGACAGCAACTTTCCGCAGCGGCTGGCCTACGATCCGGTGCGGGTGCGCCAGTGCATCGGCAATCTCCTGTCGAACGCGATCAAGTTTACCGCCAAGGGACGCGTCGAGGTTGCGATCTCCGCCAAAGGGTCTGGCGCTGGCCAGCACATGGTGAGCGTCGAGATTTCCGACACCGGCATCGGCATGAGCCCGGAAACGGTGGGCAAGCTGTTCAGCGTGTTCACGCAGGCCGATAGCGCCACCACACGCAAGTTTGGCGGATCGGGTCTTGGTCTTGCGATCTCGCGCCAGCTGGCGCGGATGATGGGCGGTGATCTGGTTGTTGAAAGCCGCGAAGGCAAGGGCTCCATTTTCCGCCTGACGTTCAAGGCGCAGGAAGCGGCGCCCGCGGCCGCGACTGAAACTGTGCTGGCCAGGCGGAGCGGCGATGCATCGAAACGCAGCCTGCGCGGCGTGAGGGTGCTGCTGACCGACGACAACGCGATCAATCGGCAGGTTATCAAGCTGTTCCTGGCGCCGCAGGGTTGCGACATCGTCGAGGCGGCCAACGGCAAGGAAGCCCTGGACAAGGCCGCCTCTGGCGATTTCGACGTCATGCTGCTCGACATCCACATGCCGGTGATGGACGGCAAGGAAGCGATCCAGCGCCTGCGCGCCGCCAATCAGCCCTGGAGCAAGATGCCGGTGATTGCGCTCACCGCTGACGCCATGAGCGGCGACCGCGAGAAGTATCTTGCGCTGGGGATGACCGACTATGTCTCCAAGCCGGTCGACCAGCGCGAGCTGGTGGCGAAGATGTACAGCGTGCTGAAGCTGGAAGCGCCAGACGCTGCGCCTGAGGTCAAGACCGGGACGTAGGGCTTATTCGCAGCCCGGAGCTTTTGCCTTCTGGCCGGCATCGAGCGCTGCATCCACCACGGGCGTCCACAGCGTGTAGCCTTCGGGCGTCATGTGGAGATTGTCCGCGATGAAGATGTCCTTGGGCGAACCGTCCGGCTTCAGCATTGCCGGCACGATGTCGATGTAGGCGAGATCGTCGCGCGTGTCGGCGAGGGCCTTGACCTTCGCGTTCAGCGTTGCCTGCTGGCCGAACTGTTCGAAACGCTGTTTCGACGGCTTGGCGGAAATGAACCAGACGGGCGTCGCGCCCAGGGCCTTTTCCTTCAGACGCATGAATTCCACGAAGTCGGCGTAGATGGCGTCGGGCGTGCGCTTGTCGACCCAGAGATCGTTCTCGCCAGCGTAGAAGACGATTTCCTGCGGATGGTAGGGCGCGACGACGCGGTCGAAGTAGTGGTCGACCTCCCATACGGTCGAGCCGCCGAAGCCGCGCTGGATGACGGTGCGGTCAGGGAAGTCTTCCTTCAGCGATTTCCAGAAGCGGATGGAGGATGCGCCGACGAACAGCGTGGCGCATTTGGGGGGCATGGCGGCTCTGTCGGCGGCTTCGAAGGCGGCGATGGCTTCGTCGAAGCGCGGCGCGACGGCAGGCGGTGACTGCGCAAGGTCTGGCAGCGTCGGGGCGGTAGCGCAGGCCGACAGGGCAAGCGCGGCAAGACCTGCCAGCAGACGTTTCATGTATCCCTCCCGCTTATGTCTGCAGGAGGGTTGGCGCATGGCGGCAGGCGCGTCAATCGCGTGAGCATTCCGCACGCGGCGGGTCAGGATTTGAGCTTCAGGTTCAGGACAAAGGTCTGCGGATGGACGGGGTGGAAGTGGATGTCTGCCACGGGCGCCGCCTCTCCCGGCAGCTGGCTCTCGTAATAGTAGACCATGTCGTAGTCCTTGGCGTCGAGCAGGTTGAGGATGTCGAGGCCGATCTCGAACCTGCCGAAGTCCTTCGACAGGCCTGCATTGACCAGCGTGGTGGATGGCGCGCGGATGGAGTTGTCTTCCAGCAGCGGGGCGGGGCCGAGATAGCGGACGCGCAACGAGCCCTCCCAGCCATCGCCCGGGAGCCAGGTGAGGCCTGCGGCTGCGACGCCTTCGACCGTGTTGGGCACGCGATCAAGGTCCGCTGGCGCATCCTTGAAGCGTGACTGCGAGTACGCGTAGGACGCATCGACCGCCAGCCAGTCATTGGGGCGCCAGAAGGCGGAAACTTCGAAGCCGTGGCGCTGCGTCGGGTCCGAGGGCTCCGAGATGCCAGCGTCGCCGACATAGATCAGCTCTGAATCGAAATCGAGCGCGAAGACGGCGGCCGATACGTTGAACCTGGAGTTCGGCTCCCAGCGCACGCCGACCTCGCCGCCGCGGCTTTCGGCGAAGAGGGTGGCTGGATCGACCGGATCACCGGTCTGCGGGTCCAGCGTCTGCACGGCGCCGACGATGTTGTTGGAGTGAAAGCCAACGCCTGCGCCGGCATAGATTTCGAGATCGTCGGTGAGCGTGTAGGCGATGTTGACCTTCGGGCTCCATTGCACGCCGGACCTGCTGCCGGCGTTGGCGGGATTGAGGCCTTGAACTTCGCCATCGATATAGTCGGCCCGCAGGCCGAAAGTGGTGCGAAAGCGGTCGCTCCAGTGGAGGGTGATGTCGCTCCACACGTCGGCGGACATGACGTCGACCTTGTCGGTGGCGATGGCCGAGGTGCGGACGCGGGCAGTGGTGCGATAGAGGCCGGCCTCGTCGAGCCAGTCGAAGTGCGTGTCGGCGCCAAGACGCACTTCGCTCTTCACGCCGAAGAGGGTGACGTCACGCTTCATCTTGGCGCGCAGGCCCGCAGCGTTGCGGCGCTCGACCTGTTCGACCTGATCGCCAAGAACAGGGTCGATGAAGTAGGTGAAGTTGTGGAAGAGGTTCAGCTCCGAGCGCTGGACGTAGCCGAGGACGCTGGCGTTGTCCCAGTCGAGGCCGCCGGAGGCGATGTAGCGGCGGCTTTTGCCGCCATTCGTGGGATCGATGTAGCCATAGCGGGAGATGTCGCCCGCTTCGACGGCGCGCAGGGGGATCTGGTCGCTGGCGGTCCAGTCGTTGGTGTAGCCGATGAAGCCGAGGCGGAGCTTCGCCTCGCCCAGCTGCTGGCTGTACTTGAGATAGAGCGTGCTCTTGTCGAGGTCGGCGGGCAGGTCGAAGGCGCCGTCGCCGCCTTCATGACTGGCGGCCGCGAGCAGCGTGCCCCCGCCGATGTCCCATGAACCGGCGGCGGAGACGCGGTATTCGTCGGGATCGAGACGGAGCTGGACGTAGTTTTCGGGGAGCCTGTCGTAGAGGACGAAGGCGGCGGAGCCGGCCGACGAGTAGTCGCCGTTGTCGGCGTACTGCACGCCCTTCTTGAACTCGACGCGTTCGACCAGTTCGGCCATCAGGAAGTTGAGGTCGAGATAGCCGCTCATGTGCGGGTGCGAGCGCTGGTTGATCGGCACGCCATCGACGAAGCCGGCGAAATCGGTGCCGTGGTCGAGATTGAAGCCCCGCAGGAAGTACTGGTTGGCCTTGCCGCCGGACGAGTGCTCGGTGGCGATCATGCCGGGTATGACTTCCACCAGCTCGGCGGCGCGGCTGATCGGACGGGTGGAGAGGTCGGCGTAGCCGACGACGCCCTCGGAGGCGGACTGGGCCGTGCCGATCTGCTCCTCGGCGCGGCCGAAGATGACGACGGTGTCGTGGCCCTGGCCGTCTGCCTTCTGGGGCTCATCGGCGGACGGACCGGCCGGGGCGGCGGCGGTCTCGGTTGGGGACGTCTGGGCGGGCGAAGTCTGGGCAAGGGCGGCAGGGGTGAGCGCCAGCATCAGGGCGAAGGGGCCGGCGCCGCTCGGCAGCCGCAGCGTCGATCGGTTGGTCGTCATAAGCGTCTTGCTCCCGCAGCGCCGCCTGTCGCGGCCGTGTCGGGGAGGCGAATCCCCGCTCGCCGCATGAACACGGGCGATGGGTGCTTGCTGTCTGTGGTCGGCCGCTGCCGCTAGGTGAATTACCGTAACAGGCGCAGTTTCAGGGCGTTACACCAAGGTTACAAAGGAGGGGCGCGTTAAGGCCTAGGCAGGCTTGTCCTTGCTGCCGCCCTTCAGGACGAAGACCCGGTCGCAATACTTGCACTCGACCCAGTCGTCGCCGGACATGTCGTACCAGACCTTGGGGTGGCCCAAGGCCCCGCCGCCGCCGTCGCAGGCGACCTTCCTGGTCGTCACGACGATGCGTTCCGGGTGGTCCACATACCAGGACTGGTCGGTCATTCCGCGGCCTCTTTGCGTGCGGTGGGAAGCGCCTTACCTATGTGGCAGCCGCGCCTCCCGTCAATTGCGCGCGCCACCGCAGATACGAAGGATTCCCCCTTGCGCGACACTCAGGCGCCGCCCGCACTCGCAATCGAGGCGAAGGGGCTGACCAAGACCTATGCCGCATCCAAGCGGCAGCCCGCCAAGCAGGCCCTGAAGGGCATCGACCTGGAGATTCCGCGCGGGTCGATCTTCGGCCTGCTGGGACCGAACGGGGCGGGCAAGTCCACCTTCATCAACACGCTGGCCGGCCTCGTGAACAAGACCTCGGGCGAGGTGAAGGTGTGGGGCTATGACATCGACAAGCGGCCGCGCGAAGCGCGGGCGGCGCTGGGCGTCGTGCCGCAGGAAATCAACATGGACCCGTTCTTCACGCCCCGCGAAACGCTGGAGCTGATGGCCGGCTTCTATGGCGTGCCGGCGCGCGAGCGGCGGACGGACGAGATTCTCGACGCGCTGGGCCTTGGCGACAAGAAGCACGCCTATGTGCGGCAGCTGTCGGGCGGCATGAAGCGGCGCCTGATGGTGGCCAAGGCGCTGGTGCACACCCCGCCGATCCTGATCCTCGACGAGCCGACGGCGGGCGTCGACGTCGAGCTGCGGCGGTCGCTGTGGGAGTATGTGCGCAAGCTGAACGACAACGGCACGACGGTGGTGCTGACGACGCACTATCTCGAGGAAGCGCAGGAGATGTGCGACACCATCGCCATCATCAATCATGGCGCGGTGGCGGCGTGCGAGCCGACCGCGCGATTGTTGCGCCGCCTGAACTACAAGACGTTGGTGGTGCGTCCCGGCGAGCCGCTGAGCGCGGCGCCGGCGGCGCTGTCCGACCTTGATGTGACAATCCGCAAGGACGGGCAGATCGCCATCACCTACAAGACGGATGAGAGTTCCATTGAACGGCTGATGCAGCGCCTGCGCGAAGCCGGCGTGACCATCGCTGATCTCGCCACGGAAGAGCCGGACCTTGAGGACGTGTTCGTGGCGCTGACGAGCGGGCGAGAGTGATGGGGGATGGACGCATTCTGCGTCTCCTTCACGCCGCTCATTCCGGCGAAAGCCTCAATCCGGCTTTTGTTTGTTCCCTACGTTGAAAGTGCAGGGCAGGTTGCGTCCTGATTCCTGCGTGCGCCGGGATGAGCGGGTGAGGTAAGCTGGAGTGACCTTTCACATCGCACAGATCAACGTTGCGCGGTTTCGTGTCGCTCGCGGCTCGCCGGTGAATGCTGATTTCGAGGCCGCGCTGGATCGTGTGAATGCACTGGGCGAGGGCTCGCCCGGTTTCGTGTGGCGGATGACAGGCGAGGGCGATAGCGAGGATCCTGATCTCACCATCAACATGACGGTGTGGGAGAGCCTGGATGCGCTGGCGGCGTTTGCCTATCGCAACCTCGATCACCGCGCGATCATGCGGCGCAGGAGCGAGTGGTTTGTCGAGACGCCAGCCTGTCTGGCGCTGTGGTGGGTGAGGGCGGGCGAGACGCCCACGCTGCGAGAAGGGTTGGGCAGGCTGGAGCTGATCGGGCGGCTGGGACCGACGCAGGATGCGTTCAGTTTCAAACAGACGTTTCCACCGCCTGCAGCCGGCACGCCCTTAAAGCCCTGATTCGATACGATGCCCCAATTTGGGTGCGACATGGGGGTGATGCTAACAGGATCGAGCTCCTTGTTAACGCCGGCCTGCGATTGTGCGCTGGCGCACGTACGTGCACGCTTGAGGAAACGAGATGCTCAATCTTCGCATTCGCTCGCTGATGGTCGTGCTTGGCGCGATGATCTGCCTGACATTCGTGGTTGCGATGGGCACGGGCGCACTCGGCGCATCGAAGCTTCTGATTGGCGGGCCGCAGTACAAGTACATCGTCCGCAGCAAGGACCTTGTCGCTGACGTGCTGCCGCCGCCTGCGTATCTGATCGAATCCTATCTCGAAGCCACGCTGGCCAAGGCCGATCCTGCATCCTTGACGGCGCGGACCGAGCGGCTGGCGCAACTGAAGAAGGATTATCTCGATCGCTATGCCTTCTGGAGCGACGAGGCGGGCTGGAAAAACGATCTCGGGGTCGATCAGGAGCTTTTTGACGCGGTCAATGTCGGCTCGCACAAGGAAGCGATGCGCTTCTGGGAAGCGGTCGAAACCCGCTATATTCCCGCGCTGAGGTCTGGGGACGCCGTTGCGATTGATAGCGCTTATGCTGCGGTGACGGATGCATATGCGGCGCATCGCAAGCAGGTCGACATGATTGTCGCCGGATCGGTCAAGAATCTGGCGACGTTTGAGGACTATTCGAAAAATCAGGCCGGACAGCTCGTCGTTGTCGAAGGGGTCATTCTGGTTGGCGCCGTCGCGCTCGTGATCGCGGGCCTGTGGTTCCTTTTCGTGCGGGTGATCAAGCCAGTCGCCGGCGTTACGGCGGTGATGCAGAAACTGGCGGCCGGCGATCTCAAGGCCTCGGCCAGCGGCGCCGACCGCAAGGACGAGATCGGCGAAATGATGCGGTCCATCGAGGTGTTCCGCACCAAGTTGCTGGAAGTGGAAGAGCTTCGCCGGAAACAGGCGCTCGATGTGGTCGCCGCCGAAGCCGCGCGCCGTGGGTCGCTCAAGGACATGGCGGACAAGGTTGAACTGGAATCTGCCTCCGCCGTGAATCATGTCGGCAAGCAGGCGACCACGATGACGCGTCTCGCCGAGCAAATGGCGGGATCGGTCCATAACGTCACCGAACAGTGCCAGGGCGTCGCTTCGGCGGCCCAGCAGGCGATGATGAGCGCGACGAGCGTGACTGCGGCGACGGAGGAATTCTCCGCATCAATCCGGGAAGTGACCGGCCAGCTTGGGCGGGCGCGCTCGGTGACCAACGCCACGGTCGAGACCAGCGAGCGCACGCGCATCGCAGTCAGCAATCTGGCGGAGGCAATCGGCAAGGTTGGCGATGTCGCCAACATCATCTCGAGTATCGCCGATCAGACCAACCTGCTCGCCCTGAACGCAACCATCGAAGCGGCGCGGGCGGGAGAAGCGGGCCGGGGCTTTGCTGTCGTCGCCTCAGAAGTGAAGGCGCTGTCGACGCAGACGGCGAATTCCACCGAGGAAATCCGCCGGCACATTGCAGGAATCCAGGTTGTGATGCGCAACACCACCGATGTGGTGGCCGAAATCGCACGACAGATTCTGACGGTGGACGATTCTGCGACGGCGATTGCCGCCGCAATGGAAGAGCAGAGCGCGACGATCGGCGAGATCGCGCGACACGTCTCGGAGACGTCCAAGGCGGCGGAGTATGTCGCCTCGTCGGTCGAGATCGTGCTGGGCGAAGCGGCGCGGACCGGCGAAAGCGCACGCGCGCTGAGTGTGACTGTCAATGATGTCGACGGATCGATCACGCGGTTGCGTGAAGCGATTGTTCGCGTCGTACGAACCTCCACGCCAGACGTGGACCGCCGCGACGATCCGCGGTTCGACGTTCACACGTCGGGCGAGCTCGTTGAGAGCCAGAAGAAGGTCCACATCGAGAACCTGTCCAAGGGCGGCGCTCTGATCAACAACGAGGCAGAGCTGCGTCGTGGCGAGGGCGGACGGTTGAGGATTGCAGATGCGCAGGTGCCTTATCGCGTGCTGCGCACCGATGCCGCGGGCGCACACGTCAAGTTCGACGGGGGCGATGCAACCTTCGATCGCACGTTCGGCCGGTTGACGGCCGATCCTGCTGTGAAGCGGACTGCGGGCAGCTGAGGCCTGGTCGCCGGATTTCTTCCTTGCCGGAAGCCCCTTGCGTTTCGTGGTGGCGAACGACTCCAGCTGTTTCTTCGTCATGGATTTGGCCATCTGCTCTGAGGCGCCGCGGAGCTTAGACTTCGGCGTGTCGCCACGCCTTGCCGACAGGCCGGCGCCGGCGGCCTTCTGCTGGGATCTGGATCTTGCGGGCATGGCGATCTCCGGCTTGTGGGGTATGAACGCGCAACGCGCGTGAGACTGCGCGGTTCGGAGAGATCGATGGCCGGCGCAAAAGCAGACGCGAAACCCTCCGTCCCTCAGGGGCGTGTCCTGATCATTGCCGGATCGGATTCCGGCGGCGGAGCGGGGATCCAGGCCGATATCAAGACCGTGACGGCGCTGGGCGGGTATGCGTCGACGGCGATCACGGCGCTGACCATCCAGAACACGTTGGGCGTATCAGGTGTAATCGCGACGCCGCATGCGGCCGTGCGGGCGCAGATGCAGGTGGTGTTGTCGGACATCGGCGCGGATGTGCTGAAGACGGGCATGCTGGGCGACAAGATGCTGGTCGAGACGCTGGCGGAAGCGTTTGAGGATCTCGCGACCGGGACGCCGCGCGTGGTCGATCCCGTGATGGTGGCGACGTCGGGCGACCAGCTGCTGCCGAAGGATGCCGTGGACGCGGTGCGGCGGTTGATGATTCCCAATGCCGCGCTGGTGACGCCGAATGCGCCGGAAGCGGAAGTCCTGACCGGCAAGGCGGTGGACGGGCTGAACGGTCAGCGGCGCGCGGCGGATAAGCTGTTGAACATGGGCGCGAAGGCGGCGCTGGTGAAGGGCGGGCATATTCCCGGTGATGTGATCGTCGACGTGCTGGCGACGGAGATGGGCGAGCAGTTCTTTGACGGGCCGCGCATCGTCTCGCGCGCGACGCACGGGACGGGATGCACGCTGGCGTCCGGCATTGCGGTGGGGCTGGCGCGCGGACTGTCGCTGACGGATGCGATTGCGCTGGCGCGGGCCTATCTGGTGGAAGCGATTTCGCGTGCGCCGGGCCTGGGGAAGGGCAATTCGCCCGTGGACCATGGCTGGCCGTCGCGCGACCCGGAAGCGTTCGCGATCATGTTCGCGAAGTGGCGGGCGCAGTAGTCGCGCCCGCTCCCGGCGATCGATGCGCGCTCAGTATCTGTCGCGACAGATCAGTTGAGGCTGGCGGTGCGCAGCCGTGGCGCGTCGCTCTCGATGTCCCATCGGATCGTCATGCGCGCATCGTTCACGCCTGCAGCTGTCGCCGAGAACCGGATGCCCGACGCCGCCCTGACGGCTTCACGCCGGAACGCATCCGACGAGCACGACCGCAACTGGACATCGCCGATGGCGCCACCCGCGTGGACGTCGAAGGTCAGCGTGCATTCGCCGCTGACGCCGCCGCGTCCCGCTGAATAGGGATAGCTGATGGGTTGATGGGTTTCCGGCGCAACATCGGCCTTCACGGTGATGGCGTAGTCGCGGCCCGGAAGCTCGTCGGCCATCGCGGTCGGCAAAAGGCTCGCCGCAACAGCCAGAGGCAGGATGTGTATCAGTTTCATGACAGTATCGTGACACATTTGCGTCACCTGTCACGCTGCGCTGCAACAATACGTATAGATAAGTTCAGATGCGGGAATTTTACTTGTTGTCTTCTGCATCACGTCTGTATTTTGAAGTATAGGGTGTCGCCGTTTTGGGCGGTGCGCGGCGTTCCAGCGCCCGCCGGGCCGCGCTCACCGAGGAAATCTCTTCGACCGGTTAGGCAATATCGTTTCGGCGCAGCCGGGGACCGGCGCTAGACGATTGGCCCGAGAGCAGAGGCGCTGCGATGACCGAGTTTCAGTTCTTCCAGATCGATGCGTTCGCTGAACGGGCGATGGCGGGCGGGCCGGCGGGCGTGATGCCGGCGGCGGTGTTTCCCGATGCGGCGGTGATGCAGGCGATTGCAGCCGAGAACAATCTCGCAGAGACGGCGTTCATCGTCGCGAAGAGCGGCGGCGTCTGGGACCTGCGCTGGTTCACGCCGACGATGGAAGTGCCGCTGTGCGGACATGCGACGCTGGCGTCGGCGCATGCCATCTATTCGCATCTTGGCTATGACGGCGCAGAGATCGGGTTCGATACGTTATCCGGTCGGCTGACTGTTAAGCGCCTCAATGACGGGCGGCTGGAAATGGATTTCCCGGCGCGCAAGACTGTGCTGATCGAGACGCCGGCTGGTCTGGTGGAAGCGCTGGGCGCTGCGCCGAAGGAGGTCTGGTCGTCGGCTTACCTGTTGGCGATTTTCGACACGCCCGATCAGGTGCGAGCGCTGAAACCGGATCTTGAGCGGGTGAACACGATATCGAGCGGCGTCACCGGTGATCGCGGCAACCTGATCTGCGCAGCGCCGGGCGCCGCTGAAGGCTATGACGTGGTCTCGCGTTTCTTCGCGCCGGGATCAGGCATTCCGGAAGATCCGGCGACCGGATCGGCGCACTGTATCATCGCGCCGCATTTTTCCGCGCTGCTGAACAAGCCGGAGCTGAGATGCTTTCAGGCCTATCCCGGACGGGGCGCAGACATCACCACGCGAATTGCCGGTGACCGCGTGAAGCTGATCGGCCGTGCGCGCACCGTAATCGAGGGCGTTTTCCGACTCTAGGATAAGGAAATACGGCAGCGGCCTGCTCAGCTTTTGCTGGAACCCTTCCGCGTTGGTCACGTTGTGACGGAGCGGGACATTCCAGCACTGAGAGGACGTTTCAAATGAACAAGAACCAGGTCAAAGGCGCGGCGAAGGAAGCCGCAGGCGTTGTGCAGAAGGAATTCGGCAAGGCTGTCGATTCGCCGAAGCACACGATCGAAGGCGCGGCCAAGGAAGCTGTCGGCAAGACGCAGAAAGCTGTCGGCAACGCGCAGGAAGACTCCAAGGAACGCCGCGAGGAAAACGCGAAGCGCGGCGTCTAATTTTTTCGCCGTCAGCTTTCGGTCGCACCCTCGGGCGAAAGCTGACGACGCTTCGAAGAGGCGTTCGTTGAGGACATCTCTTCAGGAAACCCGGCAGGCCTGGCCTGCCGGGTTTTTTGCGTCCGGGGCGGTTGAGCTTGCGTGCGGGCGCGGTCTCTCTTAGCTGGCGCGACGAAGATCGGCGGGAGGGGGCGAAGTTGGACAGCGCAACGCATGAGTCAAAGGCCGGCCAGGCGCTGAACTGGATCGTGCTGCTGATCCTTGTGGTGGTGTGGGGGTCGACCTTCGCAATCATCAAGATCGGCGTTGAAACGATTGATCCAGCATGGCTGGTGACGGGGCGACTGTGGATCGGCGCGCTGTTTCTGGGGTGCTGGATGATTGGCGAGGCGGTGCTGCGACGGCCCCGCCAGCGTGCGCGCACCAATGTGAAGTGGGGTCCTGCGTTGGTCTGGTATGGACTGATCGGCGTTGTTTTCACCGCTGTACCATTTGTCTTCTACGCCATTGCCGCGCAGTCGGTCTCGAGCGCCGTACTGGCGATCTGCAATGGCGGCACGCCCTTTTTCACCGCGATCCTGGCTCACTTCCTTGTTGCTACAGAGAAGCTGTCGGTGCGGCGGGTGATCGGCGTGGGAATGGGGTTTGCCGGGCTGGTGATACTGGTTGCACCGGAGCTGCGCGAGGGGGTGAGCGCGCGGGTGATCGGACTGGTGCTGGCGATTGTGGGTGCGGCGCTTTATGCGGGCACCAATGTAGCAACGCGCCGTGCGCCGGTGTTGTCGCCGGTGATGTCGAGTTTTCTGATCATTGGTTCGGGCGCCCTTGCGATGGCGTTCGCCGCGCCGTTCCTTGCGCCGTTTCCGTCGGAAGCCAGCGTCGCGTCCTTGCTGGCCATGGCCGCACTGGGGATACTGCCAACGGGGATGGCGTACATTCTCTATGTCTGGCTGATCCGGCAGGCGGGCACCGTGTTCACGTCGTTCACGACATACCTGTCGCCGCTCTGGGCGACGGGGATCAGCCTGGTGTTCCTGCATGAGCCGCTGCAGGTGACCATGGTGGCGGCCATGGCAATGATCTTTGCGGGGGTGGCTATCGCCAACCACACGCCGCGCCGCAGGGGCGGCTGATTGGCCGGGCTGGCTTGCCGCAATTGACTGTTAAGGGAAAGCGGCCCATATCCGCGCCGGGCCAGTCACCCCCAACGGTGACCAGTCCATCTGTAAGGATGGGAGAAAAACAGATGACGACCGCTCCGGCGAAACCGGCCGCGAAACCCGCGCGCCCGCACTTTTCTTCCGGCCCCTGCGCCAAACGGCCCGGCTGGACCCCTGACAACCTGAAGCTGGACTCGCTGGGACGCTCGCACCGTTCCAAGCTCGGCAAGGCGCGTCTCAAGCTCGCGATCGACAAGACGCGGGCCATCCTGAAAATTCCGGCGGACTTCCGCATCGGCATCATGCCGGGCTCCGACACGGGCGCCATCGAGGCGGCCTTCTGGTCGATGCTGGGCGCGCGCCCGGTGGATGTGTTCGCTTTCGAGAGTTTCGGCGAAGACTGGGTGACGGACATCACCAAGCAGCTGAAAGTGGACGCGACGACCCACAAGGCCGGCTATGGCCAGCTGCCTGACATGTCGAAGGCCCGCAAGGATGCGGACATCGTCTTCACATGGAATGGCACGACGTCCGGCGTGAAAGTGCCGAACGCAGACTGGATCGCCGCAGATCGCGAAGGCCTGACCTTCTGCGACGCGACCTCGGCCGTGTTCGCGATGCCGATCGACTGGTCGAAGATCGATGTGCTGACATATTCCTGGCAGAAAGTGCTGGGCGGGGAGGGCGCCCACGGGATGTTGATCCTGTCGCCCCGCGCGATCGAACGCCTGCAGACCTACACGCCGAAATGGCCGATGCCGAAACTCTTCCGCATGGCCAAGGGCGGCGCTGTCACCGAAGGCATTTTCGAGGGCGAGACGATCAACACGCCGTCGATGCTGGCGGTGGAAGATTATCTCGACGCGCTCGGCTGGGTGGAATCGCTGGGCGGCGTTGAAGCGCTGTACAAGCGTTCGGACGCCAACCTCGCCGTGATGTCGAAATGGGTGGCGAAGACCGACTGGGTCGAATTCCTCGCGGCCGACGCGGCAACGCGCTCCAACACGTCGGTGACGTTCTCGATCGTCGATCCGCGCGTCACCAGGCTGGACGAAAAAGGCCAACAGGAGTTCGTGAAGAAATTCACGGGGCTTCTGGAGAAGGAAGCTGCGGCCTTCGACATCGGCGGCTACAAGGCGGCGCCTCCGGGCCTGCGCATCTGGTGCGGCGCCACAGTTGATGCGGCGGATCTTGAGGCGCTGACGCCGTGGCTCGACTGGGCGTTTGCGACAGCGGCGGCCGAACTCGGCTGATACACAGAGCTGAACCGGAGCGAGGTCGTCATGGCCCGTGAGACCAGCAAGACAATATTCGAGTGGGGGCGCGACACGTTCGGGCCCGTTACCGACCATAATCGCGTGATCGAACGCGCCCGGCTCGAATTTGACGAGCTGGCCGAAGCTGTCCGTGAAGGCCATAGCGTCGATGATATCATCGCCGAAGCCGCCGATGTGGTCATCCTGCTCAACCGCCTTGCCGGAATTCACGGCCGCGATCTCGCCGAGGAAGTCGACCGCAAGATGGATATCAATCGCGGCCGCACGTGGGTCCGCAACGGCGACGGCACGGGTCGTCACGTCAAGAAATAACCCGACGCAACCGACAACAGAACAATCGACAAAGAGAGACACGAACATGGTCAAGGTTCTCATCGCCGACGATCTGGCGCCCGGCGCCGCAGATATCTTCCGCAATCGCGGGATCGAAGTGGACTTCAAGGTCGGCCTCAAGAAGGACGAGCTGATCAAGATCATCGGCGAGTATGATGGTCTTGCCGTTCGTTCGGCCTGCAAGCCTGACAAGGACGTGATCGCGGCTGGCGCGAAGCTGAAAGTGATCGGCCGCGCTGGCATCGGCGTCGACAACGTCGACGTGAAGGCCGCGACCGCCAAGGGCGTCGTGGTGATGAACACGCCGTTCGGCAACGCCATCACGACGGCGGAACATGCGATTGCGATGATGTTCTCGGCGGCGCGGCAGATCCCCTCCGCCAGCGCGCGCACGCAAGCCGGTGAATGGCCGAAGAAGGATTACATCGGCATCGAGCTGTTCGCGAAGACGCTGGGCCTGATCGGTGCGGGTAACATCGGCTCCATCGTCGCTGATCGTGCGCTGGGCCTGAAGATGAAGGTCGTGGCTTACGATCCGTTCCTGACGGTGGAGCGTGCGACGCAGATCGGCGTCGAGAAAGTCGAGCTTGAAGAGCTGCTGCAGCGCGCCGACATCATCACGCTGCACACGCCGATGACCGAGCAGACCAAGAACATCCTCTCGGCTGAAGCGCTGAAAAAGACCAGGAAGGGCGTGATCCTGATCAACTGCGCCCGTGGCGGCCTTGTGGATGAAGCCGCCGTGCGCGCCGGTCTCGATTCTGGCGACATCGGCGCAGCCGCATTCGACGTGTTCGTGGAAGAGCCGGCGAAGACCAACGTGCTGTTCGGCGCGCCGAACTTCATCGCTACGCCGCACCTTGGCGCATCGACCGTCGAAGCACAGGACAATGTGGCGTTCCAGGTGGCCGAGCAGATGGCGGACTACCTGCTGACCGGCGCTGTCACCAACGGCCTCAACATGCCGAGCGTGACAGCAGAAGAAGCGCCGCGCCTGAAGCCATTCCTGGCGCTCGCCGAGAAGCTGGGGCTGTTTGCGGGGCAGGTTGCTGATGGCGGCCTGTCGGAAGTCGAAATCGAGTACGAAGGCCAGGTGGCGAAGTTCAACCGGAAGCCGCTGACGTCTGCTGCGCTGGCTGGACTGCTGCGTCCCTTCCTCGCGGAAGTGAACATGGTTTCGGCGCCTGCGGTTCTGCAGGAACGCGGCGGGCAGCTGAAGGAGAGCACGCGCGATGAAAGCCCGATCTATGACAGCCTGATCCGCATCAAGGTGAAGGTCGAAGGCAAGTGGCGTTCGGTCGCCGGCGCCATCGTGGGCGGACAGCCGCGCATCGTCGAAGTGAAGGGCATGAAACTGGAGGCCGATTTCCAGCCCTACATGCTGTTCGTCAACAACTCGGACAAGCCGGGCTTCATCGGCGCCATGGCGGGCCTGCTGGGCGAGGCCAAGGTGAACATCGCGACGTTCAACCTGGGACGCGAAGCCTCCGGCGGCGACGCCATCGCCATCGTCGGCGTCGACCAGGACGTTCCGGCAAAGACGCTTGCAGCGATCGAAGCCCTGCCGCAGGTTCGGTATGTGAAGGTGCTGAAATTCTGAGATGAGGTGAGGGCGTGATCCGTTGGCGCATACATCTCGCGGTTGCGATGATCTGTGCACTTCCGGGCGCAGCTTTTGCCCAGAGTTCTGACAGGACGACCAGTGAAGCGGCGCAGCCTGAACCGGCGGCGCCGCTTTTCTATTATGCGGGTGCGGCGGGACGGCTGACGACCGACCGGGACGCACAGGGCGGCAACCCGTTCGCCAGTGCGTTGGTGGAAGTGCTGAAGGCCGAGACGCTGACGCTGAGCAGTTTCGGGATGAAGCTGGCGGCGGCGAACGCGAAGTTCAGCAATGGCTGGCAGCAGACGCAGCTTCCCAAAGCGCTCGCCGAACCGCAGATGCGGCTTGGCGGAGAGGCGGACGGCAAGCGTGTGGCGCTGGTTCTGATCAATGCGGATTACTCGAGGTCGGATGGCGTCTATTCCCTGCCGGGCGCGCGGTTTGATGCGCAGCGGGTGCCGGAAGCGCTGCGGGCGGCGGGGTTCGAGACGACAGTGGTGCTGGACGCCAACGCAGCCGAGGCGCGCGAGGCGATGGCGGCGTTTGGTGTGCGATCCCGGACTGCAGACGCATCGGTAGTTTACGTTGGCGGACACGGCGTGCAGCACAAGCGCGTGGTCTACTGGATGATGGGCGATTATCCTGGGAAGACTGCGGCGTGGTTATCCAGCCACGCAATCTCGCTGGACGAGGTCGGCAAGGCAGGGCAGGCCAGACGCGCCAATCTTGTTCTTTACGCTAGCTGCAGGGACGACCCGTTCAGATGATTGATTCCGATTTTGCGACCGCTTTCGCGCGCGACTGGGTGCAGGCCTGGAACGATCACGACCTCGACTCGATCCTGTCGCACTATGCGGAGGACGTGGTATTTCACTCGCCGCGCATTCGCGTGGTGACGGGACTGGATGTCGACAGCCTCTCCGGCAAGACTGCGCTGCGCGATTATTGGGGCAAGGCGCTGGGGCGGCTGCGCGATCTGTTCTTCGAGATCGATCAGGTGCTGCCGGGGTCGGACGCGCTGACCATCCTCTATACCAACGAACGCTCGCAGTATGTCGCCGAGACGTTTGTGTTCGGGAGCGACGGCAAGGTCGTCCGGTCGATCGCGGCCTATACCTGAGGGTGGTAGGGTGTCGTCAGCTTGGAGGCGTAGATCGCGGATTCCATACCGATGATCAGCGCAACCTTCGGCGGCATCACGCTGCAGCACTGGGCGAGAATGTTGGCGGCGGTCCAGGCGGTGACGATCTGATAGGATGTCTCGCTGGCGCGGAAATTGTTCGTGGTCGTGATTTCGCTGATCTCACCTGTCAGGCAGGCGAGCGTGACCGGCATCACGTGGTCAAGCAGCGCAGCGGCGGGCCCATGCGGCTGGTGGTCCGCGCCCGTTGAGGGCAGGCCTTCGAGCGGTCCGCCCATGCGCTCGGTCACGCTGCCGAACAGGTCTTCAAGCTCGGGCAGTTCGTTCCGGGGGAGGCCGTGGCCGATCGCCGTGCCGGCGAGATTGTTCCAGACGCAGCCTGGGGCGAGCCGGGGGTCGCTGCTGGTCAGCATGTCGTTGATTGCGTCGCCATAGAGCATGGTGCGCCCATCCTTCAGCGTGACCATGCTGAACTGCTGGCCGGCCCTGGCGCCGGCGATCAGCGAGCGGTGGGCGCCCCAGCCGGCGATGGCCCCGGCGGCGCACATCAGCGTTTCAGCGTGCAGGCGGCCTTCGATCGTGAGGGGAACGCCAAGATTGCGTACGAGATGGCCCGCCGCGAAGTTACAGCCGATTTCGTCTGGCCAACCGGCCCAGGGCAAAGGCGGAGCCTCGGTCTGCGCCATTGTAAGTCTCCCGCCGCACAGCAATCTGCACGCGGGATTCTTCCATTCCGTGGACAGGAATTCAAGAAGCGGGTCAGCGCCGGGTGAGCGTGTCGAGCTTCCAGTCTGCTTCAACGAAAGCGGCGCGGGTCTCGCGCCGCACGGGATAGCCGCCGACGTCCTGCTCCGAATCGATGATCCTGCCGGTTCCCGCTGTCACGTCTGCGACGATGCGCGCGTCGATGGGATCACGTTCCCATGGGCGAGCGCCACATTTGGCGAGGACATCAGCCAAGGTGGCGCGCAATGCCGAAGCGTCAGCCGGGTTGGTGCGTGCAGCGTCCCCGAGGCGGTCAACCAGTTCGGCGGTCTTCGCGCCGGAGCGTCCGAGCTGCGGCATGGCTCCGCCTTTGGCGTTGAGCGCGAGGTTGCCGGACATGGTGAGATCAAGCGGGCCTTCGCCGCCGAGATTGAAGGCGAAGGCTTTCGGGTCAGTCGACGGGCCGGCGAGATAGATATTGTCGAGGATGCTCGCTTCAGTGGGTTCCCAGGGGTGGCCTTCCCAATCAACCGCGTTGAGATTGAAGTGCGTGAAACGTTTGGCGGGATTGTAGATCACGTTGCCGCGTACGATGCCGGAGGCGCCGCCCTTGAACAGCACGTTGCGCTCGACATTGTGGGCGTAGAGCGATCCCGTGACGCGGACATTGCGGACGTTGTCGTGGATGAGCGTGCCTTTGGAGTGTTCGCCCTTGGAGTGGGTAGAATTCGACAAACCCTCGGCGACGATGTTGCTGGCGAAGACGATGTCGTGAGAGGTGTTGGCCCGCCACTCGGCCAGATTGGCGCCTTCGAAGCGGGGCCCCGAAGCCGATAGCCCCTCGTCGGTCGCCCATGTGATGGAGCAGTTGGAGACTTCCACCTGCGAGGCGCCATAGGCGTAGACGCCATCGCACTCCCAGCCGGATTTCTTCGCTTGTCCGGCTTCGCCTGGACGGACGGCGATATGCTGGATCACGACATTGCGGCAGCCTTCGCCGACAGCGATGCCGCCACGGATAAAGGTGACGCCCGGTGATGGGGCTGTCTGCCCGGCGATGGTGATGTCCGGATTGTTGATCCTGAGCGTGGTGCGGTTGAGGTCGATCACGCCTCCGACTTCGAAGACGACGATGCGCGGGCCTTTGGTCTTGATGGCTTCGGTGATCGAGCCCGGTCCGGTGGGCGCGAGCGTCGTGACCCTGAAGATACGGCCGCCACGGCCGCCAGCCGGCCGCGCCGGGGCAGGCGTATCAGCCACCGCGGGCGCGAGCCAAGTGGCGCCGAACGCGGCAGAGCCGATCAGAAAGCTGCGGCGCAGCATCAGGTGCCGCGCGCCTTGGCGCCATTGTCGAGGACGGAGGCCTCCTTCGGACTCATGTCGTCGAGATTCCATTGCGCGGGATCGAAAGCGCGGCGGGTTTCGACGGCTTTGGGATAACCGCCGACTTCGCTTTCGCTGTCGATGATCTCGCCGCGGCCTTCGGCGACGTCGGCGAGGATGCGGACGTCGTGAGTGTCGCGGTCCCACGGACGTGCGCCGGCAGTGGTTAGCACGTGCTGTTCGACCTGGATGGCGGGGAGGGCGGCGAGGCCAGCGGGCCAGTCGAGCGGGGTCCTGCTGCGGATGATTTTCGCAGAACCGGCGGCGTAGGAGCCTAACTCCTGCAGCTTGTCGCCCCAGCGGTCGACCATGATGTTGTCGCGGCCATAGTAATCAAGATCGCCCTGTCCGCCGATCATCAGGAAGCGCAGGCCTTGGGTGGTGTCCTGTCCGCCGCGCAAGACATTGCCGATGGCGGTTAGCTGGCCGTGGACGGGTTTGATGTCGCCCCATTCGTTGGCCATCAGGTTGTAGTGCAGGGCGCGCTGGCCGGGGTTGAAGATCAGGTTGTTGACGATGGTTCCGTGCACGCCGCCCTTGAACAGCGGGTTGCGCTCGTAATTGTGGGCGTAGAGATTGCCGTAGATCAGGATGTTGGACGCATTGTCGTGGATCAGCGATCCCTTGGAGTGTTCGCCTTTCGGATGAACGGAGCGGGCGAGGCTTTCCGCAATGATGTTGTTGGAGAAGGTGACGTTGTGGGAGGTGCCCTGCTGCCATTCAGCCTGGGTCGCTCCGGTGAAGCGCGGACCAGAGGCCGAGAGGTTTTCGTCGGTGCCCCAGGTGAGCGAGCAATGGTCGACGACGACATTGGAGGCGCCGCCCTGGGTCGAGATGGAGTCGAAGTCTGGCCCTGTGCGCCAGCTGCCGTCTGCCGAGCCTGGACGGATGCGGATGTGCTGAACGATGACATCATGCGCGCCGATATCGAGGCCGCCGCGGATGACGGTGATGCCGGGCGAGGGCGCCGTCTGGCCGGCGATGGTGAGGAAGGGTTCGCGCACCGTGAGTGTTTTTGCGCCAAGATCGATCACGCCGCCAACTTCGAACACGATGATGCGCGCGCCCTTGGTTTCGACCGCCGCCTTCAGCGAACCGGCGCCGTCGGCGTTGAGATTGGTGACCTTGATGATCTGTCCGCCGCGACCGCCTTTGGTGGAGGACGCCCAGCCGAGCGGGGCGGAGAACCAGGCGGACACGCCACTGGTTGCAGCCTGCGCGACGGCGGGTGGTTGCCGGGTTTGCGGCAGTGCAGCGCACGATGCGAGCAGCAGGGCGAGGCCGACGATGCGGCCGAAACGCCGTTTCGGACTGGGCTGGGTCTTCACGCTTCCTCCCCTCTGCCTGTCAAGCAGATGATTGTTTCCGCTAGAATTGACACCGGTTTCCTAACCGCGCAAGCATGCAGCGGATTTCATCCTTTTAGGGAGCGGCCGGCAAGCCATGCCGGTCGTGGACAACCCGATGACGCAACAGGCCACTAGGGCGGATTCCAGTCCGGCGGACATCGCCGCGCGACTGGTTTCGGCGCGTCTGGACGCACGCCCGCTGGACGCCTTTCCGGGCGAGACCCCTGCCACGCTGGCCGCGGGATACGCGATCCAGCAGATGGCGATCCATCTGTGGCCGGACGATATTGCGGGCTGGAAGATCGGTCTGGTGGCTCCTCACTTGCGGGCGACCCTGGGCTCTGACCGTGTGGCGGGACCGATCTTCGCGAAACAGGTGCGCAGGGCAGACGGGGGCGAAGTCGCGTTCCCTGTTTTCGTTGGCGGCTTTGCCGCCGTGGAGGCGGAGTTCGTGTTCCGCATGGCGAAGGATGCACCGGCCGACAAGACGGAGTGGACCGAGGAAGAGGCGGCGGCGCTGGTGGGCAGCCTGCACATCGGCGTCGAGACAGCGGGCAGCCCCATGGCGTTCATCAACGACATGGGTTCGGTCGTCGTGGTTTCGGACTTCGGCAACAATGCCGGACTGATCGTTGGCGCGCCGATTGCGGACTGGCGCGCGCGGCTGGCCTCGCTGAAGGCGGCGACGGCGATTGACGGCGTTGAGGTCGGCGCAGGCGAGGCGATGGGTCTGCCGGGCGGACCGATGGCGGGGCTGACCTTCCTGCTGGCGCATCTGGCCTCGCGCGCACGCCCGCTGAAAGCCGGGCAGTATGTATCCTCGGGCGCTGTAACCGGTGTGCATGACATTGTCGCGGGACAGGCGGCTGTTCTGCGCTTCGGACCGGATGGGGCAATTGCTTGCCGAGCGGTGGCGGCCAAAGAGGCGGGCGGTTGATGATCACGCGGCGCATGGCTTTCACGACGCTGGCGGCTGGGGCGGCGCTGGCCGGATGTGCGCCGGGCGAGCAGGCAGGCGTGCTGACGGAAGCGGATGTGCACCGCGCGGGCTATCCGACGGTTGAGGCCGTGAAGTGGATGGGCGCAGAGATTGAGGCGGCGACCGGCGGGCGGTTGCGGCTGAAGCAGTACCCATCTGGCCAGCTGGGTGCGGAGGACGATTCCATCGGCCTTGCGCAGTATGGCGCGGTTGACTTCGCGCGGGTGAATTTCGCGGCGGTCAATAATCTCGTGCCCGAGACGCGCGTCCTGTGCCTGCCGTTCGCGATCGACTCGATGGAGCACCTGCATCGCGCCGTGGATTCCGATGTTGGCGAGGAGATACGTGCAGCGTTCGATCGTGTGGGGCTGGTCGGGTTGGCCGTCTATGACGCGGGCGCGCGCTGCTTCTACAATGTGCGCCGGCCCATCCATACGCCGGACGATCTCAAGGGCCTGAAGATCCGTTCGCCCATGTCGGATGTGTTCCTGCATTCCTTTGCGGCGATGGGCGCGAACCCGACGCCGCTGGCGGTGAATGGCGTGTTCCAGGCGTTGTCGACGCATCTGATCGACGGGGCCGAGAACAACTGGCCGACGTTCGAATCCGCCCGCCATCTCGAAATGGCGCGCTACTGGTCCGAGACGCAGCATAGCTATTCGCCGGAAATCCTCACCATGTCGAAGCAGCGCTATGAAGCGCTGGCGCCGGCCGATCGGGACATTGTGCGCGATGCGGCGGCGCGGTCCGTGCCGGTGATGCGGGAGAACTGGGCGCGGTTCTCGGACGAGAGCAAGGCCAAGGCGCTGGCGGCGGGCGTGCTCGCCAATGACGCCGATCGCGCGGCGTTCCGCGCCAGTGTTGAAGGGTTGCTGAAGCGCGAAACGGAGACGCCAGTGCTGGCCTCGCTCTATGCGCGGGTGCGGGACCTGACGGGATGACGACGAACAGTTAGGGCGGGATAGCGATGACAGAGACCGGATCAACCGGCGCATCAGGGAGGACAGGACTGCTCGACCAGCTGGAAGCGCTGGCGACGATCCTGGCTGCGTCGAGCCTTGTCGCCGTGGTGGCGGTGCAGGCCTGGCAGGTGTTCGCACGCTATGTGCTGAACGACAGCCCGAGCTGGACCGAGCCGCTGGCGCTGGTGTTGATCGCCGTGACGGCGATGATGGGCGCGGCCGTGGGCGTGCGCCGCGAAACCCATTTCAGCTTTCCGACGTTCGCCAATGCGGCGCCGCCGACTGTGCGCGCCGTGTGCCGAGCTGTGGCGCGATTGGCGATGCTGGTGCTCGGCGGCGGGCTCGCAGTTTATGGCGCGATCCTGATGCTGGATTCGTTCAACGTGCCGATGGCGGGGGCGCCATTGCCGGTGGGGTTGAAATTCGCGCCCGTCGCAGTCGGCGGCGCGCTGATCGTGGTGTTTGCGCTGGAGCGACTGGTGAAGGCGTTCCGCGAGGCGAAGCCCGCAGCCGCGCATGGTCCGGACGAGGAGTTCTGATCATGGCGATCGGTGTCCTGTTTGGCGTGTTTGCGGCGCTGCTGCTGATTGGCACGCCGGTGGCGGCGGCGCTGGCGGTGTCGACGCTGGCGGCGGCGCTGGTGCTGGGCCTGCCGGAAATAGCGCTGGTGCAGCAGATGGCGTCGAACCTCTCATCGACGTCGCTGCTGGCGATTCCGCTGTTCGTGTTCGCGGGCGAGCTGATGCTGCGCGGCGGGATATCGGAGAAGATCATTTCGTTCGCGGCTGCGCTCGTCGGACGCGTCAAGGGCGGGCTCGGGCAGGTGAGCGTTGTTGCCTCCACGCTGTTTGGCGGCGTGTCGGGGTCTGCGATTGCGGATGTGTCGGCGGTGGGCGGCGCACTGATCCCACAGATGATCGAGCGCGGCTATCAGCGCGATTATGCGGTGAACGTGACGATCTCGGCGGCGCTGGTAGCGTTGCTGGTGCCGCCGTCGCACAACATGATCCTGTTTTCGGCGGCGGCTGGTGGCGGCATATCGATCACCGACCTGTTCCTCGCGGGCATTGCGCCAGCGCTGTGTCTGGCTGTTGCAATCATGGTGACGGCCTACATCGTGGCGCGCCGGCGCGGCTATCAGGCCGAACCATTCCCGGGCTTTGCAGCGATCTTCACGCGTCTGGTGGCGGCGATACCGGGACTACTGCTGGTCGGCATCATCTTCTTCGGCATCAAGAGCGGCGTCTTCACGGCGATCGAGAGCGCGACGATTGCGGTGATCTATGCAGTGTTAGTCACTGTGCTGGTCTATCGCCGGTTGAAATGGGCGGATTTTGTGCATGCGGTTTCAGGCGCGACGCGCACGACGGGGCACATCCTTTTCGTGATCGGCGCGGCGGGCGCGTTCGGGTGGCTGATGGCCTACCTGCAGGCGCCGGCGATGGCGGTGGAAGCCATGCAGGCAATCGCGCACGACCGCACGCTGGTGCTGCTGCTGATGGTGCTGGCGCTGCTGGTGCTGGGGACGTTCATGGACATGGCGCCGCTGGTCATCATCGCGACGCCGATCTTCCTGCCGGTGGCGAAAGCCTACGGCGTCGATCCAGTGCATTTCGGCGTGATCATGATCCTGTCCTGCGGCATCGGCCTGCTGACGCCGCCTGTGGGATCGGTGCTGTTCATCGGGGCGGCCATCGGGAAGATCGATGTGGCGCAGACGGTGAAGGGGTTGTGGCCGTTCTACATTGCGATGCTGGTCGTGCTGCTGGCTGTGGTGCTGTATCCGCCGCTGTCGCTGACGTTGCCGGCGTGGGGGCGGTGAGCCAGCCGAGGGCAGGGCAATGATCGTTGATCGTCGTCTTCTCCTGGGTTCAGCCCTCACTTCGCTTTCGGCCTGCGCGACGGGCGCCTCGTTGGGGTATGGCGTCTCCATCGAGACGTTCGATGTTTGGCCAGGTGCGCCGCCGGGCGGCGAAGGCGTGACGGTCAGTGAAGTGATCATCGAGCGCGCGACGGTTCCAGGCGAGCATGATCGTGTGGTGACCGGGGTGAGTCGGCCAACGCTGACAGTGTTTCGGCCTGCCAATTCCGACGGATCAGCGGTTCTGGTGATTCCCGGCGGCGGCTATCGGCGCGTGGTGCTGGACAAGGAAGGCGATGAGACGGCGCTGTTCCTGGCGCGTCATGGGGTAGCCGCAGCGGTGCTGGTCTATCGCTTGCCGGGGGATGGCTGGGATGTTGGGCGGGACGCGCCTCTGCAGGATGCGCAGCGCGCACTGCGCCTGTTGCGATCCGGGCGGCTGGCGCCGGGTATCGACGGCGCGCGCGTGGGCGTGATCGGATTTTCGGCGGGTGGACACCTTGCAGCGTCACTGGCGCTGGCCGGGTCCAATGGCGCCTATGACGCCATCGATGCAGCCGATGCGGCGCCGGCGCGGCCCGATTTCGCGGCGCTGATCTATGCCGCCTATCTTGATGGCAAGGGACCGCCGGGTCTGCAGGCTGGCTTTGTCGGACCCGCGCCGGATCTGATGAAGCTGGTCGACGCAAAGACGCAGCCAATGTTTCTCGTGCACGCAGCGGATGATGCGACGGTCAAGGTTGGAGACAGCGTGGGGATGTATCGGGCGCTGAAGGCTGCGGGCGTCGGCGCCGAGCTGCATGTCTTTTCCGAAGGCGGCCATGGGTTCGGCATCGCGCGGGCGAGGGGGCTTCCGGTCGCAGTTTGGCCGCAGCTGTTCCTGCGCTGGGGCAGGGCGCGCGGAATGTTTCGCGGCTAGCGCGGTTTGCGCGGGGCCGAGCGCCTGGCAGGCGGTGCGGCGCGCGCAGCGGCCTGTTTCAACGCAGGCCTGGTGCGCTTCGCGGCCGCGACGGTTTGCTTCTTCGCGGCGTGTTCGGGTTTGACGGCGACGGCTTTTGATCTGGACCGAGCCAGTGGCCAGCGGCCGGTTTCTTCCTCCCAGTGACCGCGGCAGAGGGAGACGTACATCGTCTTCTCGATACCGATCTGCTCGCCCGAGGTGAGGGCGCGGCCATCGGCTGCCTGGCGCACCACCATCGTCGCCTTGCGGCCGCAATGGCAGATGGTGCGGATCTCCCGGAGATTGTCGGCAATGGCGAGGAGTTCGGCTGAGCCGGGGAATAACTTGCCCTGGAAATCGGTGCGCAGGCCAAAGCACATGACGGGTATGGCAAGCCGGTCGGCCACGCGCGCCAGTTGCCAGACCTGGTCGGGCGTGAGGAACTGCGCCTCATCGACGAAGATGCAGTCGATCTTCGACTTGCGCTGGGCCCTGGCAATGCGGGCATAGAGATCGTCGTCCACACCATAGAGTTCGGCCTCGGCCGCGATGCCGATGCGCGAGGTGATGCGGCCGTCGTCGGACTTTGCGTAGAGCGCAGAGGTGAACAGCAGGGTGTTCATGCCGCGCTCCTGATAGTTCCAGGAGGCCTGCAGCAGGATGGTCGACTTGCCGGCGTTCATCGCGGCGTAGGAGAAATAGAGTTTGGACATCGGCCTTCGGACGCTGCTGAGCCGAGCTTTGTGCCGCAGGAGGCGGACCGCCGCCAGAGGGGCGCAGCAATCGTCTGGGGAGAGGCGCCTGTGGAGGTCGGCGAGAGGCCCGAAAAAACAAGGCGCCAACGGATGTCCGCAGGCGCCTGTCAGTCGCACGGGGATAAAAAACCCGCCGGGATGGGCATTCCGGCGGGTGGGTGGAGACGACTCGCCCGTCCCCGTTTGAGGGACAGGCGAGGCTTCCTCAGTACTTGTAGCGAGCGCCAACCACGAACTCCCGGCCGGTGTGCTCGTAGTTCAGGTTGTTGTGACGCGCCGAGTTGATCCAGCGCTCGTCATACTGGTCGGTGAGGTTGATGCCCTCGAAGCTGACCGAGAAGTTGTCGTTGATTTCGTAGGACATCGAGAAGTCGAGGTTGAACACTTCGGCTTTGCCTTCAACGTCGTTGCCGCTCTGGGCGGGAACGAGCGTCAGGTACTCGTCGCGCGAGACGCCTGAGATGCGGGCCTCGAAGGGGCCGTTCTCGTAGTAGAGCGTGGCGCTGACCGATTTGGGCGACTGGCCGACCAGCGGTTGGGTGACATAGCCTGCGCCGATGGTTGCGGCTGTGACGTAGGATACCTCGCTCTTGATGTCGGTGTAGCTGAGTTGTCCTCCGAAGCCGTCGAACGGCGCCGGCAGGAAGGTGAACGGCGTCTGCAGTGTCACCTCGAAGCCCTTGAGGTCGCCGCCCGGCGTGTTGACGAACGAGGTCACATCAAACAGTTCGGTATTGGCGACGCCTGCCGGCAGGAGCGCGTCCGGATAACCGGTGGTGTTGTAGGGAACGAGTGTGCGCAGGCGCTGGATGAATGACGAAATGTCTTTCTGGAAGAAGGCGATCGAGAACAACGCCTCGTCGTAAGGATACCATTCGATGCTGACATCGTAGGTGTTGGCGCGAATGGGGGCGAGGAACGGGTTGCCGGCGTTGATGGAGAAACCCGGCGGGTTGACGTCGATGGAGCCGCCGGGCGTGAGAGCTGGAAGTGTCGGACGGGCGAGAACCTTCGATGCTGCGAAACGGACCATGAGGTCCGGGATCGGTTCGATCGACACGTTGAGTGAAGGCAGCGTGTCGTTGTACGAGTGCTTAACAGTCAGCGGCACGAAGCCGGCGCCGAGGTTGGCGAAGCCAGTCGATTCCAGTTCGGTCTCGACATAACGGAGGCCGACATTGCCGCGAACGGGCATGCCCGCGAGTTCGGTGCGGAAATCAGCCTGGACGAAGGCGCCGGTGGAGGTTTCTTCCGCCGAGCGGTTCTCGCCGAAGCTGTTGGCAGCGTCTGTGCGGAAGTCGCCAAAGGCGTTGACGCAATCGCATTCGAAATCGATGAGGCCAAGCAGGCCGTCGATTGACGGCACGACCCAGCTGGTCGGCGTGCCGGCGGGCAGGTTCATACCTTTGCCGAAGCCGGTGACCAGCGTGGAGTAGGCGCTGATATTGACGCCCTGGGTCGCGAGTGCGGTGAGGACGCTGGCGGGAAGGGCCTCGGTGACGCGGCGCGATTCAGTGCCGGTGAAGGCGAACTTCTTGCGCAGAACGCCGCCCTTCAGGACCAGCCAGTCATTCGCATCGTATTCAAGATTCGCATCGAACGATTCGAAGGTGTTGACCGCCTTGTTGGGGCGCAGGCGGATGAGCGAAGCGTCACCCGCTGTTGCGGCCGAAGAGAAGACGAAGTTGGCCGGGTTGGTGACGTCGAAGCCGTAGTTGAACTGCGGCAGGTTGGGGTTCGAATAGTCATAGGAGTAGCCGTCGACGTCATAGCGTTCGAACGACAGTGTGGTCTGGTTCGGATTGTACTGCACCGCACGGGTGAAGCCGGCGCGAACCTCGCCGCGCAGGCGATCCGAGAACTCATGCTCGGCCAGGAAGGCGTTCTGGAAGAACTCGGTTTCCAGAACATCGCGGCGTTGCTCGACCCGGATATCGACGTCGTTGAACGTCGCGGCGACCAGCGTGCTGTTGTTGTCGATCCGGCCGGTCAGCAGGTCCGTGGCGCGGAGGCCGGCGGCGGCCGTCTCGCGGGCAAAGCTGATGGCTTCGAGGAACTCTTCCTGACGGTTCTCCTTCAGATCTGCGTAGAGCAGGTCATAGGTCAGCTTGGTGGAATCCCACGGCTGGAACTGCACCGTGAAGGTGGAGCCGATGCGTTCGCGGTCGTAGGAAATCCGGCCATAGCGCGGAATGCGTGGGTGAGCGGCGGCGTTGGCGGCAGCCGCTGCTGCTGCGCCCGTCAGCGTACCAGTGGGCGTTTCGATGGGGCCGGAAATCGTCTGGTAGCAGCGCGTGACGCCGGTCGCCGTGCCGGTGTTGGGCGGCGTCGCGGCGCAGCCGTCGGCGGTCGGGATGCGGAAGCGGCCCGAGCTGGAGCCTTCCTCGATGGTGTTGCGCGTGGAGTAGGCGACAGAGAACAGGACGCCCAGCTTGCCGTCCAGCCAGCGGTCGCTGATCAGGAAGGTGCCGCGCGGATCGGTGTTCTGAGCGAGATCGTTGTAGGAGCCCTGGAGGCCGCCGGCCATTGTGAAGCCGTCATAGTCGAACGGGCGAGCTGTTGTGAGATCGACGGTGGCGCCGAGCGAGCCTTCCTCGGTCTCGGCCGATTGCGACTTCGAGACCTTGATCGAGTTGAACAGTTCGGAGGCGAAGACGTTGAAATCGAAGGCGCGGTTGCGGTTCTGCCGGCCGTCGCGGCCGCCGGTGGTGGCCAGCGCCTCGAGGCCGTTAAGGCGAACGCGAACGAAATCTGACGACAGGCCACGGACGTTGATGGTGCGGCCTTCGCCGCCATCGCGGTCGATCTGGACGCCGGGTACGCGCTGCAACGATTCCGCAAGGTTGAGGTCCGGGAAGTCGGCGATGTCTTCCGCCGTAATCGCATCGACGATGGCGTTTTCCTCACGCTTCGTGTCGATGGCGGCGGCCAGACTGCCGCGGAAACCGGTGACCACGACAACGTCGCGCGCCTGTTCAGCGGCGGGCGCTGCTTCCTGGGCTGTGGCCGTGCCTGTTCCGGTGAATGCTGTGCCGAGGGCGACCAGAGACGCCCCAAATCCAAGTCGCGCCCATGCTGCGCGCATGCCCTTGCGAGCCATGTTTTCGCTCCCTTTCCCGTGCGCAGGGCTCCCGGATTCGGGTCCCGTTTATGGTCACAGGCGGGCATCTCCGCCTTGCGCTAAAATCAGCGATAACCGCGATGACAGAATGTCGCAAGAAAAAATGACACCGGTTTCCATTTTTTGTTCGATGTCGCGCGAACCGCGATTTTTGCGCAACGGCAGGGCGCGCCCGATGGAAGGCGACGCGAGGTAAATCTGGCGGAAGGAATCAGGCGGGCTTCGGTTGCGGCGGTGCGTGGCGCGCTGAAAGCGAGGCAAGAGCGGCGACGACGCAGAGTATTCCGGCCCCCTGGAAGGCAAGAACATAGGAGCCAAGGCCAGTGCGGATGATCCCGGCTGCAAGCGCAGAGACGCCGGCGCCGAGTTGGTGCGCTGCGAAGATCCAGCCGAAGACGAGATTGGCGCGCGCTGGCCCGAAGGCCTGCGCGGTGAGCTTCACGGTGGGCGGCACGGTGGCGATCCAGTCGAGACCGTAGAACACGGCGAAGATGGCGAGCGGCGCGGGCGCAAAGCCGGTGATGGGAAGAGCGATCAGCGACAGGCCACGCAGCCCGTAATACCAGAAGAGCAGGACGCGACTGGAGTAGCGGTCCGACAGCCAGCCCGAAGCGATGGTGCCGATGAAATCGAACGCGCCCATCAGGGCGAGCAGCCCTGCCGCGTCGACGGCGGAAATGCCGTAGTCGCTGCACATCGGGATCAGGTGCATCTGCACCAGGCCGTTGGTGGACGCGCCGCAGATGAAGAACGCGCCGGCGAGTACCCAGAAGATCGGGCGTGTTGCAGCATCGCGCATAGCAATGAACGGCGCCGCGAAGAGATTGGTCGTGGGCGGAATGGGTGCAGCCGGCGCATCGGGGGCGGCTCCGTAAGCGGCGAGGCCGACGTCGGACGGCCGATTCCGCATGAAGACCAGCACCAGCGCGCCGGTGGCGACATAGAAGATGCACAGCAGAAGGATCGCTGCACGCCAGCCCACATTGTCGACGATCATCGCCATCACCGGCAGGATGATCAGCTGACCGGTGGCGGAACTGGCGCTCAGCAGTCCGATGACGAGGCCGCGCCGCTTTTCGAACCAGCGGGTTGCGACCGTGGCGGCGAGGACGAGCGCTGTGAGCCCCGCGCCAGTTCCGACCACCACGCCCCACAGGACGGTGAGATGCCAGACTTCGGTGACGAACACCGAGAGGCCCATGCCGGTCGTGATCAGCACCAGCGAGATCACGATGACAGTGCGCAGGCCAAAACGGTTGAACAGGGAGGCGGCGAAGGGTGCAACCAGTCCGAACAAGGCCAGACGCAGGCCCAGCGCGCCGGATATTTCTGCCGATGACCAGCCGAACTCGATCTGCAACGGCAGGAGCAGGACGCCGACCGAACCTGCTGCGCCGGCCGTAACCAGCGCGGTTACGAAAGTGACCGCTGCGATCACCCAGCTGTAGTGAACGCCGCGCCTTGCGAAGGCGCGCACCAGTCGATCCGCTATGACGGATTGCCCGGCCACTCCGGATTCCGGTGCTTTCGCCATGTTCGCCCCGCCCGCGTTGCCTCGGCCGCTCGATATATTATGTTTGTCATATAATACGCAAGACCAGAGAAGCCTGCGATTGCGGCGGAGGAGCTGAAGGAATATGACGTCTGTCATGAGATAAGCTGGAGGATGAGCGCATTGGCGCGTTACTCGCCCGATCACAAGAAGAAGACCCGGGCGCTCGTGGTCGAGCTGGCGGCGGTGCGTATCCGCGCCGGTGGACTGGAGAGTCTGGGAGTGGCCAGCATCATGGCCGAGGCTGGTCTGACGCATGGCGGGTTCTATGCGCACTTCCCCTCGCGCGATGCGCTGGCGGCGGCGGCGGTGACCCACCTGTTCATGTCAGCGGCTGAGGCCGTCGACAGGATTGGCGCGAAATACGGCGCCGATGCGCTGGAGCGATACGTCGATTTCTACCTGTCCCCGCGGCATCGCGACGAGGAGAGGCTTGGATGTCCGGTGCCGGCGCTCGCCGGAGAGGTGCGGAATGCGGCGCCGGAGGTGAAAGCGGCGTTCGATGCGGGGCTGGAGAATCTGGCGGAACGCATTGGCGCGCTGGAAAATGCTGGAGGCCGCAAAGCTGCGCTTCGACTGCTTGGCGAGATGGCGGGCGTGCTGGCGATTTCGCGGACGATATCTGATCCGCGGCGGTCAAATGACCTTTTGGCGTCGGCGCGCAAGGGTGCTTTGGCGAGCTAGAGCGCCGTCCTGACATCAGGCTCGCAGGTTGTGGGCGGTGTCGTCATGGCGCCCGCGGGCAATGGTGCGCGGCAGACGCGTTACCGAGGCCGACGTTGCGCGGATTATGTCCGACAGTGTCGTGGAATCAGCCGCCAGATGGTGCGCTGCTGCACGCAACACGTCGTTGGGCGAACGGCCGCCGGCAGTGGACGTTGCGGACAACGCATCTTCCACCAGGACGAGGCGGGGGCCGCGCTCATAGCAGGCGAGCAGGCAGGACAGCAGCGCGACATTGTCGAATGCCGCGACATAGACGGTCTCCCGGCTCCAGCTGTCGAGCAGCGCGGTGAGGCCTGCTGATTCCGTCAGCGGCCGCCCGCTGCGCAGGAAGACGCGCTCCGACATCAGGGGACGCAGGCCGGCCATGCGGTCGTCGGACAGGTCGGCCGCGCCGCTGCTTGCCGAACGGCGGCGGGCGTGGGCGACATCCCAGCCAAGGTCGCGGGCCATCGCCAGAAGCTGGCGGCCGCCGAAGATCGCCCGCGCATCCGGCGTGGCGACGCCGGATGCGTCGATCTGGAGATCGATACAGAGAAGACGGCAACCGGGCATGGTCATGACGATCAGGCCACCGCCGGGCGCATCGCCGAGCGATCGAGCACATTCTCCTGGTCCCAGCTACCTTCCGGTCGCATCAGCATGTACGGGTCGGCGTCCATCGTCAGCGCATCCGCGCGGGGCTCGAGCTGGCGCGAGCATTCGACATAGTCGTAGTCGGAGAAGCGGAAACCTTCGCGCGTGTCGCGCGGCAGGAAGCCGAGCTGGCGCCAGAACGGCACCAGGCGCTTCTGGATGTAGCCGAGGATGTGCAGATAGCCCTTGCGGCCGATGACCTCGACGGCGGTCTCGATCATCAGACGCACCAGCGCGCCGCCCCGCACGTGCTTCATGATGCAGACGCGCTCGATCTTGGCGAAGTTGGCGAACCAGCGGATGCGCAGCGTGCCAACCGGTTCGCCGCGCAGGTAGGCGATCAGGTGGCAGGCCGAGAGATCGTTCTGGTCGAACTCCTCGTCATAGGGGCAGTCCTGCTCCGCGAGGAAAACGGATGCGCGGATGGCGACGACCTTCATGAAGTCGTTGAGATCACGCACCACCTCAACCCGGATGTCGTTGGCCTTGTGGTTGTTCTTGATCGACATCATGACTTGGCGTCCATCACTGAGCGGCACCGCCAGAAGAGGTGCGGGGTGGTATCGAAGGGAGAGAAGCCGAGGTGCGCCATGATCCGGGCGCCGGCAGCCGTCGTGTCACGGCCGAAGAACGGCAGGTCAGGGAAGTGCCGGTCGATCAGGGTGCGCAGCGCCAATACCAGCACGCCGCGGGTGAACTGGTCGCGCCCCGCATAGGACCAGCAATAGAACCCGGCCAGCGGCTGTCCCACCCGCGCGACCCAGGCGGCGTCGATGGCGAAGGGATCGAACGAGCCGTCGATCAGGGCGTCGCGTCCAGCCAGGGTGAGCGCCAGGGGAGCGAGGAAGCCGGCGACCTTGCCATGCCGGCGGTTGACCCAGATGGAGGCGCCGGTGAGGGCGTCGACACGCCGGATCTCGTCCTCGGACGCCAGCGAGCCGCCGATGGTGTCGCTGGCCAGGGCGTGGACTTCTGCGTAGTCGGCGTCATCCGGGTGGAAGAGCTTGACCGACGCCATCATCTCTTCGGAGGCGCCACTCACGTATTGCGGGTGCAGCCGATTGCCGCCGAGCGCTTCAACAGCGTCGTACGCGTCACAAGGCGCGTCAAAAACGCGTGCCCCAACCATCATCCCGCGACCCGTCTGTTAATTTTGTGTATATCCTTTTGGCACATCTTCATGAGGTACGCTTCGGCGTTTGGGGCATGACGGGTATGACCAAGAGTGAAGGCGGCGATCGACTGGGCAGAGAGCTCGTCGACTGGTCCGACCTGCGGACATTTTATGCTGTAGCTACAGCGGGTTCCATGAACGCCGCGGCCGATCAGCTTGGCGTCACGCAGTCCGCAATCAGCAAGCGCCTCGGCCAGCTCGAGTTAAGATTGGGCGCGCGCCTGCTCGACCGCTCGCCCGCCGGCATCCAGCTGACGGAGGCGGGGATCGAAGCGCTCGATCACGTCACCACCATGATGCGGGCAAGTCAGTCGATGGAGAATACGCTCCGCGGACTTGAGACGCGTACGCATGGCGAAGTCAAAGTGTGGTCGAACGACGGGGTGTTGTCCTACTGGATTGCACCCAACGCTTCAGCGTTCCTTTCAGAGAATCCGGGCCTGCGCCTCTCGCTTCTGACGGATCGCTATCTGCCCAAGTCGGGTCCTGGTTATGCCGACGTGGTGATCTCGTTCGAGCAGCCCAAAGTCGCCGAACTGATTTCGTTCCCGCTGGCGACCATCCACTACTGTGTGTTCAGCAGCCGGGACTATGCCGACACCTATGGATCACCTACCGGTCCTCTGGATGTCGGCGGACATCGCCTGTTGAATCATTCGCTATACTGTGAGCAGCCGGGCTGGCGTGAGAAGACCCCGCAGATCACCGCGCTGGTGGAACCAACCCTGATGACCGATTGCAGCACCGCCCTGCTGCACGCCACGGCCTCGGGCGCGGGAATATCGGTTATGCCCAGTTACGCCGCTCGTTTGGACCCACGGCTGGTCGCCTTGCCGATTCCACCGCTTGCGTCTGTCCGGCTGTGGCTCAGCTACAACGAGAACGCACGCCGCGTGCCGCGGATACGGTCCGTGGTCGAGTGGATGCGGGATGTCTTCGACCGGAAGAAGAACCCGTGGTTCCGCGAGGAATTCATTACGCCCAACGTGTTCGACAAGATCCCTGCCGGCGGCTGGCCGGACGAGCGGATCGTGGCGTCCGACCGGGACTAGCCGTTGGCTGACATGTGCAAGCGCCCACAGGCGTCCGACCTGGACAGGGCGGACGCAACCTGGCCCGCGCGCTGAGCGCTTTGTGAGCAGTGGTCTGCGCATTCCGCCCGAACCGGCAGGGTGGGGACGCGACAGAGTTTCGGCTTGCGCGTAGAATTCTCCCCGTAGGCGCGCGAGGGTGATGATCATGGCCGATGGACTGGCGGACGACGCTGCGGTGAGCCGCGAGCAACTGGTGCATTCGCTCTACGAGGCTGCCGAACTCGAACACAACCTGATGTGCACCTACCTCTATGCCGCCTTCAGCCTGAGGGTCGGGCCGGAGGAAGGGCTGAACGCGATCGAGGCCGAGGCTGTGGGGCGTTGGCGGCTGGCGATCATCAACGTCGCCATCGAGGAGATGGGCCACCTTGCGGCGGTGTGGAACATCACCGCGGCGCTGGGCGGCCAGCCGCGTTTCGGACGGGGGAACTTCCCGCTCGATACCGGCATTCTGCCGGCCGGAATGGTCGTGAAGCTTGCGCCGTTCAACGAGGCCGTGCTGCAGCACTTCGTGCACCTCGAACGGCCGGACGCTTCGCGCGAGCCGGATGGCGAGGGTTTTGGCGCGGAGCGGCAGTTCACGCGCGGGACAGCGGCGCGTCGGCTGACGCCAATGCCGGTCGATTATGAGACCGTGGGTACGTTCTACCACCAGCTGAGCGATGGGCTGCGGGCGTTTTCGGCGCGTGTCGGCGAGAGCGCGGCGTTCAGCGGTGATCCGGCGCTGCAGCTGGGGCCAGCTGAAGTGGACCTTGGCGGGGCAAGGCCGGTGATCTGCCTCAAGACGGCGCTGCAAGCGTTCAACGCCATCGTCACCGAAGGCGAAGGAGCAGCGCAAGAAACCGACACATCGCACTTCAACAAATTTCGCGCGATCCGCGAGGAGTACGCGAAGTTGAAGGCAGCCAACCCGGACTTTGCCCCGGCTCATCCCGCAGCCGTGAATCCCGTTCTGCGCCGTCCGCCGACGCCGCAGGGCAAGGTGTGGCTGGAGGACCCCGATGCAATTGCCACGGTCGACCTCGGCAATGCCTGTTACCAGCTGATGCTGCGGTTGCTGGGGTATGCTTACGCCATACGGCGGCCGCATCCGGAGAAGGGGGTGGCGGTCGACCTCGCCATCTCGCTGATGCGGGCGTGCACGCTGCTGGGCGAACGGGCGGCGCGGTTGCCGGCGGGACCGTCCAACCCGGACTGCAATGCGGGCATGTCGTTCACGGCGCTGCGGGATGCGGCAGCGTTCGCGCAGGGCGATGCGGCGCGGCTGTTCTTCCGCGAACGGCTCGAGGAGTTCGCGGAGGCCGCGGTGAATCTGGCGGCCGGCGGGGATGCGCGCGCGGCAGGCGCCGCGAAGTTGTTGAGTGACCTGGCTACACGGGCGACGGCGCAGTTTGCAGCAGCTGGCGGAGCGCCGGTCGAGGCGCTTGTGGTCAAGCCGCCATCGGCGCTGCAACCGGTTGGGACAGAGGCGACCACGAAGGTGGATGGCGTCGAGATCATCGAGGGCGATGACCTGACCATTCTCTATGAGGGCCACAAGTGCATTCATGCGCGCTTCTGCGTGACGGGGGCGCCGAAAGTGTTCCTCGCCAATGTCGAGGGGCCGTGGATCCATCCCAACGCCATGGACACCGAGAAGCTGGTGGGGATCGCCGAGGTCTGCCCCTCGGGCGCGATCCGTTACCAGCGAAAGGATGGGCGACCCGATGAAACTGCGCCGCCGGTGAACCTCGCGGCGATCCGCGAGGGCGGGCCTTATGCCGTTCGCGGTGAGCTCGTGATCGATGGCAAGGCGGCGGGCTTCCGCGCGACGCTTTGCCGGTGTGGCGCGTCCAAACGCAAACCCTATTGCGATGGCTCGCACCATGACGTCCATTTCGACGCCTCGGGCGAGCCGCCGACGGGAAAGGCCGACGCCCTGGCCGTTCGCGATGGACCGTTGGCCATCGATCCGCAGACCGATGGACCGCTGAAGGTGCGGGGCAACCTCGAGATCACGGCCGGGACCGGCAGGATCGTCGCCCGGGTGCAGACGGCGCTGTTGTGCAGGTGCGGCCAGTCCCAGACCAAGCCGTTCTGCGACGGGAGCCACGTCAAGGCCGGTTTCAAGAGCTAGCCTCGGCGGGGCCGTTTGCGGTCACGGCCTGCTCGCCAAGCTGTGAATGCACCTGTGACAACCCGTCCGGGTTTTGCGCCTGTGTCTGCCCCAAAGAGTCCTTATTTCAAGGGCACGTGGGAGGCGTGTCGCCGACTTGATGTGCGGGACAACCCGCCAGCCGACGACGTTTCTGGAACCCAACTGCGGATGCAGACCGGGATGGCCCCGGTTGCGCTCCGGTACGGAGATGTTCGAATGAAGCGTGGAACCATCATCGGTGTGGCCGGCGGCCTTTTCGCCGGCGTAAGCCTTGCGACGATCGCAATGGCGGCGCCGAATTTTTCTGTGTTTGGCGGCGAGGCCGCCGCTCTGGTTACCGTACCGGCCGTGGCGCAGGTGACAGCGCCGGTCATCGCCCAGACCACCAACTGGGGGCAGGTCTCCAACCTTGCCGATCTGGTCGAGCGCGTGTCGCCGGCGGTCGTGATGGTTGTGGTGCGCTCGGCCAACGAAGTGAAGATGACCTCCGGTCCCGGCGGATCGCCGTTTGACGGCACGCCGTTCGGCGAATTCTTCGGCCGCCAGTTTGGTCAGGGACAGGCTCCGCAGGGCGAGATGCCCGACCGCATGGGTTCGGGCTCCGGCTTCTTCATCGAAGGCGGCTACATCGTCACCAACAACCACGTCGTCGATGGCGCGAAGAAGGTGACCATCCGCATGGCGGATGGGAAAGAAATCGATGCGACGGTGGTTGGCACGGACGCCAAGACCGACCTTGCGGTCATCAAGGTGGAAACGAAGTACGCGCCCAAATCCCTTACCTGGGGATCGAGCGACAAGGCCCGCCCCGGCGACAGCGTATTCGCGATGGGCTCGCCCTTCAGCCTTGGCAACTCGGTCACGGCCGGCATCATTTCGGCGCGCGGCCGAGACATTCGCTCGGGCCCCTACGACGACTACATCCAGGTTGATGCGCCCATCAACCAGGGCAACTCAGGCGGTCCGTTGTTCAACGCGAATGGCGAAGTCATCGGCGTGAACTCGGCGATCTACTCGCCAACCGGTGGAAACGTTGGCATCGGCTTCTCGATCCCGTCCGATCTTGCGAAATCGATCGCGCAGCAGATCATCACCAACGGCTCGGTCTCGCGCGGCTGGCTGGGCGTGCAGATCCAGCAGGTGACGCCTGACATGGCGAAAGGCCTGAATCTCGCCGAAGCCAAGGGCGCCATGGTCTCCGACATTACCGATGGCAGCCCGGCGCAGAAAGCCGGCTTCAAGGTGGGCGACGTGATCCTCAACTATGGCGACCGCACCGTTAGCGAAGTGCATGACCTCACCCGCGCTGTGGCCGACACCAAGGCGGGTGACAGTCGCGACATCAGGATTCTGCGCGCCGGTAAGCAGCAGACGCTGAAGGTGAAGATCGCGGCGCTGGATGAAGCAGCCAGTGGGCCGGTGAAACTGGCCGGCGCCACGCCAAAACCGTCCGCCCCGAAGACCACGGTGAGCCTCGATGGGCTTGGGCTGGAGCTGGCGAGCGATAATGGCGTTGTCGTTGCGGGCGTGAAGGTCAATTCGTCGGCGGCTGATGTCGGCCTGAAGGCGGGCGACAAGATCGTCTCCATCAATCAGGTCGAAGTCACGTCGCCCGAAGCCGCCCGCAAGGCGGTGGACGATGTACGCAAGCAGAAACGCGAGGCGGTGCTGGTCCAGATCGAACGTGAAGGTCGCACCTCGTTTGTCGGAATACCCTTCCAGGCGGGGTGACCCGCCGGGAAGAGTGGGCGCGGCCCCTGCCGTCCGTCCCCCGAACCAGGGAGCTGCGCCCGAACTTTTTGAACGACGCCTTGGACTGATCTTTTCCTCCGACCTCTGGGCGCCCGCGACAACCGGGCGCCCATTTTCGTTCATCGGGTCGAAGACCGGATGATTTGACGGTTTTGTCGAAGCGGTCTTACGTTGGGGAAAACGAAAAACTCTCGGGAGGACTGCCATGACCAACCTGATCCTGCCGCGCGGCATGAGCCGGCGCTTGATTTTGCAGACGATGCTGGCGGGCGGGGTTGCCGCATGCACGACGACGACCGGCGGCGGATCGGGCGGGCCGGTGGTCGAGACCTCGGCCGGGAAGATCCAGGGCGTTGTGGAAGAGGGCGTGCGCGTGTTCAAGGGCGTGCCATATGGCGCCTCGACCGCAGGGGCGGGCCGCTTCCGGGCGCCAAAGCCGCCGGTTCCGTGGACGGGCGTGAAGGAGACGGTCGCTTACGGGCCGCCGACGCCGCAGGGCCAGCCATCGACGGCCCCGCCGCCGCCAGCGCGGCCCGCCGGATCGCCGCCGCCGCTGATCAACAACGCGCCGACGGGTCCGCAGTCGGAAGACTGCCTTGTGCTCAATGTCTGGACGCCTGCGATCGACAATAAAAAGCGGCCGGTGATGTTCTGGATCCATGGCGGCGGCTTCTCGACCGGCTCGGGCTCGTCGTCCTGGTATGACGGCGTTCGGCTGGCGAAGAAGCAGGACGTGGTGGTGGTGACGATCAACCACCGGCTGAACGTGTTCGGCTACATCTATCTCGGCGATACCGGCGAGTTCGCGGATTCCTCAAGCGTGGGCATGCTTGACTGCGTGCTGGCGCTGAAATGGGTGCGGGACAATATCGCGAACTTCGGCGGCGATCCGTCTCGCGTGATGATCTTCGGCGAATCCGGCGGCGGACGGAAAGTGTCGACGCTGCTGGCGCTGACGCCGGCGCAGGGACTGTTCCATTGCGCGGCGATACATTCGGGATCACAGCTGCGGCTGGATTCGAAAGCCGTCGCAGCGGAGCGGACCGACAAGCTGATGAAGGAGCTTGGGCTCGCCAACGGCGATGTCGCGGGGTTGCAGGCGGCCAGCGTCGACCAGTTGCTGGCGGCGGCGATCAAGGCGCAGGTGGGGACAGGCCAGTTCCGGCCGGTGGCCGAGACGCCGTCCGTGCCGGAGCATCCGTTTGATCCGGGGGCGCCGGAGATGTCGGCGAAGGTGCCGGTGATGGTGGGATCGAATCGCACCGAGGCGTCGGTGTTCCTCGGCGGCGATCCGCGCGTGATCAATCTCGACGAGGCCGGGTTGCAGAGCCGCGTGCAGGCGCTGGTGCCCGCAGGCGAGGGGCCGGGCGTGATCGACATGTACCGCCGCATCGATCCGCAGGCCGGACGCACCGAGATTCTCTACATGGCGACGACGGACCGGGGATACTTCCTCGACACGACCATCCTTGGCGGTCGAAAGGCCGATCAGGGAACAGCTCCGTGCTTCGTCTATCAGTTCTATCGCCATACGCCGCTGGAGGGCGGGCGGTACTTCACGCCGCACGCGTCCGAAATTCCGTTCGTGTTCGATACGCTGGGCAAGGCGACCAGCATTGGCGGCGAGCCGACGGCGCAGGCGCAGGTGCTGGCCGACCGGATGAGCGCGGCATGGGCGAACTTTGCCCGCACGGGCAATCCCAATGGCGGCAAGACGCCGAGCTGGCCAGAATATGACAGCGAGAAGCGGCCGACGATGGTCTGGGATGAGAGCCCGGCGGGACCGCGCGTCGAGAACGACCCGCGGTCGGAACAGCGCAAGAAGATGCTGAGCTTCGGATCGCAGCAATATGGCGAGCGCGAAGCAGGGCCGACCTAGGCGGCTCTGGACTCGCCGGAGTGGCCCACGCCGGTGAACACGGCGCGGACAAACGTCTGATAGAGCGTGATCTGCTGGCCTACGATGTCGGGCGATACCCGAACGCGATCGAGGATTATACCGCCCTGGATGACCGCGATCGCCATGTCGGCGAGATCGCCGAGATCGATGCCCGCGCGCGGTTGATGCAGTGCGGTGATGGCTTCGAGCCGTCCGCGGAGCTGGGCGTGGCGGACAGCAAGAGCGGTATGGAGCAGGCCCCGTTGCTCGGCATCGAAGTGAGCTTCCTGATAGGAAAAGGCCGCGACCAGGCAACCCGGCAGTGCGCCGGTTGATGTCGTCAACATATCCGAGACCATGCCGAGAGCGGCGATGAAGGCCTCCAGCGGATCGGAATGGATGGCGTCAGCGGCGGCGTAAGCGGTTTCGTAAGCGTGCTGCGTGCGGTCGTTGTCGCGGCGGAGGAGCGCCTTTGCGAGATCGGTCTTTTCGGCGAAATGATAGAAGAAACCGCTCTTGGTGATGCCGGCGGCGGCGATCAGTTCCTCGATCGAGGTGGCGGCGTAGCCCTTCGACAGGATCGCGCTTTCGGCGAGATCGAGCAGGCGCGTGCGCGTGGCTTCGCCGCGTGAGGGTCTGTCCAGAGCCTGCCTCATGGTTCGAAAGCCATGCGCACGAAGCTGCGGGCGAGCAGGATCTGACGCGGCAGTGCGCCAGCGTCGGCACGGGCCTTGTCGAGGATGATGCCGCCTTCGACCAGCGTCAGGATCAGGTTAGCCAGCGCATCGAGATCGATGTCGAGGCGTTTGGGATAGCGCAGGGCGATGAGATCGAGGCGGGTGCGGAAGCGGCTGCGCCAGGCGACCAGGGATGTGGCGCTGAGTTCGCGGATTTCCTGACTGAAGATCTGCTCCTGGTAGCAGTAGGAGGCGACGAGGCAGCCGGGATGGCGACCGGGCAAGTCGGCCATCACTTCCGAGAACAGGCGCAGGAAAGCCAGCAGGGCGTGGAGCGGGTCATCCACCAGCGCATCGGCGCGTTCGAACAGCTGCTCGAACAGCGCCTCGTCGAAGGCGAGGTAGCGTTCGATCAGCGCCTTGGCGAGATGGTGCTTGTCAGGGAAGTGGTAGACAAACCCCGACCGCGTGAGGCCGGCTTCTGCAATGATGTCGTCGATCGAGACGCCGGCGAAACCGTGACGGAGAATACGCGCCTCCGCGATTTCGAGAATCCGCTCGCGCGTCTGCTCGCCCTTCTTCGGACGGGCAGGGGGCAGCGGCTTGATCGCGAGGTCGGCCATGGTCCCCAACTGTACCACGCGTATGGTTTTTTGGCGTCACGCGCCAGCTTGCCGGCCAGGTTTCCGACAGGCGAGGACTAACGCCTTGAGCAGGCGATCAAAAAGACGAAGTGCAGCTTGTGGACCGCGCGTCTTCTATTTCCGGCGCCCAACGGCACGTAGATGTCCGGACATGGCGGCGCAAGAGACGTCGTTCAAAAAAGAAGAAAGAGCCCTCCCCATGATGAAGCACATCGCTTCGGCAGCGCCGATCGTCGAACTCGCCACCCTTTGCGGGGCAGAGCTGTTCGTGATCACCGGCTTTGCCGGCTTTAGCCAGCCCATCCAAGCCTAGTTCACAAAGGACAGGTCCAGGTGCAGTCTCCCGCACGGGTCGCGGGCCTGTGTCCGGACGAGGACATCACATGTTGAAAGATATCTACGGAAACGCCGTTTCGACGACGTCGCGCGCCGCGCTGGCGAAATTCGATGAAGCCCTGAAGCAGATCCGTCTCTATCACGGCGATCCCATCGGATCGCTTGATGCGGCGCTGGGGCATGATCCGGAATTCTCGCTGGCTTGGGCAGCACGTGCAGCGCTGCTGGCGCAGCAGACGGACGCGCTCTACGCCGACGAGGTGGCGCGCAGCCTGCGTGAGGCGAGAGCCGGCAGGATGAATGATCGCGAGCGCGAGCACCTCGCCGGCGCCATTGCACTGGCCGAAGGGCGGCTGGTGGAGAGCGGCTTCATATTCGCCCGCATTGCGCAGGAGCATCCGCGCGACCTGCTGGCGTTGCAGATCGCGCATATCGGCTGCTTCTTCACCGGACAGCAGAACGAGATGCGCGACTGGCCGTTGCAGGCCTTGCGCGCGTGGCGCCGAGGCGAGGAGGGGCATCACGCGATTCTCGGCATGGCGGCCTTTGGCCTTGAGGAGTGCGGCGACTATGGCCGGGCGCAGGCCTTTGGAACGGAAGCCGTGGATACCGAGCCGGAAGACGCGTGGGCCGTTCATGCCGTGGCGCATGTCCACGAGATGCGTGGCGACATCGATGCCGGCGTGAAGTGGCTTGAGGCGACGGCGCACGGCTGGGGCGATTGCGGGCTGGGCGTCCACAACTGGTGGCACCTGGCGCTGTTGAAGCTGGATGCGCAGGACGTGAAGGGCGTGCTGGCGCTGTACGATCAGAAAGTGCGGCCCAACGATGAGGGCCCTGTCCTGATGGAGATGCTGGACGCCTCCGCGATGCTGTGGCGGCTGCACCTGGACGGCGTCAACGTCGGTGACCGGTTTGAGCGGCTGGCGAAAGCGTGGGAGCGAACGGCGGATGACGGGCACTATGCCTTCAACAACCTGCACGCTGCGATGGCTTTCCTGGGAGCAGAACGGCAGGCGGATGTTGCGCGTACGCTGAACGCACTGCGCCGGGAGGCGGCGGGTGACGGCGACAGCGCCTATATGGCGCGGGCCGTCGGCCTGCCGGCGACGGAAGGGTTTGCTGCCTATTCCGCTGGACGGTTCGGTGAAGCAGTGGAGAAGATCGCCTCGGTGAGGGGCGTCGCCCAGCGCTTTGGCGGTTCGCACGCCCAGCGCGACATCCTCTCGCTGACGGCGCTGCAGGCCGCGATCAGGGGAGGAATGAAGGAGACGGCTCGGGCGCTGGCCGCCGAGCGCCTGTCGCACAAACCGCAGAGCCCGTGGGCCGGGCGGCTGATGCGCCAGGCCAGCAATGCCGGTGCGGCGAGAGCTGCGGAATAACAGAGGCGCAAACGGCCGGGCATCGCATCCGGCTGAAAGCCCGCTTCGGGGTAGAGCACACTGCCGGGCCATCGCGGGGACTCGCGAAGGTCCGGCTTTTTGCTGACGGAGTCAGTCCAGCGTGCGGCGGTAGCGCAGCATGGCGAAGGCTGTGATGACGCAGACGAACACCGTGAGCGCCGTGAGACTTGGCCAGAGCGACGCGACGCCTTCACCCTTCAGCAGGGCGCCGCGCACGACGCGCAGGAAATGCGTCACCGGGATCAGCGTGCCGATGGCCTGCGCCCACTCCGGCATGCCGCGGAAGGGGAACATGAAGCCCGACAGCAGGATCGACGGCAGCATGTAGAAGAACGACATCTGCATCGCCTGCAGCTGGGTGCGCGCCAGAGTGGAGATGAAGAAGCCGAGCGCGAGACTGCCGATGATGAAGAGGAAGACGCCAAGCGCCAGCGCGAGCCAGCCGCCGGCCATTGGCACGTTGAACAGCAGGCGCGCCATGGTGAGGATTACCACCGTCTGGATCAGGCCGACCATCACATAGGGGGCGAGCTTGCCGATCATCACCTCGATGGGTTGCGCAGGTGTCGCCAGAAGACTTTCCATCGTGCCGCGTTCGGTCTCCCGCGTGACAGAAAGGGCGGTCATCATCACCAGCGTCATCGACAGGATGATGCCGAGCAGGCCGGGGACAATGTTGTAGGCGGTGATGCTCTCCGGGTTGTAGCGGCGGTGGACGACAACTTCGAACGGTGCAGGTTGCTGGGCGTATGGCGCCATCGCGCCCTTGAGATCGTGGGCGAGCGCCTGGATGGGGAGGGAGCCCGCGGCGGCCAGCGCTGCGTTGGCGGCGGAGGGATCAGTCGCGTCAGCTTCCAGCAGCAGCTGGGCCTTGTCGCCCCGCGCGACGCGACGGGTGAAGTCGCCGGGGATGGTGAGGGTGAACTGGACTTCGCCGGTGGTGAGCAGCTGGTCGAGTTCTTCGGTTGAACGCACGTCGTGGGTGATGGTGAAGAAGCCGGTGTTGACGAAGGCGGCGAGCGTCGAGCGGGCAAAGACGCTGTTGTCCTGCACCAGCACGGCGGTTGGCAGATTGCGCGGCTCGTTGTTGATGGCGTAGCCGAACAGCAGGAGCTGCACGATCGGGATCATCAGGATCATGCCGTAGGTGAGCCGGTCGCGCGTGAGTTGAACGAATTCCTTCGCCAGCACGGCGAGGATGCGGAGCCGCCAGGATGAGTGGCGCTGTCTGTGAGCGATGGGGGCGGGGCTCACTGGAAGTTGTCCTTCGACTGAGCCATCAGGTGGATGAAGGCGTCTTCGAGCGTGGGTTTGGTCTCGGTCCAGACGAAGGGTGCGCGACGATACGGCGTGAGGGCTGTATTGAGCGCGGTCTTGTCCGTGCCGCTGACGTGGAGGGTGACGCCGAAGGGGGCGGCGGCGGCGACGCCGGGCTGTTTCGCGATCTCGGGACCGAGGCGATCCACGCCGGGACCTTCGCCTTCATAGGTGACGAGGTCGACCTGTCTGAGGATCTCCTCCGATGTGCCGCGCGCGATGAGTTCGCCGTAGGAAATATACGCGATGTCGTGGCAGCGCTCGGCCTCGTCCATGTAGTGGGTGGAGACCAGCACGGTGAGGCCGCGCGTGGAGAGCGCGTGGATCTCGTCCCAGAAGGTGCGGCGGGCCTGCGGGTCGACGCCGGCGGTGGGTTCGTCCAGCAGCAGCAGTTCGGGTTCGTGCAGCGTGGTGGCGGCGAGCGCGAGGCGTTGCTTCCAGCCGCCGGAGAGCTTGCCTGCGAGCTGCTTGCGGCGCTCATAGAGGCCGAGATGCTGGAGCGCATCGGTGACGCGTTCGTTGCGGCGGTCGAGCCCGTGGACGCGGGCCATGAATTGCAGATTCTCCTCGATAGTGAGGTCTTCATAGAGCGAGAATTTCTGCGTCATGTAGCCGACGTTGAGCTTGATCTGGTCGGACGCGGCGATGATGTCGTAGCCGAGGCATGTGCCGGATCCGCTGTCGGGCGTCAGCAGGCCGCAGAGCATGCGCAGGGTCGTGGTCTTGCCCGAACCGTTGGGGCCGAGAAAGCCTGTGATGCGGCCGCGCGGAACCTGGATAGAGAAATCCTTCACGACGTGCTTGTCGCCGAACGTCTTGTTCAAGCCCTGCACGTCGATAACCAGATCAGTGGGAAGGAGATCGGCGGGCGCGCTCATTTTGTTGCGGCCCGCCTGCTCGCTTTCAGCGGCGTCACGTCGATCGGCAGGCCCGGGACGAGGATTTCGTCCGGTGCAGGCTGGGCTTCGAGGAGGAACACGAGGCGGTCGCGCGCTTCGCGGCTGTAGATGACGGGCGGGGTGAATTCCGGGCGCGACGAGATGTAGGTGATGGTGGCCTTCATGTTCGTGGCGCAGCCATCGCAAGCGAAGCTGATCTCGCGACCGATGGCGTAGGTTGAGACCTGCTTCTGCGGCACGAAGAAGCGGAGCCGCACGCGGTCTGTCGGCAGCAGCGACAGGACAGGCTGGTTGGCGGGGACCCATTCGCCGGCCTGGAAGAAGACATCCTCGATACGGCCCGCAGCAGGCGCAACGGGCGCGAGATCGGTAAGGCGGGCTTCGGCGGCGGCGACGCCGGCCTGGGCCTGCTTGATGCGATCATCTGCCGCCTGGATCTGGTCGGCGCGGCCGCCAAGTTTCGCGGCTTGCAGACGCTTTTCGGCGGCGCGAACGGCGGCGCTGGCGGTGTCGCGAGCCGAGACTGCGATATCAAGCGCAGCTCGCGAGGCGGCGCCGGCTTCGGCGAGCGGCTGGACGCGGGCGAGGTTCTTCTGGGCCTGCGTAAGCTGGGCGCGAGCGGCGGCGACGTCGGCTTCGATGACGCCAAGTTCGGCGGGCCGCTGGCCACGGCGCGCATCGGCGGCAAGCGCCCTGGCGGCGGCGAGTTCGGCGGCCGCCTGATCACGCGCCGCGCCGCCCTGCGAAGGATCGACGGCAAAGAGCGGCTGGTTGGTCGTGACGCTGTCGCCGCGCTGGACATTGATGCTGACGAGGCGGCCGGAGAGCGGCGATGCGGGATATAGCGGCTCGCCCTCGACATAGCCGGAAAGCGTCGGCGTCTGGCTGAAGCGCGGGACGACGAAGAGGAAGACAGCGAGGGCGGCTGCGGCGAGCAGGAGGCCGGCGACGATGAGGCGCTGGGGTTTCATCTTGTTTTGCTTTTGGCAGGTTTGTTTTCCGGCGGTGCGTCAGGACGGATGCCGGCGAGGAAGAGGTCGACGTGCTGGTTCATCAGGGCTGGAATGTTGAAAGGCTTGCCGCCGACCGGCACGAAGGTTTCGCGGAAAAGGATGGCCATCAGCATGGGCGAGAGCAGCGAGGCGGCGTAGGCGCGTGGATCGCCGGCGCGTACCTCGCCGCGCGCCTGCGCCCGTTCGATCAGGCCGGAGAGCATGCCGAGGGCGCGGTTGATCAGGGTGTCGTGCCAGATGCGCGCGAGCTCGGGGAAGTTGCCGGATTCGCCGATGACCAGCTTCACGACTTTTCCCAGCGGCGAGTCCGCAGCGACGGCGGCGATGCGCGGGACCACCATGCGGAGCAGGTCGGCAAGCGGGCCGGGATGGGCGGCGGCCATTGTCTCGATCACGTCGATGTTGGGGCCCACTGCGTCGCGGACGACGGCTTCGAAGATGTCCTGCTTGGTTTCGAAATAGAGGTAGAGGGCGCCTTTGGACACGCCCGCGGCGGCGGCGATGTCGTCCAGCCGGGCGGCGGCGAAGCCTTTTTCGGCGAACACCTCATACGCGGCGGCGACGATTTCGGCCGGTCGGGCCTCGGCGCGGCGGCGCCATTTCGGCGAGGGGGAAGCGTCTGACATGCTGGCCATATATAACTGACCAGTTAGTAATATATTCTTCAAGCGCAAGAGTCCATGGGGATGCAGCAGGATTTTCGCCCGGAGGCGTGATCGGCTGCGCCCTTGACGTGGGCAGCGAGGCGGCGGGCAGGCGGCTTTGGCGGGAGGTGACTGCCCGGCGCGGGACGGGACTGTTAGTCTTGCCGCTCAGCAGCAGGAGCGGTGCATGGCGACGCGCGGGTTTTCGGGACGGCGGCCGCCGACGGACACGCAGGCGCGTACGCCTCCGGGCCAATACCTGACAGAGGACTTTCCGGTGCTGTCAGCCGGGCCGACGCCGCAGGTGACGCCCGAGCGCTGGAGCTTCACGCTGAAAGTGGGGCCGAAGCCGGTGAAGGCGTGGAGCTGGAAGGAGTTCGGCGCGCTGCCGAAGACGAAGATGACACGCGACATTCACTGCGTCACCAAATGGTCGAAGCTCGACACGGTCTGGGAGGGCGTGCTGGTCGACGACATTCTCGGCGATGCCGGGATCGCGCCGCCGACCGGGTTTGTGCTGGCGCATTCGTTTGATGGCTATTCCACCAACGTGCCGGTTGCAGACCTGATCGAAGGCAAGGCGATGGTGGCGATGCGCTATGGCGGCGAGCCGCTGCATCCCGAGCATGGCGGGCCAGCGCGTCTGCTGGTGCCGCATCTCTATTTCTGGAAGTCGGCGAAGTGGGTGAACGGGCTGCAGTTCACCAACACCGATACGGCGGGCTTCTGGGAGATGCGCGGCTATCACATGTATGGCGATCCCTGGCGCGAACAGCGCTTCACCAATGACTAGGCGTGCGAAATGCCGGTGACGGGGTGGCCGAGACTTGAATGGCGCATGGCGCAGGTGGAAGCGATCGAGGCGCGCACGCCGCGATTGAAAAGCTATTGGCTGCGTCTGCCCGAAGCGTTTCCATTTCGATCCGGGCAGCATGTCGATGTGCGGCTGACGGCGGAGGACGGCTATCAGACGCAGCGCAGCTATTCGATTGCCTCGGCGCCGGACGCCGGCCCGGAGAGCGCCAGCGTCATTGAACTGATGATCGAGAAGCTTGAAACCGGAGAAGTATCGCCGTTCTTCCACGACACGGTTGTGATCGGCGACGAGATCGAACTGCGCGGACCGATTGGCGGGCATTTCATCTGGTCACCGGAGGAGGGCGGGCCGCTGATCCTGGTCGCGGGCGGATCAGGGCTGGCGCCGATCATCGCGATGATTCGACATCGCGCGACGGCTGGATCGACGGCGCCAATGGCGTTGATCTTTTCGGCGCGGATTCACGATGAGGTGATCTGCCGTGAAGAGCTTGAGGCGCTGCACGAGCGCCGCGACGGGTTCGAACTGGCAGTTGCGCTGACACGAGACGCGGCCCGGCGGCCGGAGGATTTCGCCCGGCGGATCGATGACGCCATGGTCGCTGACGTGCTGGCGCGCCTGCCGGGGAGGCCTGTCAGAGCCTACGTTTGCGGGTCCAATCCGTTTGTGGAGGCGGCGACGCGGGCGTTGATAGCCGGCGGCGTCAGCGGGACGGCCATCCGCACAGAGCGGTATGGCGGCTGATCTACATGCTATGAGCGCGGATATGTGACGCAGCGGCGTCTGGGCCCGTCTTGTCATTCCGACGCCGTATCAGCTTTGCCGCGTATAGCGGTCATTAAGCACATCGACGGTAAAGATTGAGGCTGGAAGCGTTTACCGGGCCCGTAGGGATGACCCTTAAACAGTCGCATCTCGACTCGCCGGGTCTGGCGGTGGCGGTCCTTGCCGCCATGCCGGCCGCTGTGATCGACGGGCGGGGGCGGGTGCTTGAAGCCAACGCGGCGTTCGCGGGCCGGTTGGGGCGCTCCGAACATCACCTGATCGGCATCGAGATCATGGAGCTGATGCGCGCCATCGCGATGGATGAATCGCGCTCGACCGGACACAGCACCTTCCGCCTCAACAATGGCGCGGGCGACAGCTGGGTGCGGCTGCAGCGCATTGCCGTTGGCGCGCAAGAGGTGGTGACGCTGGTGGATGTCGGCGCCGAATGGAGCGCGCTGCATGCGCTGGGCACGGCGCAGACCGCGCGCGACCGGCTGCTGATGGATGCTGAGGTCGGCACGTGGCGCTACGATCCCGACACGGAGATGTACCAGTTCTCCGACGAGATCAGGCTGGGGCACAAGGAAGCCAGCGCGCCGGTTTCTGCAGCCGCGCTGCGCAGCATACAGCCCCCAGAGGATGCGCAGCGGGACGCCGAGATCATCGGCAGGCTGTCGACCATTGGCGGTTCGGCCGAAGCGCAGATGCGCTATCGCCAGGCAGACGGCACGTGGATGACGGCGCGCGTGCACTATCGCGCAGGCCGCAAGATGGCGTCAGGCAAGTTCGAACTGTTCGGCGTCAGCCAGAACGTGACCGAGCTGGCGTATGCGCGCGACCAGGCGGCGACGATGAATGACCGGCTTGAACTGGCGATGGAGGCTGCGGGGGCGGGGGTCTATGAGATCGACCTGCGAAGCGGCGAGCGCTGGGCGTCGGACGAATTCAAGAAGCTGGCAGGCGAGGACGCCGCTGTCTGGCAGAATGTGCAGCCCTTCGCGATCTTCCATGACGACGAGCAGGCCGGCGTTCTTGCGAGCTGGGACCGCTGCATGCGCTCACCCAATGTCGAGGTGATGGATACGCGGCTGCGGCGCGGCGGCTACTGGGTGCGGATGATCTCGCGCGTGCAGCGCGACGCCAATGGCGTACCGATCCGCGCAGTGGGCCTGATGATGGATATCGACGCGCAGAAGCGTCAGGAGCTGGCGCTGATCGAGGCCAAGCGTGAGGCGGAGGCTGCGACGGTTGCGAAGTCGAATTTCCTGGCCGCGATGAGCCACGAAATCCGCACGCCGCTGAATGGTATTCTCGGCATGACCCAGGTGCTGTCTGCAGAAGACCTGACGCGCACGCAGCGCGACCATATCGGGGTGATCTCCGATTCCGGGCAGACGCTGATGGCCTTGCTCAACGACGTGCTCGACATCTCGAAGATCGAAGCCGGCAAGATGGAAATCTCGCGCGTCGATGGCGATCTGGAACTCACGCTCGAGCGGCTGCGTCAGCTGTTCCAGTCGCGGGCGGCCGAGCGCGACATTGTGGTGGTCGTGGAAGTTTCAGAATCGCTTCCGAAGCGGCTGCGCTATGACCCGGTGCGGGTGCGCCAGTGCATTGGCAACCTGCTGTCGAACGCGATCAAGTTCACCGAGCGCGGCCGCGTCACGATCCGCCTGAGCGCCGAGCCGCTGCCGTCCGGCGAATTCAAGGTCAAGATTACGGTGTCGGATACCGGTATCGGCATGGACGAGGACACCCGTTCGCGCCTGTTCACCGCGTTCACGCAGGCGGACGCTTCGATCACACGGCAGTTTGGCGGGTCGGGCCTGGGCCTGGCGATCACGCGGCAGCTGGCGCGCCTGATGGGCGGCGACGTGAAGGCGGACAGCCGGATCGGCGAGGGGTCCACCTTCTGTCTGACCTTTCTCGCGGGGCAAGGCGCTGCGGGCGCCGCGACCGAGGCAGTCGAGCCCGGCGAAGCCTTCCCGGCGCCGGCGCCGACTGCGATGGGCGCGCGCGTGCTGCTGGTCGACGACAACCCGGTCAACCGCAAGGTCGTGCGCCTGTTCATGGGATCGTTCGGCGCGACGTTTGTCGAGGCGGTGAACGGACAGGAAGCGCTGGATCGTCTGGCTGAGTCCGAGTTCGACCTGGTGCTGCTGGATGTGCACATGCCGGTGATGGACGGCAATGAAACCATCAAGCGCATCCGCCAGAGCAACCAGCCCTGGCGCGACATCCCGGTGATTGCACTGACGGCCGACGCCATGAGCGGCGACCGCGAGCGTTATCTCAGCCTCGGGATGACGGACTATATCTCGAAGCCGATCGACTCGCGTGAGCTGGCGGCGAAGATCGTGGCGATCCTGATGGGCCGCACTCTGGTAGACAAGGCGCGACCCGATCGCGCGGCCTAGGCTTCGGTGAGCACGCCTTTTTCGGCGAGCAGAGTTTGCAGCTCGCCCGACTGGAACATCTCTTTCGCGATGTCGCAGCCGCCGAGGAACTCACCCTTCACGTAGATCTGGGGGATTGTGGGCCAGTTGGAGAAATCCTTGATGCCCTGACGCAGTTCGGCGTCCTCCAGGATGTTGGCCGAGCCATACTCGACGCCGAGATGGTCGAGGATCGAGACCACGGTCGCCGAGAATCCGCACTGCGGGAACACCGGGGTGCCCTTCATGAACAGGAAGACCGGGTTGGCGTCGATCAGGCCCTGAATGCGGGCAGTGATGGCGTCCTGGCTCATTGGGTGCGCCTTTCCTGGCGGTGAATGCTGGGCGGGGCCGGTTCCGGGCCGCGTCTCAGCTTTCAGCTAAGCCTGCTTGGGCGCGCAATCAAGACGCTGCGGCTTATGGGACGATTCAGGCGGACCCCTTCAGTCAGAGGGACCGCCGAGTTGGGGCGGGGTGGCGTAGGTCGCCGCGCGGACGTTGTGTTCGAGGTGGTCGAGGCGGGTGGTGGTGGTGATGACGCGGTGGGCCCCGCCAAGGGTGAGGGCCCAGGCCAGGCTTTCGGCCGCCGTCATGCGGGTGCTGGAGGTTCCCATCGGCCGGGCGGCGAGGCCGCGTGCGAGGCGCCAGGCGGCGCCCACGGTGGTCGGCATGGGGAAGCGCGGCAGGGCTGGAGCGAGGGTCTGGAAGCCGACCAGCTCGGCGCCGGTGGCCTTGAGCTGGATCAGGCGTTCGATGTCCCAGGATTTGAGACCAGCGTGGACGGGCGCCATGAAGACGCTGAACAGGCCGGTGGCGAGCGCTGCATCGATTTCACCGCCACGGCCAGCGACGCCGAGCGCGCCGATCTGGCCGGAGACTTTCAGCTCGGCCAGCATCTTGAGTAGTTCGGGCGTCAGCTCGCTGGGCGCGGGGCCGTGCAGGAACAGCCAGTCGAGCCGGTGGAGGCCGAGGCGTTTCAGCGAGTCATCGATGGAGCGGCGCACGCCATCTGGCGAGAAGTCGCGCACGCGGCGGGTCATGCCGGAGGATGTGACGCCGACCTTGGTGGAGATGATGCATTCGAAACGCGGCAGGCGCTTCAGCGCTTCGCCGAGGCGGCGTTCGGCTTCGCCTGCGCCATAGGACGGCGCAGTATCGAACAGGCGCACGCCGAGTTCAAAGGCGCGGTGGATGATGGCGTGGGTGGATTTCGGCGCCAGGAGCGACGTGCCGTGCGGGCCGCTGACGCCCAGGCCGAGACGGCGGACCCCTATCGCTTGATCAATCGGTTTGACGGCCACAGCGACGCTCCGTTCAATCTGGAGCACGGGTGGTGAGGGCGAGGGCGTGCAGCACGCCGCCCATGCGGCCCTTGAGGGCGGCGTAGACGAGCTGGTGCTGGGCGACGCGGGATTTGCCGCGGAACACTTCCGAGACGATTTCGGCAGCCCAGTGATCGTTGTCGCCCGCGAGATCGTTGAGTGTGATCAGCGCATCAGGAAAGGCTTCCCGCAGGTAGCCTTCGAGCGTCGTCCGATCCATCGCCATGGCAGTAGTCCCTCCGCTCCCCGGGAGCGCTCTATCTAGTCGCAGATTGCGAACTGGCAATGGCCTGCCGCAGCGGCCCGCCCAATCAGTCGGGGAACCGCTGCGTCATGCCGCACGTGGTACGTGCTCAGGCGGTGTGCAGCGCGTTGAGGTCCAGCGCGACGCCGGCGGTATTGGGGCCGCCGCGCAGGGTGAAGGCGGGTTGCGTCCAGCCCTGCTGCTGGGCATGGGCGATGCTGGCGATGGAGCCGATCATCAGGCAATCGTCTTTCGCGCCCATGTCGAGCGCGATGGAGGTGATCACCTTCTCATGCTCCTTCGCGAAGGCGACGATGAAGCGCCCGGGTTCTTCGCTGAACAGGAAGCCGGCGACGCCCGGCGCGCCATCCGCGCCGAAGATGCGGACCGGGTTCACGTCGGCATTCACCTGGACGCCCGAGGTGGTTGCAAGATCAGCCAGCGCGCAGGCGATGCCGCCGCGGCCGACCGGCTGGGCGGCGCAGAGCAGGCGCTTGGCGATCAGACGTTCGACGAAGGCGGCAGATCGCAGCGCAGCTTTTGGCCTGCCGTGCGGGATGCGGCCGACGGCGCCGGGAATCTCGCGCGCGTAGAGCGAGGAGCCGAGTGCGCCGCGCGTCTTGCCGACGACCATCAGCAAGGCGGTTGTCTCGCAGGGCGGGAAGACATCTGCGCCGGGAACGATTGCGTTGCGTGGGCCGCGTGCGCGGAGCACGTGGAGCAGGGCTGGCCCGAGATCATCGGGGGACGGTGAAGCGTCTGTCATGGCGTGTTCCGTCCGTTGGCAAGCGCGACGGATTACGTCTCGCCGCTCATGTAAGCGGGAAGCCAGCCTTCGTGCGCGGCGCGGAGGGTGGAGAGGGGGACGCGGAACGGACCTTGTCCCTGTGCATGCCGGTCGAACACGACAGCGTCGCCGCCGAACTCGGCATCCGGTGACGTGACATAGATGCGGGCTTTCTGCGCCAGTTCGGAAATCTGCTGTTCCTTGTCCGGGGACACGGCCAGCAGATAGCGCGCCGAGTCCTCGCCAAACAGATTGCCGAGATCGCCGGGGATATCGCCGTAATCGATTTCTACGCCGATGTTGGATGCAAGCGCCATCTCCGCAGCGGCGCAGGCAAGGCCGCCATCGGATACGTCGTGCACGGCGTTCACGAGGCCGCGCTGGATCAGATCGCGCACGAAGACGCCATGGCGTTTCTCGATCTTGAGATCGACGCGCGGCGAAGATCCGGCGGCGGGTCCATCGAGGCCGAGAATTGTGCGGGCATAGGCAGATGCGCCGAGATGGCCTTCGGTTTCACCAACGATCACGAGGAGATCGCCCGCCTGCGCGCCTTTCAGCGTCGCTATGTGGTCGAGATTCTCGATCAGGCCGATGCCGCCGACAACGGGTGTGGGCGGAATGCCGACGCCGTCGGTTTCGTTGTAGAGCGAGACGTTGCCGCTCACGACGGGGAAGTCGAGCACGCGGCAGGCTTCCGCCATGCCTTCGATGGCTTTCACGATGACGCCCATCGTGTCGGGCTTTTCCGGGTTGCCGAAATTGAGGTTGTCAGTGATCGCTATGGGCGTTGCGCCGACCGCGCTGAGATTGCGGTAGGCTTCGGCGACGGCCTGCTTGCCACCCTCATAAGGATCGGCGGCGACATAGTGCGGATTGCAGTCGGAGCAGATCGCGAGGGCTTTGTTCGTGTCGTGGATACGGACGATGGCCGCGTCGCCGCCGGACTGCGAGGAGTCGATGGTATCGCCCATGACGTGGCGATCGTACTGTTCCCAGATCCAGCGCTTGGACGCCATGTCGGGCGAGGACATCAGCTTCAGCAGGACTTCGCCGTAGTCGGCAGGCTCGGGGTGTTTCGAGAGGTCGAGCGCAGGCGCAGGCTTGGGCGGGTTCCACGGACGATCATAGTTCGGCGCATCCTGGCTGAGCGGCGGCACGGGGATGTCGCAGACGATTTCGCCCTGCTGCTTCAGCACGAGGCGGCCGGTGTTGGTGGTGTAGCCGATGACTTCGGCGTCGAGGTCCCACTTGTCGAAGATCTTCTTGGCGTCGGCCTCGCGGCCGGGCTTGAGGACCATCAGCATGCGTTCCTGCGATTCCGACAGCATGATCTCGTAGGCTGTCATGCCGGTTTCGCGCTGGGGCACCTTGTCCATGTCCATCTCGACGCCAACGCCGCCCTTGTCGGCGATCTCGACGGACGACGATGTGAGGCCGGCGGCGCCCATGTCCTGGATGGACTGGATCCAGTCGGTCGCCATCAGTTCGAGGCAGGCTTCGATGAGCAGCTTTTCGGTGAACGGGTCGCCGACCTGCACGGTGGGACGTTTTTCTTCATCGCCTTCGGAGAATTCGGCGGACGCCATGGTGGCGCCGTGGATGCCGTCGCGACCGGTTTTCGAGCCGACATAGAAGATGGCGTTGCCGGGTTCGGCGCCGCGCGAATAAAAGATCTTGTCCTGGTCCGCGAGGCCAACGGCCATCGCGTTGACCAGGATGTTGCCGTTATAGCCTTTATGAAATTGCGTCTCGCCCGCGACTGTGGGGACGCCGACGCAGTTTCCGTAACCGCCAATGCCCGAGACGACGCCCGCGACCAGCGAGCGGGTTTTCGGGTGCGAGGGATCGCCGAAACGCAGCGCATTCACGAGAGCGATTGGACGCGCGCCCATCGTGAAGACATCGCGCAGGATGCCGCCGACGCCCGTGCCGGCGCCCTGGCGCGGCTCGATGTAGGAGGGGTGGTTGTGGCTTTCCATCTTGAAGATGCAGGCTTGGCCGTCGCCGATGTCGACGACGCCCGCATTCTCGCCCGGACCCTGGATGACGCGCGGGCCCTTGGTGGGAAATTTGCCGAGATGGCGGCGGGTGGATTTGTAGGAGCAATGCTCCGACCACATCACCGAGAAGATGCCGAGTTCGACCTTGTTGGGAGCGCGTCCCAGACGGGCGAGCAGGACGGCGTATTCATCCGCCTTGATGCCCTGTGAGGCCGCATCGGCGGCGGTCTGGGCGGCGAGGAGAGGTTTGAGGTCGATCTGGCTCATGGCCCCGTCATTTACGCGACCGGAGCGATTCTGCAATGCGGCGGGGCGGCCTTAGCGAAAACGGCCGTCCCGGGGGAGCGGGACGGCCGTGGAATCGCCGGTGGGAGCTTCTCAGGCGGCGCCCATCTCGGAGAGTTTGGCTTTCCAGTTCGCTGGGGTGACCCGTTGCTGGTAGACGGCGGTCTGGGCGGGATCGAGGAACTCGATCATGAAGGCGCCGTCGACCCAGACCTCGGCGAGGCTGAAAAATCCGCCGCCGCGCTCGCAATGGCGCGCCGGCCAGCCAGCCTTGCTGGCGATGGCGATGATTTCCGATTCCGGTCGGTCAACGCAGATCGCCACGTGAGCTTCACTGAAGCGTGCGACCATCGGTGCGCTGCGCCAGTTGCCCTGGTCGCCATCGAGCTGGATTGTGTGGCCGCGCTGGACAATCTCGATAGAGATGTCGCCCTCGCGGGACCAGGCGACCCAGGCGCCGGGTCCGCCGGGCGGAAAGCGAAGGGCCTCGCCCTGAAGGATTTCGGCGAGGGTGCGGGCGGTTGCTTCGGGGTTGTCAGTCGGGATGGAGCAGTGTGCGATGAGCATGGGAGGCTTCTTTTCTGGCGATTCTTTTCACTTTTTTTGGGTCTTCTTCTTCGTCGTTCGGCCGGCCGGTTTGCGATCCTGGTCGAGGAGAAGCCTGAGGGCGTCGGTGACGGCGCGTCCGGATTCTTCGCCGGACAGGTTCCAGAAATCCTTCATCACCGACCACGCAAAGGCGCTGCACAGCAGCTGTATGGTGGCGGCCAGGCGCAAGGCTTCTGCCTCATCGAGGTCCGGGCGCGCCTCTTTCGCCACCTTGAGAAAAGAGGCTTTGCGCCGTTCGTTGACGCTGATGCGCAATTCGCGGCCGGCGCGGGAATAGGCCGAGGCCCGCACAATCCCGGCGGCGTTGTCGAAGGCCGGAAACAGCTTCATCGGCATGCCGATCAGGCCCTCGACCGTATCCTCGAAATTGCCGGTGCCCGGCAATCCGACCATTTTCTGCATCACCGGCCAGCATGCCTTCAGCAGGTCTTCGCGGGTCGAGAAGTGACGATAGATCGTACGCTTGGTGACGCCCGCCTTGGCGGCGACGCCTTCAATCGTCAGCTGTTCGAGATCCTCGTCATTGAGGCAGTCAACCGCCGCTTCAAGGATGCGCTCTCGTGTCAGGTCCTTGTGGGCGTCGCGAAGGCTTTCCTTCGGTTGCAATGTCTCATTCGGTATCGTCATGTCACCATGAGTGACACAAGTGTCCGCGACGTGTCAAGCGGGCGCTGTCGCATTTTGAAGCGGACTAATTTCCGGCCATTGCCTTGCGCTCAGCCGGCGTCATCAGGCGCCATTTGCCCTCGGGCAGGTCGCCCAGGGTTAGCGGGCCGATTCGCAGGCGGGTCAGGTCTGTCACGTCCAGCCCGACCAGCTCGCACATGCGGCGGATCTGGCGGTTGCGGCCCTCGGTGAGGACGAAGCGCAGGCGGCCATCAGTTTCGAGCGTGACCTTGGCGGGCTTGAGATGGCGGCCGTCGAGTTCGAGGCCGTGGCGGAGTTTGGTGATCGCGTCGCGATTCACGCGGCCGGAGACGGCGACGAGGTACTCCTTCTCGAGCGTGGACTCGGGGCCAATGACGATTTTGGCGAGCACGCCGTCTTCCGAGAGGATCAGAAGGCCGTGGCTGTCCTGATCGAGGCGGCCGAGCGGGGCGAGGCTGGCGCGCGTGTCGAGATCGTGCGGTGCGCTGCCGATCAGGTTTTCGGGACGGATCAGGCGGGCGGCGGGAATCTGGTCGCCTTCCGGCTGGGATGAGACATAGCCCACGGGCTTGTTGATCACGACAGTGATCTGGCTGTCGAGCTTTGCGCTGGCGCGATCATTCAGCGTGAGCGTCTGGCCGGGTTCGATCTTGCGGCCGACATCGGTGACGCGCTCGCCATCGATGACGACCGCGCCTTCGGCGATCAGCGCTTCGGCTTCACGTCGCGAGCAGACCCCGGTCTGGGCCAGCCATTTGTTGACGCGCTGGGGCTCATCGCCGTCGTAGATGCGGGTCCAGGCCATGGGCCGGTCAGCTTTTCTGCTCGCGGCCACGGTCCATCACGGCCTTGCGGGACTCTTCGGCGGCGCCCGGCGTCACCGCCGCGTTGTGGGCGTTGCCGCGCTGGATCTCCAGCTTGAGGGCGTCGGCGTAGGGAAGCTGGAGGCCATCGTCGATCACGGCTTTGAGTTTCTTGAGCAGCGCGCCATCGCCGCCGGCCATTTCGTGGGCAAGTTTTCTGGCGGCGGGCAGGAGCTCGTCGGCGGGCAGGACACGGTTGACGAGGCCCCAGCGTTCGGCAGTGGGTGCATCAAGGAAGTTGCCGGTGAGGGAGAGTTCCTTCGCGCGGCTGGCGCCGATGATGCGCGGCAGTTTCTGCGACAGGCCCCAGACGGGCATGAGGCCGACGCGGCCGTGCGTGTCGGCGAAGCGGGCTTCCGCGGAACAGAGCAGCACATCGCACATCAAAGCGAGTTCGAAGCCGCCGGTGATCGCAAAGCCGTTGATGGCGCCGACGATGGGCCACGGGCAGGCGGCGAAGGCTTTCGCCATATCGAGCGCGCCGGGATCATCCGTGTTCTTTTCGGTGCCGAGGGAGAAGCCTTGCTGGCCGGCTTCCTTCAGGTCGACGCCGGCCGAGAAGGCGCGGCCATTGCCGGTGAAGACGATGGCGCGGACGTCGGTTGCAGCTGAAAGCTCGCGGATCGCCTTCACGATGTCTCGGCGCAGCGCGACGGAGAGAGCGTTGAGCTGTTTCGGGCGGTTCAGCGTGAGGATTGCGACGGGGCCGTCGCGTTCGATCAGCAGCTGGGATTCGGCGGCTTCGGTCATGTGCGTCAGTCTTTCGGATCGATTTCGGGCTTGGCGCCCTGTGTGCTTACGATTTCGACGAGGGCGTCGATGGCGGCGGCCAGCAGGTCGGGGTCACGGCCACGGACGACGAGGTTGACGCCGAAGTCGTGATCCTTCTTCCCCGCCGGACGCATCCACGGATAGGAGCCGAAATTGAGTTCGGGGCGGGCCTTGGCCAGTGCGCCGAGCGGCACGGCGATCTCGCCCTCGCGCAGGCCTTTGCCGCGCACGGTGTGCTGGTAGACGATGGCGCCGCCTTCGATGCGGTGACCGACGTCTTCCAGCATGGCGCGCATGATGCTGGGCACGCCCGCCATGACGAAGACATTGCCGATCTGGAAGCCGGGCGCACCGGAGACCGGGTTGGCGATCAGGGTTGCGCCTTCGGGAATGCGCGCCATGCGCAGGCGGCTTTCGTTGAGGTCGGTATCGCGCCCGGCATAGTAGGTTTCGAGGATGGCGCGGGCGTCGGCGCGAACGCTGATGGGTCGGTTGAACGCAGCGGCGACCGCGTCGGCCGTGATGTCGTCATGCGTCGGGCCGATGCCGCCCGTGGTGAAGACGTAGTCGTGGGCTTTTCGCAGGGTCTGGACCGTGGCGACGATTGTGGCGTGGACGTCCGGGATGACGCGGGCTTCGCGGACCTCGACGCCCAGCGGGGCGAGGAAGCCTGCGAGGGTCTTGAGGTTGGAATCCTGCGTGCGGCCGGAGAGGATTTCATCTCCGATCATGATGACGGCGGCGGTGACTGTTTTGACCATCCCCCGGACTTAGGCGTTTGGGGCCGGGAGGTCCAGAAGTAGCTGCCACACGCAGAAAGGGCGGTGCTTGCGGACCGCCCCCTGCCGGAGTCTGGCGTCAGCCTAGGCCGACAGGACCTTCTTGAGCGCTGCTTCGCAGCGGTCCAGCTCCCAGTCCTCACCGACGCAGATGCGCGTCCAGGTCTCGTAGCCTTTCCAGGAACGGCCGACGACCTTGACGCCTTCCGCCATCATCTTCTCGGCGAAAACCTTGCTCTCCATGCCGGTATCGAAGAACACGAAGCTGGCCTGCGGGTTCGATGCGATGGGGCGGCCGTAAGATGCGGCCATCTTGTAGAGGCGCTCGCGACCGGTCTTGAACTTCGGCTGCATGCTGGCGACGAAGGCTTTGTCCTGCAGGCTGGCGGCGGCCATGGTCAGGCCGAGATGGTTGACGCCGCCCATGCGGACGGTGCGCGCCATCTGCCCTGCGAGGTCCTTCGAGGCGATGCCGTACCCGACGCGTTGCCCGGCCATGCCGTAGATTTTCGAGAAGGTGCGGCAGATGACAACGTTGTGGCCGTCGCGCACGAGGCTGGTCATGACGTTGCCGTCATAGTCGTCAGCCAGCGTGAGATAGGCTTCGTCGATGAACACCGGTGCGGTTTTCGACGCGGCGATGGCGAAGGCCTTGAGCTTCACCGGATCGACCATGTTGCCGGTCGGGTTGTTGGGGTTGCAGACATAGGTCGCCGTCGTCTTGGCGCTGACCTTCGCCAGCATGGCGTCGAGGTCGATCGTGTAGTCGGCGGTGAGCGGCGTCATGATGACTTCGGCGCCGTATTCGGCGGCGGAACGCGGCACGCCTTCATAGGTGGCGAGCGAGGTGACGAGCTGGCCCTTGCCCTTCATGGCGATCATCTCGCCGAAGGCGGCGAGGATCGGGCTTGAGCCATTGGCGATGAAGACCTGCTCGGGGTCGACGCCTTCGATCGAGCCGATGAGCTTCTGCAGCTCCATCGTTTCGGGGTCGGCGTAGCGAGCGGTCTTGGTGAGGACTTTCGTCATCGCGTCAACGGCGCTGGGTGCAGGGCCGAACGGGCTTTCATTGGCGCCGAGAATGGCAGGGCCGGATGTGTCCGGGCCGGCGACGACGGCCGGCGCGGCGGTCGCCTCGGTGGCAAGCTTGGAGCAACCGGCGGCGAGGGCTGCTGCGCCGACGCTGGCAAGGCCGAGGCCCTTCAACCAGGCGCGGCGTGTGGGAACGGGCAGCTGCGGCGTCGCGGGCGCGGCGGCGTCGGGAAGCGTGTCGTCCGAAATCGTGTCGGGGTGTCTCATGTGGCGTTCTCCTCTGGCCGCGGTATCGACTGCCATTCGCCTGACAGGCGCAACGCAGGCGAGCGCAATGACGGCCAAATCCCCTCTGAACGCCAAGCTTGTGCATTCATGAAGGGCGCCGCCGCCGGAAATGACGGCGCTTGGCTATTGGGCGCCCGAATGGCGGGCGCCCGCCAGCGTCAAGCCGGATGGGCCGAGCCCCAGGTGTTGTAACCGGCGAAGCGCGGCGTGCCCGGCAGATACATGCGGTCGGCATGGTCTATCCGCCAGCCGGCGGCGGCGAGCAGGCCGTCGACATCGCGCGTGAGATGGCAGCCGCCGGCGAGCGGCTTCCAGACGGGCTCGATCCTGATCTGCCATTTGCGGACGTCCGCATCGGGCGCGAGACCGTGCTCGCAGAACAGCAGACGGCCGCCGGGCTTGAGCGCCGGGCGCAGTGCGGCGAGCGCGCCGATGGCGTCGGGTATGGTGCAGAGCGTGTAGGTGGTGACGATGGTGTCGATCGTTGCGGGCGCGAGGCCGGCGGCTTCAGCGCCGCGTTCTATCCATTCGATCGGCAGGTTGCCCGGTGCGCGGGCGCGACCGCGGCGCATCATCTCCCCGTCCGGTTCGAGCGCGATGAGGCGCGTGACCTTTCCCGTGTCGTAGAGCGCGAAGTTGCGGCCGCCGCCGGCGCCGATTTCCAGCACCACGCCGCTGGCCTGCGGGATGATCTTGCGGCGCTGATAGGCGATGGGCTTCGTGCTGCAGGCGCAGTCGACAAGCCAGGGAGCAATATGACGGGAATAGAGGCCCATGAGGTCGTCCTTCGCTGGCGCGCTCTGGAGATTGCCTCATCCTGGCGGGCGTGTCGCGTGCTCGCCTGACGGCTCACGGGCGGCGAAGCGGCAGGAGGGCGCGCAGGCGCGGGTCACGAAAGTAGAGACCGCCCCAGACGAACAGGCCGAGATAGACGCCGAACAGGATGTGGCTGAACAGCGGGCTGCCGATACGGGCGTGCGTCGCCACAGCGCCGCCCAGCAGGGCGGTTTCGAGGACGGCGCCGAGGAGCGCGGTCTGGGGGATGATGTAGAGGATGACACAGGCGGCCTCTATGATCCCGATGGTGAGCGCCATGTCTGCCGACCAGCCGAGGCCCGTCAGCGTGGTCGCGACCTGGGGTACGCCGATGAACTTGATGACGGCGGAAAAGGCGAGGAAGGCGCCGACGAGAGCGGTGAGGGTCCAGCCGATGAGCGTGAAGGTTTTGGGGTTCGGTGCGGGGTTTGTCGGGAAGGTGTTCATGGGCGTTCTCCCTTGCTTGACCAAAGGACGAACGGGGTGCGGGCGGGCCGACAGGTGGGCGCGAGATTTTTCGGTCTCCCGCGAGCGCTGATCTCCGGCATCACGCTTCTCGCCTGCGACACCAGGGGGGACCGTTGCGACACTCTGCAGACCCTGGGGAACGGGCGCGCGAACGAAGATTTCCGGCCCCCAGTCGCCATTCCGCGCGTTGGTTACGGAGCAAATAGGAAAATCAATGCCCGTCCCAGCACGCACCAGCGGAAACGATATCGTCCGGATCATCGTCGCGATCATCCTGCCGCCCGTCGGTGTGGCGATGCAGGTGGGGTTCACCACGCAGTTCTGGATCAACGTGCTGCTGACCCTGCTGGGTTACATCCCCGGCATCGTCCACGCCGTGTGGATCATCGCGCGGCGATGAGGCCCTAAAGGCCTTTCACGATCTCTTCGGTCATTTTCTTCGCGTCGCCCAGCAGCATCATGGTGTTGTCGCGGAAGAAGAGCGGGTTTTCGACGCCGGCGTAGCCTGAGGCGAGCGAGCGCTTGATGAAGAAGACTGTCTTGGCGTTCCACACCTTCAGCACCGGCATGCCGTAGATCGGCGAGGCGGTGTTGGTTTCGGCGTCCGGGTTCGTCACGTCGTTTGCGCCGATGACGAAGGCGACGTCGGCCTGCGCGAAGGAAGAGTTGATGTCTTCCAGCTCGTGCACTTCGTCGTAGGGCACCTGCGCTTCGGCGAGCAGCACGTTCATGTGGCCGGGCATGCGGCCGGCGACCGGGTGGATGGCGTAGGTGACCTCGACGCCTTCGGCCTTCAGCTTCTCGCCCATCTCTTTCAGGGCGTGCTGGGCCTGTGCGACGGCCATGCCGTAGCCCGGGACGATGATCACTTTCGAGGCGTTCTTCATGATGAATGCGGCGTCGTCGGCCGAGCCGATCTTGACGGGTTTCGCCGCGCCGCCGCCAGCGGCGGCCGCCGCGGTGTCGCCGCCGAAGCCGCCGAGGATGACCGAGATGAAGCTGCGGTTCATCGCCTTGCACATGATGTAGCTGAGGATCGCGCCGGACGAGCCGACGAGCGAGCCGGTGATGATCAGCGCGTTGTTTTCGAGCGTGAAGCCGAGAGCGGCGGCCGCCCAGCCCGAATACGAGTTCAGCATCGAGACGACGACCGGCATGTCGGCGCCGCCGATCGGGATGATGAGGGTGACGCCCAGCACCAGGGCGAGGCCGGTGAGGGCCCAGAACATCCAGGTTTCGGCGCCGCCGGACTGAACCATCATCACCACGAGGGCGATGATGGCGATCCCCAGCGCGATGTTGATGAGGTGGCGGGCGGGCAGGATGATCGGCGCGCCGGACATGTTGCCGTTGAGCTTGGCGAAGGCGATGACCGAACCGGTGAAGGTGAGCGCGCCGATGGCCGAGCCGAGCGACAGCTCGATGATCGAGGCGAGGTGGATCGCGCCGGGCTCGCCAATGTGGAAGCTGACGGGGGCGTACATCGCGGCGGCCGCCACCAGCACGGCGGCGAGGCCGACGAGCGAGTGGAAGAAGGCCACCAGCTGGGGCATGGCCGTCATCTTGATCTTCTGGGCGACGACTGCGCCGATGGCGCCGCCGACCACGATGCCGCCGCCGATGATGGCGATGGTGACCAGATCGAGGCTTTGCGGGCTTGCCCATGCCAGCCACAGCGTCGTGCCGATGGCGATGGCCATGCCGATCATGCCGTTGCGGGCGCCCGCCTGCGACGTGGCGGGGCTGGAGAGGCCGCGCAGGGCGAGGATGAAGAGCACTCCGGAGACCAGGTAGAGGAGCGCTGCGATGTTGGCGTTCATGGCGTTTGGTCCGTCCAGGAATTCGTGTTCGGCGTCAGGTCGGCGAGAGCGCGAGTGGGACTCAGCCCTGCTTCGCTTCAGCCTTGGGCGCCGGTTTGTCTTTCTTCTTGTACATGGCGAGCATGCGCTGGGTGACGAGGAAGCCGCCGAAGATGTTGACGGCGGCGAGCGCTACGGCGACGCCGCCAAGGCCCTTGGCGATCCAGGTCTGCGTGGTGACGGCCGAGTCCGCAGCTGCGCCTTCGGGAAGGCCGGCCGCTGCCGCAACCAGTGCGCCGACGATGATGACCGAGGAAATGGCGTTGGTGACGGCCATCAGCGGCGTGTGCAGGGCGGGCGTGACCGACCAGACGACATAGTAGCCGACGAAGATGGCCAGCACGAAGATGGCGATGCGGAAGGTGAGCGGATCGACCAGCTCTCCGCCTGAAGCGGCGAAGGCGGGCGCGGTGAGTGCGAAGGCGGCCATTGCCGCGAGGCCAGCGAGGAGGGCTGCGCGTTTGAACATGGTCCGATGTCCCCTTCCAAATGTCTTCTCGGCGGGGATAGCGCCCCGCCCGCCGCCGCTGTGGATCAGCTGTCCTTCAGCGCCGGGTGGATCACCTGCCCGTCCCTGGTCAGCACGGCTGCCTTGACGATCTCGTCGTCCCACTTCGGCGAGAAGGATTTGTCCTCGCCGGTGAGGAGCGGCAGCAGGGCCAGCAGGTTCTTGGCGTAGAGCGCGGAGGCGTCGGCCGCGACGTGGCTCGGCAGGTTGGTGAAGCCGATGACCTTCACGCCATCGACGTCGACGACCTGATCGGGTTTCGACAGCGGGCAGTTGCCGCCTTGCGACACGGCGAGATCGACGACCACCGAGCCGGGGCGCATCGAGCGGACCATCGCCTCTGTGACCAGAACGGGCGCGGGGCGGCCAGGGATCAGGGCGGTGGTGACGACGATGTCCTGCTTCACGATGTGGGCGGCGACGAGTTCGGCCTGCTTGGCCTGATATTCGGCCGACATCGGCTTGGCGTAGCCGGCGGCGGTTTCGGCGGCCTTGAATTCCTCATCCTCGACCGCGATGAACTTGGCGCCGAGCGAGGCGACCTGCTCTTTCGAAGCCGGGCGAACGTCGGTGGCCGAGACCACGCCGCCGAGGCGGCGGGCGGTGGCGATGGCTTGCAGGCCCGCGACGCCGGCGCCCATCACGAAGACTTTCGCAGCGGCGACAGTGCCGGCGGCGGTCATCATCATCGGCAGGACGCGGCCATAGAGGTTCGCGCCTTCGATCACCGCGCGATAGCCCGCGAGGTTGGCCTGGGACGACAGCACGTCCATCGACTGGGCGCGCGTGATGCGGGGAACGAACTCCATCGCAACGGCGACGAGGCCGTGGGCGGCCCAGTGGGCGGCGTCTTTCTTCGCGGCGTAGGGCTCGAGCATGCCGATGACGGCGGCGCCCTTCGGATAGGTCTTGTACTCGGCCTCGTCCGGCGCGCGGACCTTGAAGATGGCGTTGGCGCCTTCGAGCGTTGCAGCGGCCGCGCTGACCCTGGCGCCGGCGGCGGTGAAATCATCGTCGCGGATGCCGGCGGAGAGACCCGCGCCTGCCTCGATGGCGACAGTGTGGCCGAGGGCGACGAGCTTCTTCACGGTGTCGGGCGTAGCCGCGACGCGGTTATCGCCGGCCCGACGTTCCTTGAGGATTGCGATGCGCATGGGTGTTGGCTCTGGTCAGAGCAGGGCTGAGCCGAGCCAGATCAGGGCCTGGATGAACACGCCGATGACGCAGAGGCCGACGACGGTTGCGATCCAGGCGCCGCCCAGGTTCATGAACAGGCCGGCGGCGATGCCGAAGATGGCGAGACCGATCATCGCGCCGATCCATGGCACGCCCATCGTGATCGTGAAGACGGCGTAGGCGAGGGTGATGCCGATCAGCAGCGACATCCAGGCTGTGAAGACGCCGAAGCCCTTCCACATGCCGCGACGGGCATCCATGTCCATGTAGGCGGGGGTGTGCGCCGGGGGCGTCACGATCGGGCCTTTGGAAACTTCGGCGTGACTGGCCATAGGCGATGATCTCCCCAGCGGAAATTGGACCGGCCATCAGGCCGGTTGGCGCGCCCCGCATGTAACCGGATCGTGAGCGGTTGAAAAGCGCCCAAAGAGCCGCATTCCCAAGATTTCCGTACCCGCTTTGCCCGCGCCGGACGCTGTCAGAGGCAAGAGTTCTCCCTCTGAGGCCTTTCAGAGCCGGTCAGCGGGCAGGAACGACCCGGGTGGAGGAGGAATAGCGCCATTCCTGCAGGAGCGTGCGCAGGGCCGCGATGAAGGCCAGCGGCTGGTCCAGCATGACGTGGTGGCGGGCTTCCGGGATCTCGATGAAAGGAACCTGGCGGTTCAGCAGGCTGCGCATGTAGTCGCCGACGTCGTCGTCCCACAGGACCGACTTGTCGCCCTTGAAGAGGGCGATGCGGCAACGGGTCTGCTTCAGGAGTTCCTGCGGCGGGCGGGAGACCTGGAAGCGCTGCCAGATCGAGGGATCGAATTTCCACGCCCAGCCATCTCCGGATCCGTCGGCCATGGGCTTCCGGGCGAGGCTCCAGCGGGCGATGTAATCCATGATGTAGTGGTTGTCGCACGGCTGGGGCGGGGCGAGGCGGAAGCGGGCGAGAGCTGCTTCGAGCGTGGGATAGACCTTGCCGCCGCGCACGGCGGGCGGGCCGCGGCGGGGATGGTCGGGCGGATTGATCGGCGAATCGACAATCACGATGCCTTCGAAGCGGTCGCCATAGTCGGCGCCTGTCACCACCGTGACGAAGCCGCCGAAGGAATGCGCGACGATGATCGGCTTTTCCGCGTGGTCGAACATGCCGGTGGCTTCAGCAACGGCGAGCTGTTCGCGGGCGAAGACATCCATCACGTAGCTTTCGCGCCAGTCGCTGTCGCCCATGCCGGAGAAGGTCATGGCGACGACGTGGTAGTCGTCGATCAGATAGGGCGCGATGAAATCCCACCAGTGGGCGTGCGCGCCATTGCCGTGGATCAGCAGCAGGCCGGGCTTGGTGCGGTCGCCCCAGCGCTGGAAATGGATCTTCGCACCTTCGCAATCGACGAAGCCGGTTTCGTAGGGAACAGCGACGGCGTCTTCAAACCATTTTGGCGCGGGCGGTCGGGCGCCGTGATACGGCGCAAGCGGGCCCTGCTCCGTCGGCATCTCGGCCGGCTGATCGCGGACAAGCTTGTCGGGTGTGTCGGGCTTTTTGGGGTCGGACATGAAGGCGTTCCTGCGCGTTGGCCCTCCACTAAAGACGCGGAGGGCCGTTACGCAAGTCGCTGGTGGTAGAGGTGGTTCTCTAGAAGCCCGCCGCTTCGAGGATTATTTCTGCGACCGCTTCCGGCATCGAGGCTTGCGGCACATGGCTGGTGGGCAGCTCGACCGTGGTCGCCTTGATCCGCTTGGCGGCGTCACGAAGATACTCCGGCTGCAGCATGCGGTCCTGTGTCGTGACGATGGACCAGGAGGGCTTGGACTCCCATGCGGCTTTTGAGACTTTCTGTGCGAAGGCGCCGGCCTGGACAGGGCCCTGGGTGATTGCCATCACGGCAGTTTCGGCGGCGGGCAGGTCCTGCGCGAAGTTTGTCGCGACGCTGGCGGCGGGCAGGACAGCGAAACCCTGCGCATCGACGCTGAGCGTGGCGAGGCCGGGCGAGACGGGGAATTTGCCCAGACCATCATTGGATCTTTCACCGGAGGCGGGCGAGATGGCCGCGACATAGACGAGGGCGCTGACCTTGGGGTCGGTTCCGGCTTCGGAGATCACGACGCCGCCCCAGCTGTGGCCGACGAGGACGACCGGGCCTTCGAGACGGCTGATCGCGCGCCGCGTGTGGGCGACGTCTTCTTCAAGCGAGGTGAGCGGATTCTGGACGGAGATCACGTTGAGGCCTTTGGCCTGCAACAGCGGGATCACCTTGCTCCAGGCCGATCCATCGGCAAAGGCGCCGTGGACGAGGACGATACTTTTGGCTTTGGTCATTCTGGGCTCCGAGGTCTGGGGCGCAGCTAGCTGTGCTTGCCTGGTGCGCGGGTCGGATGCGGGGTCGACATAGGTGGTGTCGGTCGGGCCGACGCCGGTTATGAGGACGGTGGCGCCCGCATCGCGTGTGAAGGCGAAGTGGGGGACGTCTTTCGGTTCGGTGTAGAAGGAGCCGGGCGTCAGCTCCTTCACTTCAGCGACGGCTGCATTCTCGCCATGGCCGAAATACCATTTGCCGCTGACCACCATGGCGGTGCGCGCGTCGCGATGATCGTGCGCCGCGATGCGGGTGTTGGGCGGCACGCGTATCTCGATGGCGTAAAGACCCGCGGCTGTGGGATCGCCAGAGAGAATGGTGGTCTGGATGCCGGCGACGCCGGAGGTGCCAGCGCCTGCCCCGGCCCGCGCCAACGCATCGACTTCGACGGCGGTGAGGCGCTGTTCACCGGCTGGGCCGGGCTTTGCCGACGCGCTGGTGGAATCGAGGAAGGACCGGATGGCTGCGACGGTGGCCTTTGGGTTTTCCTCCATCAGCCAGTGACCGGCGCCGGGAATGATGCGCTCGTGCACGTCGTCAGCTGCAAACCGCATGACTTCGGCCATCGTCGCGCCGAAGGACGATTCACCGCCAACCGCGAGGACAGGGATGGCGAGCTTGCCCTGTTTGAGGAAGAGCTTGTTGTCGATGGCGTCCTGATCGAAGGCGGCGAACTGGGCGAAGCCGGCCTTCATCGCGCCTGGCTTGGCGTAGAGCTTGGCGTAGTGGGCGCGCGAGGCTTCCGAGAAGTTCTTCGGGTTGGCGGAGAACTCGTTCCAGAAACGGTCGAGATAGGTGCGCTCGCGCCCTTTCACGATCTTCTCGGCTTCAGGCCCGCCAAAGCGGAAGTGCCAGAGCAGCGGGTTCTTGAGGACCTCTTCCCACGGGCCCACGCCGGGCACAGGCGCGTCCATGATGACGAATCGGGTGATGCGGTCGCGGTGCTGGGCGGCGAGGGCGTAGCCCACCATGTTGCCGATGTCGTGCGTGACGAGATCGGCAGTCGTGACGTTCAGCGCATCGAGAAGACCGGCCATGTCCTCAGCTTCGGTCTTCTTGTCGTAGCCGCTGGCGGGCCGGGAGGAGAGGCCCATGCCGCGAAGATCTGGCACGATGACGGCGTGGTCGCGGGCAAGATCGGTGGCGAGTTCGCCCCACATGTCGCCCGTCTCGCCATAGCCGTGCAGCAGCAGGACCGCCGGACCCTGCCCGCCGGTGCGGACATGCAGCGTGACGCCGTTCGTGGTGATTTCGCGCGTCTTGAAGCTTTTAGGGAAGGGGGCGATCTGCGCAAAAGCGGGCGCAGTGGCCAGCAACGCGGCGAACAGCCAGATAATCAGGCGTTGCATCAGTTTCTCCGTGGCGGCGATCTGGCGTTAGATTTAGAGTAGGCCTCGCTGTTGCGGGAGAACCGAAGGGGCGAACCAGGTTTTCGGAGAAGCCGGACAATGAAGCTCGATGGCGTGGTCGCGTTTGTTGCGGTCGCGGAAACCGGATCAATCAGTGATGCGGCGCGACGCTTGCGGTTGGCGAAATCAGTTGTCAGCGAAAGGCTGGCTGAGCTGGAACGCAGCCTAGGCGCAACGCTGATCCATCGCACCACACGCAAGCTGGCGCTGACGGAGGACGGTCTTTCATTTCTGGAGCGCGCCAAGCGCATTGCGGGCGAGGCGGCGGAGGCTGCGGACGAACTGTCGGAACGGCGCGGCCTGATGAGCGGGCCATTGCGCATCAACGCGCCGTATTCGCTTTCGAACATGCATCTGGGGCCGGCGCTCTATTCGTTTCTCGCCAGGCATCCCGAGATCAACCTGACGCTTGAACTGGAAGACCGCTTTGTCGATCCGTCGGCGGCCGGGTTCGACGCCGTGTTCCGCATCGCGCCGGAACTGGACACGCATATTGCGGTGCGGCCGATCACGACGAGCCGCCGCGTGCTGGTCGCCTCGCCCGCCTACATCGCCGCGCATGGCGCGCCGCAGTCGCTGGCCGAACTGGAACAGCATCGCGCGGTGCACTTCACGGATCGCAGTCCGGATGACTGGGTGTTCCGCGATGGCGGACGAAGCGTTGCGGTGCGAGTGGCGCCCAATGTGCGGATCAATGGCTGCGAGTCGGTGCGGGACGCCGTCGTCGCCGGGCTTGGCGTGGGCTTCCTGCCGACCTTCATCTGCGGACCGGCGCTGAGGTCTGGCGCGCTCGTCTCCATCGATGTTGGCGTTGACCCGGACATCAATCACATCTTTGCCGTGCTGCCCGGCGACTTCCGGCCCAAGGCCAAGCTGCGGGCGCTGATCGACCATGTGTGCGAAGCGTTCGGCAGCCCGCCCTATTGGGAAGCCGGCCTCGACCTGCCGTGGCTGAATCAGACGGTCGCAGCGAAATAGTCTGCGCTGCGACCTATCTGGCAGCTGGTTTATTTCTTCGGCCTGAGGGCGATCATCACGTTGCCGGCGCCCTGGCTGAAGAGGCCGTAGCCTGAGTTGACGAACACCATGCCGTTGGCCGCCACGATCGAGGCGTTGTCGACCGAGGCGCCGTTGGCTTTCACGCCGTTGACCGTCTCGAAGTCGCGCGCCGTGTCGAAGGTAGAGACCAGCGCGCCGGTCTTGCGCTCGAGGATGTAGATGCGGCCGTCGAGACCGCCGGTGACGATGAAGTCGCCGATGACGGTGGGCGCGCCGGAAAGGCCGAACAGCGAGTTGCAGCGCGGCACGAATTTCTTGCGCGCGTCTGTGCAGTCCGGCTTCACTTCGAACTTCCAGTCGATCGAGCCGTCCTTGAGGTTCACGGCGTAGAGGCCGGGTTTCAGGTCGGCGGGGACTTCCTGGCCGGGGATGGAACGGCCGGGATAGCTGATCGGGGCGTATACGTGCGTGTCGTCGGCGGCGATGCCCCAGTGGATGCCGCCATTGGCGCCGCCAGTGCCGATGTGGGTTTTCCAGACCACCGCGCCGCTATCCGGGTTCATCGCCCAGACGGTGCCGGATTTCTGGCCGGCGAGGACGAGGTCCTGTCCGGTCGGCGATGTCGCGAGGATGGTGGAGGCGCCGAAGTCGACATCGCGGAAGACCGTCTTGTCGGTGCAGTTCTTGGCGCCGCCTTTCGGGCCGCAGCCGACGTTGAAGACATCGTCGGCGGTGGCCTGGTGCGACCACAGTATCTTGCCGGAGGTGAGGTCGAAGGCCAGCAGCGCATCGGTGTTGGGGTGGGCGGTGATCGAGTTGGCCTCGCCTGTGCCGACATAGAGGCGGTTGCGCTTCACATCGATCGAGGGCGAGTTCCAGATCGGCGCGCCGGCCGGACCCCAGAGCATCTGGCCATCGCCGCGATCCTTGATCGGCTTGGCGTCTTCCATCGTGCCGGTCTGCCAGGCGATCTTGCCGGTGACGGCGTTCACGGCGGTGACGCCGCCATGCGTGGTGCAGCAGATGTGGCTGTCCTGCGCCGCCATCATGATTTCATACTGCGAGGACGGGGCGATCACATTGTCGCCGACCAGCACCGGCGTCGCGGTGGAGATCGAGGCGGCGAAGAGGCCGGTGTGGGTTTCCCAGAGCTTCTTGCCCGTCTTTGCGTCGATCATGGTGGTCATGCCGCCCATGTCGCCGACCATGACAACCTTCTTGCCGTCCTTGCGGACGCCGTAGCCCGCGCTGGTGCGGATGGTGCGCGAGCCTTCATAGACCCACTGTACGCAGGGCGCAGCTTGCGAGACGTCGAAGGCGAAGACGCGGTTCTTGTTCTCGCCGACCGGCAGGAAGATCGTGTCGCCCACGACAGCGCCCTGGCTGCGCATGGTGATCACGTTCGGGAAGCCGACGGCCCAGCCGAGTTCGAGGTTGGCGAAGTCTTCCTTCTTCAGGCCGGTCTGCTTGTAGGAAAGGTTGCGGCTGTTCTTCTGGTCGAAGCCGAAGGTCGAGACCGTGGGCGCAACGTCGAGCTTGGGCGTGCGGCGGTTGGCCGGGCACATCATCGCCGTCAGCCATTTGTCGTCGTCCAGGGTGGCGTGGGAGAGATAATCCGACACGAAGGACACGTCGGCAGACGAGAGGCCAATGGCCTGCGGGATCATCTTGCCCGTCATCAGCGCGTTGGTGATCTGGCCGGGCGTTAGGCGGCCGAGCGTGGCGACGGTCGGCGCCTTGGTGAGATCCGGATTGTCGTGGCAGGAGGCGCAGCGAGCCTTGTAGACAGCCTCGCCCGGATGCGGGCCCGCGGGGACGGCTGCGGTCTGCTGGGGCGCTGGCGCATCGCCCGGCGCCGCGGGCGTGGAGCAGGCGGCGAGCGCGAGACCCGCGCCGAAGGCGAGGGCGGACGCAAACGTCCGCGCAAAGCCGACAGTGGTCCGACCGACAGTTTTCCGCATAGGCGTCTCCTCCCGCAACTCCGGACCGGTCTTGCGCCAAGCCTGGATTGGTTGGGCGCACCATCCGCCTGACCTGACGTACGCGTCAATGCATGACGCCACGTCAGGCAAGTCACAGGTGTGTGGCGAAGATCAGTTGGCCTTGGGTTTGAACGCCAGCAGCATGTTGCCGTCGGCCTGGCCGAACATGCCGTACCCGGAGTTGACCAGCAGCAGGCCATTCGCAGCTGCGATCGAGTTGCTGTCGATCGCGCCGCCCTTGCCCGTCACGCCGTTGATGCCCGTGTACGCCTTGGCGGTGCTGGTCTGCCACAGCAGCTTTCCGGTCGCCTTGTCGACGACGTAGATCGTGCCATCGAGGGCTGCGGCGACGACTGCGCCGTCGATCACGGACGGGGCGGTGGAGAGGACGTTGCCGCGCCAGCCGCCGCGACCGCCCGGAGCAGGCGCAGGCGTGCCGGCCGGCGGTTCGGGATTGAACTGCCACTTGATCTTCCCGGTCTTGGCGTTCAGCGCGTAGAGGCCGGGCTTGATTGCGGGATCGCCATCCCATTCGCCGGGGATCGGGCGGCCGACATTGGTGATCGGCGCGTAGACGAGGTCATTGTCGAAGGCGATGCCCCAGTGGACGCCGCCCAGCGCGCTGCCGGTGCCGAGCGCGGTGCGCCAGACGACCTTTCCGGTGTCGGGATTGAGCGCCCAGACCGAGCCGGATTTCTGGCCGGCATAGAGCAGGTCCTTTCCATCCGAGCCTTTGCCGAGGATGACCGAGGCGCCGAAGTCGACATCGCGGAAGACGGTTTCGGGCGCCTTGACGCAGTTGAGCAGGTCGGGCTTCGGATTGAGGCCGCAGCCGGCGTTGTAGATGTCCGATGCCGTCGCGTGGAAGGACCACTTCTCCTTGCCGGTCTTCAGGTCGATGGCGATCAGCGCGTTGGTGTTCTTGTGGGCGGGCGGCGAGTTGCTCTCGCCGGTGCCGAAGTAGACGAGTCCGCGCTTTTCATCGACGACGGGCGAGTTCCAGATCGGTGCGCCCGAGGGGCCGAACAGCGGCTTGCCGTCGCCGCGATCACGGATCGGCTTGGCGTCTTCCATCGTGTCGTAGCGCCATTGCTGTTCGCCGGTCTTGGGATCGAGCGACAGGACATAGCCGTGGTTGGTGCAGCAGACTTCGCTGTTGTTGGCGGCGGACATGATCTCGAACTGCGAGACCGGAAGGATGACGCGGTCCTTGAGGATGCTCGGCGTGCCGCTGGTCATGGAATACGAATAGGAGCCGACCGGCTTGGTCCACAGCGCCTTGCCGGTGCGCGGGTCAACGGCGTGGACGGTGGAGTCGATGCCGGAGAAGACCAGGAGGGGCGTGCCGTCGGCCAGGACGCCGTAGGCGACGCTGGTGCGCAGCGGCGCGCCGCCAGGTGCGGTGTAGACCCATTGCACGCAGGGCTTTGCCGTGTCCGACAGGTCGAACGCGTAGACCTTGCCGGCGTCGGTGGCGGGGTAGAACAGGTTCTTTCCGACGATGGCGCCCTGCGAGCGCATCACGCTGGAATCCGGGAAGGCGATCGACCAGGCCAGCTCCATGTTGGAGAGCTGCTTGGTGGTGAGACCGGACTGTTTGGCCGTGAGCTTGCGGGTGTTGTTGCTGTCATACCCGAAGTGGGTGGCTGTGGCCGCGTCCGGGCCTTCGAGGTCGACGGCCCTGCGGTCGGCGCTGCACATCAGGTTGGGCGTCCAGTCGACCGTCTTGGTCATGTCGCGGCCAGTCACGAAGCTGACCACGTCGGCGCGCTGTTCGGCGGAAAGGCCGGCGCCCTGTGCCTTCATCTTGCCCTGGGTGAGCGCGTAATTGACGAGCTGGAAGCTCATCGCCTTGAGGTTGTCGCGGCTGGGTGCGCGGGTGGCTTCGGTGTTGTCGTGGCAGGCAGCGCAGTTGGCCTTGTAGACGGCCTCGCCCGGATGAGCGCTGGTTGCGGCGATGGGGACGACGGGAGCAGGCTGCGCTGCCGGTGTTGCGATGACGGGTGGAGCGGCGGCCGGGACAGTTGCAGTTTGCGTCGCGGCGTCCTGTGTCTGGCAGCCCAGCAGCGCAAGGGCGGACGCGCCCGCGAGCATCGCAAGTATACCGGAGCGGCGGCGCTGGGCCGGCAGGGTGGTCGTCATGGACATATCCTCCTGAACGTCGAAGCGCTGTCGCCGCGCTTTGCCTCGCTGTCGGGCGTCGTTGCTGGGCGCAACCTGCCCCAGCCGCGCCGACTTGGGAAGGCGTGGGTCTGACGCGCCTGATTTGACCGCACCTGATTTGACCGCGACCGCGTCGAAGCCACATTCTGTGGCGAGGGTGAGATCGCGTCCTGCTCTGGACGGTGGTTGGGGACGCCGGCCTGGCCGGAGGAGGACTATCCATGAGACGGATCGGCGCGAGACGGATCTTGGGCGTGATTGCCGCCATGCTCGGGCTGGCTGCTTGCGGGGGGTCGAAGAGCGAGCCCGGCGTCGCGGCGCTGCCTGCGGCCAACGCGGGCGGAGACGAGCAGGAAGCGGCGCTGGCGCCGGTTCAGCCGGTGGACTATGGGCAGCCGAATGTGTGGTTGTGCCGTCCCGGTGCGGCCGACGCCTGCAAGGCGCCGGCGGGCGCAACCAGCGTTGCAGCGGATGGCGGGCTGACCAGGTCCGGCTTTGCGCCGAACGCCAATGCGCCGATCGACTGCTTCTATGTCTATCCGACCGTGTCGCTGGATAAGACGCCGAACTCCGACATCGTGGCGGGGACGGAGGAAGATGAAGTCGCGCTGATGCAGCTGGCGCGGTTCGGGGCCGTGTGCCGGCTGTATGCGCCGATCTACCGGCAGGTGACCTTGCCTGCGCTGCGCGCGATGCTGCGCGGCGAGACGCCTGCGACCGATCGAGAGATGGCGTATGCCGACGTGAAGGCGGCGTGGGAGCATTATCTCGCCGTCGACAATGGCGGGCGCGGCGTCGTGCTGATCGGGCATAGCCAGGGCGCGGGGTTGCTGACGCGGCTGATCGCGTCCGAGATCGACGGCAAGCCGGTGCAGGACAAGCTGCTGGTGTCGGCCCTGCTGATCGGGACGAACCTCTCGGTGGCCGATCCGCATACCGGCGGCGGATCGTTCAAGGATATCGCGCCTTGCGTGTCGAACGAGGATCTTGGCTGCGCGATTTCGTACGTGTCGTTCCGGGCTGATGCGCCCCCGCCGGCGGACTCGCTCTTCGGCAAGGCGCCCGAGGACGGGATGCGGGCCGCGTGCGTGAACCCGGCGGAGCTGGACGGATCTGGCGGGGCGCTGAAGGCGATGCTGCCGGCCGTGAAGGTGACGGATGCGATGGGCGAGCCGGGCGCGTGGTCGAGGGATGGTGCGGCGATTGATACGCCCTTTGTCGAGGTTCCGGGCCTGCTGTCCGCCCGGTGCGAGAGCAAGGGCGGGTTCGACTATCTCGCCATCACGGTGAAAGGCGATCCGGCTGACAAGCGCACCGATGCGATTGTCGGCGATGTGCTGGTGGATGGCGTGGTGCAGACCGCGTGGGGCCTGCACCTGATCGACGTGAACCTGGCGTTGGGCAACCTCGTCGCCATCGTGAAGCGGCAGGGCGAGAGCTTTGCCTCGCGCGAGGTGTCGCGCACGCAGCATCCGCAGGATCAGCAGTAGGGCCGATGGCGACGCTGCACCTTGTCTGTGGGTTGCCGGGGTCGGGCAACTCGACGCTGGCGGCGAAGCTGGAGGTGGAGCGCCAGGCGCTGCGCCAGACGCCGGATGACTGGATCGCGCGTCTTCATGGCGGCGATGGCTATGACGCCGACCAGCGCGAGCGGATCGAGAAGCTGCAGCTGGACGTGGCGTTGCGGGCGCTGGCGCTTGGCGTTGATGTGGTGCTCGACAACGGCTTCTGGTCGCGCGAGGAGCGCGACATCTATCGCGTGCGCGCGGCGGCGGCCAGCGCGGAGACACGACTCTATTTTCTCGATGTGCCGGCGGACGAGCTGAAGCAGCGGCTGGCAAAGCGCAACACCAACCCGCCGCCCGGCAGCTTCGTGGTGAAGCCGGAGGATATCGACGGCTGGCTGCTGGTGTTCGAGCGGCCTGCCGCGGACGAGCCGGGGCTGGTTGGGGCGCATGAGCTGTTGTCCTGCGGGTGACATTGCCGCCTGCCCGTCCCATCTTCTCATTATGAGCAAAGGCTGGATCGTTGCCGGGGCGGAGTTGCGGATTCCATGGGGGAGTTCGCTGGCGGCGCATCGCATGGTGATTGTCGGCAACGCCCGCGGCGAGCTGGTGCGGGAGCTGAATGGCCTCGCGAGCTGGCACGATGCGGCGGGCGGCGGATGGCGGCACAAGCCGATTGGCTACCTGCCTTCGGACCGGCTGCGGGGCTATGACACCACCACGCACCCGCGGACATGGTTGCCGGTGAACGGCGTCGCGTCAGGCTCGCGCGTGCTGGGGCCGGCGATCGAGAGCGGCGCAGTGCGCGTACTTGCGGACGGGTTGTCGGAGGCCGATGTCGCGGCCGTGCTGGCGCCGGGGCTGGAGGCGATGCGGCGGATCAATGCGTTGAGCAAGGGTCCGGAGGGCGGGGCGGGCCTGCCCTATCCGTTCCTGGGGTTCGGGCGGAATTCAAACTCGTTCTTCTCGACCATGCTGCGCGTGATGGACCTCAAGGAGCCGGCGTTTGCACGGCCGGCGGCGATTGTGCCTGGCGCGGGCGGGCTGTTGCTGCCGGTGAATGTGCTCGAGGAGATCCGGGCGGGCGCAACTATTCCGGCAGCTGCACGACAATAGGCGCGAGGAAGTCGGCAATCACTGCGGCGATGGCTTCGACGCCTTCGGCGGTAGGGTGGAGGCCGTCCTGCTGGATGAGGGCAGGCTTGCCCGCGATGGCGCCCAGCATGTCGGGATAATAGGGAACGTCGAACTTTTTTGCGAGTTCGGGGTAGATGGCGGCGTAGGCGGCCTCGCGGGAATCGACCGCGCTGGCGCCCTTCGGGATGGCGACGCCGATGAGGACAGCGGGGAGCTTGTCAGCCTTCGCGCGATCGAGGATGGCGGCGAGGTTCTTCTGCGGCGTCTCGGGCGGCAGGTCGTTGAGGAAGTCGTTGGCGCCGAGGGCGATGACCAGCAGGTCGGCGTTCGAGCCGGTGACGCTCCAGTCATAGCGGACAAGGCCGTCGGCCGTGGTGTCGCCGGAGACGCCGGCGTTGACGAATCTGGCCTTCAGGTCGCGGGCGTCGAAATTGTTCTGCAGGACGGCGGGCAGTGCGTTTCCGGGCGGCAGCTGGTAACCGGCGGTGAGGCTGTCGCCGAGCACGACGATGATGGGGGCATTTTCGGTCATGGCGGGGTCAGCGGCTGGAGCGGCCACTGGCCGGGGGTCTATGGCGGGCGTGACGGCAGGTGCGGGCTTGCCGCACGCGGCGAGGGTCAATGCGAGGGCTGCAAGCAGCCATCTGTGTGTGCGGATCATCGCCGTTTCCCTTGAGTGCAGTGAACTAGACGTGATCCTGGCGCGGGCATCAACATCAATATGGGGCGGGAGAGCAGTTGCGGTTTGCCGCCGCATCAGGCTTTGCTCGTGTGAGCCGGCGCAGCCCGCCAGACGTATGACGTTTCAACTCTGCACGGGATGACGCCTTGGACGCCGCGCTTGCACTGGACGACGTTTATCTGACGCTGCCCGCCACATCCGGGCCGGTCGAGATTCTGAAGGGCGTGAGCTTCCAGGCGATGCCGGGTGAGAGCGTTGCGGTGGTGGGACCTTCAGGGTCGGGCAAGTCGTCGCTGATTTCGGTGGCGACGGGGATCGAGCGGGCGACCAGCGGCGAGGTGAAGCTGCTGGGCCAGAGCCTGACGGGCCTGAGCGAGGATGCGCTGGCGAAAGTGCGGCGCGGGAGGGTGAGCCTGGTGTTCCAGTCCTTCCACCTGCTGGCGACGATGACGGCGTTCGACAATGTGCGGGCTCCGCTGGAGATTGCGGGCATCCGGGACGTGGATGCGCTGGCGAAGGCGGGGCTGGAGGCGGTGGGTCTTGGCGCGCGCATGGATCACTATCCGGGGCAGCTGTCGGGTGGCGAGCGGCAGCGCGTGGCTGTGGCGCGGGCGCTGGCCAGCGGGCCGAAGATCGTGTTCGCGGATGAGCCGACGGGGAATCTTGATCGCGCCTCGGGGGTGATGGTGGCTGACATGCTGTTCGCCATCGCCAAGGATCGTGGCGCGACGCTGGTGGTGGTGACGCACGACATGGATCTGGCGTGTCGGGCCGACCGCATCGTCGAGATGAGCGATGGGCGGATCGTGGCGTGAGGGTTGGCGCATGACCACCTCCGCTCCCATTGGCGCGCCAGTCGTCTCTTCGTCGCGCAGTGCATCGCGCGCGTGGCTGCGGATTGCGCGGCGGGAGCTGGCGGGCGGGCTGGGGGGGTTCTGGATTTATCTCGCGTGCCTGACGCTCGGCGCGTGGGCGATTGCGGCGGCGGGCTCCGTCACCGAGACGTTCAGCAACGGACTGACGCTGCAATCACGAATGTTGCTCGGGGGCGACGCCGGGCTGTCGATCTCGCAGCGCGAGGCGACGGATGAGGAGCGGGCCTGGATGGAGGCGCGCGGCACAGTCTCGCAGACCGTCAGCGTCGACATGATGGGGCGTACGGACGCCGCCGCCAAACAGGTGGATGTGCGCGGCATCGATGGGGCGTTCCCGCTGGTTGGCGAGCTCGGGCTGGGAGAGGGTGCGCCGCCGGTTGATGAGGCGCTGGCCAAGCGCGATAGCGTGTGGGGGGTGGTTGCGAGCCAGAACCTCCTGGACGATTTGAAGGTGAAGATCGGCGACCGCATCGATCTGGGCGGGACGCCGGTTGATATCCGCGCCGTGTTGACGCGCGAGCCCGACCGGCTGGGGCCGCCGGGCGAGTTCCAGCCGCGCGTGCTGATCTCGCTGGATGCGCTGCGCGAGACGCAGCAGCTGGCGCCGGGGCGGCTCTATCGCGCCAGCTACCGCATGCTGCTGAAGCCGGAATACGCCGCGACGATGGAAGAAGACGTCAAGGCGACATGGGGCGAGGACGGGCTGCGCTACCGCTCGCCGGAAGATGCGGTCGACGGGCTGCGCGACCTGCTCGACATGCTGAACACCTTCATGTCGGTGGTTGGCATTGCGGCGCTGGTGGCGGGCGGCGTCGGCGTGGCGCAGGCGACGTCGTCCTTTCTGGAATCGCGCGTGGATTCGATTGCGGCGCTTAAGGCGCTGGGCGCGGATGCGGGCACGATCCGCGCGGCTTATGCAGCACAGCTGGGCGCTCTGGCGGGGCTGGGCGCGCTTGTCGGCGTCGTGCTGGGCGCGGCCTCGCCCTTCCTGCTGGCGGCGACAGTGGGCGACCGGATTCCGCTGCCGGGGGCGCTGGGCGTTTATCCGTGGCCGTTGCTGAAGGCGTTCGTGCTGGCGATCCTGGCGGCGGTGATGTTTGCCTCGCCTGCGCTTGGCCGGGCGCGGGCGACGCCGCCGGCGGCGCTGTTCCGGCGACAGGCGGGCGATTCAATGGGCAAGTCGCCATGGCTGGAGCGCTGGGTGGCTGTGGCGGCGGGCGTGGCTCTGGTGCTGGTCGCGACGTTTGGATCGGCGCGGCCGCTGGTGACGCTTGGGCTGCTGGCAGGGGCAGGCGTCTGCTATCTCATTCTCGTGGGCGCGGCGGTGATCATCAAGCGGATTGCGCGGCGGGCGTCGCGTGGCGCACGCGGATACATGCGGCTGGCGCTCGCCAATCTGGGCGGGCCGGGATCGCTTGCGCCGGTGGTGGCGCCGGCGCTGGGACTTGGGCTGGCGCTGATGACGCTGATCGCGGTGGTGCAGACCAACCTGCTCGGCCAGTTGCGCGATACCGCGCCAGCCAATGCGCCCTCCATCATCTTCCGGCAGATTCCGCATGAGGATGTGGACGCATTCGACGCGATGATGCGGGCGGGCGGCGCCCCGGTTGATGACCTCAAGAGCTACCGGCGCGGGCCCTTCATCATGGGGCGCGTGATCTCGCTGAAGGGCGAAGTGCTGGACGAGAGCAAGGTTGCTCCCGAAGAGCGCTGGGTGACGCGCGGCGAGACGGGGATGACGTTCATCGGCCCGCAGCCGCCGGAAGCGAACATCCGCTCAGGCAAATGGTGGCCCGCCGATTATACCGGGCCCTTGCTGGTGTCGGTGGAAGAAGGCGCGGCCAAGGGGCTGGGCCTGAAAGTCGGCGACACCATTGGCTTCCGGATCTTCGGGCGCGATCTCGACGCCAGCGTCGCCTCGATCCGCAAGGTCGACTGGGGCGGGTTCGGCGCCAACATGGCGTTCGTGCTGTCGCCGGGAACGCTGGAGGCGGCCAAGCCCTTCCACACCGCAATCGTCATTGTCCCTCCAGACAAGGAAGACGCCCTGATCAAGGCGGTCGCGGACCGCTGGCCGGACGTGCTGTCATTCCAGCTGCGGCGCACGCTGGAGACGGCGGCGGACCTGTTCGGACAGATTTCGATCATCGTGACGGCATTGGCCGGCGTTGTGACGGCGGCCGGCGTGCTGGTGCTGTTTGGCGCATTCGCAGCTGCGGCAAGACGCAGGCGGCAGGAGTCGGCGCTGCTCAAGGTATTTGGCGCATCGCGGCCTGCGATCCTGCTTCTTTATGCAGGCGAGTTCGCGCTGGCGGGCCTGATTGCTGCAGGCCTCGGAGCGCTGATGGGAATCGCTGCGGCTCACCCAATCGTGATACAAGTCTTTGAAGCCAAGTGGCGTTTTGCCCTCGGGCCCATTCTGACGGTTGCATCAATTGCAGTGATTTCGGCTGCAGCGGGCGGCGCGGCAGTCGGTTGGGCGACTTTGTCCCATCGTCCGGCGCGTGTCTTGCGCTCGGCATGAAGGTGGGTATGTTCTGCCCCGCAGCGTTAAGCCCTTCGCGCTACATCCCTGGACCGAACCAGCGTCGATATTTTTTCGGCGAGGGAAACGGAAAATCCGGCCGGGGACGTTTCCAAAGTGTTGGGCGTACGGGGAGGAGATACCTTGAAGAAGTTTGTTTCGACTATGGTGCTGGCGGCAGCATTGGCGGCTTGCCAATCGCCCGCAGCAACTGACACGACGGCTAAGGCCGATGCGACCGCCCCCGCCGGCGCGGCGAAACCCTACAAGGCCCCGCGTGGCCCTGATGGCGTTCACCCGAACCTGAATGGCGTGTGGCAGGTTCTGAACACCGCCAACTACAACATCGAAGCGCACCCGGCCCAGGCCGCGATGCAGCTGCGTCCCGGTCCCTACGTTCCGGTTCCGGCCGCTGAAGTCGTGGCGCTCGGCGCCATCGGCGCAGTGCCCGCTGGCATTGGCATCGTGCAGGGCGACGGCAAGATCCCCTACACCGCCGATGCGCTCACGCTCCGCAACGAGAACAAGGCTGACTGGATCAACCGCGATCCGGAGATCAAATGCTACCTGCCCGGCGTTCCGCGCGCCAACTACATGGGCATGCCCTTCCAGATCTTCCATTCCGACAAGGCCGTCTTCATCGCCTACGAATACGCCGGCGCCGTGCGCAACGTGTTCCTGGACGATCCGGGCGAGGCTCCGGTCGACTCGTGGATGGGCCAGTCCTACGGCAAATGGGACGGCGACACCTTCGTGGTTGAAGTGACCGGCCTGCTGGCGGACGCCTGGCTCGACCGCGCCGGCAACCACCATGGTTCGACGACGAAAGTTGTCGAACGCTGGACGCCGACCTCGGACAACACGATGCGCTATGAAGCGACGATCGAAGACCCGGAAACCTACACCAAGCCTTGGAAGATCGCCTTCAACCTGTACAAGCGCACGGGCGAAGACGCCCAGCTGCAGCAGTTCAAGTGCGTCGAGTTCGTTGAGGAGCTGATGTACGGCCACCTCCGCAAGAACCCGCTGCCGGGTCCTGCGCTGGAGCGTGCGAAACGCGAAGCCGCTGAACGCGCGGCCGAGCAGTAAGGTCTGGTCCGTCGGCGCCCAACCTGGGTTGAGCGCCGACGGAACCGCTGTTTCAGGCCGTTGAACAAGTCGTGAGGAGCGCTTGTTCGGTTGCCTTCCAGGGAGCGGAACGGGCCTGAATCACGGACGAATCCGGTTCACGGTGTCCAGTTGGGGTGGCGTCTTGAGACGCCGGGACGCAGGCCGGACATGAGTTTGGTCCCTTGAAGATCCGCTGAAGGGCGTTCTAATAGGGCAGAATTCTGAGGGCATGGGCGGACACGGACATACCGATCCACTCGATTGACCCCTGAACAGGATGCCGTCGGTACAGCAGTCGCTGTCGGCTATAGGAGGAACGAGATGAAGAAGAATTTGCGTTTTGCGCTCGCCGCGCTGGCCCTGCCGGCTCTGGCCGTTCTTGGCGGCGGCACGGCGGCTTATGCCCACCACGCCTTCGCAGCGGAATTCGACGCCAACGCGCCGGTTCTGCTGAAGGGCAAGGTTGTGGTCGTTGAGTGGGTGAACCCCCACACCTGGATCCACATCAACGTCCCCGACACGGACGGCAAGGGCAAGGCGAAAGCCGGCACCACGCTGAACTGGGCGGTCGAAGGCGGCACGCCGAACACGCTGCTCCGCACGGGCATCACGCGCACCTCGCTGCCGGTCGGCACCGAAGTCGTCGTCCGCGGCTACCAGTCGAAGGACGCGCTCTGCGAGACGCACCCCAAGACCAAGAAGAAAACCTGCAAGGCCAACGGCCGTGACGTGACCTTCCCGAACGGTTGCAAACTGTTCGTCGGTTCCTCGGGCACCGGCGCGCCGAAGGATGGCTCGGACGCTACCGAGGACAAAGCCGCGGCTGCCGCCAACTGCGCCGCGACGTCGGTGAAGTAAGACCTCCCGGACGGGCTCACGCCCGGCCAGACTGCATACTGCGAAACCCGTCGTCCGCCTGGACGGCGGGTTTTGTCTTATCTGTGTGTCGCTCGTCGGCCGGCAGGCGTACACTCGCTCCAGCGCGAGGGTAGGATGACGCCATGAAGCGGATCATGCTGGTTGTGGTGCTGGCGGCGGCGTTCGCCGGGTCGGCCTTTGCGCAAGCGCCCTACAAGGCGCCGCGGACGCCGGAAGGACATCCGGATTTCCAGGGCGTGTGGAGCAATGAATGGCTGACGCCGCTGGAGAAGACCGGCGGGTTTGCAGCGCTGAGCGTGACGCCCGAGCAGGCGACGGCGGCGGTGGTGATGATCCGCAAGGCGGCGGCGCGGCTGGGCGATCTGGCCAATGATCCCGAGGCCGGCGATCCGGATGCGCATTCGCTGGCGCGGGTGCGCGGCGAGTTCCGCACGCGGATGATCGTGGCGCCAGACGACGGGAGGCTGCCTTATACGCCAGAAGGCGCCAGAGCCCTGTCCGCGCATCAGGCCTGGTTCGGGCAGCGCGTTATGATGGCGCGCGGCGACGGCCCGGAGGACAGGTTGACGTGGGAGCGCTGCCTGGCGGGAATGGGGCAGGCGCCCTTGCTGTATGGCTGGTCGATCAATGGCATGCGGCGCGTGGTGCAGACGCCGGAGGCGCTGGTGATTCACAGCGAGGCGGGCGGCGAGACGCGGATCATCCGGATCGGTGGCGCGCCTTTGCCTGCGGCGATGCGATCCTTCATCGGCGACAGCATCGGCCGATGGGAGGGCGATACGCTGGTGGTGGAGACAACCGGGTTCCGCGCTGACGACCCGTTCCGCATGTCGCTTGCCGGCCGGTCGATCATGGTGCGGCCCGAGTCGAAGGTGGTCGAGCGGTTCACGCGGCTGTCGGATGACGAGCTGAACTACCAGTTCACAGTCGAGGACCCGGCGATCTACGCCCAGCCGTGGCTGGCGGAGTATTCGATGGCGCGATCAAGCGATCCGATGTTCGAATTCGCCTGCCATGAGGGCAATTACGGACTTACCAACATCCTGTCGGGCGCGCGCGCCGGGGAGCGCCGGAAGGCGGAAGCGGCGGCGAAGTGATGCGCAGTTGACGGACGGTCGCGCCGGGTTTCTCTGAGCACGGCAGACGCTGCGAAGACGGCGATGCACGGCAGGAGGAGAGAGACCCATGAACATGCAGATTTCGCGATTGCGTTTGGCCGGGCTGGCTTCGGCGGCGCTGGCCGTTGTGCTGGCGGCGGGAGCGGCCTCTGCGCAGGGGGCGTATCAGGCGCCGCGCCTGGTTGACGGCAGACCCGACCTGCAGGGCGTGTGGACCAACGCCAGCCTCACCTCGCTGGAGCGCACGGCGAACTTCAAGAGCGCAACCATTCCTGCCGAGCAGGCGGCGCAGATGGAGAAACAGCGGGCGCAGATGATGGCCTCGCAGAACAACGCGACAAAGACAACCGAAGGCGCGCCGCGGGCCGGGCAGGATGTCGGCGGCTACAACACGTTCTGGATCGATCCCGGCACGCATTTCGGCGTGGTCAACGGCGAGACGCGGACATCCTGGATCGTCGATCCGCCAAGCGGGAAGATCCCGTACTCTGCGGCCGGCAAGGCGACCTATGACAGGAAGCTTATGGCGGTACGCAGCACATTCGACGGGCCGGAAATCCGTCCGCAGGGCGAGCGCTGCATCGTGGGGTTCGGATCCACCGGCGGACCGCCGATGATCAACGTGCTCTACAACAACAACTACCAGATCGTGCAGACGCCAGACCATGTCGTGATCGTGGTGGAGATGAACCACGATGCGCGCGTGATCCCGATTGGCGCCAAGCATGCGCCGGACAGCTTCAAGAAATGGCTGGGCGATTCGATTGGCTGGTGGGAGGGCGACACGCTGGTGGTCGAGACCATCAACTTCCATCCCGACATTGCGATCCGGCCGAACATGAACCAGTCCTTCTATGCGGGCGAAAACACCAAGGTGACCGAGCGTTTCACGCGGGTGGCGGCGGATGGGATCCGCTACGATTTCACGGTCGAGGACCCGGCGGCCTTCATCCAGCCGTGGAAAGCCGAGATGTCGCTGCGCACGGCGCCCGGAAGGATGTTCGAATATGCCTGTCACGAGGGCAATTACGCGCTGCCGGGCATTCTCGCTGGCGCGCGCAATGACGAGCGGCGCGGCATCAAGACCGAGGCGGGCGGCGACGCAGAGTAAGCCTCAGGCTGCGGAGACCGTGACCACGTCTTTGACGGCGCGGTCGTAAAGGTCATCCCAGAAGTCGGTCGCGTCTTTGGCGGCGAAGAGGCGTTCGGCCGTCGCGCGGGCTTCGCGGCGCAAGGCGAGATAGGCCGCGCGATTGGCGACGGCGGCCTTCAGTCGGGTGAAGGCGATGTCGACCAGGCCGTTCACTTCAGCGTCGAACAGCGCTTCGTAGGCGGACGTGTCGCGGTCATCCTGGACGTTGATGTGGGCCCATTCGCCCGCGCTGTTGGCGGCCAGCGGCAGCAGCACGCCGTTCTTGTCGTTGATGAATTCGGGCAGGGCGCACTGGGCGGTGGCGATGACCGGCGTGGCGTTGGCCATCGATTCAATCGCGCTGTAGCCGAACGAATCCGAAAAGGTGGGCAGCAGCGAGAAGTGCGCGGTGCGCAGCAGGGTCAGCACATCCGCGTTGGGCAGGCTGCCATGGTGGGTGATGTTGGGCAGGGATTTCAGCAAGGCGAGGTCGTGCTCGTAATAGCCGGGGCGGGTGGGCGCGATCCAGCTCTCGTCGCCCATCTCCAGCGACGAGACGATATCGATCTGGATGTTGAATCCTTCGCGATGGGCGCGTTCGGCAAGGCGCGCCGCCACAGTGCCGCCCTTGCGGGCGAAGTGGGCGCCGATGAAGATCATGCGGACGGGATCGCCGGCCTGCGCCGTGAAGGCGTCGCCGCTCTCAGGCATCGCCATATTGGGATAGCGGACCTGGAGCTTGGCCTTCAGCGCTGCGAGGCGGGGGCTGTCGCGGTGCTGGTGCAGGAACTGGCGGCGGGCGTAGTCGGAGATCGCGATGATGCCGCGGCAGCGCTTGCTGGCCAGCGTGTCGGTCATCCAGCGATAGAGCGCGCTGTTCTCGATGCCGAAGCCGCGTGGCAGGTGGGATTCGAAGCTGATGATGAAGGGCGTCGAGCCGATCGGGATGCGGTTGAAGGCATGAATCAGTTCAAAGCGTTTGAACGGCCAGGGCTTGAAAACAGTGACGCCCTCGATTTTCGGCGAGATCTTGTTAAGCGGGGCGAAGGCGCGGACGTCGATGACGTGGCGGGTCTGGCGCGGGCTGTTGAATCGCCACGGGTACCGCGTCGGAGCCAGGATGTTCAGTGTCTGGGACATAAGATGAAGGCCGCTACCCAGCAGGGGTTCTGCCTGCCATGCAGGGTAGCGGCCATCGATTGACCGGCGGTTACGGCTCGGTAGGTGCGGCAGGCGTGCTGGAATGGAACAGATCGGCCTGCTCAGCCGAGGCCGATCCAGCGGCCGGCGGCGGCGACCGTGACCCATAACAGGATGCCGAACATGCCAGCAAGGCGCGTCAGCGCAGGCGAAGGGGCGGCGCCGGGCGAGGGTTTGACGACCTCCCAGGCCAGGGCGGCGACGACCAGAAGGGCGGCGATACGGACCGACCAGATGTCGATCGCCATAACCAGCTCATAATTGTCGATCGGGTTGAAGACGACGTAGGTGACGATCGCGAGGATGATCACCGCCGCAGCCACGACGCCGCCAAGGACGAGGCGCGTGGTTTTCGAGCCGAAGACCATTGCGATGAGAAAGCCGGCGAAGACGATGTGGAACGTGCCGGGGTTCATGCCGGACGACTTGCCGAACAGGAAGACGGCGAACAGCCAGATCGCAAGCGCGACGGCGCCTGCGAGCTTTGCGGGAAGGCGGATTGCGCCATCCGATCGCGCGACGGGGGTGGTGACGCCGAAGGAGAAGATCAGGGCGGCGACAAGCGTGATCATCTTCACGAAGTAGGCGCCGCTGGTGAACAGCTTCTCGGCGATGACCATGGCCATGCAGACGCCGCTGAGCAGCAGGCCCGCCATCGATGCCCACAGGAAGGGGCGAAGCGTCTTCTCGAGTGAGGCGGGCGTCTCGCTGGTGAGGCCGACGCCGACGAGGCGCAGGTTGAGCAGGAGAACGCTGCCGCCGAGGGCGGCGAGCGAGAGCAGATGGGTCGCTTCGACGAAGGCGAACATCCACGGCGATTGCCGGATCATGGATGCCGGCCACATGCCGATGAGGTTCTGGACCAGCGGCTCGAGGTCAGGAAAGAGCGTGTAGAAATCCATGATCAGTTCCCCTCCGTCGGAGCAGACGCAGCCGGAGCAGCTTCGTTGGGAACAGGTTCGCCAGGAATGTTTTCGGGCGGAGCTTCGTCCTCCGGGGGCGCGTCTTCAGCGGGCTCCTCCTCCACCACGACGATCTCTTCCTCGAGCACCTCGCTGCCGGTGAGGGCGTCGCATTCAGCGAACACTTTGACGAAAGCGGGTTGGGGTTCGCCGCAGTCAAACCACGGGAAGGCGATGAAGCGCCCGGTCATGGTGACAATGATCCAGCTGACCAGCGAGACCCCGGCGGAGATCTTCACGCTGCGCGGCGTACGAGCGTTCACATCCCACTCGGCCTGGCTTTTCTGAAGCTTGTAGTGGAACCAGAAAATGTTCAGCGCCGCGATGAGCAGGAAGACCATTTTCACGCGGAACATCAGGCTGTGATAATAATCCATTGGCTTGGCGAAGAAGAGCAGCGCGCCGGTGAAGATCATCAGCGCAAAGCCCGTGACCGTGAGCGGCAGCACTTTCTCGCTGAGCGTCGAGAAGGGCACTTTCCGGAACGCCACGCCCAGCATGCGCAGATCGACGAACAGGATGGTGCCGGCGAACAGCATCAGCGTGAGGACGTGCGTGCCTTCGGTGACGGCCCACAGGTTCAGCGAGCCGACAAACTCCTGACTCCAGGAGGGCTCCAGCAGGTTGCCGTCGCCATCGAAACTGTTGCCCAGGTCTTCCTGCAGCCATCGGAAGAATTCGTGGAACATGGCGGCGCCTCCCCCTGTAGCCGCGCCAGGCGTTCGATGCGCCCAGTCTTTGGCGGCCGGTCTCCAGCGCCCAGTCTTCAGACAACCCGTCTTTGACGGCAAGCCAAAACAATACAGCCCCGGCGGTCAGGCCGGGGCTGCTGTCCAGTTCACAATCAGGCGGGGATCAGCTGAAGCCGATCCAGCGTCCGCCGGCCGCAACCGTCACCCACGTCAGGATCGAGCAAAGCGCGATCAGCTTGGCAAGTTTCGAGCCGGTTTCGGCCTTGCCGACATAGATCTCGTAGGCGAGGAGGCCGATCAGGACGAGCGAGCCGATCATCAGCGAGTATTTCGAGATGTCCTGCCAGATCTGGTCGGGGTTATCGAAGCCTACGAAGAAATACATCACGAAGTTGCCGCCGAAGAGGATGGCGAACGTCGCGACGCCAATGACGCGGCTGAGCTTGCCGCCGAAGATGAGGAGGATCGCGTAGCCCGCCGCGATCATGTGGAAAACGCCGGGGCTGACGCCCTGGGCCGTGCTGAACACGCTGAGCGAGAACAGCCAGATCAGGAAGGCGACGACCGCTGCGATCTTCGCGTTGGTGCTGATGACGCCATCGCGCTTTGCCACGGAGGCGGAGACGCCGAAGGTGAAGATCAGCGCCGAGACCATCGCCACCATCTTGATGAAGAACGCCGCTGAGTAGAACAGTTTGGAGGAGTTCAGCGCGCCGATGATGAGGCCGGTGCCGATGACGATGACTGCGCCGGTGATCAGCCAGGGGCGCAGATTGCGCTCCACGGCCGACGGCGTTTCGCCGGTGAGACCTGCACCCATCAGGCGCAGGTTGAGGAGCAGAACGCAGCCGCCCAGCAGCGCCAGACCGACGAGGTGCAGCGCGCCGAACGGAGCATAGATGTCCTGCAGGTAGAGGAACGGCCAGACTTGAGGCAGGCCTTCAACCCAGGTCGTTGCGCCGGGGAAAAGAGTCGAGAAATCCATGGATCAGCCTCCCTGGCCAGGTGCGGGTTGGGCAGGTTCAGCCGGAGCAGCCGGATTGGCGGGGGCTTCTTCCGCAGGTGCGGCGCCTTCCGCCGGCGCTTCGCCGTCGGTCGACTCTTCTTCGGCAGGCATCTCTTCCTCGACGTCGTCGAGATAGCCGAGGGCCGATTTGCACTCGGCCGCGACGTAGACGAACGAGCCTTCCTCGACCTTGTCGCACTTGTACCAGTCGTAGGCGATGAAGCGACCGAAGATGATGATCAGGAACCAGGCGGTAAGCGAGATGGCGCCCGAGAGCTTCACCTTGAGGGGCGGGCTGGCGAGCGCGTCCCATTCGTCCTGGCTCTTCTGAACCGTGTAGTGGAACCAGAAGATGTTGATCGAGGCCAACAGCAGGAACAGCATTTTGAAGCGGAACCAGATGTCGTGGTAATACATCATCGGGTCGCGACCGAAGAAGGCGATCACGCCTGTGAAAATCATCACGGCGAAGCTGGCGATGGTGAGCGGCAGGACTTTGTCATTGAGGCGCGAGAAAGGGACGCTCTTGAAAGCGAGACCCAGCATGCGCAGATCAATGATCCAGATCGTGCCGGCAAAAAACATGAGGGTCAGCACATGCGTGCCTTCCACGAGGTTCCACAGGTTCAGCGACCCGTGAAACTGCTCTGACCAGGACAGGCCGTCCGGGCCGTTCTGGCCTAGGTCCTCCTGGAGCCATCGAAAGAATTCGTGGAACAAGTAACAAGCCTCCCCTTCAGTATGGCGAGCTTGCGGCCCGCCATGTTTATTGTCTCGGTTCTCGCCGTCCCCCGTTTGCGCCTGGTCAAAGTCTCCGGAAATTCAATCCGGAGCACTTAGGTTTCACGTTCGGGCGCGCGAAATCCGGCGGACGTCTGTTATTTCGCGTCGCCAATCACGTAGTGGGAATGGCACGCGGTGCAGAAAGTATAGATTTCGCCGCCTGCATCGAAGAACGCCTGCTTGTCGCGGGCGAGGGCCGCCTTCTGGGCCTTCATCGATGCGTCGTGCATGCCATGGGCATATTCGACCCAGCGTTTGTCATCATCGACCGGACGCCCGGGCAGCAACAGCAGGTTGGAGACCTCGGCGAGCGTCATCGCCGAGCTTTCGGCGGCGGTCCAGCCTTCGTCGGTGGTCGGATAGAGTTCGTGTTCGCCAGTGTCGTCGTAGAACGCGCCCTGATTGTGCCAGATGCCCCACGCGGCGGGATCCACGACGTGGGCCATCAGATCCTTCATCTCGATCTCGGTCTTGAACTCCGGCATGGCGGCGGCGGTTGTGGCGACGGGACCGGCCCCGGTTTCTGCTTTTGGCGAACAGGCGGCAGCGGTCAGCAGCGCAGCGAGAGCGAGGCTCGCGGTCATACGACGCATGGTATCTCCCTATGGGCTTGTCGACGCTCAGGCACAGACCTAGCGCAGACAGATATTGTATACAATCCTTACCCTAACTCGACGGTAACCTGACAACCTGCCGTTTGCGACGGTCTAGGTGTCGCACATCGGCGGGAATGACGCATCCGTGACGGGGCGGGCTCCTGCGCTCGAATCGGCTGGCGGGCAGGCGCCGACTTGCTCTAGACAGGCAGGGAAACCGCCGCGTTCTCGACGTGCGGGCCGGCCTCGCGGGAGAGGCCAAGGGAGAGGGATGTGAAACCACACAATCTGATGTTGAATCTGCGCGCCGGAGGGATCGCCCTGGCGGTCGCGCTGGCGACTGCGGGCTGCGCCACGACAACGAAGTCTGTCGATCCGGCGACGTCCTCGCTCGTCATGGGTGACGCGGCTGCGCTCGGCTTCGATGTCGCCAAGCTGGGCGATATCCGTACCGCGCTGAACGCCGACGTGGCGAGCGGCAAGATACCGGGGGCCTATCTGCTGATCGGCCGCAAGGGACAGATCGCTTTCCAGCAAGGCTTTGGCGTTCAGGGGCCCGGCCAGACGACGCCGGTGAGCGACGAAACCATCTTCCGCGTTTTCTCGATGACCAAGCCGATGGTCGCCGTGACGGCGATGACGCTGGTTGAAGAAGGCAAGCTGGACCTCGACGCGCCGGTTTCGAAATATCTGCCGGCGTTCGCGAACGTAAAAATCTGGCAGAAGGACGGTGATCCCGTTCCGTCGACCAAGCCGATGCTGGTGCGCCACCTGATGAGCCACACGTCCGGCATCATCTACTCGTTCATCCAGCCGCAGCTGCCGATCTCGAAGGCGTGGGTTGCCGGCGGCGAGCAGCGCACTGACCTGACCGCGAAAGACTGGTCGGAGCAGGTTGTCGCCAAGCTGCCGATGATCGCCGAGCCGGGAGCGGCGTGGAACTACAGCCAGGGCCTCGACGTGCTGGGCGGCGTGATTGAATCGATCACCGGCCAGCGCCTCGACGTCGCCATGAAACAGCGCATCTTCTCGCCGCTGGGCATGAACGACACGGGCTTCACGCAGGCGAAGGAAAAGTCGGCGCGCTTTGCCCAGTCGAAGACCCAGGACCCGCTCTACTATGACTACACTGCGGACAACCCGTTCAAGTCGGGCGGCGGCGGCATCTCGTCGACGGCGGAAGACTATCTCCGCTTCGTGCTGATGCTGGCGAACAAGGGCGCCTACAAGGGCGTGCAGATCCTGAAGCCGGAAACGCTCGACCTCATGCTGATCGACCAGACCTCGCCGGAAATTCGCGGCAAGGGCCTGTTCTTCCCGGGGCAGGGCATGGGCTTCGGCCTCGGCATGTCGCTGGTGATCGACGATACGAAACAGCGGCCGGGCAATGGCACGTTCTCGTGGAACGGCATCGCTGGCACGGAGTGGTGGTATGATCCCAAGAACGACGTGTTCATGGTGTTCATGATCCAGGACCGCGCCCTGCTCTCCGAATACCAGAAGAAGAACCGCACCTGGATCTATGACGCGCTGAAGAAGTAGCGTCTGGCAGATCGGGAAACTGATCGACGACAATAACGGGCGGCTCGCAAGAGCCGCCCGTTTTCGTTTTGAGGCGCGGCTTGTCGTGGCTTAAGCCTGTCCCGACCGGCAGCGGCGGGCAGGACATGGATTACTATCTTGCAGTCGTGATCGGCGGAGCGGTGATTGCAGGCTTCGTGCAGGGCCTGTCGGGCTTTGCGTTTTCGCTCGCAGCTCTGAGCGTCTGGGCGTGGGCGGTGGAGCCGCAGATCGCTGCGCCGATGGCGGTGTTCGGGTCGCTGGTTGGCCAGCTGGTTGCCTTGCCGCTGACGTGGCGCGGGACGGACGTGAAGCGCCTTCTGCCGTTCGTCATCGGCGGCGTGATCGGCGTGCCAATCGGGATATTCCTGCTGAGCGTGCTCGATCCCGCCGGGTTCAAGCTGGCGCTGGGGATTTTCCTGCTGGTCTATTGTCCTGCGATGCTGCTGGTTCCCGCGACGCTTCAGGTGCGCTGGGGCGGGAAATGGGCCGACGCCGTTTCAGGTTGGCTGGGCGGTGTGTTTGGCGGGATTGGCGGCATGGCGGGCGCGGCGCCGACGCTGTGGTGCACACTGCGCGGCTGGGACAAGGACACGCAGCGCGGCGTGATGCAGGCGTTCAACATCGCCATGCATGTGACGACGCTGACCGGCTATGCGCTGGCGGGGGATATCATCACCGGTGAGACGCTGACGCTGTTTGCGATCATCGCGCCGGCGCTGGCCGTGCCGGTGATCCTTGGCGCGCTGGTGTTCAAGCGGCTGGACCAGAAGGCGTTCCGGCGGATGGTGCTGGGGTTGTTGTTCGCGTCGGGCGTCGTGCTGACAGCATCGAGCGCGAGCGTGCTGGCGGGGTAGGGCGAAACAAAAAAGGGCGGCCCCGCAAGGGGCCGCCCCGTGTTGCTTGATCAGCGCGCCGCAACTACTCGGCGGGATGAAGGCTGCCGACCGGGCTATCGCCTTCTTCCTTCGCCAGCCTGCGTTCGACGTCGCGGGGCGAACCGGTGCGGCGGGCGAGCAGCGAGTAAGCGGCGGGCACCAGCACCAGCGTGACCAGCATGGCTGTCGTTACGCCGAACAGGATCACGACGCCGATGGCCGAGCGCGTTTCCGAACCTGCGCCATGGCTGAAGATCAGCGGGATGGCGCCGGCGATGGCGGTGAGGCTGGTCATCAGGATCGGGCGGAAGCGGGTGAGGGAGGCTTCGCGGAGCGCGGCGCCAAACTCCATGCCTCTATCCCGCAGCTGGTTGGCGAACTCGACGATGAGAATGCCGTTCTTTGCTGCAAGACCTACGAGCATGATCAGGCCGATCTGCGTGTAGATGTTGAGCGTGTTGCCGGTGAGCCAGATGCCCAGAAGGCCGCCGCCCACGGTCGCCGGCACGCAGAGCATGATGACGAACGGGTGGATCCAGCTTTCGAACTGCGCCGCCAGCACCAGGAAGACAACGAGGATGCCAAAGCCGAAGACGAACAGGATGGATGAACCCGAGCGCTTGTAGTCCAGCGACTGGCCCTTGTAGTCGAAGGCGGCTTCTTCCGGCAGGACGCGGCGGGCGATGGCTTCCATCTTGTCGAGCGCAACGCCGAGCGAGGTGCCGGGGTTGAGCGTGGCGTCGATGGTGATGGCGCGGACGCGGTTGTAGCGGTTGAGGCGGCGTGAGTCGGCCATGGCCGACACTTTCACGAGGTTCGAGAGCGGGATCAGTTCGCCCGTGCGGGACGAGCGGACATAGATGCTTTCGAGATCGGCAGGCGTCGCCTGTTCGGTGCGCTCGCCTTCGAAGATCACGTAACGCTCTTCTCCGTTCTGCACGAAGGTGCCGACGCGCTTGGAGCCGAGCATGGTCTGCAGCGTCGAGCCGATTTCCTGGACCGTCACGCCGAGATCGGCGGCGCGGTTGTAATCGACCTCGACGCGATACTGCTGCTGGGTTTCCTTGTAGTCCCAGTCGATCTGGCTGATGCCGGGATTTTCCTTGTTCAGCGCATCGACGAACGTGTTCCGCCAGTCGACCAGCGTCTCGTAGGACGGGCCCTTGATAACGAACTGGATGGGCTTGCCGCCGCCGCGTCCGAAGGCCGAGCTCATGTTGGCGAAGGCGCGGACGCCGGGGATGTCCTGCAGCTTGCCGTTGATCTCGTTGATGATGTCGAAGCCGTTGCGGCGCTTGCCCCAGTCCGACAGAACGACCTGGATCGAGCCGGAGTTGTAGGAGCCGCCGCCGGGACCGAAGCCGCCGGGCGCGCGAACGGAGATCCGCTCGATCTCGCCATTGTTGATCATCGGGATCAGGCGGCCTTCGATCTCCTCGATATAGGGGACCATGTATTCGAATGAGGCGCCTTCCGGCCCGGTGATCATGATCTGGAAGGAGCCGCGATCCTCCTGCGGCGTGTATTCGCCGGGGATGGTGATGAACAGGAAGTAGGTGCCGGCGAGGATGCCGAGGAAGGCGCCGGCGATGATCAGCGGGCGCTTCACGGTCGCATCGAACACCTTGCCGTAGCCGCCGCGCAGCGCGGAGAAAGCGCGGTCGACATGGTAGGCGAAGCCTTCCTTCTGGCCTTCGACATGATCCTTGTGCGGCTTCAGCAGCTTGGACGCCAGCATGGGCGAGATCGTCAGCGCGACAATCATCGAGAAGCCGACCGCCGCCGCCATGGCTATGGCGAATTCGGAGAACAGCCGGCCCATCTGGCCCTGCATGAAGGTGATGGGGACGAACACGGCGATGAGGACCAGCGTGGTCGCGACAACGGCGAAGCCGACCTGACGCGTGCCGCGGAAGGACGCAACCAGCGGGCTTTCGCCCTCTTCCTCTATGCGGCGGTGGATGTTCTCGAGCACCACGATGGCGTCATCGACGACGAGGCCGATGGCCAGCACCATCGCGAGCAGGGTGAGCAGGTTGATGGAAAGGCCCATCGCATAGAGGACCGAGAAGGCCGCGATCAGCGAGATCGGCACGGTGACGGCCGGCACGATGGTGGCGCGCCAGCTTCCGAGGAACACGAAGATCACGCCAACGACCAGGCCCACGGCGATGGCGAGCGTGATGAAGACTTCCTTGATCGAGGCGTTCACGAACACCGAGCCGTCGAAGTTGACGTTCAGGCTCATGTCTTCGGGCAGGGTGGCGGCGACTTCCTCGGCGCGGGCATGGGCTTCCTTGGCCACCTCGACGACGTTGGCAGTCGACTGCTTGACGATGCCGAGGCCCATCATGTCCTGGCCGTTGCCACGGAAGATGTTGCGATCTTCCTCGGCGCCGAACTGGATGCGGGCGATATCGCCGAGGCGGACCACGACGCCGTCGGCGCCCTTGGCGACGACGAGGCCGGCGAAATCCTCCGGCGTCTTGAACGGACGCTCGATGCGGGCGGTGAAGGTGAGGTCCTGAGAGGTCAGGCTGCCTGCCGGCGTCTCGACGTTCTCGGTGCGCACGGCGCGTTCGATGTCGGAAACAGTGAGGCCGCGGGCCGACAGCGCGCGGCGATCAAGCCAGACGCGCATGGCGGGGCTGCGCTGGCCGCCGAGCTGGACGCGGGCGACGCCGTCGATGGAGGAGAAGCGGTCAACCAGATAGCGCTCGGCGTAGTCCGTCAGTTCCATCGTCGTGCGCTTGTCGCTCGCGAGGTTGAGCCAGAGCACGACTTCCTCGCTGGCGTCAGCCTTCTGGACGTCTGGCGGATCGGCTTCCTGCGGCAGCTGGCGGAGAATGCCGGAGACCCGGTCGCGGATATCGTTGGCGGCCGAGTCCATGTCGCGGGAGATGTCGAACTCGATGGTGACCGAGGACTGGCCATCCTGCGAGGACGAGTTGATGAAGCGGATGCCCTCGACGCCGGCGATGCGATCCTCGATCACCTCCGTGATGCGGGTTTCGACGACGTTGGCGGATGCGCCGGGATAGGACGTGCGGATCGAGACGATCGGCGGGTCGATGTCCGGATACTCGCGCAGCGCGAGACGTGTAAACGAAACGATCCCGATTGCGATCAGGAGCAGGCCGATGACCGACGCGAAGACCGGCCGCTTGATCGAGACATCCGAGATGAGCATGGGACTACTGCCTCAGGCCGGCTTTGTCGGACGGTCCTTCGCCAGCAGCGAGACGGGGTTCGCCAGAGCCTTCCAGTTCGGCCGGCGCGCCGGCCTGCACCTTCACCGGAGCGCCGGGGCGCAGTTTCAGCACGCCGTCGGTTACGACGAGATCGCCCGACTTGAGGCCGGAGACGACTTCCACGACGCCGCGCTCACGCACGCCGATCGAGATTTCGACCTTGTTGACGGTGGCGGGCTGGCTGGTCTGGTCGACCACGTAGACGAACGTCTTGGGGCCTTCCGCGATGACCGCGATCTCGGGCGCGGCCAGCGAGGTGCGGGTTTTCGACATCAGGTCGACGGTCATGAAGGTGCCGGCGCGCAGCGCTCCATCCTTGTTGGGGAGGGTCGCGCGAACCTTGACCGAGCGGGTGACCGGATCGATCGCGTTGTCGATCGAGGTGAGCTGGCCTTCGAAGATGCGGCCGGGGACGTCGGCGGTGGTGGCCTTGATGGTCAGGCCGACCTTCAGGTCGCTGACGTAGATGGAGGGGATGCCGAATTCGAGACGCATCTGCGTGTCGTCGATCAGCGTGGCCACGACCTGGCCGGGAGAAACATAGGCGCCGACTGACACCTGGCGGAAGCCGAGCACGCCATCAAAGGGGGCGACCAGCGTGCGGTCGCGGATGCGGGCCTGAGCGGCGCTGACGTTGGCGGCGGAGCTTTCGGCGTCACGCTGTGAGGTCTGCAGGGCCAGAAGCGACACTGCGCCGTCGGCGGACAGGCGCTGGTTGCGTTCGAGCTGGCGCTTGGCTTCGGAGAGGGTCGCCTGAGCGGATTCGAGCTGGGCTCTCTCCTCGTCGACGGCGAGGGTGATCAGGGTGGCGCCGCGGCGGACACGCTGGCCGTCCTCGAAATGGACGCCTGTAACGCGGTCGGAGGCGTTGGCGGTCAGGTCAACCCGCTCGCGCGGCTCAAGCGTGCCAAGGGCCTCGATGCGAGAGGAGAATTCACGCGCCGCCGTCGTCGAGACGGCAACCAGAGTTGCACCGCCGCCGCGGCCGCCAGGCCCGCGCTGGGCGCCGCCGGGGCCGCCAGGACCACCGCCCGCCTTGCCCGCGCCGGGCGCGCCCATGGCGGACTTCGGAGCGTCGTGCTTTTGCGTCACCACAAAAGCCGCGCCGCCCGCCGCCACAACAACGGCCGCGACGATTGCGGCGACAAGTTTCGGCTTGGCCAGCGCCATGAGGCAAACTCCAACAATCAGACTACACGCCGGGACCAGACACGACCATCCCGCAGGATTCCACGGAACCATAGTTCCCTAGAACGTGCCGCAATGCACAACCCGTCGTGCAATCGGACCCGCGCAGATCGCCGCAGGCCCGATTATGCCCGGCTTTTACGCACGTATGACCAAAACGGACCGGAGCGCCTGAACCCTGCGGTACCATACAGCGCCGGGCTTGAAAAACGGTCAACGCAGCGGGTGCAAACGTCAGAAAACAAAGGTTCAATTCGCTGTGAAGGGAGGAGCCAGGACGCTTGGTTCCAAAACCGGCGGGCGGCCGGGGAGCCCGCAGCTGGCGTGCGGAATTGTGGTGATGACGGCGCAGGGGAGAGACGAGCTGGCTGCGCGGGGCGAAAGCTGTTGACACATGCCGGAGGGCGCGAAATCTCGCTGCGCTGCGGCGAGCTGACGCGCGGCGGCTCCTGGCTGGAGGAATACGCCCATGAAACCGACCCGCCCGACCCCCCGGTTCCGCGCCGTGCTGCTGGCGTCCTCGGCCTTCATCGTGTGGTCCGGAACGGCGGCGGCGCAGGAAGCGCCGCCTGCGCCGGAAGCACGCGACGTGGTGGTGGTGGTCGGCTCCCAGATTGTCGGTGCAAAGCCCACCGAAGCCCTGCCGGTGACGGTGGTCGACAGCGACGACATCGAGGCGATGGCCGTCGCCTCAGGGGATGAGCTGTTCCGCTCGATTCCCCAACTGGGCGATGTGGCCTTCAACACCTCCCGGACGATCGGTTCGGTGAACGATGCACGGGGCGACACCGCCTCGATCAACCTGCGGGCGCTTGGGACTGGCAACACGCTGGTGCTGCTCAACGGGCGCCGGATGGTGAACCACCCGGGCACGCAGGCCGAGAACCTGACACCGGTCGTGACGGTCAACGCCAACGCCATTCCGGTCGCGGGCGTCAGTCGCGTAGAGGTGCTGCTGGACGGCGCATCGGCGATATACGGCGCGGACGCTGTCGCCGGCGTCGTCAACAACGTGCTGAAGACCGATTTCGACGGCCTTACAGCTGAAGTGCAGATCGGGGCAGAAGACGGCGTCAGCGCATCGGAATTTTCCGGTTCGTTCGAACTCGGGATCAACTCGGACGATGACCGGACCAATGTGTCGGTGTTCGGCTCGTACTTCAGCCGCGACCCGATCTACGCCAGCGACCGCGACTTCTCGGCCAACGCCGACCTGCGCAGCCGCCTGCCGGCGGACTGGGCGGGGCAGAGTCAGTTCGACAACACGTCGACGACATCGCCCTGGGGCGGCTTTGACCGCTTCTCAGCCGGCACGATCGTCGTCAACGGCGTCACGGTAAGCAACGCTGCGGGCCAGTTCCATATCCAGCCATCGACGCTTCCCGACTGCCGGGCGGCGCTGGGCAACGGGCTCTGCGCCGATGACACGTCCACGCGCGACGCGGTGCTGAAGTATGACGTCAATGACGCGACGACCGTGTCGAACGGCATAGACCGGCTGAATCTTTTCACCTTCCTGAACCACGAATTCGATGGCGGCCTGGAGCTGTTCGCCGAGGCTGGCGTCTATCTCGCCGACTCGCTGGGCTATCGCGAGGAAGCGCCGATGCTGGCGGCTGTGCCGATCGTGATACCGGCAGCCAACTACTACAACCCGTTCGGACCGGTGGGATCGCCCAACCGGCTGGCAGGCTTTACCGGTCCGGCCGGGGGTGTCGATCTTTCGCTGGTCGGCTATCGCGCCGTCGATGCCGGCCCGCGCAAGACGGAAGTGGAAAACCTGTCCTCACGCTTCCTTGTCGGCCTGCGGGGCGATCTTGGCGGCTGGGACTGGGACTCGGCGCTGCTCTACACGCGCGCAGATTCCGAGGACAAGGAAAACCGCGTTTCCAACACGCTGTTCCAGCGCGCGCTGGGCCGGTCTACGCCGGACGCCTACAACCCGTTCAATGGCGGTTGCCTGAGCGACCTCCAGAATGGCGATTGCACGCCGACATCTGCGTCCACGATCCGGGACATCACGGTCAGCGTCTATCGCCGCAATTCGACGTCGCTGGCGTCTTGGGATGCGAAAGTGTCGCGTCCAGACCTGTTTGCGATGTGGGCGGGCGACGTGGGCGTCGCGGCGGGCGTTGAAGTGCGCCGCGAGACGTTCAAGGATGATCGTGATCCGCGCCTCGACGGCACGATCACCTTTGTCGATTCAATCAGCGGCCTCACTGCCAGCGATGTGATGGGGCAGAGCGGTACGCTGGACACTGAAGGCGCGCGCAACGTGCAGTCGGCGTTTGTCGAGTTCGCCGTACCGCTCGTGTCGCCGGACATGAACATTCCGCTGGTGCAGGCGATCGACATGCAACTGGCGGTTCGCCACGAGAAATTCGACGAGTTCGGCGGCGTGACCAAGCCGAAGGTTGCGCTGTCGTGGCGGCCGGCAGACTTCCTGCTCTTCCGGTCGGCGTGGTCGGAAGGATTCCGTGCGCCCAACCTGCAGCAGCAGTTCGAGAACGGGCTGCAACGGTCCAACGTGCGGACTGACTGGATCCAGTGCGAGATCGACGTGCGCAATGGCGGGACGGGACCGACGTCCGTGTCCGGCAACACATGCGGCGCGTATTCTGGCTCGGTGACCAGCAATCGCGCCGGCAGCCTCGCTCTACAGCCGGAGGAATCTGAAAACCTGACGGCGGGTTTCGTGATCCAGAGCACCTTCCTGCCGCCCGCGTATGGCGAGGTGACGTTCACGGCTGACTGGTGGCGGATCAAGCAGAGCAACGTGATCGGCATCTTCGGCGACGACAACCAGATCCTGCTGGACTACGCGCTGCGCGCTCAGGGGTCGTTCAACCCGGCGGTTGTGCGCGCGACGCCAACAGCGGACGACATCACAGCCGCGACTGGAACGGGTCTCGATCCGGTTGGCGACATTCTTTATGTCGACGACAACTACCGGAACCTGTTCCCACGCGAAGTCGAAGGCGTCGATCTTGGGCTCTATTACGATCTCGACGATACAGCGTTTGGCGATTTCAGTTTCCGGATCAATGCAGCGTATCTCGACAAATTCTTCCAGCAGCCTTCGCCCCAGGGCGAGATCATCACGGCGGCGCAAGCGGCGGGAGATATTCCGACGCTGATCACGGTGGGTGGGGAAGCCAACCTGGTGCGTGATTTCGGGCGGCCGGAATGGCGCTGGACCAGTGCGCTGACCTGGCGCAAGGGACCGTTCGGTGCGGGGTGGTTCACATCCTATGTCGGATCGGTGCAGGACACGGGCATCGTGCGCGCCAGCGACAATGCGATCTGGCAGATCGAGGACTACCAGACCCATAACGTCTACGTGCAGTACACGATTGGCGAGGGTGGCGAGGCGCCTATGCGTTTCCGCCTCGGGATGCGAAACGTGTTCGACGAAACGCCGCCGCTGGCCGACACGAACTTTGGCTATCTCGGCGACCTGCACAATCCGGCCGGAAGGTTCGTCTATGCCAGCGTGCGCAAGCAGTTCTGACCGGTTGGGCGTGAAGGGTTTCGTCGCGGCGCTGGTGGCCCTGCTGTTGGCGGCGTGCGCCACGCCGGGCGGTGGACCCGTCCGTGCTCCGATCTGTCAGGGTGCGGGTTTCTCCATCGATATCGGCTTTGCTGCGTCCGGTATTCATCGCTGCGTGATTGCGCCTGATGGCTCGGCGGTGATTTCCGTCGATCACGAGCCGGCGGTTGTCGAAGGGATCAATCCCAGCCCATGGTTTGCGTTTCGTGTGAAGTCGGCCGGGCAGCACACCTTGAAGGTGACGCTTGACTACACCGACTACACGCACCGCTATTTGCCATGGACTCGCACTGGCGAGACCGGCGCGTGGATGCAATTGGCGGAAGACCGCGTCGTGCTCAACGAGAAGAAAACGCGCGCGACGCTGACACTGGATGCCCCCAGGGGCGTGATGATGGTGGCGGGGCAGCCGGTGTCCGCCTCGGCGGACAATATCGCGTGGACGACTGAAGCCGTGAAAGCGCAGGGTTTCGCGCGGTCGGCTTATGGCAAGTCGTTCCGAGGGCGCGCGCTGGTCGGGTTTGCCGGCGATGGCGCGAGCGGGGATGGCGCCCTTGTCATCCTGACGCGGCAGCATCCGCCGGAGACGACGGGGCAGGAGGCGTATCGCGCCTTCGTCAGGCAATTGATGCAGCGGGACGATCAGGCGGCGAAGGATTTCCGCGCAAAGCACCGCATCGTGCTGGCGCCAATGCCCAATCCGGATGGCGTCGACAAGGGGCATTGGCGGCTGAACGATGGCGGAGTGGATCTCAATCGTGACTGGGGGCCGTTCACCCAGCCCGAGACGAAGGCGCTGTCGCAATGGATATTGAAGGAGACGGCCGGTCGGCGGACCGTCGCTTTCATGGATTTCCACTCGACCTTCAAGTCGGTGATCTATGCGCCGCCGCTCGATGCGTCATCGCCGACAATCGCGTTTCTTCCGTTCCTTGAGCAGCGTTTCAAGGAGCGCTTGGCTGCCGCGCCGGAGTGGAGCTATGCGCACAACGTCAACGGCGGCACGTCCAAGGGATGGTCGCTGGAGAAGCTGCAGGCGCCGGGGATCACGGTCGAGCTGTGGGATCAGATTCCCTCAGCCGATGCGCGGGCGCTGGGCGTTGCCGCGGCGGATGCGGTGATCGACTACTTCGCGCGCTAGTTCGTGACGTAGATCGGGTTGCCGATCATGATCAGCTTGCCGGCGGCGTCGCGCGCGTTCGCGCGGATCCATCCCGATTTCGACAGGTCATTCGATTGTGCGTGCATTATCGTCGCGGTTTTGTGGTCGTCGGACTGGATGATCGACAGGTTGTGGGAGACGAGCTCGAGGGTTGCGCCGGGCGCGCCCTCCAGCGTGACATGAAGCGTGGCGGCAGCGCCCGGAGCGAGCACCAGCGTGCCGCCCATGTTGGTGGCGCTGATCGATGTGCCGGCGCTGACAGTGGCGGTCATGTCGAGCAGGCGGCCGGGCTGGTTCTGCAGGTCGATGAAGACGCGGCCGGATCTTACGCCGGCAAGAATGGCGGGTTGGGACAGGCTGTTCGACCACACGACAGTGGCGGGTTTGCCGACGGGTGATTGCTTCGCACCAGTGGTGTCAGTCGCGTCGTGATTGTCGCTGCCGCCGATGGCGGTGAGGTGGAAGCCCTGGTTGAGCTGCTTCTCCCAGAACGGAATGCCGGAGACCGGTCCTTCGCTGAAGCCGGCGCGGAGCGTGCCGCCGTTGGCGACTTCGACGGCGGCGATGCGGGAGAAGTCGGTGGGCTGGACTGTCCAGCCGCAGCCCATGCAGGCTTCACCGGAAGGCTGGCCGGGATGATTGATCGAGAGGATGGCGTTGGCGGCTTCGACTTCGCTCTGCAGGGCGGCAAGATCGGGCAGGCGGGCCGAGCCGAGCTGGAAACTGATCGGCGCGGAGAGGCCGATGGCGTTGGCGTGACCGTTGAAGGTCGTGATCTCGGTTCCGGCGATGACCAGCAGATCAGGGAAGGCCGGCGCGAGTTCGCGCAGGGTTTGTGCATGTGTCAGCGTGTTGTGGTCGGTGATGGCGATGAAATCGAGGCGGGCGTTGCTGGCGGCTTCCAGCGTGCGGACGACAGGGCAGGGGATGCGGACGCCCGCGCCGTTGTCGCAACTGCCGTCGGAGTGTGCGGTGTGGGTGTGGAAGTCGCCACGGCGCCAGCCGGGCGTCGTTGAGATTGGAGCGGCTGTCGTGGGCGCGCCATCGGCGCTGAGCCTGACCTTGGCTTCGAAGGACGAGGTGACGCCGTCGCGGATGTTGGGAACGCCAAGCACGAGCAGCCATGTGCCGGGCTTGAGCGGGCCGGGACGATAGGACGGCGTGGCGTCCGCTGCGCCGACTTCGATGTGGGACTTGTTGCCGCCGCTCCAGCCGCGCTGGCCGTCGGGGTCGCGCAGGCCCAGATCGACGACGGTCTTCTGGTCGCGGCCTTCGTAGGTGAGATCGATGGCGAGGCGCGTGACCCCGGGCGGCACGGTGAAGGGGATCTCGCGGTAAGTCTGGTGGTCAGCGCGGGTGAGCTGGCCGGTGAGGGAGAAGCTGCGCGTGGCGCCAGTTGGCAGACTGGTCTCGGCGGCCGGGGCGGTCGGCGCGCCGATGGGCGTCGAGCACGCTGAGAGCAGCGCGAGAAACGCTGCGCCGAAGCATGAAAGCCTGACCTGCATGGGTGCTGATTCCCGTCCCCAAATCGATTGGCGCTGAACCTGCCCGATAAGCGGGCCGGCGGAAAGCAGATCAGGTTGCTGACAGCTGCGCGCCGTCGCGCAGACGAACGTCGATCAGGCCGCCCGCAGCGTCGACAGGAACTTGTCGACCTGGGCGCGCATTTGCTCCGCCTGCTGACCAAGCTCGGAGGCGGCCTCCACGACCTGGCCGGCAGCGGCGCCGGCTTCTGAGGCTTCACGCTGGACCAGCGTGATGTTGGTGGTGACGTCCTGCGTGCCTGCGGCGGCTTCCTGCGTGTTGCGGGCGATTTCCTGGGTTGTTGCGCTTTGTTCCTCGACGGCGGCGTTGATGGCGGTCGAGACGCTGTCCATCTCGTTGATGGTTGACTGGATGCCCAGGATGGCCTGGACCGAGGCGCGAACGATCGCCTGCATGCTGGTGATCTGGGCCGAGATATCCTCCGTGGCGCGTGCCGTCTGGCCTGCGAGTGATTTCACTTCCGAGGCGACCACGGCAAAGCCGCGTCCCGCCTCGCCGGCGCGTGCGCTTTCGATCGTCGCGTTCAGCGCCAGCAGGTTTGTCTGGGCGGCGATGTTGGAGATCAGCGAAACCACTTCGCCGATCTTTTCGGCTGCGCGCGACAGCTGGGTCATGGTTTCGTTGGTCTCGCGCGCCTTTACAACAGCGCCTGCGGATATCCGTGATGCATGGCTCACCTGGCCCGCGATTTCGATGACGGATTTGCCCATTTCGTCGGCGGACGTCGCCACGACGGACACGTTGCTTGTCGCTTCCTCCGCAGCGGCGGAGACGGCGATCGCCTTGTCCGTTGTCGATTCCGCAATCGCGGCCATGGTGCGCGCCGTGTGCTCGAGCTCCGTGGCGGAGGAGGCGACGGACGAGACAATGCCGCCGACCGAGCTTTCGAATGCCGTGGCGATCTCCCGGATGATCTTCTGTTTCGCCGCTTCGCTTTCCTCGAGATAGATCGAAATGGCGAAGTCCATATCCAGCATGGCGGCCCGGATGAAGGCGCCGGTGAGACGTTCGACGTCGGCTTCGCGGTTTTTCGATTTTGTCTTGGGTGAGTAGCAGTGGTTGGCGATCACGGCGACGATGCGCGAGATGATGAAGTTGTAACCGGCAATGTACCAGCGCGGCTCAAGACCGATACGGGCATGCGTCTGTCCGATCTTGCGGACCGAGTTCACGTAGGTGTCGGTGTAGTCGCCCCGGAGGATTATTGCCCAGTGCTCGATCTGCTTGTTGCTGGCGTGCGTGATGATCGCTTCGCTCGAGAAGAATTGTGAAACCTGGGGCCAGCGGCGGATGTGGTCGTAGAACTGCCTCATTACATCGGGCAGTTCGGCGCGGACCAGCGGCGACAGCTGGCGCAGCGCGGCCTGCCCATCTGCGTCGAGCTGCATGAACTTGAGGCGGTCGACGATATCTGCGCGTGCGTCCGTGCTCATTGGGGTCTCCATACACGGCCAAGGCTCCCCGCAGAGCCGACGCAATTATTTTTGCTCCTAGCTAGTTTCTCAGTGGTTAACTCGAACGGCTTTCAGGTTAATCACACAACCCGGGCCGGGTTGCGTGGTTGCACTCGTCGCGACATCAGCGCCGACGAGCCGCGCCGAAATGTCGAAACAAGGAGGAACCGGGATCGATGTGCAGCCCACGGAGGCGCCATCACGATCCCGGGCAGACGAGGAACTACCAGCCGCAGGCCTGGCCTTTGTTCTCTTCCTTCAGGTAGGTCATCAGGGGGCTGAAGTACTCGACCATCGCCGTGCCATCCATCTGGCGGGAGCCGGTGAAGGCTTCGAGCGCATCCGGCCAGGGCTTGGATGCGCCCATTTCCAGCATCGCGTTGAACTTCTTGCCGACCGCGGTGTTGCCGTAGATCGAGCAGCGATGCAGCGGACCCGTCCAGCCGGCTTGCTCGCACGCCGCCTTCTGGAACTGGAACTGCGTCACGAAGGACAGGAAGTAGCGCAGGTAAGGCGTGTTGGCGGCGACGTGGTATTTCGCGCCGGGATCGAACGCATCGGCCGGACGCGGGCCAGGAGGGGCGATGCCCTGGTACTGTTTCGCCAGCGCCCACCACGCATTGTTGTACTGGTCCGGCGTGGTCTGGCCGCGGAAGACCTGCCAGCGCCATTTGTCGACCATCAGACCGAACGGCAGGAAGGAGACTTTCTCCAGTGCACGGTTCATCAGCAGGCCGATATCGGCGTCGGCGCCGGGCACCTTGTCGATCAGGCCCAGCTGCTTGAGATATTCCGGCGTGACGGAGAGCGCGACGAAATCGCCGATGGCTTCATGGAAGCCATCATTGGCGCCATCGCGGAACAGAAGCGACTGCTTGTTGTAGGCGCGCTGGTAGTAGTTGTGACCGAGTTCGTGATGGACGGTCTGGAAATCTTCCGCATTGACCTGCGTGCACATCTTGATGCGAATATCGTCGACATTATCCAGATCCCAAGCCGAGGCGTGGCATACGACTTCGCGGTCCGCCGGGCGCTTGATGAGCGAGCGCTCCCAGAACGTCTCAGGCAGCGCGGCGAGGCCGAGCGAGGTATAGAAGCCCTCGCCCGTCTTCACCATCTTCACCTCGTCGAACTTCTTGTTCTTGAGGATGGTGGTGAGATCATAGCCAGGGTTGGACGCTTTCGGCGCGACCAGCGGATATATCGTGCTCCAGTCCTGCGCCCACATGTTGCCGAGCAGGTCGGCGCGGATCGGACCGGTCTTCGGCTGGATGGCGTCGCCGTATTTCGCGTTTAGCTTGGTGCGCGTGTAGCAGTGCAGTTCCTTGTAGAGCGGCTCCACCTGTGTCCACAGGCGATCAACTTCCTTCTCCATGTCGGCGGAGGGCATGTCGTAATTGGCAAGCCACATGTCGGCGAGGTTGTCGAAGCCCAGTTCGCGCGCGCCCTGGTTGCCGATCTCGACCATGCGGACATAGTCGACCTTCATCGGTTTGGCGACATTGCGCCAGCCTTCCCAGGCTTCCTGCAGTTTTCTCGGATCGCGCGACAGGCTGATGATTTCCGAGAGGCCGGGATCAAGCGCGAGCTCCTTGCCGTCGATCGTCACCTTGCCGGTGGCGAAAGTGGATTGCAGGCGCGTGGTGATGTCGGCGAGTTCGTCGGCGATCTTCTTGCCTTCTTCGGGCGTCGCCAGCGCTGGGGCGGGCATGACAATGCCGGAGCGCAGCTTGTTCATCTTGCGTTCTAGGTCGGGGCCGAGATCGAGGCCTTCGAACTTCTTGGTCTCGTTGGCGAGGCGCACGGACAGCTGCGTGCCTTCGGAGGAGACTTTCGAATTCAGCCAGTCGGTGTCGTAGGTGATGTAGGTGGCGTTCACCCACGAGATGCGGGCGGAGTATTCGTAGAACTCGGCGAGTTCTTTCTCGGTCGCTTCCATGAACTTCTCGGCGTCCGCAACGGTCGCCTTGCTGCCGGCCTTGGCGCCGTCGCCGCCGCAGGCAGCGAGCGCCAGCGTACAGATTGCTGCGCCGCAGAGCAGGATTTGTCTCATTTTACCGGTCCCGAAAATGACTTCGCCCCTAGCGGCGCGCGCCGGAGACTAGTCGGCGCGCGTTCCGGGTCAACCGGGGGTGAAACCTGCTTGAGGTAACGGCCAAAACACATCCGCCCCGGAGCGGGGCTCCGGGGCGGCTTTGGTCTTGATGCTGGCTGGGTCTACTTCTTCTTGGCTTCGGCTGTGGTCGCCGTCGTCGTCGGAAGCGGGATGGCTTTTGTCGGGTCGCCGCCCAGCGCCTGGTGGAGCGCGATCCACTGCTCGAGGCGCGCGCGCTTGTTGGCGATCAGCAGGCTTTCGGCCGCATCGGCGCGCTCGCGGAACTGGATCAGGTCGAGAAGGTTCTGGCTGCCCTCGTTGTAGCGCAGCTCGCCGAGGCGGAGCACTTCGAGGTTGGCTTCCGACGCGGTCTGGATGGAGCGCGTGCGGGCTTCGAGCGTGCTGAAAGCGTCGATGGCGTTCACGATCTGCGCATAGGCGTCGATCACGGTCTGTCCGTAACGCTCGAGCGCGGCGCGCTTGCCGGCGTCGGACGCTTCAATGCGGCCTGAGATGGCGCCGCCGTCGAAGATGGTCTGTGCAAGGCTGAGGCCAATGGTGAAGGCGAGATCTTCGAGATTGAACAGATCGGTGGTCGTACCCTGCGGACCGTTCAGGGCGGCGAGGCCGAGATTGGCGTCGAGCTGGGGCCAACGCGACAGATGGGTGACGCGGTTGTTCGCAAAGGTCTGAATCAGGTTGTATTCGGCCGCCACGACGTCGGGACGCGAGCGGATGGTCAGTTCCGGCAGGCCCAGCGGCGGCAGGGCTGGCGGCGTCGGCAGCGCGCCGGCAATGCTGAGCTGGTTTTTCGGGAAGCGGCCCATCAGCACTTCAAGCGCGCGCGTCGCGGAGCGGAGCGAGGATTCCGAAGCGAGCAGACTGTCTTCAGCCGAGGCCAGCGAGGATTGGCCGAGCACGAGTTCGTCGCGGGCGATGGCGCCAGCTTCCGAACGGGTCTCGGTGATCTTGTAGGTCGAACGGGCGCGTTCCAGCGAGCGCTTGTCGAGGTCAAGCTGGAGCTGTTGTTCGATCACCGCGAAGTAGGCGCGCGCGACCTGGGCGGCGAGCTGGCGGCGGGCCAGTTCGTAGGTCGCCTCGGTGGAGCGCAGGCCGGCGGACGACGCCTGGATCGAGGCGCTGAGGTCGCCCATGATGTCGACGTCGTAGGCGGCGTTGAGGTTGAAGGAGTAGAGTTCGCCGTCGAGATCGAAGTTCTCGACCGGGCTCGAGGACGAGACGCCGACGCCCGCGCGGACCTGCGGGAAGAGGCCCGAGCGCACCTGCTTGAGGGCGGCTTGCGACTGGCGCACGCTTTCGAGCGAGGCGCGAATGGTGCGATTGTTTTCCAGCGATTCCTGGATGTAGGAGGTCAGCTGGGCGTCGCCGAAGACACTGTAGTCGGCCAGCACCGCGGAGGCGTCGCCGGTCATTGACGCCATGGTCCAGTCGGTGGGCAGGCCGGCGCGTTTTTCCGCCATGCCTTCGAACGCGGGTTTCGCGATCGGGGCATGGCCGCATCCTGCGAGGAGGGCGAGGACGAGACCCGCGGAGGAGGCGCGGGTGAGTTTCTTGTTATCAATCATATCGCAATGCCTGAATCGGATCGAGTTGAGCGGCTCGGCGGGCCGGGAAGAAGCCGAACACCAGACCGACGAAAGCCGCCGCGCCTAGCGCCGTTCCGATGATCACGGGACTTACCGCCATCGGCCATTT
>Ga0075163_10000043_pt1 | contig 126974 bp, 145 predicted proteins | sample JI1023141ADNA_FD_71478 | JGI IMG/M metagenome (GOLD analysis project Ga0075163, IMG submission 71478) | Wastewater effluent complex algal communities from Wisconsin, to seasonally profile nutrient transformation and Carbon sequestration -... | ecosystem: Engineered > WWTP > Effluent > Algae...
ATAATAATTTTGCTATTCTATGGGCTTCTAATAAAGGTCATGTTGAAGTTGTGCGTCTTCTTCTAGCAGATCCTAGAGTAGATCCATCAGCTGCTAGTGATTATGCTATTCGATTAGCTACCAAAAAGGGTCATGTAGAAGTAGTCAAACTCTTACTTGAGGATCCAAGAGTAGACGCATCAAGGGCCAAATCTACTAACCCAGAGATTCAGGAAATGTTGGCCCAGTGGAAATATCATCCTAGGTAGATTTTGTAGAAATAACAAAAGCTACCGAAAATTGAAATTTCTTTTCAGCAAAAGAAAATAGCAAATGGAGGAATTTGTTGAACCTAGCAACCATGAAGATGTGCGTCGTCTTTTAGCAAATCCTACAGTAGATCCATCAAAAATGGATAATTGGGGTATTCGTTCTGCTTCTTCAAATGGTCATGTTGAAGTTGTGCGTCGTCTTTTAGCAGATTCTAGAGTGGATCCAGCAGATTCAAAAAATTCAGCTATTCGATGGGCTTCCTTTAATGGACATGTTGAAGTTGTGAAACTACTTTTGGCTGATCCTAGGGTAAATCCATCATCTAAAAATAATTGGGCGATTCAAGCAACTTCCTTTGGTGGACATGTTGAAATTGTACGTCTCCTTTTAGCTGATTCTAGAGTAGATCCATCAGACTATAATAATTTAGCTATCGAATGGGCTTCAAAATATGGTCGTGATGAAGTCGTGCGTTTACTTTTAGCTGATTCTAGAGTTAACCCATCAGTTAATAATAATGCTCCTATTCGACAAGCTGCCGAACAGGGTTATGCAGAAGTAGTCAAACTTTTACTAGGGGATCCAAGAGTAGACGCATCAGAAGCAAAGTCTACTAACCCAGAGATTCAGGAAATGTTGGCTCAATGGAAATATCATCCTCGACAGGGTTGCTCACTTTAACAAATTCGCTAATGTAGAATATAAAATTGAAATTTCTTTTCAACAAAAAAGAAAAATATCAAATGGAGGATTTTGAAGAAGCTTGCGAATCCGGAAACTATGAAACTGCACGTCGGCTTTTAGACGATCCTAGAGTAAATCCAGCATCTAAAAATAATTGGGCGATTCAAGCAACTTCCTTTTGTGGGCATGTTGAAATTGTACGTCTCCTTTTAGCTGATTCTAGAGTAGATCCATCAGCCAATAATAATTTTGCTATTCTATGGGCTTCTAATAAAGGTCATGTTGAAGTTGTGCGTCTTCTTCTAGCAGATCCTAGAGTAGATCCATCAGCTGCTAGTGATTATGCTGTTCGCTGGGCTGCTTATTATAATCATATAGAAGTTGTGCCTCTTCTTCTAGCAGATCCTAGAGTAGATCCGGCAGGCTGTGAAAATTGGGCGATCGATTATGCTTCATGTAATGGTCATGTTGAAGTAGTACGTATTTTGCTTCAAGATCCAAGAGTAGACGCATCAGAAGCAAAGTCTACTAACCCAGAGATTCAGGAAATGTTGGCTCAATGGAAATATCATCCTAGGTAGATTTTCATTTTTAGAAATTTTTTAGAAATGAAAAACCAGACAACCAAAAATTGATTAACATGATGGCGTACGCCATCATACATCTAGTGTCGTGGACTTTGTCCATCGAAAATTGAAATTTCTTTCCAACAAAAAGAAAAATATCAAATGAAGAAATTTATAAAAGCGTGCGAAACCGGAAATCATGAAGAAATGCGACGTCTTTTATCTACAGTTGATTCTTCTGAAAGGAGTAATTGGGCTATTAGTTTCTCATCCTCATATGGACATGTTGAAGTTGTGAAACTACTTTTGGCTGATTCTAGAGTTGATCCTTCTGGAAGGAGTAATTGGGCTATTCGTTTCGCTTCTTCACATGGTCATATTGAAGTTGTAAAACTACTTTTGGCCGATTCTAGAGTAGATCCAACAACTAATAGTAATTGGGCTATTCGTTTCGCCTCTTCACATGGTCATATTGAAGTTGTAAAACTACTTTTGGCCGATTCTAGAGTAAATCCAGCAGCCCATAATAATCGATCTATTTGTTGGGCTTCCGAAAGCGGACATGTGGAAATTGTGAAATTACTTTTGGCTGATCCTAGAGTAAATCCAGCAGCAGATAATAATTTAGCTATTTGTTGGGCTTCAAAGCAAGGACATCTTGAAGTTGTACGTCTCCTTTTAGCTGATTCGAGAGTAGATCCATCAGTTAATAATAATTTCGCTATACGTATGGCTTTCGACTATGATCACGTAGAAGTAGTACGTATTTTGCTTCAAGATCCAAGAGTAGATGCATCAAAGGCCGAAACTGACAACCCAGAGATTCAGGAAATGTTGGCCCAATGGAAATATTATCCCAAATAGGGTTGCTCACTTTAGAAATGAAAACCAGATAAAAACCATAAAAGAAAATGAAAAATAAATTCTAAAAACAACTATAAATAAATGGATCAATACAATTTTCTATTACAATCTGTTGTTAAACTTGGACATCACATTTTTGTTGAAAAATTGTTAAAAAAGAACGATTTCCCTGTTTCAGTTTATCCCTTGATTCTAGCGATTACGAAAAAGGACACCGACATGGTTGTTATTCTTTTATCGGATAAGAGATTTGACAATGTTTATGACGAGGCATTGGAATACGCTATTGAAGTGGATGCTGTATATATCGTTTATAGAATCTTAAAAATAATTAAACGTCCATTGGATATTAAGCACTTTTATGCCGCTGTTAAAAAAGGAAATGTTGCTATTATTGAACTATTTATTTCAGAGATTGATGAAGAATATTTTTTCCAAGCAGCAAATATCGCTTCGTCTCAAGGCAATGAAGAAGTTTTAGACTACTTTTCAAACTATTTTACCATCGAGACGGCAAATTATGCGAAAACAGGTAGAATTCTAGAGAAAATAGGCATTTGTCCAGACACGATAAAAATTCAAGAGGCTATTATTTCAAACGATTTCAATATGATTAATGCCTTGCTCCTATACTATTCTCCGAGCGATATAGTTTCGTTTGCTAGTAGTAACGGAAAAATTAATATTATCAAATATATCAAAAATAGATTTCAAGTCATTCCAACTCGCGACGATTGTTTATCTGCATATACTAATGGATATGTCAAAATCTCTAGACAAATCTATAATATCATGTATAAAGACTTGTCTCAGTTGAGACTCCTCATCGAAGATTAGGGTTTTTTGTTTATAAAAGAGAGTATAAATATCAAGAGGAAAAAAGAATTTATAAATTGAAAGTGTGAATTCATGAAGAGAATATCACACAAAAATACATATACAAATATGTATCTCTATATAGCCTTTACCCACAAAACATGCGTATTGCCAGAGCATCCTGCACCACTGCAAATTCTGACCGTATAAGTTGTTCCAGCTACAGCTGTCTTTGAAACAGCATAACCGTTACCGTTCCATGTAAGGGGTGTAGCTCCGGCGTTATCTGTAATGTAGACGTTTAGTGTATGGCAACCAGAGCCAATGCCAGACGACAAGGCGGATGTGAGATTGCTAGCTGGGACTTCTATGACTCCGATGTTATTTAAACTTCCCAATGACTGAAATTCAGAAATCAAGTCTGTTCCATCACATACTGATATGCCAGCTGGTTGTCTCTTTCTAAAGACCCAAAGGGCGATGAGGCCGCCTATAATCATAACAGCTCCTATAATTAAAAGTATAACAAAAGCTTCCATTTTATAAAACTGAAAAAAAATATCCAGTTTATTTATTTATAAATGAACGTTTTGGTTGTAGGAGATTTACATTTTCAAGAAAAAGATCCACCACTTTTTAATCTCTTTATTGAAAAAATTCACTCTTGGCTAAAAAATAAAGATGCATGCATCCTCCTAGGAGACATTCAACATAAATTCAAAACGGTCGATAGAGAAGCTCAAAGTTTAGTCTCAAAACTCTTTAAAACCATTACCTCTTACTGTAAACTCTATGTCCTAGTTGGAAATCATGACTTTGATAACGGATCCCAGTATTTGACTGAAAATCATACACTCGTTCCGTTTAAAGAGTGGGATAGAGTAGACATTATTGACAAACCTAGAGTTGTCGATTTATCTCCGACAACAAAAATTTTATTGTGTCCATATGTCCCAAAAGGAAGATTTATGGAAGCTATTCAAGACATAAATTTAGAGGAAATTGATATGGTATTTGCACATCAAGAATTTAAAGGTGGACGAATGGGGTCAATTATTTGTGAAGACGGAGATGATTGGAGTGAATCGTTTCCTCCTGTTATTTCCGGACATCTCCACTCAAAACAAAAAGTCGGTAAAAAAATTACCTATATAGGCATGCCTTATGATTTGGGATGGGATGAGTCTGAAAAAAGATTTGTCGCAAACGTCAATTTTGGCGAAACAGAATCTAAAGTCAGTTATATACCTACAGAAATGCCTAGAAAAATCATCGTTAGATTAGATTACAAAGATGCCTTGACATGGGTACAACCGGATGATGGATCGTATTACAAGCTTAAAGTTATTTGCTCAAAGGAAGAGTTTAAACAAGTAGCCAAAACAAAAAAGGATGTAAAAGTAATTCATGTTTCGATCGATGAGAAAAAGGTAGACTCGTTTTTAGAGAAAAAAAGAGCAGAAGCCGGAAAATCAGATAAATATTCTAATATTTTCGATAACCTAATTCAAAAAGAATCTGAAAATGTGGTAAATTTGTATAAAAAAGTTGTGAGATGTTAGTTTTTTTGTGTGATTTTTTATATTCATGAAAGTCTAATTTCTTTGTTTCAAAGAAGTAAAAATTTAGATTTACTATTAATCATAAAAATGTCAGTTGTAATATGACAGACAATAAACCCTTTTTCTTCTAAATATTTGATGATTGGTCTAGAGACATCATCAAAATTATTTTCAAAATCAATGACATCTATAAACACATTTTCAAAATCAATTGATTTTATTATATCAAATTCAGCACCTTCTACGTCTATAGATAAATAGTCGATATGTTTAATACCATAATTTTGACATATTGTTGATACTTTATATGTAGCGACCTTTTTAATTTCAGATATAGCGCCAGTTTGGTTATTTTCACGCTTAAGACGCGAAAAATGTCTTGGATCATAGTAATTTTTTAATCCAGAAATCATTTCCGTGTACCCAGTATTAACAATAAATTCTGCTGTACCATCATTATTACATACAGCAACGTTTAAATTTGTACATTTTGGTCTATTTTTAACGAGTTGTTGAAAGACTACTTCGTTTGCTTCTATATTCATACCTGTCCAGTTGTTATTTTTTTCGAAATAAAGAGTATTATTTATAGATACTCCATCATGTGCACCAATATCCATAAAAAATCCATTTTTGAAACCTTTAAAAATAAATTTTTCTAAATATTCATCCTGACCTTCTTGTGAATAAAACATTTATATATTTTATGGGCTTAAGTCTAAAATTGATATTTTTGAGGAAACAAATTCAAACAATAATGAGACGGCATCTGCCTCTATCTACAACAAGAGATGAATTTCAGACTGCTTGCGTAAAGGGTCACGTTGAAACAGTACGCCTATTTTTAGCTAATCCTAAGATAGATCCAACTGATGATGATAATTGGGCTATTAATCACTCTTCTTTTGGAGGACAAGTTGAAGTTGTGCGTCTACTTCTTCAAGATCCAAGAGTAGATGCATCAAGGGCCGAATCTACAAACCCAGAGATTCAGGAAATGTTGGCTCAATGGAAATATCATCCTCGTTAGGGTAATTCTTCTTATAAAATTGAAATTTCATTACGATTAATGAAAATATTTTATGATGATTTATATTGCTCGAGCAGATAATGATATTGATGTAGGAGGAGTTTATTCTAAAATTGGATGCACAGTCAATCCAGAAAATAGAATAAATCAATACAATACCAACAAAGCTCACGTTGGTACTAAATTTCATTACATTTACAGGATCATTGATATTTCATACCATTTCGTCGAAAAACTATTCAAGAGAAATACAAGACACCTTTCTCCTCAGGCATTTGGATTGACAGCAGCTGGCACAGAAACTAGATATGCGAAACCGTCAGATTTAAACGAAATTTTCGTCAAAATGTGTCTAGATTACTCTATCAAATGGGATAAATATGTATCTCCAGTCACAATCAAGAAAATCAAGAAACCATCTCTATGCAAAGTTGAAATTCAAAAACCTCTGTATAGTTACCAAGAAGAAACCATACAACAGATTGAAACGCATACAAAAGGACAAGTAATCTTGCCAACTGGATCCGGAAAATCACGAATTATACTTGAATGTCTGAAAAATAAGTTTGCAAAAAGTAGGACTCAAGCAGTCATCTTTGTTCCAAAAATTTTGCTCTTAAACCAATTTTACGTTAGTATTAGAAAGTTTTTTCCTCACACTTTAGACGTGATAGTCATTGGTTCCACAAGACCCCTCTTTGAAGTAGATAGTCATTTGAGTATGAATCCCTCTAAAAAATCATTAAAATGCATATTAAAGATTTTGAAATCAAATGTGGTTGTGATTTGTACCTATCAGAGCAGCCATCGGGTTTTAGATATCCCTTTTGATGTAGCCTTTTTTGATGAAGCTCACCACACAACTGGATCAATTGATAAAATGCGCTTATTTAATGACAATTTCAAAACAAAGTTGTTTTTTACTGCTACACCAGCGATTTGTAAATCAAAAATTAGAGAAACTGTATCAATGGATGATTTGAAGTTGTATGGTCCAGTCATCAAAAAGATTAGCATAAGAGAAGCAATACAATTTGAATGCCTGTCAAATTTCAAAATAGTTTCTACATTTTGTTCCTATGATGGAGAGGATGAGGATTTGTTTATCGTTTCCTCTATATTATATAGCTTTTCAAAGTTCCCCATAAAGAAAATGTTGGTTTATTCAAATACTTGTGAACATTCTCAGAGAATCCAAAAAATGCTAAAACTAAAAACCGATATTACCATTTTCTATATAGACGGAACAACACAAGATAGCGAAAGAAATCTCATTTTTGAAAAGTTTTCATCTTTCGAAAAATGTATTTTATGCAACGTCAGAGTCATCTCAGAGGGCGTTGATTTGCCTCTAGCTGATAGCATTTGTTTTTCGCAACCTAAATCGTCTCCGATTTCTATCATCCAAAATATTGGGCGTATTTTGAGAGTGAGTGAGAAGAAAAAAATGGCGTATGTTTTTATACCTTCAACCAAAAAGGATTTTTCAGCCTTGAGATCAATTATACAAGCTCTAGTTGATTATAGCGTTGTATCTACGAAAATCAGGGGTAGAGCAGAATCAGGAGAGTTAGACTTGCTGGTTGAGCAAATTATGAAGGACCAAATAGATGATTTTGCTAGCATTGATCTAGAATTTCTAGAAGAGTATTTGAATTCAACTACACATCAAACCAAATCATCAACCGTAAAATCTCGCTCTGACCTATTACTTGAATGGGCAAAGGAAATCTCTCTTGATGGTACTTTTAATAGAAAACAACTTTTTGATAAAGCTAAAGAATATGGTTTGTCTAAATTGGGATTTTCTGGTAATACTCCTGAGCAGTCCTTATCGAGATTTTTAACAGAAAATATGACAAAACAAGCAAAGATTTTTGAAAGAGTCGAAAATGGAATTTATAGGGTTTTGTAGTTGTATAGAGATTTGTTGTATATAGAGGATTGTTGTATATAGAGGATTCAAAAAAGTGGAATCAACAAGAAAAAAGTGGTTGATGGTATAGAGAAAGAAAAAAGTGGAATCAACAAGAAAAAAAGATAACCTAAATAAAAATATTCTAAAATTATTTTTAGAAAATAAAGGATGTATATAATTATATCAAATACATTGGAAACAAATGAACTTTTCACTAGAGCAAAATTCAACACTAGACTAGACGCTAGAAAGAACCTCTTAAAAACCGCCCAGAATTGGCTTTGTTACTACAAGGCAGGTCAAGAATGGGAGATAGTAGGTGACATTAAAGATGCATCTATGAAAACGAAATATTACATAGAGATGTCTGTCAACAAAGAGGATGCAATTTCTCTATATGAAAAGAGGGAAGTAGTACAAAAGGGATGGTTATATGATGGAAAGGCTTTTTCTTTACACAAGATTTTGATTTTTTCTATTGTCGAACTTGAAGCAGAAAAAATCACAGAAAACAATCTCTTTGAAAAAGAAACTAGATCAGAACCTATTCTCTTTAATTTTTCGCAGAAAAACTTGATCGCAGATTTAAAAGACTCTTTATCTAAAAGAAGATTGTTTGTAGAGTGATGTTGTCTAGATTGCCAAAAATGATTTTTTATACGTAAAAAATATGGTATGCAAACAAATAATGAGCAACTCAATCTACACGAAAATATATGTATGGGAAGTCGTTTTAAAAGGAATGTCGATTTGTGTTCCTGTAGAGGGAAGTTTTTCTCTACATCGTGCTATCTTAACAGCACAAAATCATGTTCCTGCTTTGGGAGTAGCTGGACAAACTTGCGAAGGAGTTAATGTTTATAACGTCTTTTTTCCCGATTATGGCAATGTGATTTTTAAACCGAAACTGAAAAAATTCATCCCGAAAGATATAGACCAAAATGAGGGAAGCTCGTTTACAAAAAATTGATCCTCGCCTACATTCGCTCTCATAGAATATAAAAAATTGAAATTTTATTTATGTAAATAAAATTTAAAAATGGATTCTGTTGTCCAGTCGGTTATTAGTGAATTTGAGCAACGTTCAGAAGTAGGAATCAAAAAGTATGGCGTTACACTTGATCGTACAGATCTCTTGCCGTCAGAATGGGTTCAGCATGCACGCGAGGAGCTGATGGATATGCTCTTGTATCTTACGCGTTTGAAAAAGGAATTGGTAAAGATCGAATGTTATAGCGAAACTGATATGGGTGAGCGAGTGTTTTAATTTTGATATTTACATATCAAATATTGTCCTATATATTATTGATTATCGTGTATATATTTACCTATCAATTATTACTTATATACACAAGACCATCAAGAGCGTAAATAATGTCCATCTCACGCTCTAGACTTCCAGTTACGCCACATATTTTGTCAATTTCATCATATTCTACATCTATTTCATCTCCCCACTTTGTTGCAATCAAAAATGAGGCTGCAACTATAACTCCAATTTTCTCATACTCTTTTTTATCTTGTTTTTTGTCTACATCACCATCTCTATCCTCATCCACGTCTCCATCCTCATCTCCAAGAGTAGCATTATATCTTTGTGCTATTTGTATGGCATGTTGATAGATATATTCTGGAACCAAAATTTCTTTTTTGATTATATTTATGTAGAATCCTATTTTAGGATCATCTTTAATCATTTTCGGAGGGAATGAAAAGTCGTCTTTATACAAGGTTGGACGTTTAGCTGGATTTTCGTTTAACATTTTCATTATATATTCTTCTTTGTTTGTTTGGGCCAATACATCAAAATTTTTAAAAGGCATTTCAAATTTTATGGGCTTATTTTTCTCGTTATCTCTATTTTCTATAATTGAACAGCCAGTTAGAAAGTCAACAAGAGTTATACCCATGGCCCACATATCGGATGCTTTTGAAGCACGTTTACCCTTGAAAATTTCTGGAGGTCTATATGGTAACGTATAAATATTGTCAATGTATGGTGTAGATGAAGCCAATCCAAAGTCAACTACTGCTATTTTTTCTATAACGAGGTTGTCATGCCAGATCAAAATGTTTTCTGGTTTAATGTCGCAATGTATAATTCCACAAGCATGGATTTCCGACAATGACTTTAAAACTCCGTCTATTACTATATCAAAGATTTCAATTCGTTCTTCGCTTTTGAGATATTTAGAGAATTTGAATAGATTTGTAGTCGCCAATTCAAACGAAATGTAACATTTCGAATCTGACAAACTAATTCCATATACGTTTAAAGTGGTGGCATGAATGTATGTCAATATAGCATAGGATGCAATTTCTCTTATGACATCAGCTTCAATTCCACAATTATACGTTTTCTGAGCTACACATGTAAAGAATTTGTGAATCTTGTGTACGGAGCCATATGTACCTCTTCCAATTAGGTCTCCCAAAACCCACTCGTTTGGCTCATATTTCTTAAAGGATATAGGTACGAAACCAAAGTAGTTCATTTATATTTTGAAACTATTTCCAATGCATTTCAGTTTTTTGGATAAAATTTATTTATTTTCGCGTTTTGCTTCATATATACAAATGTCTAGTCAAGATGGTCCATATATACAAATGTCTAGCCAAGACGACGACGATGACTATGTATTCGCTCAATACGTAGTACGATTCAATCCCATAGAGAATTTTTATGATCAAAAACTCATACCTGTTCAGTACAACCCACATCACGATATTAAAGACCTTGAGCAAATAGTACAATATAATAGAGAGATAATGGAAAATAGCATAAAAATAGAACAACGATCAAAGCTTTACAAGGCGATAAGTGATTGCAATTTTAACGAAATAATGAGACTTTTAGATTTCGTTGATCCCTCCAATACAGACTTATTAACAATGGCATGTCATTGGGGTAAAGATTATATTGTCAAGAAAGCATTGACTTTTCCAAATATTCTAATGCCAAAGATTGGGCATATTTGTGCTTCAGAAAACGTCGAATGCATTCGTCTAATTTTAGAGGATCCTCGTTCAGTGATTACAGACGGTGATTATTATATCATCAATAACTTTGTCATTAGAAATAGTAGTATGGAAGTATTAAAGGTTATCAAAGATACAAAGGGAATCGAAAAATTTGGACGTCTCTTTTTAATTACAGCCATATATTGGGAGAGAGTTGATGTCGTAAAATATTTACTAGAAAACGGAGTTGATGCCTCAGATCTCGACTCTGAAAATTTAGAAATTAACGAATTATTGGCTCAATGGAGATATCATCCTCGTGTTTTTGGTTGATAGATCAAATTCATATTAAATAAAAATCAAACTTTTTAAATCAGCGATATACGTTTGAGATCAACTCTATATTAAACAAAAATCTATATAAATGAAGGAAGAAATTGATCTAGAGTATGTTGCAATGTGTCGCAAGTTTATAGGAACCAAAAATCCGATTGAATGTTTGCAACGTCTAAAATGGTGTCCAGACGTATACAAGAAAAGAGTTAGAGAAGAAGGTATAAGAATTGTGGGAATAAAGACACTCGAAATGTCTTTATGTGATCCACCAGTCTGTAACTACAAAATTGTTTGGATTTCTAAAGATAATCGCGTTTTTAGTGACTTGTTTAGTGTTTACCAAGAGGATGATATGGAGGACTATTTGTAATTTTTTCTAGTGTTGGATAACAACAAATCAGATGCTTTTTCTTGATCAACAAAAAATTGAAATTTCTTTTAAATTAAAAGAAATAATCAAATGAATGAATTGATACATGCATGTATTATTGGGGATATCGAAACCGTAAAACATCTTTTCCATGAAACGAATATAGTGACTCGAGGAAATTTGCCAATTCAATTTGCGTCCAAATACGGTCACACTCAAGTTGTGCAACTTCTTTTGACTAGCGATAGTGTTAATCCAGCAGCAGATGACAATCAAGCGATTAGAATGGCCTCTGACTCTGGACATGTAGAAGTAGTGAGTTTACTTTTGGCTGATAAACGTGTAAATCCAGCAGACAAGAATAATTACGCTATTCAGATCGCTTCACAAAAAGGACATGTTGAAGTTGTGCGTCTACTTTTAGCCGACTCTAGAGTAAATCCAGTAGCGAATAGTAATTTTGCTATTCGATATGCTTCCTATAATGGTCATGTTGAAGTTGTGCGTCTACTTTTGGCTGACAATCGAGTGGATCCGTCTGTAACTGGCATTCCAGTTCCAGTTATTCATATAGCCGCATCAGTAGGCCATGTTGAAATAGTGCGTTTACTTTTGGCTGACTCTAGAGTGGATCCAACAACAGACGAGAATTGGGCTATTCAAATTGCTTCTCAAAATGGTCATGTCGAAGTAGTCCGTATCCTACTTCAAGATCCAAGAGTAGACCCATCTGTCAATGAAAATTCATGTATACGCACTGCATCTCATTCTGGCAACAATAGTCTAGTCAACCTATTATTATCTGATCCAAGAGTAAATCCTTCTGATGCATCAAATGCAGCTATATGGGGAGCATCAATATGTGGCCATTTAGAGACAGTCGAAATTCTCCTTAGAGATCCTCGAGTTAATCCTGCTGATCGTGATAATAGAGCACTTTTTAGTGCTGTAAAAGGCGAGTTTGAAGATGTGGTAGAAGTCTTACTTAAAGATCCAAGGGTAGATGCTTCCGGTATAGAAACAAAAAACCAAAAGATTCGTGAGTTGTTGGCTCAATGGAAATATTATCCTCGTTGATTTTTGGTTTTTATGTTTTCTCTTTTTGAATGAAAATAAGTAAATCAAAATCAACAAAAAAAACAAATCAACCAAAAAAAAACAAAATCAACCAAAAAACATAAAAAAATGATTTTATATTAAATATAAAAAGAAATTAAAAATGTCAGGCAAACCGTTTACAATTACACCCAAGGAAATCGAACAAGGCAAAATTAAGTATGGAAAGATCGAGGCGGCGAGTGATATTGGAGCTGCCAAAGCGTCTCGTGCGGCTGTTGGTTATGAGGGCATGCCAGATTCATATTTGACTTGTATTCCTCGTACTGGCAGCTCATATCGCGACCAAAACACTTGTCTCTATCTTGTTTTTCCCAAAGATTTGGGTATGTTTTCTACTGGACTTATTCCACAATACAAGTTTGTAAAGGGTAAGCCAGTTCCAAAGACACCAGAAAACATCGTAGGCTATAACATGGCCGTACCTTTGGTGAAACGTGATACGATGACAAATCCAACAGAAAAGGAACAACAAATTTTGAGTACATTCAAGGCATTTCACAAGTCAGCTGTCAAGTATATTATGGCTAACCGAGAAAAGCTCCCTCTTGCGTTTCGTAGTCTTTCTGATGAACAACTCAAAAAGTGCGTTCAGACGATTGAAACTCCTGGCAAAGAGGTAAATGGTACGACTTACCCTGCAACCCTCTTTTGCAAGGTTCGTTATTTTCCTGAGAAGCCAGCCGAAAAAGAAAAGAAGATGCAGCCAGAAAAATTCATGACTCCATTCAAAGGCCCAGGCAACGTAAAGATTGAACCAAAGTCTCTCGTCAAGACACCAGGCAACGTATCGTTTGTTTTGAAAATCAATCACTTGAATTTCATTACCGGTGACTCTGAAAAAGACATGAAGATCAAGTTTGATACAGAGTTGGCTGAAGTCAATTTCACAAAAACAGTTCGTCAAGAAATTAACATTTTGGGAGACAATGACGATCAAGTAGAGGAAATTACACTCAGCAAAGATGCATTTGAAATTGACTCGACAAAGTCGTATGGTAGCGCTCCTACGAAATACGGCGACGACGAAAGCGATTCGTCGGTTGAAGAAGTAAAACCAAAAAAGAAGGCTGTCGTCGAAGAGGTGAAACCAAAGAAAAAGAAGCACGTTGTCGAAGAGGAGTAGGGTTGTATCTAAAAAATCAACAAAAACAAAAAAGTATCTAAAAATCAACAAAAAATAAAAAACTGAAAATAAAAATATTTTTTTCCATATATTATAAATGGAAAATGTTGACAAGCTTCAAAGTGGTCTAAAGGTTATTTTGTCGATCGACTCTGTTATCGGAGCAGGAAAGACGACTCTATTGAACAAGTATGCCAAGATGTACCCGGATATGACGTTTATTCAAGAGCCAGTTGATAAATGGGTAGAGTCGGGTTTGCTTGAGAAATTTTACGCAAATCCAAAAGAATGGGCGTTTAAACTTCAAGAATTTATTATGGGCACGTTTACTGATCAGTTGCAAGAGGCGTTTGACAAGAATGTAAACTATATCATTATGGAGAGAGGACCTTTGGCTTGTTTTTCTGTGTTTTCATATTTGCATCACAAAGCTGGCATTTTGTCAGACGAGGAATATAATGCAATGGGCGAAAAACATTATCAGTATGAGCGCTGGCTTAGAGAACAAGGTTATGTTTTGGACCACATTTATCTAAATACTCCTTTGACTATTGCTATGGAAAGACTTGCTTATCGTAACAGAATCAACGAAAAGTCTGGTGTTTCCGTAGAGTATCAACAACGTCTCCTGGATAGATATAAGGAATTGTGCATTACTCCTTATACAGAGGAGCAGATTGATTCTCTTGTATTGCGCGTTTCAAAATTAATTAATAAATAAAATTATCTATATAAATGGAAGTCGTTCCAAAAAATTTTCCAACGATTACAAAATCAGATGTCATCTACCCCGTAGTTATATGGCAAGATAGACCAGAATTAATTCATATCGCTTTCTACGATCATAGACGAAGACGTCGCATTAGCTTACGTGGAGCTCAAAATCTAAACACGCAAATTTTATATGAAGATGTCGATTTCGTTACTGAAAAAGGAGGGCCATTTACAATAAATAGACTATATAGAGGTATCGCCGTTTTTAGACGAAATGACCTCAAAACATTGAAAACGAGTCGTCATATTATACATCGTATGTAGATAGGTTAATGATTTTTGCTAGTCATCTTGATTTACTTGTTTTGACCATCGAGATAATCGATTCTCGACTCGATTATGTCTACATGAGCAGAGCGAATGTAGATCTACAAATTGATTTTTTTTCGCAAAATCAATATAACATGACAACAACCTAAATATCATGTCTGAGCGAATTGAAAAGTTTATGGATAACGACATCGATGAAAAAATAAAAAAGCTCAAATCAAAGAAAAATTACGAATTTGACGATGAAGGAAAACAAGAAGCAAAAATTGCGAAACTACTTTCCAGTTACATGATGAAAAAATTCAAACTCATGGAGAATTACAAACTCCTGAAAAAAGACATTACCGACAAAGATATTCAAAACGAAGCAATGGAGATTTTGGGTGATATGATAAATTCAGATAAGACTCTAGATGAAATAGATATCGAAGAAAACATTGAAAACATTTGGAATTGGAATACAAAATCATCTTGAATCACTTGGTCCCAAAATGATTTTTTTCTTTAAATTAAAAGAAAATAACAAATGAGTGATTTTGAAAAAGCATGCCTTTCTGGAGACGCCGAGGTTGTACGACAGATCCTAGAACTGAACCATCACGCAATTTTAATCGTGCTCTTCGGTGGGCTTCCAAAAGTGGTATAGAAGTTGTGCGTCTCCTTTTAGCCGATCAACGCGTTGATCCATCAGCCGACGATAATTATGCTATTCAATGGGCTTCTAAATTTTCAGAAAATATTGAAGTAGTGAAACTTTTGCTCCAAGATCCAAGAGTAGATGCATCCAAAGCAGAATCTAGCGATCCAGTGATTCAGGAAATGCTAGCCCAATGGAAATATCATCCTAGGTAGGTTGATGTTTTCGATAGTTTTTGATATTACCATAGATCAAAAAATGATTTTAAAACGCAAAAACCATTTGGTTATCACCAAACAATCATGACTTGCAATTTCCTCTTTGTTGAAGGCGAAAAAGTCGGTCTCTACTGCGATCAACCCTCTATTTACGTCGAGGGACGTAAACAACGTTGTGCGACGTGCATCAACCTTTCTTGGCCAAAGACAATTTACACTGCTACTTGCTGTGGAGCAAACACTCGCTTCTCTGACAAGATGTGCTGTCGTCACCGAGGCAAAAAGACACGTCAAGAGACGATCCCTCCTGCCCCAGTCGCTCTTGAGACTCAAACCGATGAGATCATTTTGTTTCAGCCATGTCAAGAAACTGGAGAGATCATTTATTTTCAACCTTGTCTTGTTTGAGTTTTAGGTTGAAATTTGGTCTGAAAAGAAAAAATAACAAATCAAACTTTTTGATTTATCACAAAACAAAAGAAATATTGGCTCATGATAATTTCGCTGAAACAAAAAATGATTTTAAAACTCAAAAATCATGTGGTTATCACCAACCAACAAAATGTCTAAAGCATACTGTGGTATTTGCCCCGTTAATGAGAAGTACGAGTGCTGCATTTGTTTCGGTCATCTTTGCAAAAGTGAACGACACAATAACGCAATTTGTTTCAACTGCCGCATTTCACCAAAAATCGTCGCATCCTTTCCACGAGACGAACAAGATCACACACTACATCCAGTGACGCAAACGCGTCTTTGTCTATGTCAATGTGGTGCAGTCGCAAATAATGTGTGTTCTACGATGGGCCACAAATCTAGCTGGGACTACATATCAACTTGGTCCCCTCTCGAAGAGTAGAAGAAAAACCAAACACAAAAAACCAAAGAAAAACCAAAAAGAAAAACACACAAAAAACATTCTTTTACCTAAAAGAATATAAAATGCATGAGGCGATGTGTTTATCTGGAGGGGGAACAAAAGCGATAACATTACTCGGTATGTTATATGAATGGAAAAAATCAGGTAGATTAGAAAACATCAAAACTATTTCAGCATGTTCGGCAGGTGCATTTATAGCAGTTTTGTATCTATGTAAAATAAATTTTTTACAGATGCTTAAATTTATACCGAAAATGGAAAACGTAACTCCAAGCTTAGATATATTACAAACTCTAATGACGAAAGCTGGCATAAAGCGTATACAAAAGTATACGAAAAAAGTTAGGGAAATTGTTTTTCATTTTACAGGTATTGAGGAATGCACGTTAAAAGATTTTTTCGACAAAACTGGCGTTACGTTATATATTGAAGCGGTTGATATTACAAATTGTGAAGTTGTTTATTTTAACCATATAGATCACCCAACATGTCTATTGATGGATGCCGTTCATGCATCGGCTGCAATTCCAGGTGTTTTTATTCCCATAAAAATAGGAAAATCGTCATTTATAGATGGAGGTTTCTATTCAGCTATGCCAATCGAGCCTATCATGGATCTTGAAACCGTTGCATTTGGATTTGCTAATAACAATAGTGAAATGTTTTTAATAACGATGATAAAGTTGCATTCGTCTCTAGTTAAAAAAGAGGCAATTAAGCGTCACAAAAAACTCACAGTCGTAGAATGTATAAGCAATTTCGGATTACTCGATTTCAATAAAACATATGAGGAACTTTTCGAGGAATTTGTACATGGAAGAAAACAATGTGAAAATTGGGACGTTTCCTGATTTTTTCTGTTGTGTTTCGTTGTGTATAAATTAAATGAATAAATCACAAATAGAATATTCAACTAACAAAGAAAATAAATACTCAAAACATAATTTTTTTGTTAAAAAATTTAGAGAATAATAAAGGATGTGTAATTGCAATAAAGGAACCACGACGACGCCACAAAACGTGACTTTTCGGCCTCCAACTCAACCGCGACCTGTAACCACTCAGGGACTTCCAATAACGACACGTGGAGCTAGACAGCCTCCATCTCCATATTATAGTGTTGTACGTCGACGATAAATAAAAAAAGGATATATAAGAAATGCGTATATATGACAATCCCAACGTAAATTGTTTTTGGTTATCAAGTAAATTATATATTCTCCCAGGTATAATAAAATTTTACTTGAAGAATGGCAATTTCGATAAAACAAATATCATTTTGGCGTTGCAAAACCAAATCAGCTCAATAATAATTAAACAAAAAAGCGTAACCTATTTTTTCATAAATGGTTCAAACTTGTACCAAGAGCTATACCTAAAAGATATTACAGAAATACAAAATTTGCTCAAATATCTAGGTTGGCGCTATTCCGAAATTGTTGTCGAGTAGGTTTTTAGATGTAGATATTTAGATAGAGATATTCATATGGATAGATATGAATAAATCAAACCACCTTAGGGTCTAGTTTGATTTAAAAATTTCCACATTTTTAGGTCATTTAGATGTTTAGTAGAGTGTTTTTGTACTAGAGGATGACATTTACCTCCTCTGTATGGGAAATCCATAGGACTATCGGATATTGGGACGCGTCTATTGCATAGGATTTTCATGCTATCGCAATTTTCGCAGTTTGTTTGAATTCTATTCATATCGTCTATGTATGGAAATCTTTGGTTCATTTTTATATTTATATATAAAATTTCTTTTATATTTTTAAACATATGATAGTTGTTTATATTTTACCGTTATTTCTTATAACGGGCTTTTATCAGCTATACAAGGGCGAAATAAATAAGCGTACTTTTCTAATCGAAGGAGGAATGTCGATTGTCGTTTCTGTAGCATTATCATTTATTTTTACTTCTCTTTTTAATTTCCTATTATAATTATATGACAAAATTTGTAGATGATAACCCAAAAAATCAAAAATTTAAAGATGAACTGACAAACTTAAATCTAACCATACAAGATCACAAAGACAAAATCGATAAATTGTCTAGTTTACTTGATGCTCAAAGCGAAAAAATTGCTAGTTTACTTGAAATCCAAAACGAAAAAATCGCAAAATTGTCTGGTTTACTTGAAAGCCAGAACGAAAAAATAGCAAAATTGGAAATTGATCCTATCCGAAGTAGAAATATAATAATTAGAGCATACTCTAAAAATGGAATTGTGTCTGGTTTTATTCCAGAAAAAACACCTTAAACAAAAATTTTATTGTAAGCCCGCTTAATATAGTCCGGTTAGTATGAATGACTCTTAATCATTTCGCACGCGTTCAAATCGCGTAGTGGGTATTTTAAAACTGATTTTAAAATTTTTTGGTGGTTGGTAGAGTTTTTTTGGTGGTTGGCTGATAATTTTTAAAACTGATTTTAAAATTTTTATATGTTGGCTGATAATTTTTATATGTTGGAAATAACACAGATCAACAAAATTGATTTAAAAAATAGAATAAAAGAATAAATAAAAATGTCTCTATTTATCGACAAGACTGAATTATCTCCAAAAGATGAAGCTCGTCTCTTAAAGGAAAGCAAGATTAGAGAGATTCAGACACATTACAAGCCATTTCCAAAAACATACAAGTTATATCTAGATTTAGGAGATAGATATGTTTTTCCTCGGCATATTGGTATAACTGGAAAAACGTGGCAAGAGTATCACAAGACTCCAAAGAATAAAATTTCTTTTGAATGTGAAAAACAACCGTTTACAGGTAATGAAGGAGATAATCCCGACTTTAAGGGAGAGGATCGAGATCAGGAAAGCACTATCCAAGAGGGTATTAAAAAGCTAAAGGAAACAGGTGCTGCTTTCTATCATTTTTCAACGGGTTATGGTAAAACTCAATGTGGTATTGAAACGATTCGACGACTTGGACGAGTAACACTCTGGGTTGTTTTCAATCAGGAAGTTCAACAGCAAACGTACAAGACGGTATCAGAGGACACAAATGCTCGTGTTTTTTGGTATAATACTACAAAGGAGCCTCCAGCAAATGCCCAAATTGTAATTATTGGTCTGGTTAAAGCGGCTAAACTGGAACCTGCTTTTTTATCACGTTTTCAAACCGTTGTTTTGGATGAAGTAGATCAAACTGCTGCAACTTCTTATTTTCCACTTTTTCTAAAGATATTTCCAACTTATTTACTAGGTCTTTCAGCAACGATCAAAAAGAGTAACGGTTTAGAAAAGGCATTGTTTAAATATTTTGGTCCTCAAGATGGATTTATTTACAGATTTATCGAAAAACCATTGGCTAAAGTGATTAAACTACAAACAGACTTTGTCCCTCATATAGAAAATATCGTCAATGCAAAAGGAGAAATGGAAGTCGACAAACATGAAATCAATAGATCATTAGCAGAAAATAAAGACAGAAATAAAATGATCCTAAAATTGATTGAAGAACAAAGCGTTAAAGGTCAAGTCTTGGTTTTATCTCCAAGAAAAGAGAACATTGTTTGGTTATCCGAGAGACTGACAAAACATGGATTTGAAAACGATTACAAGACTGTAAATAAAAAAAGTATCGACAAAACTAAACCTATACTTTTGGGTGGACTTATGGGCTGCGGTAGAGGCTTTGATTGTTCGGCTAAAGTTTTGATTATTCTTGGTGTACCTCCTAATCTAACTCAATATATTGGTCGTTTAAGAGAACCAGAGGGTACCGTATACATGATAGTTGACAGATTTGACAAGTTTGAGAGTGACTGGACGAAAAAATCGATGCCATATCTACGAAAACTTGGTTGCCAGCTATTTTTTCAAGTGGGAGATCAAATCAGTCCTTATGTTACTGTATCTAGAAAAAGCATGCTTGATGATACTTCTTTATAAAAATAATAGTTTTTTTTATTTTGTAAATAAAATGGAAGAATTCGTTAAAGCTTACGAAAATGGAGACTATGAAGTAGTGCGTCTACTTTTAGCCGATAAAAGAGTAAATCCATCGGCTGACTATAATGATGCTATCAAGAGGTCTTCCGAGGATGGGCATGTTGAAGTTGTGCGTTTACTTTTAGCTGATAAAAGAGTAAATCCAGCAGCTGATGATAATTGGGCTATTCGATATGCTTCCCATAATGGTCATGTTGAAGTTGTGCGTTTACTTTTAGCTGATAAAAGAGTAAATCCAGCAGCTGACTATAATTATGCTATTCGATATGCTTCCCATAATGGTCATGTTGAAGTTGTGCGTCTACTTTTAGCTGATAAAAGAGTAAATCCAGCAGATTATGATAATTGGGCTATCAGAATGGCTTCCCAAAATGGCCATGTTGAAGTTGTGCGCCTACTTTTGGCCGATAAAAGAGTTGATCCAGCAGACCGTGACAATCATGCTATTCAGTTAGCCTCTGAAAATGGACATGTTGAAGTTGTGCGTCTACTTTTAGCCGATAAAGGAGTAGATCCAACAGCTGATGATAACTATGCTATTCGAGCTGCTTCTTATAATGGGCATGTTGAAGTTGTGCGTTTACTTTTGGCCGATAAAAGAGTTGATCCAGCAGACCGTGACAATTATGCTCTTCGTCGTGCTTTCCAAAATGGTCATGCTAAAGTTGTCAAATTGCTTTTATCTGATGACAGAGTTGATAAGGATATTATTAGACAATTACTTAAAGATCCAAACGTAAGAAAAACAAAAGAAGCAAAGGAATTATTAAAGCTTGAACACGATTACATAATGGGGTCAGCTATGGCATTTAGTCATTCGGTTCCAAAACTGCCTCCTTACGTATTAGGTCAAATCCTCTCAGAAAACGTCGTGGCTTATGACCTAGGTAATATAGCTGAATCTATAACACATATTCTCCGGCCAACCATGGAAGTTAGCGGTAGAGATGAAAGAGTTAAACGTCCACGTGTGAGCTTGAGATGATTTTCTATTAAAAACCAAAAATTTGATACACAAACTGAAAAATAATTTGATATACCAAATATCAAAAATGCCAGAAGAATGGAATGCGTCACTTTTGTTTCCCCCTCGTGATACAACTATAGATCCAGACGGAAATCTAATGTTGGCAGTTTATTCGAGAGCTAGAGTTTGTGCGAATATCGCTCGCAACTTGGAAGTTTGTATGGAGGAAGACAGAATTCATTATCTGTCTTTGATGTTGATGCACCTTTCACTTATGGAATCAACTCCATATTTTGTATGCTACGATGATTATATGCTAGACGTGATTAATAACTGTAACAGAATTGCTAGTTATGATAATTACAAATCTCCTCAGACATCAGAAGTAATCTCACAAAGAATCGTTACATGGAACGAATTTAAAACAATGAAAAACATCGATATCGAAACGTTTGACGAATGGAGAGAATCTTTGGCAAATTTGTAGGTTTTTGATATATACAAAATTTTTATAAAAATAAAATAACCATACAAAAAATTTTTATTTATATAAAAATGTTACGTCTAAACAAATTACAACAATCACCAGTAGACCACCGAGATTGGAAATTTGAAGCAATCTTACCTGTTCAAGCAACTTTTCCAACAACTTTTGATTTACGGTCTGGTTTACCTCCAGTTAGAAATCAGGGTTTCAGAGGAACATGTGCAGCATTTTCAGCTTCGTGTATAAAAGAATATCACGAAAAACGTGAAAATCCTACATTATTTAGTGGTTATATATCTCCAAACTCTATTTATTGGTATAGATCAAACAAACCACAAGAAGGAATGTTTTTAAGAGATGTAATGAAAATTTTAACGGATAAAGGAGCATCTCGTGAAGTATATTTTCCCTATTCGCCAACAACAGAGCCGAATACAATCCCTCCAGCTGCCGTTGCCGACGCAGCCAAATTTAAAATATCTGGCTATGCGCAAGTAAGTACAATTTCTGCTGCTAAACAAGCCCTCATGACGTCTGGTCCATTGTTATTAGCTTTTCCATATTACGATAACGGAACACCTATGTTTTGGAGACCAAGAGGCTCAATTTTAGGAGGTCATGCAGTTACAGCTGTAGGTTGGACCGAAGAAGGCTTTATAATTCGAAATTCATGGGGTTCTGACTGGAATGGAGATGGTCACGTAATTTTCCCATTTTCTGACTGGGGTTTGCAATGGGAAGCATGGAGCACCGTAGATGCTACCTCTATCCTTACACCTCCTCCACCGCCCGCTCCAACACCTAAACCAGCGCCGAGGCCAGCTCCTAAACCAGGTAGACCAATACCAAATCCTGCTCCAACACCAAGTAGACCATTTAGAAGATAGTGTTGTTTTAGGGATGAGAAATTAAAGAAAGAAAAAAAGAAAACTCAGAGATAGAAACAACCAAGAAAAAATATAGAAAATTGAAAAACATATTAAATAAAAAATATATAGTGAGTCCCAATAGTTCAGTGGTAGAATTCTTGACTTCCAATCAAGAGGCGGCGTTTCAATTACGCCTTGGGACATAAGACCTCGTGCCCGAGTGGTTAAGGGGGCTGTTTAGAAAGCAGCTGACGATAGTCGCACAGGTTCAAGTCCTGTCGAGGTCGCTTTTCTTTTTCGAAAAGAAAAATTTTTGTTGGTATTTTTTTCATTATATGAAACTCAAAAATGAATCTCGTTTTGCTCATGTAGATCAAAAAAATTGATAAATCATTTAGAAAAAATAACAAAGAAAAATGCTGTTGCGAGGATTTATTTCAGATGCCAAGTCTATTGGAACTAGAGTCACACTTCAGCAGTTTAAATGGAGTCTTTCAAAGAATCGTTTTGTTCCTGGAGTAATATATGGGGTTGACGAATATGAGATCAAGGAAGATTTGCAATCTATTGATTTTTCGTTTTTTACAGATTGCCGATATTATCCCAAAGAAAATAGATTTAAAAGTTTGCCAAAAGTAGCTTACAAGAAATTTACTTTTCCATCTAAAATCCGATTCACAGATACTACAATCGAAAAAATGACTGTTTCAGACACTGCGCTTTATTACGATGATATCAAATTTGATAAGCAAAGTACACGTATGCTGACATTGACTACATCGTTTACTAGTGAAATGCCATGGGATGTAGTTTTGAAATATAATTACCCGTCACATCTACTGTTTCACAAAAATCGCGGTTGGATGTATAAACCATACTATAAACTGCATGAGCCTCAAGATCCACCAAGAGAAGATTGGTAGTCTTTTCTTGGTGAATCTTGAGGCTCGATATGTCCTTTTTCTCATTATATGAAACACAACAAAGCCAAATCTTTCTTTTTGAAAAAGAAACTGCCTACAAATAACCATTATACAACAACTTTCCGGGCAAATTGCAAGGTAAATTTCTAACGGCTGGCATGGCAGTCTTACCGCAAGCTCTTACAGGAACGTCGTTAAACCCTGTCCAGAGGCCGAAAGTTGGAGATGTTCCAGGAGACGTCATACCTTTTCCTTGGTTTACGTGAAAGTCTTCAATCGTATATTTTGACTCTGGGACTTTGATATCTCCAATCATCTTAAATTTGTTTTTTTGAGGGGATCCAGAGCACGATGAACATGATGGCTTTGAAGACACATCTCGTGTCTCGATTACAACAGTCTTTTTGTTACATGTCGGACAATGCAAATAAACGGCAAGAGCCGTTAAAAATATTACAAACATAATGATTCTAATCATTTAATTATACAAATATTTTTATTTTATTTTTTGTTTGGTTTTTATTTTGGGTTTGTCTTTTTTGTTTTTTTTCATATACCAAAAACCAAAATTCATATAGTTATATGAAAATCTACTCCATATTATTCACGTCGTCTGCTTTAAATGTAGGCCCACGTCTTCTCTTTGGAGCATCTTCTTTACTTTCTTTTTGCTTTTTAGATGCTTCTGTAATCTCTTCTACGATCGAAGCCTGTTTAGGGAAGAATGCCTTTATTAATTTAGCTCCCTTGACTTTATCTTCTCCAACGTAATTTTGCAATATAAAATAGGCTCCACTCGACATGGCCAAAGTTCCACCAAGTTTTAGACTTGGGTCGAGTTCCTGAAAGAATGAATTGATATTTGTTTCTCCGATTTCTTCCAAGTAATCATCATAAATGTGTATGATATCCATTTGAAATTCGAAATATTTGTCCATCTTTTTAGGGGCTACCATTTTGAAAAACTGATCAATACCAAATAACCCACCCACCAAAGCCATTTTGTTTTGTGATACAGATGCAGCATGAGACATCTCCTTTTTAGTCGTTCTCGTCAAAATTCTAGAGGTTTGCAAGTCCATATCGTCATCTATTTCAGGTAGTTCTATACCGTTTTTCTTTGCCTTTTTAAGTGCCAAGATGTTTTGTCTTCTCTCAACTTCATCTTCAATATATTGCTCAGTTGGATCCTTTTCTTTCTCTTTTTCTTTAGGCAAAACGATTTCTGGAATACTAATATATTTAGGAGCTTTTTTAGGTTCGGCAGACTTTTTCTCTCTAATTTTCTCTACTGAAGCTTTAGGAGATTCACCAAATCTACTCAAACCATCTGATTCTTCTTCATATTCGTCATGTAACTCTCTTTTTTCGCGTTTTTCACGTGGCTCGTCCTTTTCAGTAGACGATTTAGGAGACGATCTGGCAGACTTGATGTAGACGTCTTCTTTTGATGCAACTGGCGGTGGGGGTGGGGATGCGGCTGGCTCATCGTATGCTTTACCTGAATATGTTGGTTCTGGGATGTTTGGAGCGTTTTTCTTAATTTTCTCTGGAAACTCTAGATATTCCAAATGCAAACCCTTGATAATACCAAAATTTGGCGGAATGTCCTTCCATGAACCATTTGGATTTGGTTTTATTTGAAATTTTCTTGAAACGTTATAAACCATTTTATAATAATCAATATATTAGGTTGTTTTTAGAAAAAATGAATTTGTATTCATTTTTAATATTACCAATAAAATGAAAGTGCTTTTCATGGGCAAAATAGAAAAACCACAAGATCCACAAGATCCTCCTGATCCACCTATTCATAAATGTGAGGAGTGTAAAACAGAATTTCAAGCTGAGTCATGGAGTGAATATAAATTGTTTGAGGGTGGTTATGACTATTACTATTATTTGTTTTGTCCTCTTTGTGATAATGAAAATCGTTACAAAGATGTAAATATAGTGGTCAAAGATGGTGACTACCACAGATATGATAGGGAAAATATATCTGTGGTACATCAATATATTAACCAAGAGGAATTAGTATCCAAATGGAAAAACAAACAAAAACGTACTTTTAATTTGTTCAAATAATCCTTCTCACTAAAAAGAACATAAAACCAATTAATAATATAAAATGGGTGCAGATCAAAAACGACAACTAAAGAAAGAAAAAATAATATCTATTCTAGAAGAAGCAAAATACTCTGTAGTAGACTGGTTTTTAAATTCTAACAACAGTGTATTTGCTTTCCTAGTTAGAAACAACGTAAATTTTATCGATTTCATATGTTACCTCCCTGATAACGTTCTTTTAACCGTAGATGGTGGTCAATACTGCTCAAAGACGTCGTCGCCAGATTTCGATCAGTCTATACAAATGTGGAATGAAATAACTTTAGATCATATCGCAATTAAAGTTTTCAACGGTATCATTTTCAGAAAAGAAAATGTTTGGGAATCGTATTTGTTATCTCCTGACAAAAAGGCACCTAATGATCTCGATGAAATAGCATCAACTTTTGTTGGATTAGATGAGTCAAACGTAAAAATAGTTACATCTAATCCTGCAGTAGAAATCATAGGTGAACAAGTAAACCCCTTTGATATTATTCTAGATGGTGGAGAAATTAAACAAAAGAATGTTTCAACGCGTATCGAGGAATGTCAACCAAATATGCTAGTAAATTACAAGGGTTTTACTTATGGACAAGCTATTCCCTTTATAAATTTCAAAACATTTACAAATGAGTTGTCAACATTTGACGTAAAATTGGCAAAAATGAATAAGGATATTTTACAATATCAAACAGCTAAAATTAAAACATGCGCAAATGAAGCGATCAGCCTCCTTACTAAATTTAAAGACTCTCTAGAAAAAAGTGTCAAAGAATGGGATGATCAATGGACAAGCTCATCTGAATTACTCGGTAGAGTTCAATCAATTTTGGAAAAATCTCATAGTAAAAAAGGAGATGATTTTCAAAATAAAGCCAATTCAGCCTTGAAAGAAACGACAGAACAAATCATACAGAAAAGAGATGCACTCATAGGTATTTTAATGACATGTAAAGAATTGTTCCATCAGGTTTAATTTTTTGTGGTTTGTTTTTTGATCTATTTTTCACCTTGATTTCTTTTTAAAAAAGAAAAACCTACAAACAAACGCCACCGGAACAAACTCCAGATTTGCATTGTCTAGTATCTGAACATTTAGTTCCCTTTGGCATATCCGTACAGTAAGCATAAAATCCGATATTTACATAATCACCACTAGGGCAACAGTAATGATCAGATGACCCCGTCTCCGCTCTCGCACAAGCCCCATTTTTACAATCACTATTTTTTTGGCATGGGGTTAGTGGAAGAGGTAGAATTGGAGTATTGCAATAACCTACACCATTTTGAAATCCAGTGCATTCTCCAGATCCACACATACTATTTCCCTGACAAGGTTTTCCATAATCTAAATCCTTGCAATACTCTATTCCATTAATATTTACCGTTCCATTTGGGCAACAAATTACAGACGCATTTGGAGATCCGTCACTCAAGCCACATCCTGTAGCGCATGTTGAATCGCATACAGAGCTGACACAAACACCATTTTTACATAAGCCAGATGCACACATTCCATTTGAAACACATACCCCTCCATTTGCAACATCGGCACAATAATTAAGTCCCTGGAACGTCGTTGTCGAACCAGAACAGCATGTAACTGGTGACGTTAATGAAGTTTTTCCGCATCCTCCAGAGACGCATTCGCAATTTTTAGTACAAGCGTCTCCTGTATTTTTTGTTGATTTACACGAAGTTACTATACTGTATATGACATATCCTAGAAACCAAAAAATTAATAGACCAGCAATAGTAAATTCTATAATAAGAATGTCCATTTATTATTTCTAATAAATTTAGTTTTTTATTTTTTGGTTTGGTATTTTTTGGTTTGGTATTTTTTGGTTTGGTATTTTTTGGTATGTATTGGTTTGGTATTTAGAAATCAATAAATAAATCAACCAAAAAATCACAAACAGCCTTGTCCTCCCAGAGCGATTAGACTACCAACGAGAGCCGTTCCGATACCAGCTATAATACCCAAAGGACCTCCGATCATTGCTCCCATAAATACGCCAGTTGTAATATTTTGCAAGACTGATCCGGCAGCAGTAGTTGTACTGCAAGTTTTGACGTCTGGATCTACATTACCATTCGTATTCCATCCATCAGGGGCTTTATTTCTTCCCCAGAGTAAACCATAATATGTGCCTTCCGCTGTATCAGGAGTTTCGACGGTATTTGTTAAACCAAAGAAGCCGTTTCCATCATCTCCAAAACCGAAAAGAGCCAAAATAGCAGACGGAAAATGTCCTGGATCGCCTATGTTATCTATAAAGTCGGTAATTAACGGTGCGTCATAGGGAATATTCCATGTATGTAATAAGAAATTGTCCTGATCTGTCCAATCTGCTCCTGAAGCTTTTCTCGTTGTAGAGTCATAACCAGCCCATTGCTGGACTAAGAGGCGCCATTCATCTCTAGACTGAGGCCATGGTTGCTGATTCCATCTTGGTTTATCTGGTACGATTGTATCGCACATTGCTCTAGGAGTTAGAATTCCGTTTGTGGAGATTCCATATGCGTAAGAAATAATTAAATACATTATAAATTCTGTTTGCTGATCACTTTTGAATCTCTTATTACCTGGCCAAGAAAGGTTATATAACCAATACGTTACTCTATTGGATTTGTAATAGGCAACAGATAAAATATCAAGACAATCGTTCGTTGGCGGATTAGAACTCCACCAATTTCTCCAGATAGTGAAATCGACCAGTGGTTTAGCGAGAAACCAATACAAACACAAAACTGTAAAGCTAATAATCGCTATTTCATAACCTTGCATTTTTATTATTATAATAAAATTTATCTTTTTTCTTTTTGCTTTTTGCTTTTAGATATTTTACTTTTCGTTTTGTCTTTATGCAAACATCTAAAAAGCGTCTTCCAAAGCTTCCTGTTCATCTGGGTCATCTGTACCATTATCTATTATAGTTTGTTTATTAGCAGCGGTATTTGCATCCACAGTTTTTTCGTTTTGAGCCGCTTTTGAAGGATTATTTGTATTGGCAACAGATTTATAAATATCAGTTAGATGTTTGTTATAAAGTACGCTCTCTGAAATATTTTGGAGGCGTTCTATTTTTGTTTGATCACCTGAACTAACAGCATCTTGATATTCCGTTTTTAGTTTGCCTTTGAGAGCCTCACCGTCATTAGCAAATAGGTCGGCGGCATCTTGGCGTGCTAAATCTCTTACTTGATTTAATTCCTCTGTTGTAAATTCTCTTCCCATGATTTCTTCTTGTAATCTAATAGATTCAGGTAAAAGAGGTTTCAAAATACTCGCAAATTTAAGTATGCCAAGGATACCAGCTATTACTAATCCTCCTATAATCCATGGACCGATAGAACAGGATTTTGAAGTCAAACCATCTTTGGTACAGCTAGCAATCTCAGAGTTGAGCCAATTCAATACGCCATTAATATCACCAAAAATAGTTCCTAATGCTTGTCCAGCAGCCGAATCTCTAAAAGAAAAGTAGACGGCTATTATCAAACCTATTATAATAATCCAAGAGACGTATTTTATAATTGTTGCAACGTTTTCAGACTCCATTTATATTTTTTTTATTTATTTTTTAAAAATTTCTCTAACTATACTGAGAAACTTTAGATCCATTAAAATTTACTTGAACAACATTGTTTAAATTAGAGTAAGACGAAGCATCCGTTACACGTTGCCCCCAGATAGCAATAACAAATCCAGGCACCAAAGTTTGCTCAGTCGCAATAAAAGAAGTACATAAAGATGTATTGCACATATATAACCCATTATTTTTATCTAAATTACTAGTCAACTTTGAATGCAAATAGAATGGATTATCTATAGATGGATCGTTTTGTCCAACAATTAAAATCTGAGTTTGATCTGTTCCGAGACCATTGGCGTAAGACCATAAGTATTGATTTAAAGTAGCCAAGGTGTATCCAGACGTTAAATCTGCATTGATTTGTTTAACTGATGAAGGAGAGTATTTTCCAGAATCGATGCTAATCCAAATCACTTCATTTCCTTCTGAATCAATGGCGTCTCTTGTTTGAGGTAAACTCCATACTGTCTGATTAAAGGATTGCACTCCATGAAAATCTTGAGGCATTATAGTATAAGACTCTGTTTTGAAAAATCGCCAAAAGTCTTGACCATAAGCTTGACTAGGTTTAAACCCATAAACACATACCCAATAGATGACATTGTACGTTATATCTAAAGTAGGTGTAAAAGTAATGACACCAGACGTAAATTCGTTTCCGGTTGCAATCATAGCGTTTGGAGTGTTGGATGAACCAGGTGCGTTGTTAATAGATTCATATAAAATAACATCACCTTTTTGTAGCCCGGAAACTGTTAAGCCAGATTGTATAGCTGAATTTATTTGATCTTCTCTAGCGTAAACAAAACCGGAAGATAATTGACCGTGTCCTAAATTTTGACTTCCTCTTACTTTCAATATAAAAACTTCTTTTTGCATGAGATTACTCTGTTTGATTGGTGTAATTGGCTTGATGTAATAATATAAAGTTGCTGCAATTATCAATATAAAAAATACTGTAAGACCAATATATAAATTTTCCATTTATATTTAATTTTTTATTTTCTTTTTGTTTTTTCTACCCAAAAAATCAACATGAACATATATTTATTCCGGCTCCTTGATATGTGCAATACATAGACCATGACTCTGGAGTTCCAGATATAAAAAATCCATCTGTCGATTGCGTAAAAGGCAAAAGCTCAATTTGACCAGATGTGCCAAACGACTGATACTTTGGAGTAAGACAATTTGTTATCCATGTATCTTTAGGAGGTCTAACACCCCAAAAAGCTCTCGTGTAAAATGTTCCAGATGACTGCATGCCGTTTTGATCTATGTCTATTGGTGGACCTGGATTATAACGAGATGGTAGGGCTATAGTAATATCTGTATTATCCATACCAATTAATTTTTGTCTTGTTGGATCCAAGATTGTGCCAGAGTAAACACCTGATGAATATAATAGGGCTCCGTCTCCTGTTGTTGGGCTTTGAATTTTAATGGGCCAAGTGTTGATACCGTAAAATCTGGGTGTAGACGTATCGTTATTTACTTTGGCATATAAGAGACCAGATGCCGTGTTTACTGCTATATATTCCTCTCTGTTATAGCCTTTTGTAAACGAGTATTCGAGATCATCTAAAGTTGCGACGTTTCCAACAGATGCTTGAAAAACGCCTACTAAGGCATCTGGTAAAGCTGCCTTCGCGCTAATTTTGAAAACGAGTAATTCTTTTCCATTTGTATCTTCTACTCCAGGAGAGCCAGATAACGGCTTATAATACCACGTTGAGTCATTATAAAATGGTAAAATTTCTGTAGTTATTTGAGGTGAGCCTCCAGAATAGATATAATCGTATTGATCTTCTAAAAATGCTCCTTGAAATATAGCCATCGTATTCTTGTTCATTGTAGGATTTGGTTTGTATCCATAAAGAGGATAAACTAGACATTTTGGATTTACAGCTCTTGGTCTTCTTACATTAATTATATTATCAGAAACAATCGTAGGATCACATGCAACTTGATTTACACTAAGAGGTAAATGTAAAAGGCTACTTACAGCATTTGAAAAAACGTTTGAACCTCCACAAATTCCCGTCACTCCAGTTGTGTCTGTCAACATAAAACCTGTATTATAAGGTACTATTTTCTGGTTTGAATTTATTGTTGTTGTCGTAGTATACCTATAACCTGGGTATTTATTGCTAAACGTAAAACCATCTAGACCTAAAAGCCAAATATTGCTGGGATCATACGTTGCTGATGCAGGTGGATTAAAACCTTGAACAGTGTAACCATTTATTTGATCTTTAGATGGAACTGTATAGTATTTATGTCGTCTAGCAAAAGCAGTAATGACATCATTGGGATCGCTAAACATATAAGTCGAAACTCCATTATTCATCAATTCTGGCGCTGTAACTGCAACAAAAAAGAGTTCTTTTGTTCTCTGCCAATTCTTATTACATGTTGGCGAGGGAGTTGGCGATGGTGTCGGAGGGTTTGGTGTTGGAGGTACTGGATGTACGATTATTTTGTATATCTGATAAGCGGCTGCCAATATCAAAGAACTAAATACAAAAATCAATAAAAAAATTTGATAATACTCCATTTATTTATAAAAATAAATTTTATTCTATTTATTCTGTGATGCTTTTTTATTCTCGATTAGTCAATTTCTAACGGATCGACTGGATAACAATTCTTGAATTATGGGTTTCTTACTTTTAGCTTTTAAAGCGTCAACACGTTTGTCTTGTAGTAAGAGACGAACAACCTCAACATACCCCTTTTGCGCAGCTATTCGAATAGGATAATTTCCACTAGCTGCTGGATTTGCTCTACCGTCATCTAAAAGTAGTTTAACAACATCCGCATAACCATATTCAGATGCGCGTTTTATTGCTTCATTATCTTGGTCAGCTGGATTTACTCTATTGTCAGCCAAAAGTAGTCTAACAACATCTGCATGACCATTTTCAGACGCGTTTTTAATTGCTTCATTATCTTGGTCAGCTGGATTTACTCTATTGTCAGCCAAAAGTAGTCTAACAACATCTGCATGACCATTTTGAGATGCCTTTTCAATAGACTTATTTTTATTGGATGATGGATCAACTCTTTCATCAGCCAAAAGTAGTTTAACTACTTCAATATCTCCAGAATTACATGCATCCAAAAATTTTACCCTGTAGTCAGTCAATAGTAGACTAACTATTGTTGAATGACCGTTTCGTCTGGCTGAATTTATTAGCCAGTTTCCACGAATAGATGGATCTACTCTGTCGTCAGTCATTAGTAATCTAACTGTTTCTAAATGGCCATTTTCTACCGCCTCATGTATGGCCGAATTTTCTGCGTCAGCTGGGTTCACTCTATCATCAGCCATTAGCAATCTAACCAATTCTAAATCCCCCTGAGATGCTGCAGAGAATATAGCAGCATTTTTATTATATGATGGATCAACACCATAATCAGAAATAAGTAATTTAACGGAGTTTAATGATTCTAAATAAATAGCAACTTGAAAGGCAAATTTACAAAAAGCGGCATTATTTTCTAGAGAATCTATATAATTTTTCATTTTAGACTCATCTGTAATTATACTTTTAAACGATGGGAATTTGTCAAAAATAGAATCTAATTTTACATCCTTATCTAATTCATTCATATATTGTTCTTGTTCAAAATGTAATTGATATTTTTCTCCAACATAACTTGGATTTTTAGGTATGATTATGTATAGAGGTCCTTCTTCGTTATAGTGATCAAACATATTTTTTTTATCGGCTGCTGTACACCATTTTGTACCCTTGCCATAATAGCATGCAGCTTTTTCTGTTGTTGGATTGACTATCTTTAACTCGTTATTTTCAAATATAAGGACACCTTCATTTCTAGTTTCTTCGGTCTCCTCTTTGTGTTCCTTTCTGGCTTCTAAAATAGAGTTATATTTAACTAATAGAGAAGATAAGCCTGTTTTTTCCATACCTTTTTTCTTACAGCCAATCAAACCACAATAATTCAAAATATCCTTTTCGTTTAACCATCTTACTTCGTTATTTTGAAGTTTATTTGAAGCCAACAGATACATATAATCAGTGAGCGAAGAATTGACGAGTCCCAAGTCCTCCATATATCTTATGCCTCCATTCACATAAGAGTCAAGGATCCATCTAAGGTAAATTTTATTTTCGGTAGGATCGGCCTCTAAGAACTTTTCCAGATAATCACTGGTAGCTGTTCTATCATCCTTTATTCGTATATCAAGTTTAGTAGCAAATTCATTGAACAATTTTTCTACTTTTGTCAACTGATTAGATAATGAGAGCGCATTCATTTTTATAAATGAAATAAATTTATATTTTATTTTACCATTCGCCATCACTAATGTCATCTTCATTTACGGCATTTGTACGACTATAATCTGTTACACGCGTCTCAAACATGTTTGAAATATTAAATAGACAAATCTTTTGCATCCATTCAAAAGGACATTTAGCATTATATTTAGGTTGATAGCCAAGATCCTTTAGAATCATATCTGCCGATAGACAAATATACTCTTTCATGTCCTTGCGCTCAAGACCAATAAGCTCTGGTTGAACAGCCTCATCTGTAAAACGATGAGCTAGATTTACAGCATCTTCAACAATCTCATAAACTCGTTCTTGAGAAGGTCTAGTAAACTGACCTTTGTTTACTTTGTGATGAAAAAAGGCAATACCAGCAGCTGTATGGACAGCCTCGTCTTTAGAAATGAATTCATTGGCGTTACATAGGCCCTCTACAAACATACCCCATTCTTTCAATCGATATATCGCTACAAAACCAGATGTAAATACAATTCCCTCAATGCAACAGAATGCAATAAGACGCTCTACAATAGGCAATGATGTGTCGAACCACTTAAACGTCCACGATGTAATGTCTTGAACTGCTGGGTATTTAAGAGAAGCTGTATAAATTGCCTCCTTCTCTTCCTTGTCTTCAATGAGAATTTCAACTTGAGTAGAATAGCTCTGTGAATGAATCAATTCGTTGTGGGCTTGGGCAATATAAAAATCTTTAATCTCTTTTTCACCCATTGAGATTTCAGTAGTAAAATGTTCAAGCAAGTTTTCGATAACAACTCCATCCAATTGGGCAAACAAACAGAGGATATTTTTGACAAAGAGGATGATATTTTTGGCCAAAACTGGGTTTACCATAATCTCGCCAATCTTTTCATCACGATTGCTAGTTACGATATTTTCCAAATACGTCATAATAACGCGATCGTTACTATAATCAACCTCTTCCGCTGTCCAAAACGTTTTGTTGAGAGTATCTGAATACTCGGATAGTTTGGCATCACGTGGAAAATATGTGTACTTTGACATTTTTTATATTCTAGGATATAAAAAAGGATTTTTCATTTTTTTTCTTTTTTGTTTTATTTCTTTTTGTATTTTCCCAAATCAAAAATTATACAATTATGACACCCAACACACCCACAATCAAAGGCGTTCTAGTACAACCATCTTGTCCATTAACTTGAAACAACCATATATCTGGAACAAGAGGTGTTTCAGGGAAAGATGTTATGACACCATTAACTATAGTAGCACCAGGAATAATTGCAAATGGAACATTTGTTTTAATCAAATCTATTTGGACATTAATTGGACCACATATCTTATTTAAAACAGCGGCAAAAGCAACATAAAATTCGGATGAAGTAAATGTTTTTGCATGTATTTGAGCCAGTAAATCACAAACAGTGACTTGTCTAGATGGTTGATCTATAACAGTGTCTTTACACGAATAATATTTGCTTGAGGAAAAGGATGATTTATTTTCACATCCACAACCTGTTTGGACGCAGCACGAGCGTAATAATGTATGGTTGGCACGAGATGATGGTACACAGGGCATTTTATTTTTATTTTTATTTTTATTTTTATTTTTTTATTTTTTGATTTGGAGAACATAAACTCAAAAAATCAACTCAAAACAGATTTAAGTTTAGTATATGCAGATGTAATAGCTTGATAATATAGTTTATGACCCTTTGGTTTATCAGGATGCCATTTCAAAGAGAGTTTTCGAAATTCCTTTGAAATTTCGGCTAAAGATGCACCAGATGGGACTTGTAGAATCGTATAACACGATTTTATATCAGAGTTTTCACATGATTTACGAAGTTCGTTTACTTGATCTAGAGTCCAAGGTAAACCAAGTTTGGCAAATTCGGCTTTTTCTGCATCTGTAAATTCAGAAACTTTTGGTTGAGAGTTATTTTGTGCTTGATGTTTAAATCCGTAAGTTTGTGATGGAGGTTTTTGGTTATAGATATCTGGTATATGTATAACTTTTCCTTCTGTAAATGAGTAGTATGTGTAAGATTTTTGCGTAGTATTGTAAATGTTAATACCTTTTAACCAATTGTTATAATGATCCATGAGATCCACATTCTGCTTTAATATCTCTAAAGCTTTGTTATCACCTATACTCATTCTTCTGTATGCAAGAGGTCCAAAATATTGAAAATAAATTTGTAAAGGTGTTTTTGTTAGATTATAATACCATAATGGTGATAAAAACATGCTGGACTGATAAATACATCCGTCTACTCCACGTCTATAGCCTGCTAATGTTGGATTATCACTGTCGTCAAAAGCTGGATCAGGTCCGATTGGACCAGGATTAGAAAACTCGTCTATTTGTTTGGGGATGTCTTTAACGATATCAAATAATGGATGTTTGCTATCTACACAATCCCTAAGTTTTGCCAATACTTTTTTACTTGATAATAAAAGTTTAAATTGTCGTTCATAACCATAATCTGATGGGTTTTCTTGCATACGCTTATAACCGTACTTTAATGCCCAATTATTGAAAGCTGATGGGTCAACCAACTTTAGATTTATTGCTATAAATACATCGACAGTATCATATCCATCTATTATTTTATTGTAAAAATGAGACCATGCAACTTTAGGATAATGTTCCTTCTCTATATCACTCAATTTATCATAAACCCTCTTGTCAGATACTAACATGGCTATGTTGTTTGGATGACTCTTAGCTTTTTCCAAGTATATATGAATATCATTACCAAGATTAAATATTGGTAAAATAATTTTTAATATCCGCGTGTCTTCCTGTTCACATACACGGAAAAATGATTTTTGTGACACATTAGCTGTGCGTTTATCATTTGCCAATATTTCTAAAGTTTTGAGTGGTGTGAACGCATAATTTTCAAGTGCAAAATCCAACATATCTTTCGGTAATTTTATTTTTTTGTCTTTTAGTACAAATTTTACGGCCGGTGAACATTGGTAGAACGCGTATTCTTTCAAAACCACATTTTTTTTGTCACAATATTGCCAAATTAGTTTGAATATCTCTGGAGCGTAACTACGAATGGTATGTAAACATAAATCGACATTTATTGATTTTCTAACACGCTCATCTGTAAGGAGTAATTTCGCTACTTCAACTCTATTTGAAGTGATTGCAGCATCCATGCCCGTATCACCATAAGATGGATCATTTTTAGCCATGAATGAACGAATAAAATCTAAATCTCCATTTCTACATGCTTCAATAAAAGCCTCATATTTCATTTATATTTTGTCATTTTATTTTTATCGTTTTTTTGTTTGATTTTTTTGTATGGTTGGGTTTTTTGTATAAAGTAGATCAAGTGAGCAAACAAAACAATATCTACATGAAAACCAAAAAATTCATTTATATAAATGAAAAAATCTACTCGTCATCCTCTTCAACCTCGCTCTCTTCAACTTCCGACTCTACTTCTGGCTCTGGCGCAGGTTTGGCTTTGCGGCCACGAACTGGAGCCTCTGCTGGAGAGGCGGCAGCACGACGTGTTGGTTCAGAGTCTGAACGGAAATGAGGAGCCAAGAGATGCTGGATAACAGAGTATGTCAAACGGTCATTTGTCTCTACAACATCGCGCATCTCCTTTGTCTCCTTATCGCGACGATGCCAAACCTGCTTGCCAGCAGCAACGCGCTTCTGATAAGCTGGATAGTCGAGCAAAGCTGACAAGGCCTTGTCGGGAACAATTACAGAGCCATCATCATCCGACTGGAGGCAACGCTTGCCATCTGGATTCATGCGCTTGAGCCATTTCTGCTTCTCAGCAGGGACGGCAGCGACATCCTTGACGTTGATGTACATTGTGATGGCAGTGTTGCACTCGCTACGCGAAACTTGCTCATTCTTACCGAGATGAAGAAACTTGGCGAGAGCAGGCGAAACTGTAATCTTCTTCATCAAGACATTGTTCTTTTTGTCGCCTTGCTTACGACGATGCTTGATGAGAGGAGAGATACGCTTGTTCAAGTACTCGAGCTCCTTGAGAAAGGCACGCAAGTGTTGCGAAGCCTTGTGAGGGCACTTGCCGAGCTCATGGAGCTGATCAAGCTCACCCAAGCGAAACTCGAAATTCTGTCGAGTGCTATTGATATAGTCGGCAAAAGAGTCCTGGTCCATTTTTCGTGGCCGCTTAATAACGGGGATATTGGATTTTGGTTTCTCCTTCTTCTCGACTTCCTTTGTCTGCTTTGTCTTTTTTGTCTTTGATTCAGTTACAACAGTTTTAGTTTTAGTGACAGCCATTTTTATTATATTTCTATCTATTTAAAGCAATTTTTACGACCGATTATTTCAAGTTGTTTTTTAATCGGTTTTTTAATTTTGTGTTTAATATGTTTTTTCTTGATGTTGATTTTTGAATATCAAACCAAAACCCATAATTTGATATATCTTATATCAAATCCAACCTAGAGAACGAAAAATCTATATCGAACCCAACCAAAAATCTACCGCAAAAAGCGCTTTTTGTAAGCCTTTGTATATTGGATTTTTTCGACTCTTTTGTCGATGGCTTCCAGGATCCACATGGGCAAAGTCCAGACATCTTTGTGCATTTTTTTACTGTATGACAAAATTACTACATCTAGGCATGTATCAAAAAGACTCAATACCATTTCTCTAGTTTTCTTTATAAAATATTTGTCAATTTTTTTTGTTTTGAATTTAAAAATGAACTTTCCCTCTCATAAAGTTACCGATAGACACGAGAAATTAGCTTTCCCCCTATCCGCTGCTCATATGCAAAAACTTAACCCTGTCGTAGGAAAACCAGACCGTTCAGGTGTTTTAAGAGACCTCTCGTTCCATCAAAACGGAGAAACCGACTTGAGCCCATGCCCAGCCCTCTTTAGAACAGGAACTGGCGTGTCCAACGGAACATCACAATTTGCCAGCTTTGAGCAAGCCGCTTCAGAAATGAATAAGAATTTGATTGCTGCTATTGCCTTGTTTGTAGCTGCTCTTGTTGCTGCTGGAGCTGCCTACATGTTTCCCAAATGGGGCTTATATTTGGTGATTGCCAGTATAGTTTTGCTTATAGTTTCTGGTGTTTTTTATGTGATGTATACGGGTATGTAAAAAATGTATAATAAAAAACAGGAATTATAAATATATGTCAGAACTTAAAGTTGCAAATTTTTCAAAATCTTTGCCTTATGTTCCAGAGAATGATGGAATGTGTGCAGTTTTATTTAAACTGACAAACTGTAGCTGGTGTCAAAAAATGGAACCCGTTTGGTCTCAATTAAATTCCTCAATCGGTTTCATGAAATTATATACATTCACCGTCGATAGATCCACAGAAAACTCTAACCATTGGAAAAAAATTATTAAATCCTTGAAAAATGGACATAAAATTCAAGGATTCCCATTAGTCATGATGTATTCACCATCTGGTAAAGTCATCTTGCACACCGGATACAACTCGTTTGATGAAATGAAAGACAAATTGATCCAATTTGCCAAAGCGTAGATTTTTGGTTGAGATGTTTTCCTGATATAGTAAGCAGATTTGGATATATAAATAACGCAACTCTTACGTCCCACTCAAAAAAAACACACAACCGCCAAAAAATTTTATTTGTATAAATAAAAAAGATCTACTTTTTTACTTGATCTGCTCTCCATGCGACATTTCTTCCGATCAACTGATTTGCTCCCTCTACGGCAGCTGCCTGAGATGGCCGTTTTGCATCCATAGAGAATTTAGGTGTTTCCTCACGCTGATTTACAGATTTTGAACGAGCTTCAAATACTTTTTCGGTAAAATATTTCGAAATTGAATCTTTAGAAACTTCACCCTTGTATCTACTCTTTAGAGTACCCTCTACAAAAAAGCCCAAATATGGTATGCCAGAAATGTTGGTTTTTGTATCTCTAGACATGGTGATAACATTTCTATTGCCTCCTGATGTGATATCTAAATAAGCGATGTGAAGACGGTCAACATTGATTACGTTTAAAATTTTGGCTAATGAAATGCAATTCTGATCGTTTTTAGACATGAATAAAACGGCGTAGAAACCTGGTCGTAAAAGTTGTAATTTACCTCCCTCTACTTTGAAATCATCATTTGATAATGGTTCGCTCATTTTAAATTTAGATTTTTCTTAATGTCTTTTATCGATTAATCCAGGTCATATAACAACAACCAACAAACTCATCTAGAAAATGTCTCTTTGTTTTTGAAATCCCCTTTGTTAGATATTCCGTAAATGCCGATGCGTCTATACGGCCAACATATCGACTTTTAATAAAACCGTCTACGAAAAAGACCAAATCTGGCACTTCATCAATAGGCGTTTTCGTATCCTTAGCCATCTTAATGATATTTGAATTGTCGTAAATATCTATACTCGCTAAATGGAGATGATCAATAGTAAGCTTACTAAGAACATCAATAACGTCGATACAAGTCAACTCATTTTTAATGGTGAACAATACAGCATAAAAACCAGGACGATCAAGACTCAAATTGCCATTTACAACTCGGAAATCGTTTGAAGATAGAGTTTCCATCATTTTTAGATGGGTAATTTTATCTAGATTTATTTCATTTTTTGTTGGTTATTTTTCTCTTGTGGTGGTTGTAACAACTCTTTCCACACATAAAAAACACCAAAAAGAGATTAACTCTTGAAACTAATATAAAGATGACAACGAAATTTGAGGAATTGCCTCTTCATTATAAACACCCTTCTAAACAAGGAACGCTCGTATTTTCGTTTGCTATGAATTCTAGAGATAAAATTATTCCAAATAGATATTTTTGGGCTATTCAAAACGATAATAAAGAGGTTACTGCTCATGGAGAAGTCAAAGGCCTCGTCAAGTTGAATAAAATTCGTAATGAATTTATTTATGAAGGCTGGGAGCGATATTTACCACCTAAAATCAAAGTAAACGATAAAAAGGAAGAACCAAAAATTGTTTCAACCGGTGTTGTATTGCCATTGTCTCCAGAAGATGAAAAGGCGCGAAATGAAGCAAGAGAGTTGATTCGAAAACAAATTATGAGTGATACTAGATTTTAATTTTTCTTTTTTAAAAAAGAAATTTTGATGTTGTTAAATAAAAATTTCAAAAAATAGAAAAACCAAAAAATCTAACAAAACCACCATTTTTTGTTTACACATTCAAACATTTCATCGAAAAACGTTTTTTCCATTTCGATAATAGTTTGTTGTAAAGTTTCGATATCTTCTTTATCTGTTGCTGTCTTGTATGTTTCTATGGTATCTTTTGAAATTGTTTTATATTCTTCTAAATCTAAACGACGATGAAAAATACTTGATGTTTGGCAAACAAAACCGCCCAGTTTAACAGTCTTATTTGCAAGGGAATAAACAGGGTCTGCAGTTACGGCTAAAAGTGTATCGACCTTTTCATCCTTTAGGAAACGGATATCTGGTTTTATGCCTATAGACGTTATAAACTCTGAAAAAATGTACATTTTCGCTATTTGAACATCAAAAACCGTTTTTAAATCTCCTGAATCAAAATCTTCAGGGGATTTAAAATATAAAGTTAATTTCTTTTTGGTTTGAGCGACATTTAAAAGAATAACCAACTCATTGAATTCAAACTGATATAATAATATATTTAAAGGTTTGGTCAAAATCGTCTTTATGATAGAGGCCTGTTCTCCTGGATCGATAATTAGGCGTGTATCGAAAAGGGATAACGGATTACGATAAAGTTGTTCCCAGTTATCGATTTTTTGTGGTTTTTGTGGTTCAGAGAACATCATGCTATGTGACAACTCTAAATTTTCTGGATGATGTGGTATAAACAAATTTTCTTTGACTGTATACATTCTACTAATATTTATTTTTTTATATATAAATGCCTAGAAAAAACAAAAATGGAAATTACATCTTTAAAGATTTTCCACAGTTTACTCCAAATCTATCACCTAAACAAATGTTTGATGCCGGAATTTTCGGAGGCACATATTTCAGAAAAATTCATTCTGGAGTTTTAGGTAAAGATATAGATGGAGCTTGGAAAGAATTCCCAAAATCTTGGTTTGCAAAACACCCATGTAATTTACCTAAAGAAGATCTATCAATCAATAAATATAAAGTTCACTCTGGTACAACACTCAAATACTGGGAGAGTAGACATTGGATCCATAAACCAGACTATTATGGGTGGGTTCAGTGGTATTGTCGTTTTTGGCAAGGGAGACGATCTAAAGATGACTTGAGACAAATAAAACGATGGGAGGGAATAGTTCACGGTCGTTTTCGAAATCGTTTAATTAATATGTGCAAAAAGGCAGGTAAAAGATATAACGACAAATCGGTTTCTCCTGTCATAAGACAACTTTTATTGCAATGGGGGTATGAATTGACATCTGCTGATATGAGGCTTTGAGTGTTGGGTTAGAGGTTGATTATTGTCTAGATAAAAAGCAATAATCATACATAAACCAAAAAATAAACCAAAAAATAAATTTTCATATTTAAAAATGAATGGAATGTATTTTGTCAGAGCGTGTAGAAAAAATGAGGTTGAATTTATGCGCTCATATTTAGAAAAAACTACAGAAATACCAGAAGATATAGCCAGACAAGCTATTCAAGTGGCTGCTGAAAATGGTAATTTTGAAGCTATAGAACTAATTTTACAAGATGGTCGAATAGATCCATCAGTTAATGATAATATAGCTATTCAGGCTGCTTCTGCAAATGGTCATATTGGTGTAGTGAGTCTTCTTTTAGATGATAAACGTGTAGATCCATCCGCTATGGTGAATTACGCGATTCGAATGGCTTCTCAAAATGGACACGATGATGTTGTAAAACTACTTTTAAACGATGATCGCGTGGATCCTACAGCTATGTCTAATATTTCACTTATAAGTGCAACCAAAAATGGTCATCAAAAGGTTGTAGAGTTACTTTCAGCTCATCCAAAAGTAAAAAATGCTCAAAGTGTATCTCAATTACAACAGAGATTGTCAGACGAATACACAAGTGCTGACAGCGATAACGGATACAATAGTGACAGTGATAGCGATGACGGAGAGGCGACTTATTTTATGGATCCAACTGTAAACAAGTTTCCTAAAAAGCAAAAGGTTAGTTATCCAAAGATGTTCCCTGGAGAGGATTTGGACGATGCTCAGGCTGTAAATGAATATGTCGATGAAATTTACGCAAATGCGATGGTTCAAGAAAAGGAGGAATTTAACGAATCAAAGATTGCAGCCAACGACCTAACTGCACCTATGTACAGCATTTTAATAGACTGGATGGTAGATGTATGTGTTGCCTTTAAATTAATGAGTGAAACGTTTGAACTTGCATCTTACTACATAAAGTTTTGTATCCAAGATAAAGAATTTGCCGGTTTAAAGAGAGATAAATTGCAACTTCTTGGTGTAGCTTGTTTAATGATCGCAGCCAAGACGGAAGAGATGTATACTCCAACTTCAAAAGATTATGTGCGCGTAGCTGATTTTTCATTTAAGAAAAAAGATCTCTTAACGATGGAACAGAGGGTGTTGAAAACGCTCCAATTCCATGTAAACTTTATTACACCATTATTATTTTTACGATTATATTCACGAATACAACGATCAGAAGTAAAAACACATACTCTTTCGAAATATCTAACCGAATATAGTATGGTTGATTTTAACCTAATCTCACAATTTCTCCCTTCTGAAATAGCTGCTGGTTCAGTTTATCTTGCTTGCTTATCGTTGGATATCGGGTTTAATACCTCTAGATTTTTAGAATTTGGATTGACAGAGAGCAGAATAAAGGAGACTGCTAGATCCATACAAACTCTTGTTGCCTATACCAAATATAAAGCTGTGAATAAGAAATATTCTAAATCTACATTGTTGGAAGTAGGTACGATACCTCTAAAAGAAGTAAAATGATTTCTTGGTTTTCTACTTTCTTAATCCGACAACAACCATAAATTCCATTTTTGTAAATGGAACCTTTTTTATAACTAATCAACGTCAAAACATATACAACAAAAAACCTAATCAATCAACGTCAGTTCACCAATTTTGATAAATCCCGAGTTTGAAATAAATCCGAGATGACGTTTACGATAATCGATCAACAAAGCGACGTTTTGGAGTTCGAGAATGTCGATGTAGTTATCGACAATCATCTTATAGGCAGCCAGTTCACTCGCAATGAAAACTTGATCAACATTGCGCCTGATATACTGTATGAGTTGTGAAATCTCGTCAAAACGTTCCATTTTTACATTTCAATTGATTTTGTTGGTTTAAATCAATTTTCGATGGACAAAGTCCACGACACTAGATGTATGATGGCGTACGCCATCATGTTAATCAATTTTATCTAAGAGATTTTGTATTTTTCGATCTACATAAAACGAACGTCAAACTACAACATGAGAATCATTCTTCGTCATCAAAATGCCATTCTCCTACAAGGTCATCTGGAACAACAATCGCATTGATTTCTGCTTCGATCTGTTCCATCATCTCCTCATCAATCATATCCGTTTCTGGCAATGGAGTAGTCATTATAATATCAATTGATTTTGCTGTTTTTAAATCAATTTTATATATTCTGCATGAGTAAAGCGAAGAAAGAATCATTTAAAGACTACTTTTGATCCTCGCTTTGCTCACGATCAACAAAAATTGTAAAGGCGCGTATAGTTTCGTCAATAGCCTCTTCTTCGTCATCGTCGTCCATAGACAAGAGAGGCAACTTGAGAAACGCGCGAACGTCGTTGATATCTCTAATATCTCCAGTTGATTCAACCTTTGCTTTCAGACTACATTTAAAAACGGATTTTGCTTTTTCGATGACATTTTCTTTTTGTTCAGGAATGATTCCATGATCGTCATCCCATGTAAACTCGATTTTGTCTTTCAGTTTGACAGTAAACAAATGATTGCCAGCTTTTTGAGCGTATCCATAGAGGGTAACGTCTTTCAGACGTCCAGACATTACACAGTTGAGCGAGATCGCTTGACTTTTGCCACTGATGATGCAGGAATCGTAAATGTAGTTCATTTGGTATCGTAATATTGATTTTGTTGGTTTAAATCAATTTTTTATTTTGGTTTATCAAGATATTTCCATTATGCCAACATTTTCTGAATCACTGGATTGTCAGATTTTACATCTGATGGATCTACTCTAGAATCGGCTACTAGCAGTTTTACAACTTCAACATGACCATTATGTGAAGCAGCATGAATAGCATAATTATTATTGGCTGTTGGATCTACTCTACAGTCGGTCAAAAGTAGATGCACAACTTCAACATGACCATCTTGGGAAGCATATCGAATAGCATAATTATTATTGGCTGCTGGATTTACTCGAGGATCGGCTAAAAGTAGTTTTACAACTTCAACATGGCCATTTTCAGAGGCCAACTGAATAGCATGATTGTCACGGTCAGCTGGATTTACTCTAGCGTCAGCCAAAAGAGCCCGCACGACTTCAACATCGCCAGTGTCGGAAGCAACACGGATAGCCTCATTTTTACTGTCTGCTGGATTTACTCTAGGGTCAGCCAAAAGAGCTTTTACGCCTTCAGCGTGACCATATTTGGAAACAAATCGAATAGCCCAATTATTATTGTCTGCTGGATTCACTCTAGAGTCAGCCAAAAGCGTCCGCATGACTTCAACATTTCCAGATTTGCAAGCAGCTTGAAATTCATCCATTTGATATTTTTCTTTTTGATGAAAAAGAAAATCATTTTTTTTGGTTTTGGTTTAATGAGCAAGATATAGACATAAATCTACCTAGGATAGTATTTCCATTGTGACAACAATTCCTGAATCGCCGGATTGCTGGATTTTAGATTAGATGCATCGACTCTAGGATCTCCAAGTAAGAGTTTGACTATATCAACATACCCATCTCCATATGGAAATCCACTTTCAGCGGCCAATTTTATAGCATGATTATCATTGTCAGCTGGATTTACTCTGGGATCGGCTAAAAGTATACGTACAACATCAGTATGGCCACGAGCAACAGCGGTTCTAATAGCGTCATTATTAACATCTGCTGGGTTTACTCTAGGATCGGCTAAAAGAAGACGAATCATTTCGACACGTCCATAATAAGCAGCAATTCTAATAGCTTTATTCCCATCGGACGATGGATCTATTCTTTTATCAGCTAAAAGTAAACGAAATACTAGAGTATTATTGAAAAGAGCAGCATCCACAATATTATCATTTGATGGAATTACTCTATAATCCGATAAAAGACATCGTACTGCTTCAACGTTGTCTAATGCACATGCATCTGAATATTCGTCCATTTTGATATATTCGTCCATTGGTATTTTTCTTTTGTTTGAAAAGAAAATCATTTTTGGTTTGTGTATATAAATTAAGAAAAGAAAAACCTCTACTTTACCAAAACATCAGCTTCTTCAAAAGCCTCTTCAATGAGCTTACAGCGTTCTTCAACAGACAAGTCACTAAATCCGCTAGGTAATTTTTTAAACTTTTTATACAACTCTTCTTGTTCTCCCTTTTTAAAGAAAGCGCATCTTTTACCTGTATTTGCTCTGCCTCCTTCGCCAGTAACGACAATCTGAAAGTTGCCTTTCTTGTCATATTTACCGTAAACGCCATATTTAGAGTCGATTTGTGTTTCAACCTTTGCAATTTTTGTTTTCTGTGTAATTTTAAATTTAGAGATTAGTTCATCGACATCTCCATGGAAGAATCGCCAATTTCCGTCAACGTATTCTCTAATCTTTGTTTTATCTTCTATAATGATGGCGTTGGCGTTTGCTGTAATTGGTGGGGAATATGGTTCGGCGTATAATATGTGATATGAAACTCCGTCAACATCAAACCATGAAAATTTATTTTTAATTTTCAGTGGATCTTTTTTCCAAGATTGCTCCCATAACAAAATCTTACTGTATTTTGAAAGTTTATTGAAAACAGATATATTCTTTTCCTTTATCATTTTTTCAATTTGTGGTTTATCATCCTTAATGTATTGTTGTGAAAAAATATCATCAAGGGTTATTTGAGTTTGAAAGGTTTTTGTTTGTAAATACCATGAGACGTTTGGATCACCATATCCAGTCACATCTGCAAAAATCAAATCTCCAAAAATAAATAGGATTGCTTTTTCACCTCTGCTAAGAGTTATGATTTTGTTGCTTGAAGTGATTTTCTTTACAGTTCTATACACAATCATAGGATCATAAGTTTTTATATAGTCAGAAATTTTTACAGGATGCGTTTTAACCTCCTCAATTATAGTGTCATAAAGTTCATCAATTTCACCCTGTCTCCAGAATAAAACATCGGTTGAAACATCTTCCTCTCTGTTATAAGTCCAAATACTACTCTTTTTGTCTGGGATAGCTGTCCAACACTCATAATTTATTGGTTTTCCATTTTCATCTAATTCAAGATTTCTTTTGTATGAGACAGCACAAAACGGATCTGCTCTTTTCATTATTTCGGTTTGAGGCTCAATTAGCTTTACTTTTGTTTGCGCAATCTCATAAATGTCTAAACTTACAGATTTTTTATCCCTCGTTGAAGCTGTAAATAAATAATTATGACAGTCTGTTGGTAAACCTGCATCTTTTACGTGTTTTAACGTTCCTGGTCTATTAATACGGTTTGTTATCTGAACTATATCTGAAGGTGTAAATTGAGAATCAAAAATCATACACATAGTTGCATTTGGTATGGTTAGACCAACGCCAGATAATGGAGAACCTAAAATCACTCTAACTAGTGAGCCATCCGCATTTTCTTTACTTCCTACCTTTTTCAAAAGACTCGAAATAGGCGTTTTGACAGAACTGTCAATTTTAATGTATTTTGGAGTAGATGATGGAGCGGATTTTTTAGCATCTGTTTGAACGAATCCGAGAACCAATTCCAATAATTTTGCGTATAAAAGTAGGCCAGAGTTGTTTACGTTATCGAAATATATGTAAAATATTCTTTTTGGATTTGCTTTAATAATTTTAAAAGATTCGGCAAAAGTTACAGAATATTTCTTTAGGTTTGAAACAATTTCTTTAGATGTCTCTGGACTCTTAAACGTAATCTTATTTCCAACTTTATTCATGTTTTTCTTGAATCCGTCATCTCCAAATGTGCCATTTGGATAACAAAACATTTCTGCCTCCCTGGCAAGTTTCATAAACGCACCTCCTCCCTTTGATTCATATTCTATCAACTTGCCATCTTTGTCTCTCTTGAACAACTTTATACCGTTTTCACCTTTGACCTTTTTTACTGTTTTATGCGTTTTGAGAATAGCCTCCTTGTATATTTTTTCTTGAAATGGATCCATAATCAAATTAAAAGTTGAAAATGTAGAAAAAGTACTAGGAAAACTCGGATTCTCTTCAAATACGCTCTGTTTCACATTACTTGTTTGAACGAGATAAGTTACCATACCATGAAAGAAAGTTAACAATTCGTCCTCCTTTTCCCATATAAATTCACCGTTTGAGTAATACTCTTTCATAAACTTTGCACCTGGAGTTATTCTGTCTTCCGGATCCTTTAAGAGATTGACTAGAGCAACTGCTTCAGATGGGTGATCAGTGTTTGGTGTTCCAGTTAACAATATAATCGTGAGATTTTCCGCTACAGAAAAAAGTCTGAGGTACTGCTTATATGTATCTGATTTGAAATTTTTTAATGCATGAGCTTCATCCAATATAAAAATACGATTAGAATACGTATTCTTAATCCACTCATCATTCGATTTAGAAAGGGCACTTGCAAAAGCCGCATATTTCTTAAAGACAAAGTTTGATTTTAATGTTCTGTTTACCGCTGTTTTGTCTCCGAGATCGATGCCAGGATTAGCCTTTAAAAATTCCGTTTTGTAGTTATCCTCTAATGACTTTCCTTTTGTTACGATTACGGATTGCCTCATATCTCCATTTAAAAACTGTTTAGTTAATTCATGGACGAGAATAGAGGCTAAAGATTTACCGACGCCAGGTTCCCAGTAAAACATCATTTTTTTATATGGGGTTACCGGAGACAATAGGATTGCTATGTTTCTTTGAAAAGTAAAGTAAATCTCATCGGTTTTGACATTTTTTTTATCGATTTGGACAAATTCCGTTTTATTCAATAGTTGTTGTTGAAAATCGTCATCATCAACTTGTGGATATTGTTCCTGAAAATTCATCTTATAATTTTTATTATTTTTATATGAGATTTTTTTTTCTGATATAAATGAATATATTGTTTGTATTATTTGAAAGCGTTATGCTCATCTGCGCAGTTGCATTCCTCCTACTCGATCCAAAAGAACCATTTTGGAATAACGTCTTATTTGCTACTCTCATCATCGCTCTCGTCCTACACATACTCGTTAACCGTTTTGCCGTCTGCAGAGGTTCATGGTGCGGCAAGTGTTAGATGTGGTTTGATTACTCTATCACCCACATCCAAATACTCTATCCAAAGAGAAAAACAAGAAGGAAAAAATATGGAAAAAATATAGTTGCGATGATAAAAATGAACGTATTAATGTTAATTTGTGAATTTCTTGTTGTATTTTTTACTCTAATTATGTTTATTGGAGAAAAATCGGCAACGGAAGACGAACACTGGTATGTTTGGAATGGTGCACTCATCTGTACGATTATTGTGATGATGATTTTAAACTTTTCGTTAATTTGTTATTCTTGCTCTACGTTTGTTGAAATGTTGTCTTGTGGAACTGGAACATCGACATCTGCCTTGACAAAACAAAAAGAAGAATCGGCTAAACAAGCCATTAGAGAATACAGAAAGGCAAAAGATCCAACATATTCTTCTGGTGGATTTTTCTCGTTTGGAGACGATGTCGATCTCAAAAACTTTTCCGACCCCGGAGAAGCTGCATTATTCTATGGAGCCGACCCAGAGAATATCGTCAGAATCGCCAAAGATCAAACCAAAGCCGTTTTACTTGAGAAGAAGAAACAATTGGATGCCGAGCGCCAACAGGATTACAAGGCGCGTGTCGAAAAGGCTCAAAATGTACAGGGAACACCTGCCGACATTTTAAGAAGAGAACAAGAAAAGAGAGCTGCTGAACTTCTCCGACCAAAGCCAACATTGACCCAAAGAACGGTTGCAGGAGTTCGTGGCAATTTTGCCGCCTCAAGACCAGCCAAAACCGTATCTTTTGACGGAGACTTGCCTCGAAGAAAAGCGGATCCAAATATAGACGATGATTTGTTATTACGTCGTGCTGATGAAGAAAGAGTCTAGATTTTTTTTCATTTCTAAAATGAAATTTTTATGTGGGAACTAGAATCAATCTGAAAGAAAACTAGAATCAACCAGAAAAAATAATTAGCGTTTTTTGTGATTTTTTGCGGCGGCCAACAAGCTAGATATATAGTTGAATATTACATCAATGTCTTCTTGCTTCTCTTCATCAGTATCTTCTATAGCTTGATTGATGATGTACTTGATTGCAGTAAAGGTTTTACTATCAAGAGCGGTGAGAAGTTCTGAACAATTTGAGCATTTTGCGTCACATAAGCACTTGTCTTTGCATTGATTTTTACAGACACATGTCGATTTTTTAGATTCGACGCAATGTTTGCATATTTCGAGACGATCAAAAAACTCTACATTTTTCTGAGTAATTTCCTTTTCATAGGGAATGATAAATTTGCCAAAAGTTTGCATGATCTCAATGACGACATCTGGTGTTGCAGATGCTATAATAAAAGATGCAGCTTTCAAGTCAGACTTTATCAAATCTGGTACATCATAGCGTGTTTCATCGAGGATCCCCTGAACTTCTGTAATCAATTCTTGTAAAGTCTTTTTAAAGACAACGTGATACTCCATTTTTAGTATTTTTTGATTTATGTTGATTTTTTGGTGGTTTTTATTTTGATTTATTCGTTGAGATTTTACTATCATAAAACATATCTAGAGAGATATGTACAGTCATACAGAAATTAAAACATATCAATGGATGCTGGTGTTTCGTCCTTTTTCCAGTACATGTGTGAAAGTTTTAGCCGACGATTAGCTCTTTGACAAATCCTATCGATTGCTTCGTCAAAACCTACCAACTCGTACAAAAAATTCAAATCTTTTTGAATTTTTTCATAGGAATCTTTATTACAGTTTGGACAGTCCCATGGATTTAATTTTACAGATGATGTATGATTGCTGAGAAAGGTATTTTCACATATAATACATTGATGGGTATTCATTTATTACTTCTTTTTGATTAAAAAGAAAATTCATTTTTTGGTGAGCGAAGCGAAGATCTTTCAAAACCAACCTCATTATCTACCGAGGATGATACTTCCATTGAGCCAACATTTCCTGAATCTCTGGATCATAAGTTTTGGCTTTAGATGCATCGACTCTAGGATCTTGAAGCAAAAGGTGTACTGCTTCTATGTTACCATTTATTGAAGCCCATCGAATAGCATAATTATCATCGGCTGCAGGATTTACTCTAGAATCAGCTAAAAGCAGTTTCATAATTTCTACATGTCCATTTTTTGAAACTGATTGAAACGCAAAGTTATATGCGTCGTTAGAATTTACGCGATTTTTGTTTAGGAGTAGATTCACTACTTTAGAATGTCCTTTTATAGAAGCAACTTGAATAGATTGTTTATAATTAAAAAATGGATCTACACGGCTATCGTCCAGGAGAAAGCTTACTATTTCATCTTTGCCATCTGATGCAGCAGCAAATATAGCATACTTGTAGAATGCTGAATGTATTGCATCGTGAACAAAAAAATCGCGCACAGCTTCAACTCCAGAATTACAAGCTGTCATAAAATGCTCCATTTGATATTTTTTTCTTTTGGATTAAAAATAAATTTCAATTTTGTAGATCTACGTGAGCAAAGCGAGATTCAATTTTCGATCTTTGATGAAAATCTCCTTTTAAAACCAAAAACCTCAATACAACTCTAGAAAATTTTGGATAGAAATTAGATTCAGCATTCTTTCACGATTAGCTTGGAAATCTTCCCATGTATATAATTTAGATTCCAATACTTTTTGTGAACCTTTTGTGATAATTCCAACTCCCCAATCAGTATCAACTACATGGATTTGCAAATCTGGTCTAGTTTGTCTGAAACAAACGATGCTCTTCCAAACAGTACCATTCCAGAGACGGCAACCATTCTTTTTCGCTTCTTCATACGAACGTTGATGCCATTCAGTTGGAGGGTTGCAATCATGAACGATAATCACTCCATTTTCTTCTAAATGGGCCAAGCTGTTTAAAATGTCTCTAGTTACTTGTTCTTCCACATGCAGGCCGTCAATGAAAATAATGTCATATTTAAACAAAGGACGCAACATTTCAAAGAAAGTATCGCTAGTGACCCTATGTGTCGCATTTACGGAAAATGGGTCAACACCATGAACAAGCTGACATGAAACAGCCTTTATGCAATCTCCGTCTTCAACACCTATCTCTAGATACTTTTCATAGCCATATTTTCGGATAAAGTAATTGATAATGTCAAAGCGCTGCATTTATTAGGTATATTGAATTAAAGGTATTTTTTGATATGATTTTTCTCTTATAATCAAAAAACATATCAAATATCCATTCTATAACAAAAAAAGCCATAACAAAAAATAAATTATAAATGAATATTCTGGTTACAGGAGGATGTGGATTTATAGGCTCTGCTTTTTTAAATTACATGATGCCTAAATATCCAACATACAAATTTGTAAATCTAGATAAATTGGATTATTGCGCTCGTCAAAAAAATGTAGATATTCATCCAAATTATTACTTTATCAAAGGAGATATTTGCGATAGTTATCTAATTTTAAAGATATTGAATCAGCATAATATAACCCACATATTTCATTTTGCCGCATACAGTCATGTTGACAACTCTTTTGATAATTCGCTTGATTTCACAACCAATAATGTCGTTGGAACACATCACTTACTAGAATCTTCTCGTATTTGGGGAAAGCTAACTAAATTCATTCACGTTTCTACTGATGAGGTATTTGGAGAAATTAGCGAGGGAGACGCATGTGAAACCACTCTATTAAAGCCTACAAATCCATACGCAGCAACAAAGGCAGCTGCAGAAATGCTAGTCCAGGCGTATCACAAATCCTTTAAACTTCCAGTCATAATTACGCGTGGAAATAATGTCTATGGAGAAAGACAATATCCAGAAAAAGTTATACCAAAATTTATAAACCAGATTTTAGCTAAAGAACAGATAACAATTCATGGTTCTGGAGATTCACGACGTAATTTTATTCATTGTCTTGATGTAGCGAGAGCATTCAATATCATTTTACACAATGGTAAAATAGGAGAAATTTATAATATTGGTAGCAGTGATGAATTTTCAGTAATTGAAATCGCTCAAAAACTAACTAAAATGATGAATTCTACTACAGAACTCAAATATGTAGAGGATAGACTATTCAATGATATTAGATATTCAGTAAATATTGATAAATTGTTATCTCTAGGTTGGAAACAAGAAATTGACTTTGATACAGGTTTGCGACAAACGATTGATTGGTATTCAAAAAATAATGTGTATTATTAAATTCTACCTCTTAAAATTTTCTAAAAAGATTTAGAAATTGCGCAATACGAGTATCGATCTCGTGACCTGTGCTTCTCTTGGCATAGTTTGTATAGACTATAAGAACACTGCTCTACCGTCTGAGCTAATCGCGCTGAATTTCAGGGACTGTGTTGCCATCAACACATACTAGACACTAGTATGTATACCACCAAAAGGACTCGAACCTTTGACTCTTGCGAGATCTCATCTTAAGTGAGACGCCTTAACCATCTCGGCCATAGTGGCTTTTAGTGTCCTTATCCCACCCTGGTTTTGATCCAGGTACCTATTGCTTAGAAGGCAATCGTTCTTCCGATGAACTAGTGGGACTCAATATAGTTTTTTTCTTTAAAACGAAAATCATTTTTTTATATTTTTGATTTCTAGTTTTTTGAAATAGAAAACATAAAAACAAAAAAAAAATATTTACAAAAAGATAAATGGATGCAATATTAAAAAATTACAGATTTTTACGAAATTTTGATCCTTGGGTTTATGATGAATTTAAGAAATGCGTTGATGACTACTTTCCTTTTCTAAAAGAACCAATTATTGATGCAACCGATCTTTATTATGCAACAAAGTGCGATATTTTATATGGTATAATTACAAATACTATAAATTTCGATAATAATGTAGATAATTTAATTGATTTTTATGATTCCTCCAATGAAAGAGAAAGTCATATTGCTGGTCTCCATATATGTCAAACTAGAGCATGCATGGAACAACTCTTCGGATTTTTGTTGAGAGAAATTAAGAATAAACATTTAGTCAATCATGTATTGCAATATAGATCACACTTGCTTGGAGACAATTTTTTAATGCAAGTTATGGATGGGGGACCATCTACTGATCCAGGTTACTTTTTAATATTATTTAGAGAGCTAGTCAAACGTAAAGCTGACATTTCTGGTTTTATAGAATTAGATTGGCCAGTTGACGATTTGAAAACATTTCTAGATGAGAACCCTGGAATAGTAAAAGGAACGACTGATCCAAAGGTATTAAAATATTTAGCTAAACATCCGGAAGAAATGGACCCAGAGATCAAAAAGTTTGTAAAAAGTTTCAAAAAAATGTATAAACATCATAAACATCATAAATTACTCGAAACAGACGAAATAAAGAGATTAATTAAAGGAGAAAAGTTTTCAAAATTGTCAAGAAAAATACTCAAAAAGCAGCAACCGCGCATAGAAAGAGTTAACCTTGTATCAAAGACTTTGAAAAGTGCTGGATTGTCATATCCAATTATCTCTCAAATTTTGTCTGAAGACGCATCTGCACTTGGATTATATAACATGATGACCATAATTGAGAGAGATGCTCCACCGAAAAATGTAAAGCGTGATTGGTCTTGGTTATCGTCTGCTACAGATGGAGATATTATACGTTTAATTGAGTCACTGGATATAAAATTTTTGTCATTTAAATTAGACTCTTCTAGAGCAATCATAATGACGATTGATAATATACTTAGATATTTAACTGCACATCAAGACTTCAAAATTATGTATCCTCAATATACGTGCGATAAATCTACAGAACTTGAAGAAAACAACATTGTATGCTTTTTTACTCTCCAGTCTCTATTTTATTATCAATTGATTGAAAAAGACATAACGTCATACCATGATCAACCTCTATATTTGAGCGGTCTTGAGCCTCTCATTACTAAATTGGAAAAAATTAACAATGGTAGTGATACTCTCAGAACTAGAATTGCATATCTTAAAAAAATATTGCTTCAGCGTAAAAATTTTATTCGCGTTGATGAACGAGATTATGACAGCGCCAACGAAGGATTTGAAAGCGCCAACGAAGGATTTGAAAGCGCCGACGAAGGATTTGAAAGCGTTGATGAATAATTTTTATTGGTTTTCATATTTCTATATGAAAAATGTCTATTGGATGATACGAAAATATCTACTATATTATATGAAAAAACAAAATCGAAACGACCACACAAAAAATCAAAAAGTAACTGGTACGGCATAGAAATTATATTGAGGAGTCTTGATATTCCAAACATTATCCGTTACACCATTGTTTGTGACGGTATGGGGAGTACGAGTAACGGTAACACCATTTGACCACGTGGCCGAAGTCTCATTGTACGATTGGATATCACCACACTCTACTGTCTCTACTGGCTGAGTAAAACCGGCCAACATAAGGCGACCATCTACAAAACGCAAGACTACGACATTACCAGGACCAAAAGCAGGAGGCTGCCAAGGACCATAAACAACATGGAATGGACGGAAAATGAAATGCGACGATTGGCTAACAGGAGTGCTTACAAGACGTGTGAAATCTTGAGAGACGGTATGAGGGACAGAGAACAATTCGGCGGCAGTCTTGGCAGAAGTATAAGCCATTTTATATTATTTGTTTATTTAAATCGATTTATTGGATGATATTTGAATTGAGACACCAATTCAATATATTCTGCATGAGCAAATCAAACGAAGCGGAAATTTATTCAGTAAAGAACAGGTGTGAAATTTCGATTGTTTTATCAGGTACATTTGTTTTGTATTTTTTAATCTCACTTCCTAGTCGTTTTAACCGATTATTCCATTCGACTAAACGTTCGTCTTTAATTTTTAGTCCAGATTTAGTTGATACCCAACATGAGGAAATTTTTTGACCATCTTGATTTTTATAGCCATCCGGATTAAATCAGATTAGAGCCATCGGACGATGACCAATGTCTTTAGATAACTGCATGATTCGTTTAGAGTCACACAAAGTTTCATAACTAGAATGTTGATTTTCATCGATCTCTACAATAATAACATGTGTCAACAAATCTATAAAAACATCTGGACGTCTTGATGAACACCCGTCATCTATTTTCTTATCGTATTTTGTATCTATTTGATTTTCCTCGAAAAATTTGGCAAACTTTGTTTTGATATATCTAACAACTTCCAATTCTTTTGTCTTGTAGTTTATAGATCGTTTGTCTAGAGGAAATAGGTTTTTAAAGCAATATGCACAATATCCATCATAATTTCTATTTGCTAAAGTATCACAGAAATTGGATTTGCATCTTTTATTCATTAGATCAATCATACCATCTTTTTTATGAACAGAGCAGTATAATGACTTCTTTTCACCCGATAGATTGAAGTTTGGACGAGTCGTACATCCAGGATGAAAACATTTTGGATGTTTAATATCAACCATTCCATCTTTTTTATGAATCGAACAGTATAAGGCCTTCTTTTCAGCTGGTAAATTATATCCTGGTTGAGATGTGCATCCAGGCTCGATACATTTTTTAAATATTACATTAACCATTCCTTCTTTTTTGTGGGAGACACAATACAAACCTTTCGTTTCACAAGGTAAATTGTATGCTGGTTGAGTTGCACATCCTGGACTACTACATTTTTTATTTTTGACATCAACCATTCCAGTTTTCTTGTGCATTACACAATATAAACCGTTTGTTTCACAAGGTAAATTGTAAGTTGGAAAAGTCGTACATCCAGAATGAGCGCATTTTTTAGATTTAACATTGACCATTCCATCTTTTTTGTGTGAGGAACAATATAAACCCTTTGTTTCGGCAGAAAAATTGAAACAGGGGATAGATGTGCACCCATGCTCAATACATTTTTTATCTTTAACATTAACCATTCCATCTTTTTTATGAGTATTACAATATAACGCTTTTGTTTCGCCGGAGAAATTGTATGTTGGTAGAGATGTGCATCCAGAATGAGAACATTTTTTAGATTTAACATTGACCATTCCATCTTTTTTATGAGTATTACAATACACTCCGTTTGTTTTTTCAGGTAAATTATACACTGGTTGAGATGTACATCCATGTTCAATACATTTTTTGTCTTTAACATTAACCATTCCATCTTTTTTATGAGTATTACAATACAATCCCCGGCATTCTCCAGGTAAATTGAAAACAGCTTGAATTTCACACCCAGTTTCTTTACACATTTTACGAATTTTTTATTTATAAATAAAAAATCAAATTTGGTAGTTATAATCACTCTAATCGGAATATCTCTCTAATAATTTTTTAAATGTAGCTTTATCTCCATTATAAAAAACTGCTTGACGTCTTAAAATTAGAAAATCGACTGCATCTTTATATTTCATACCATAGTATTTCATGAGATAGGCACACAGTATGCTTGAAGATCGGTTAATGCCCTGATGGCAGTGCACTAGAGTGTTTAGCCCTAAAACTTTATGATGTATGTGTAACCAATCGACAGCTAAATCAAGCATCTGTTTCATCAAGTCCATATCTTCTTTGTCGGTCGTATCGTTAACAGGAACTCTAAGGTATTCTACGCCCTGATGAGCAAAGTTGTTTAAAATAGACGGAGTGCAGTTGATGCAAGCTTTGATGTTTTCTTTTTGAAAAAATTGTAGTGAATGTGCTGCCCCCTCTCCCCCAATCCATAATCCGTCAATAATTTGAGAGACACTCTCTTCCATTTATATATAGATTCATAAAAAAGGTTTAGTTTAGTTTTTTTGTGGTTTTACATCTGTATCTCACCATATTCCATGAGAAAAAATTATGGCAAAGGAAATTTAAATGGAGTGTAAAACCCATAGTATACTCCCCCAGTATAATAAACAAATTCAAAACTAGAAAATGTAGGAGGAAAATAAAAATGACGTGGAGATAGCATAGCTGTAGTTGGTGTTACTGGAACAAGATGTCCCCAAGGGACAGCAACCTTGCCGTCGAAAATAATGACAAAGTTATAGTCGCAGTCAGTTAGATTAAATACAGAAACGGCTGCAACCAATTCGATCAATTTGGTAAATGCAGCATAAACTCCTCCGGTAGTATAGCTATCTAATACTTGCGCGTAAATATTTCGACTTTCAAAGTCGGCTACAAGATCATTCACGCAATCTCCCATATGAAAATCATAGTTGACAGGTATGATGGGTAAAGAAGTAATGTCGCAAACTGGTAAGTCTGGCTCACATTCTTCCTCTTCTATGGCATGATGATGAAAACCTGGTGGTCTTGATCCCATGGCTATGTTCATAAAGATCTTCATTGCTTTCGGATCTTTGCTTGCAAATGTATGGCCATTTACAGCTCCGCAAAAAGCTGATGGCGTTGAAAATTTATGTACTTGTGGCATTTATATTAAAAATATAAATTTGTTTGTACTTTTTGTATTTTTTGTTGTGGTGATTACATAAAATCTTAATTCATAATGATCGATGTAAATGTATCTATTTGAAGAAATCGTTTATCCATATTTCTTAAATATTGTGATGCTTTCAACAAATTTTGATCGGTCACTAAATTATGAGCATCTTCAAGGTTTTCATAGTATAATGGGTAATTTTCACCAAGATATTCTATAACTGCAGGCAATTTATTAACAAGAATTGGCGTATTTCTAGCTATACACTCGATTATAGTATTACAAGCGCTTGCATCAACGAGTTTAATAAACACTACATTTTGATTGAGCAAATCATCATAATCTTCGTTTTCTAGAGTATCTATAATTTCTACTTTATTTAGTCTATCTTTAACATCATCGTATAAACCAACTATAAATTTATTTGTATTTTGTCTACATATGATACATTCATCTGATTTTGGTTCAACACATTTACATAATGTTGATCTAAAATCGGTTAAAAATGTTTCAGATGGGTAATAATTATTCATTTGTTTACCTTTGAGAGCACATTTTCTTAATCCTTTTGGTGTTTGTATAGAGTAGATTCCATAAGGATCTCTCATCCATGCGCCTACTTGTACTATCTTTTTATCCTTATTTTCTACCCACTTTTCCATTTCCCATGCAGGAACGATCAAGTCGGTTGGATGATAAGCAACTTTAATGGGTACTGAAACATATTGGGATAACCATTTTCCTAAATATTTGGATAAAACTATTAAACCTGTACAATATTTGAGAGATTTTTTAAATACATCTAGATTTATGATTGACGACAAGTTATTTTTATCGTATTCTATATCTGGAGTATGATGGAATACTCCTGTCCATGGTTTTCTTATAGGTAAAACACCAGTTGCAACATGAAAGTCCAAGTTCCAACCAAACGTTTTATCTAAATAGGAATCGAAAATAATACCATTTGGATTGTGATACATTTTCAAGTGTTCAACAACATATTGCCAACCACTTCTATGTAAACCAGCCAACAAGTCTTGGTCAAAATATTCTAAATTATATTTTCTCTTTTCAAATGGTATCATAGATTCGATATAAGGTTGAGGTTTTGGGTTATTTTGTATTATCCATGAAACGGCGTCAACTATATTTTGACCATTTCTAATGTTTTCTGCTAATCCCCAAGTATATGATTGATTTTCAGTTCTAGCAATTGCAAAGGTTGTTACTTTTGCGATTCTATCCGCGTCTTTTATGTCTAAGTTATTTAGGGAGCGTACTCTTAGGTATTTTCCTATTTTTCTCAAGATTGGGTCTACGGGTTGGTTTATGAATTTAGGGGCATAGTATACGAGATTTTGAATTATGTATTTAGTTGGTTCCATATCTACTTTTTGTCTGGATGATAATTTTTGATAATTATCAACCATTTTCACGAAATTACCTAGCATTTTTGAATCGTCAAAATTAACGGGTGCGAGAGTATCTGAATCAACAGACATTTCGATACCATAGTCTAATAATCCCTCTGTTTCCAGTAAATCTTTAACTTTAGTTGTTGAATAGATTGAAACAAAAGGAACGTTTGCATTTAACGATAAAATGTGGGCATGAAATCTATTGCAAATAGTTGCATAAAACGTTGAAAAAATATTAACATCAAATTTGCCTGTAACTAATCTGACGTTTGGCATTTTTACTTTGGCGCATATAGAACGATTCAAATTTGTATCATCTTCGATGCCCTCACTAGTATTCATAGAATATAAGGAAATATCATAAAGTTTCGTACATTTAGTGCAACTTTGACTGATTTGAGCAATTTTCTTTATAAAGGAAACGATTTTATTGAAAACTACTCCGTATGTTGAGCACATGAAGCTAGATAAAAAGACTCCTATTTTACGTCTTTTGCATCCTGGACTACATGGAAAAGAGGGGTCAGACTTTTTAAGATACAGGTCTCTTACAAGATCTGGGCAGTATGAGATTCTGTTTGGCATGACTTCAATTAATGGTTGGACAGCGTTTGATGTTCTGGTAACTATATAGTCAAAAAAATCTAAATATTCTTTTGTAATTAAATTTGGAAAAGGGAAACCAAGTCCGACTCCATATATGGGTATAGTTTTTCCTTCTATTAAAGTTTTAATTTTGGGTATAAAATAATCATTTACTAAATCACCTCCTCCGATTAAAATCATGTCTGCTTCAGGGAGTTCGTTTGTATCGAGAGGATTGAGAAATATAAGAGTATGGTTACCTATCCAATTATTTAATATCGTCTCGAAAAGATCATCACCTAGATTATTTTGACCATAGTAGCCAAATATCAAAATGGTTTTGCTAGTCATTTAAGAGGATTTTTTTAATTTTTTAAATATTTTTTTGTGATTGTAATTTTTGTATAAAAAGAGAAATCTCAACATAAAAACCCAAAAAAATTATACCCTAAAACAAATTAAACAAATAACAAAAGTAAAATGAGCAGAAAAGAAAAACTTTGTCAACGATTTGTTGGAAATCCAGGTGATGATATCTACAAAATTGTCGAGCAGTTGGGAGAGTTGGAGGACAAGCCATGCAACTGTCTCTATGTTTACCCTTCGAAGAAGCGGTGCGATAACGAAGCGTCAACAGCATTTGGCTACTGTGAGACACATTTAAAAACAAAAAAGGGTGTCGAACTTGCTACTCTCTGGAATAACACATTGAAAGAATTGGGTTTCGAAAAGGAAAGTGAAGAGAGCGCCGAGGAAGAGAGTGGAGAGGAAGAGAGCGGCGAAGAGAGTGATGCCGAAGAGAGCGGTGAGGAGAGCGGTGAGGAGAGTGCCGAGGAAGAGAGTGAAGAGAGCGAGGAGAGTGAAGAACGCACTCCCGTAAAACGCTCTCTTGTTAGAGCTCCTGCTCCAACTGCTCCTAGAAAACTTTTGCCTAAAAAGGAAGTAGCTCGTGCCCCTCCAGCTCGTGCTCCAGTACGTCGCCGTATTGATGGTTCGGAAGAGTCTTCACCTGCCGAAGGTTCTGGTCGTGCTCATTACGTAGACCAAGAGTCTGACGAGGATGTTGAAGTAGAGGTTGACAGTGTTCCAACACCAAAACGCAAGACATTGCAATTTAAGAGAAGTGCATTTGGCAACTTTGTAAATGAGGAAACAGGCTTTGTTATCCGCACAAAGGACCATGTTGTTCTTGGAACAGAAAACAAAAAGGGTGGAATTTCTAAATTGACAGCCGAAGATAAACTCTTTTGCTCGAGAAACAACTTGAATTATTTAGAGTAGATTTTTGTATATTTATTTCATACGTATATTTATACGTATAATGTAAAGAACTAATCTAGCCAAAAAATATGAAACCAAACCATATTTGATTTACTGTCAAATGCTTGATAAAAATAAATATTATATTTAGGAGAATATTCAAAAAAATGATCTTCCAGCTCCTCAAAATTTTCATCATCTATACTATTTAAAACAAAACCATTTTCTTGTTTTCCAAAAAATCCATATTCTTCTACATTATCCCTTTTATCCATTCTAGTTGTTATTATAACAGTTTCTGCAGATTTTTTATAGTTTTTTAATACATTTTTAATTTTATCTGTATTAAATTCATCTTTGTAAATTTCAGCAAATAAAACTGTTTGGTTCTCCATTAATTTCCATGTTTGTGGACCCCAATTATTCATTTTATCCTTTCCTTAAAATTAAATTCATTTTTCATTTTTTTTTAAAATTTACTAAATGGATAACCTTATAAGAGCATGCAAAAATAATAACCTTATAAGAGCATGCAAAAATAATAATATACAACTTGTAATAACTCTTTTAAAGCATCCAAAAATTGATCCATCATATGATGGAGATCTAGCTATTAAAATTGCAATCAAATACGAATATATAGGATTAGTTTGGCTACTTTTACAAGATCATAGGGTTGATACATCAACTGCAAATTCAAATAATTTTGAAATTAAAAAAATGTTGGAAATTTGGAAACGTTAAATTATATTGATTTTTAAAAATCAAATCATCTTTTAAATGGGTTATTTATTTCTAAATCATTAATTTCATCTATAGATTTAGGATAATAATTCCATTGTGCTAATAATTCCATTATTTCTGGATGGTTAGAATTTATATTTGATGCATCCACCCTAGAATCATGTAAAAGAAGTTTAACAATTTCAATATATTCATTTTCACATGCAATATTAATACAATAATTTTTATTTATAGATGGATCAACATGTGAAAGATTTAATAACATTTTAACAATATCTACACAACCATTAGTACAAGCCACACGAATAGCAAAATTGTTTAAATCTACACGAGAATCTTGCAATAATAATTTAACAATATCAAAGTATCCATAAGTGATCGCTATACGTATAGAATTATCATTACAGTCTGATGGATCAACCCGTTGATCTTTAATTAATAATTCTACTATTTTTAAATGACCATATTGACTTGCTAAACAAATGGGCTTATTATTTTGACAAGATGGATCAAATCGTTTATCATGTAAGAGTAATTTTATAACATCTGTACATCCATTTAAACTAGCCTCACAAATACAACGATCATAATCAAAATATGAATAAACTTTTGGATCATTTAAAAGCAATTTGACAACTTTTTCATGATTATAAATACATGCATACAAAAGGGCACGACCATCACAATCCATATAATTTACTTGTGAATTTTGTAATAGTAGTTTTACTATTTCATCATGTCCATTTTCACTTGCTAAAAATATAGCTAAATTATTATAGATAGATGAAAGAACTAATTTTTTTCTTAATATATATTCAACTTTTTTAGTATTGCCAAATTTACATGCATCTAAAAATTCATTATCCATTTTTTTATATTAATTATTTAATATAAATTTAATCTAATTTTTTAAAGCTATATCAATATTTGCACCAATATTATAATTTGGATAATGTAATTTTAACATTGTATTTAAAAGATTTAAGTTTTCATGATTTTGTTCATTATTATAAATTTGTTTTATAGCATCATTTGATATCTCTACAAATGGTTTCAAAAGTTTATACCAAATATCAAGTTTATTTTCAACTTTAATATTTGGCATATCTAATATTTTTTGTTTTTCTATTATCAAATATTTTTTATAATTATTTTCGCCATTTTTAAAAAGTTTGGTAGAAATATTGCATTCTTGTTTTAAATCTTTAAAAGTTAAATTGTGTCCACTATCTACTTTAAATAGGAACAATGTATCATAATTTATTTCAAGATTTATTGTATTTCCGAGCAAACATGCAATAACATTTAACCAATATGTATCAACATTATAGTTTGGAGTAAAACCATTTTCACACAATTTATAGTATTCATATGCTTTTCGTAATTGAACCACATTTGCCATAAGTTTTTTCATTACCGCATAACAAATATGATCAGAAGATAATGTGGATGTGTCTGACCATGGGGTATAACTAGAATGTACCATGGGTATACGCCATGGTAAATTTACAACATTTAAATTTATATTATATCCATTTGCAATAAAAATAATTAATTGTTTATATTTTCCTTGAGCTAAAATATGATGAATTGGCCGTGTATTATTTGGTGCATCTAATGTTGTAGCACTCCATATATTATTAAACATTTCATCATAGTTTGCTTCTGGACATTTTAATAGATTATGCATTTTAATTGGGTCATCACAACTGTCTAAAGCACAATAATATATTTTATTTCTATTATATTGATCAGTTTCATTTACATTTTCACAATTAATATCATTAATATTTGCAAATGCAAAAAATTCATCTTTTGTTGGTAACTTATATGGACAATTAATACCTAAAAGATTACTTAGACGTAAAATTAACACACGTCGCAACTCACATTCATCCAAATACTCGTAAAGTTTAAACATTGAAACATTTATATTTTTCTTATTTGTAATATTATTTTTTACCATTTCTCTTCCAATAAGGAATCGAAAATGTTTGAATTGTAAATACAACTTTTCTAAAATATGTTCATCAATTTTGTCAATGCATTCTTCAAAAGCGTTTATTTTTGCAATAATACGTTTTGAAATGTTGTTTGTGTTTACAAGTTTCCATTTATTGTTTGCAATGAAAAATAAATTACTTGCATGTAAAACCAACTGCAAATTTGGTATTGACATATTTTTCATTCCAACAAGTGAAAAAGTTGTGTTTAAAATATAGCAAATCGCATCATCATCTGTTTTTGACAATAATTCTGTAAAACTGTCTTCACTTCTGTTTGTATAAGTTTCAATATTTACGTTTGAGTGTAAATCTATCCAAGAAGAAAGTTTCAAAAGTATTTGTTTACGTTCTTGTTGTGTATGTATAAATTCGTCATTAAAATCTTTGTTGATAGAATCAATAATGTCTAACAAATCTTTTTGATGAAGTTCTTGAAAAGATTTGCATGTTATTGATTCAAGTTTTGTTAATTTTGTTGTAATAACATACAGTTGATGACATACAGAATTAATTAAAATATTTTCAAGTTTTTCATATATTTTAAGCATTTTATTATAGATTTCTTGCAACATTGTAAATAATTGAGTAATCCATTCATTAGAATTTTCATCCGAGTCATCATTATCTAAAAGTAACGCTGCCAAAGATATAATGGAAAAGGCAATGCCGACATATCCAGATGAAATATTTGATAAACCATTAGAAATAATATTATAACTTTCATTAAATTTAAAAATATTTTGACCAATTTGGTTTAATTTATTCCACATTTTCTTGTCACCTCCCAGTAAAATTGCCAAATTTGACGTTTCATTAAAATAATCACCAATATTTTTCTCTGTCACTTCTTGATCATTTCTAACAAAAATATTATTTTGTTCTATATAAAATGTTTGTTTAATGTTGGTTTGTTTAATGTTGGTTTGTTTAATGTTGGGTTGTTTAATGTTGGGTTCTTTTTTAGGTATTGGATGATTAACAAATGGTAATCCATTTGGTAATGTTTGAATATTTGTAAACTTTTGGTTTTTTTCATATATTTTTTGTGTTTCACGGAAAATGTCTTCAGCACATTTTAATTCGTCCATTTTAAAATTGATTTTTTTTTAATATTTTAATCAATTTTTAATATTTTAATTAATTTTAAAATGGACGAATTAAAGTTTTATATTCATAATTATGATATGTGTACACCACAAATTATTTCATTTATACTACAGAAAAGCGATTTTAATACTGTATGTGAACAATATGTATATAATAAACTTGCTAATTTTTACAAATCTCATTTAAATAAAAAATATTCATGTGATATATGTCTAAATTGCAATGAATTTAATGATATTATTAGACAGTTAACTGATAAACTTAAAAACCTATTATTAATTAACTATCATGATATTGAAAAGTTTGATAACTTTCATATAAAAAAATATATTGAACTTAAAAGTGATAATTTTTATGCATATTTGGTAGAAATTGAAAATAGAACATCTTGAGCTACATTTATAGAACTTTATTCTTATTTTAAAAATAAGAATGGGATTGGAGATCAGTATCAAAATTAATCAATAACTTGGCATGATGTTGTTTAATCATCCTAAATTGCCTTGGAATTGGGAATATTTTATATGAGAATCCATTAATTACAATAGATATCTTGTGTATACATACGAGGATGATATTTCCATTGAGCCAACAATTCCTGTACTTCTGGGTTTGTAGATTTTGCTTCTGATGCGTTAACCCTAGAGTCTTGAAGTAAAAGTTTTACTAATTCCACATGTTCATGCTTTATAACTTCGTAAATAAGCCAGTTATTATCGGCTGATGGATCAACTCTACAATCAGTTAAAAGCAGTCTAACAACTTCTATGTGACCATAATAAGATGCTATTCGAATAGCATAATTTTCACCATCTGATGGATCAACTCTACAATCAGTTAAAAGCAGTCTAACAACTTCTGTATGACCACTAGCAGATGCCATTCGAATAGCATAATTATTGTCAGTTGACGGATCGACACTAGAATCAGCCAAAAAGTGTTTTACCGCTTCAATATCTCTATATTTACAAGCATTAATAAATAATTTTCTGTTCATTTGTGTAAATGAAATGTTTTAAAAATAAATATCAATTTCTTAATATGGAAGTTAAAGCTTCTTGATGTGCATAAAATACCCTATCCTCCCCGAGGAAAATATTTTTATTGAGCCAACAACTCTTTGATTTCATCTGAAAAGTTTGTAATATCTGTAGGTATTTCGACTTTTGGATGTTGGAGTAATAGGATGATAACTTGCATATATTTAGATGAATTTTCTGTTGATCCATTAGTACATGTACCGTTTATAGCTTCAGATGGATCAACTCTGGAATCTTGAAGTAACAATTTAACGGTTTCGACGTGTCCATTATAACAAGCCGTTCGTATAGCGTAATTATCAATGTCAGCTGAATTTACTCTAGGATCTCTTAATAATGTTTCAACGATATCCTCAAAACCAAATGAGGAAGCAAATCTAATGGACGCGTTATCATCTAAAGATGGATCAATTCTTGGATGCGTAAGTAATAGTCTCAAGCAATCTAAATCACCTTCTCCGCATGTACTCGCAAGTATTGATTCTCTAAGTCTATTAGAGGGATTAAAGTGAGGAGAATCAAGTAAGATTCTTAAAATCTCTATATTGCCTATAGATGCAGCAAGTCTAATTGGAAAATTGCCATCAGAACCCTGAATAGGTGTCAATAATTCTCTGACAAGTCCAATGTCATTGTCAATGATTGCTCGTCGAAACTTTTTACGCTGCTCTTTATCGTCACTCATTTGTGTAAATGAGTATTTTTATAATCACAAATCATTTTTATACATACGAGGAAAATATTTCCATTGAGCCAACAATTCCTGTACTTCTGGGTTGTCAGATTTTGCCTTTGATGCATCAACCCTTGAATCTTGAAGTAAAAGTTTGACTACTTCTAAATGACCTTCATATGATGCCCGTCGGATTGCCAAATTATCAAAGTCTGATGGATCTACTCTATGATCAGCCAAAAGTAGTCTAACAATTTCAACATAACCGTTTATAGACGCATTTCTAATAGGTAAATTAAAGTCTGCATATGATTTTACCCTAGGATCAGCCAAAAGTAGACGTACAACTTCTACATGACCATTTCTACATGCTCTTTTGATAGCATAATTATCGCCATCTGATGGATCCACTCTTTTATCGGCCAAAAGTAGTCGCACAACTTCTACATGACCATTTGCAGATGCATTAATAATTGATAGATTACTACATATAGACGGATCAACTCTAGGATTAGACAAAAGTAGTTTCACCATTTCTACATCTCCATTTTCAGCTGCAGTTTTAATACACAGTGAACACCATACGTCGTCTAGATTAGCTCTAGGTAAAAGTAACTTTGTAATTTCAATATTCCCATTTCTAACGGCCCATTTAAAGGCTATATTATCATTATCTGTTCGAAAAGTTATTTTCAATACAAATTTAATTATTCGTAAATTACAATTCATAATTACATATAAAAATATTGTTTGAACCTGTAAAATTCCTACTATCGTGAAATATAGGCTAATCGCTAAAATAATAAAATCTATATCCATTTTTTAATTTATATACATCTCAGCTTAAATTCATTTTTATATTTTTAGATTCTATTTTTTGTGTATTACTCTATATTTACATCTGTTGATACAGCTTCTCCTTCCAACTTGACATTTTGTTCTTTTTCCCACTCTTCAACGATATTTGTAACTGCGCGCAAAACCTTTGAAAATTTAATCTTACCGTCTTTCAAAGGATTCAAGAGATTTGTCAACTTGCCACTCTTTACAATCTCAAAGAGACGAGGCAACAAAACAGCAATGTCTTTGACCTCACCGCCAGACTTGATTGTATCGATCAAGTCGCCACCAATTTCATTAATGAGGCCTGTCATAAATAGAGATTCAGGTGAATTTTCATCCAAACCCAATTTAACTACAAAATCAGACAAATTCTTTTTAATATCGAAATAAATTGATCTAAAAGTATTCATATATTCGTTAAACACTGTAAGGTCATCTTCTTTTTTGCTGCATGCTTTTTCCAACTGAGACATTGACAAAACACCAGTTTTGTATGAAAGTTGTCCACTAAAATTTTTCCATTCAATGATATTACAAAAGTAGGTAGAAAAGATCTGTTTAATTTCGACTACTTGCGAAGGCAATAAAGTCTTTGGGTTTGCAACTAGACGAAAAAGATTGTTTACTGATTTAGACTTTCCAAGAATCTCATTAGCAAAGGAAATAAACTCGCGAATAGTTGTCAATTCTTTATCCATTTATTCTACTTTTATGGCTTAATTTGTTTTTTGGTTTGGTTGATATTTTTTGGTTGTTTTGTTGGATAGAAATAGAAAAAATCAAGATACCTTTTTACCAGACCATTTATACAATTTATCTTGACAGTATTCGGTAATCAGAAAACGTTTTTGGCATTTATCACAGCAAGTATCGAAATTTTCCGACGTCTGATCCAGTTCGATTCGATCAATCGCTTCAGACAAATATGTTTGATTTGATGAAGGATCAACAACCATATATTCAGCGAAATCTCTAAAAGGAACGCCATCTTTAACAGAATAATAAAATACGTCTATTTCTGGAGCAGGCTCGTCATGATGCTGTGAAATAATGATAACACGAAAGAGCATTTATCGTTTTTGATTTCCAACTTTTTATTTCATTTTTATGAAATTGATACAAATGAGAAAAAGAAAAAGAAAAAAGAAAACAAAAACCAACCAAAAAAAATAATTTCCAAAAATAAAATATATAATAAATGTTCTCTAATCTTTCAATACCTGGATTAAAGAAAGCTGATTATGGCGTTCCTTTTATTACTGATATAGAACAACTATATTTCAGAGGTAAAGAAACACAGGTCGCTTGCAACCGACAATTCAAGTCTACAAAAATAGAACCAATCAACATTGAGCACTTTTTAACCGATGCAAGATTAAGAGGTGAATACTTACCTGAAGACAACCTACTCTCTCAACCAAAGCCAAGCACGTTGCAACCAGAAGGTTTCCATGGAAACGTAGCGATAAATCAGTATGGTTTTGATCATTCCTTACAGATGCAAGTTGACAATGATCATTTATTGACTATCGCAAAAGCCGATTCGTTTTTAAAAAATGACACAGTTATTGATTTGAAAAAGACGCCTGATATTACTAGAGATTTAAAGAATTCTTTGAGAAATCCAGTAAAAATAATGAGAGATGTTCGTGCTCCTTCAAATGCGACTCTCAAGAAGACCTTACCTTCATCTATGCTCAGAAATAAATCAAAGATGGTTTTTACACCAATTGAGAATTTCAAGGAAGTTGCACCAAAAATAACACTTAACAAGAATCATCTAAAAGAAAAATTAGACTTTGCTGTTCAGAATATGGATATGTCAATCATGAAAAAGAGTGGCAGACGATCAATGTCTAAAAAATCAATTAGAGATAGAATTTTACGTACGGTTGAAACCATCATTTTTCAATCTCAAGATCCAAAATTTAGCTTGGACCTCGAAAAACACTTGAGAGAAAATTTGGATATTATGACTGGAGTAATCGCATACGCACAAAAAGACCCGGATTTTCAAAAAATTATGGATAGAGTTACAAGAGATCACACATACCTCAACGTTCAAGCCCCAATTGCACCTAGATATGGTAACAAGGGTGAATTGGATCCAGGTGTTGCCTCTCACTGCTTTCTAGATGATAAATTCGTTACCAAAGATAAAATCGCCCCATTGGTAGCTCATGCTGTCGAACCAAAACCTTTTGAAGCTGCTATTCCATTTTCAAATTGCAATAGAAATATTGGATTTTAGATGTATTTCATTTTATAAAATGAAATCTTTGATTAGAAATTGTGGATTTTGATGTATTGATTAGAAATTAAAAAGTAGAAAAACCAAAAAAATCAACGATCAAGACCAATCACACAATTTTTAGATTTGGTATTTATGCATACGATTATAGCTCCAATTGCAGGCAAAAGATCATTGATATTAGATGGAGGATTCTTTAATAAATCATCAAAACATCCAGCAGACACATAGCAGTCAAATTTATTGCTAATGTCTTTAAAAATGCCAGAATCACACTGATCTGCAGCACATTGAATAGAGTCAGATAAAACCTTTAATCGAGCTTCTTGATCTTGAGGCATTTTCAAGAGTTTAGAGAAACAGCCAGATTTTATTACACATTCGATTTCCTGAGAGTAAGGTTTGAGTAGTGGAATTTTATCGAAAACGCATGGTCCCAAGTCATTTGTAATTGTGGACAACGTAGGGACGCTAAATATAAAAGAAAATAGGGTTAATGCTGCTGTCTGACCTGCTACACCATAAGGTTTATTAATGAAAAAATATGAAGTTACAGCAAATAATTCTATCAGTCCAGCAAAAATCTTATTAGGAGTAATGTACCCAAGTGCAACCCATGACGACATATAAAGTCCTATTGAAATATACTTGTTCTTTATGAAAGAAGCTATAATTATGCCTAAAATTGCTGGCATAAAAATCTCCTTTTCGTCTGGAATAATAACCCATAGATTATAACCCATCAATATCCATCCGATGATGTATAAAACTGGATATTGCACTCCAATAACGATAAAAATAGAGGCAGCAAGAAGACTTGCCATGACTTTTAAATCTGTGATTGCCAAGGAACAATTCATTTATATTTATGGATATAAATTTTTGTTTGTTATCTTGTTTCATTTGGTATTTCTTTTGATTATGTAAAATATCTAGATATCACCGAGGATGATATCTCCATTGGGCCAACATTTCCTGAATCACTGGGTTGGTAGAATTAGCTTCAGACGCATCGACTCTTGGATCTTGAAGTAAGAGTTTGGCTACTTCAGTATGACCTTTGTAGGAAGCCTGTTTAATAGCATAATTATCAGCAGCTGCTGGGTTTACTCTAGGATCTTCTAGAAGGAGACGCACAATTTCATTATGTCCATAGTATGAAGCCCAACCAATAGATAAATTACGCTCATCTGATGGATCGACTCTAGGATCGGCTAAAAGTAGACGCACAACTTCAGCATGACCATTACATGAAGCCCATGTAATAAGCCAATTGCAATGAAATGACGGATCAAACCTAGTTAAGAGTCGTTTTAGAGATTCAATGTCCCCAGAACAACAAGCTGACTTAAATTCCTCCATTTGTAATATTTTTCTTTTTGAAAAGAAATTTCAATTTGGTTGATCTACGTGAGTGAAGCAAACGTGGACATAATCGAGTCGAGCGAAGTGAGAATCAATTTGGTTTTTCTTTCAACAAAAAACCCCTACCGAGGATGATATTTCCATTGGGCCAACATTTCCTGAATCTCTAGATTGGTAGATTCTACTTCTGATGCATCTACTCTTGAATCCTGAAGTAAGAGTTTGACTACTTCTACATGACCTTTTTCGGCAGCCCAATGAATAGAATAGTTAATGTCGTCTGCTGGATTTACTCTAGAATCGGCTAAAAGAAGGCGTACTGTTTCAACCTCCCCATTGTGTGAAGCCCATTGAATAGCATAATTATCGTCGGCTGATGGATCAACACGTTGATCGGTTAAAAGCAACTTTACTACTTCAACGTGACCACCAAAAGAGGCAAAGCGAATCGCCCAATTATTATCGGCTGATGGATCTACTCTAGGATCGTCTAAAAGTAGTTTTACAACTTTAGCATGGCCACTTTCGGAAGCCACACTGATAGCCCAATTTTCAAGATCTGCTGGATCTACTCTTGAATCGGCTAAAAGACGACGTACATCTTCAACGTGACCACCAAAAGAGGCAAAACGAATAGCCCAATTATTGTCATATGATGGATCTACTCTAGGATCGTCTAAAAGCCGACGTGCAGTTTCATAGTCTCCGGTTTCACAAGCTTTAACAAATTCATCCATTTGTAATTTTTCTTTTTGTTTGAAAAGAAATTTCAATTTGTTGATATCTACTTTTTGATATATCTACTTTTGACCAACCAAAATTCTGGGAATCATAAGACACGCCATCAATTCAGAAAAGACGACTTTTGGCGAATTACTCATTGTAATCGGAACCATACTATTTGCAGTCTTGCAACCTTTGCACTTTGATTCACCTGATTTGTTGTGAGACTCGATTACGCCACAATGTTTACAAACAAATGTATTGATTTTGTCAGACGATAAGCAAAAACGATCCATAAGAATTTCTGGACAATCGTTGGCAGCAAGAGTGTCCTTCTCCATGGTTCCCGTTTTGACACCACCGTTCTTTGAGCGACCTTCTGTAGGACATCGCATAAGTTGGTCAACAGGGCCAGTAGCGCGTTTGGCAATCTTGTCATCGACCATGTGACGGAGAGTTTGCATATGCACATGTCCACAAAAGATATCTGTTTCGATGATTTCACCTGTGGCACCATCAGTCAAGGTCTTTTTTCCATCGCGTCTCCAACCCATTCTCAATAGAGATTTTTCTACGCGTTTATATTGTTCCAGTGGGTCATCGTCATAAGGAGTGCAATTCTCATAGCCAGGGTTGTCATAATCTGTTCCATTCTTATTTGGGAGACAAACATATTCACCAAGAAAAATTTCGTGAAGATAGTTGATTGTCATACGACTTGGAATGCAAAGAGGGTTAACGATGACGGTTAGAGTGGTTCTAGTGACTGGATCAAATGGCATGTCTTCGCTATTGCAGATATTGGTGCATGTTCCTTTTTGTGCCTGTCGAGGTGAAAACTTATTACCAAACTTACCCAATCGTGTTTCTTGAAGTACAATTTTAACAATTTTAGAGTTTTTGTGGCCTTTTTCGCTAACGATAACATCTTGTACCCAACAAATCGTTTCTTCAGTATGGAAAAGGGTACAGTCTGTTTTCTTATAGTTTCCATTCACTTCAGCAATCGTCTTGCAACACAAGGGATCATTCATTCTGACAGGAGAACCCTTTTTGATAATTCCATTTGAATCAATATAGGAAAGATTTTTAGGCTTAAATTTGAAGCAATCCTTTTCATCTGGAATTTCAATCTTTTCGTCATCACCATCAATTGTAATAATGTGTTTTGTCGTTTTGTTTGTCATAAAACCACCAAGTTCAAGAAAATGTTTGTTGATCGTAATACCATCCTCCTGCTCAAAACCACCTGATGGCATAAGAGCAACCTGTACATTCATACCTGCAGGATAATCGTCATAGTGAAGCAAAATAGTAGCAATCTTGTTTCGGACAAGAGGGCGTTGAGGATAAAATAGCATTCTAGGCATATCAAAGCGTGTTGTCGTTCCGATTGCTTGACGAGCCATGTTTGCACCATAACTATTACGTGGACCTTGAGTCATATGTGGGCATGCAATTGAACCAGCACCTGGGCCCAACATTGTTGCTGGATGAATATCCACGTGTGAGTATTGTTTTCTGACTTCCATCGGATATTTCATAAACTCATTGATTTGTACGCAATAAAGTTTCACATATTCAAATTCGTTTACATCGAGCATTTCCACTTTTCCTGATCCACAAACATCTTCCCAAGTTGGATATTTCGTCAAGTCTTCTTTTTTCAAGAGGATTTTTCCGTCTTCAACAATCAAAAATGGACGCAAAAGTCGTCCTTCCTGTGAATAAATGTGCAGTTCGTCTTTTACGGAATTCCAAACGATTGAGATAGTAGGGTCAATTTGACCATTTCTTTTCTTGAAAATGAGATTATCATAAATCTCTAGACATTTTTCTTTTGTTGCACTCGCGATCCACTCATTGTCCATCAAGATCTTTTTTAGAGCCACATTAAAACCCTGTTTACCCAATCCAATTGCTTGTGAATCAATGTATTTTTTGATTGCTGTTATGATATCTGTATCAATTTCAGAGGAAATGTAAGAGGAAGTAGACAAAACTTTGTTGTAACCGATATGATCTCCTTCTGGAGTATCGAAAAGGTCAATATAGCCAAAATATGATCCATGAACCATGCGAGGGTCAAGATTACCAATAAATGACTTGAGAGGAATGCATGAACGCATCAATAACACAACCGCATTGTTATAATTGATAGGGTCAAATACAGTAGACACACCGTCTCTTTTTGTTTTTCCCCACATATTATTTGTCAATGCCTTTGAAAGCATCATTGTGATCGGCATTTTTGTAATATCAAGTTCAGTGAAAATCATTTTGGCATTCATATCCTTGACAATCGATAAAGACAACTCCTCTGATTTGTCCTTTAGAGCAGAGGCAATGTTTTTCTCCATCGAGTCTAGCATCTTTCGAATAGCGATGTAAAAAACATTTGAAAAGAGCACAGATTCCGTGTTTAAAACCTTTTTACCGAAATGATCACGATCTTCTTCCTTTACAAACTTGATGTGCGGATTTTCTTTTTTGATATTTTCTGGGACAGCAGCAGACAACAAACAATAAAGAATATAACCGAAATAAATTGCCTTTTTCTTTTTGGTTGAATAATGATGCAAAAACTTTGTTTTGATGATCATCTCAATATATTCATCCTTGTTATCCACGACTTGAATACCAAGAGTAGACAACTCATCCTTCCAGTCATATTTTGCTGCTTGCTCAAACATTTTTTGAACCATCAACTTTACACAAGTCAATTTCAAGAGGGGATCGCCTTTGTGAAAGATAAACGATATAATTTGAGCTGGATCTGAATAGCCCATAGCATAGAAAAACAGAAACGGCGCAACTTCTTTCTTGTCGTCCAAATATTTCATTGTGCACCAAATTTCATCGTGTTTATCATAGTTGACTGCAAGAATTGATGTTGTGTTTTCATCTGTGACTGAATTTCTAACTTCAACGATATAGTTGTATTTCTTATTTTTAGACATATTTTGCGTGAGATCGAAAATCATTGGTTCGTTAAACTTATTTCTTTCCTGAAAAGTAATCACACGAGATGTACCATCCTTTACGAACCAACCTCCGAGACCTGTTTTGAATTCCATCTCCATCATTTTAATCCATCGTTTCGTTTTTTCGCTAGGGTTATCAATGTCTTTTGGAGTTGGATTATTAACCAAATTGCAAAGCTCACTTCCAACCATGACTGGAATCATGCCAATCGTAATACCAGATTCTTCCTTGATGAGTTTACCCTTCCATTCAAAGGAAAACGTGCATGTAGTTTCGCTTTCGTAAGAACCTTTTTCAGAAATCAAGTAGGACGGAAAGACTTTTTCAGATTTACCATCTACTTTCATATTTGGTTCTATAAATTTTGCGTCTTTCATAGAGACTTTTAGATTTCCATAAACAATCTCCTTTGCGACAAGTGGAGGAATCTTGGCCAAAAAATTATTGTATGAACGAATATGTGCCGAATCTGGAGGATTCTGATTCCAGTAAAATTCAATGAGCGGCCAGGTATCACTATTTTGAGTAAGCATTTTGATATTTCTATATTTTTTTACGTATAAAAAAATCATTTTTGATTTTTTGTTGGTTGATTTTGGTAGATCTATGTATTTTGGTTGGTATGTATTTTTATTTCAATACATAAAAGAAAAAACTACCGAGGATGATACTTCCATTGGGCCAACATTTCTTGAATCTCTGAATTGGTAGATTTTGCTTTTGACGCATCTACTCTTGGATCCTGAAGTAGGAGACGGACTACTTCTATATGGCCATTGCAAGAAGCAAATCGAATTCCCCAATCTGAAAAATTTACTCTAGGATCAGCTAAAAGTAGTTTTACAATTTCAACGTGGCCATTTGCGGAAGCAGTTCTGATAGCCTGATCATATGGGTCCAATAGTTCTACTCTACAACCAGCCAAAATTTGACGTACTGTTTCAGTGTCTCCTTCATCACAAGCAAAAATAAACTTGTCGTGCTGAGCAGCTAAACTTAGTTTGGATACGTTCATTTATTATTTTCTTTTTGATTGAAAAGAAATTTCGATTTTTTATATATCAAAAATCAACCTCGAGGATGATATTTCCATTGGGCCAACATTTCTTGAATGTCTGGATTGTCAGATTTTGCTCTTGATGCATTGACTCTTGGATCCTGAAGCAAGAGACGGACTACTTCAGCGCGTCCACGACTAGCTGCTTCTTTAATAGCAAAATTATCATAGGATGTAGGATCTACTCGTTTATCGGCTAAAAGTAGACCTACTATATCAACGTGACCTCCCCCTGATGCTTCTCTAAGTGCATAATTATGGTCATCTGACGGATCGACTCTTTTGTCTTGAAGCAAACGTTTGACTACTTCGAGCCATCCGGATTTAGATGCTGCACCAATTGGAAAATTTGATTCGACTGCCGGGTCCACTCTAGGATCAGCTAAAAGTACATTCACAACATCAAGCCATCCATTATTACATGCTCCATAAATAGCACCATTTTCACGTGCTGATGGATCTACTCGTTTATCAGCTAAAAGTAGTTTGACAACTTCAACATGACCATTTTGTGAAGCGGCATAAATAGCATCATTATCGTCGGCTGATGGATTTACTCGTTTATCCTCCAAAAGTAGTCTTACGACGTCTACATGTCCATTTTCAGAAGCCACCCGAATAGCATCATTCTTTTCGCCTGATGGATCTACACGTTTGTCGGCTAAAAGCTGGCGTACGATGCCTAGGTGTCCACCTCCAGCAGCTAAACGCAAAGGCCAACTATCAAAAATAGCTGGATTTATTTTCGGATTCTTTAAATACTGTCTGACGAGTTCTTCATCTCCCGTTGTGCAACCATTGACAAATTCTTGCATTTGGTATTGGTTTATACCAAATATGTTTGGTGTTTTGAAATCAATTTTGTAGATCTACGTGAGTGAAGCGAACGTAGACATAAGCGAGTATCATTTTTTCTTTTGGTTTTTCTTTTTGGTTTTTCTTTCTTTTTGTTTTTTCTTTCTTTTTGTTGATAAATTTTATCTTGAAAAACCCTACCAAAAACACATCAAAATCGAGTAAATTCTGCTCCCTTGATGAGTTTAGCCAAATCGCGTTGAAACGCATACATGAGTTCATCTCCTTTAATGGCTTCTTTCATGATACGCAAATCGGCAACTTCACCTTCTGCAGTTTCGCCATTCGCGAGGCGTGTAGACATATCAATAATTTCAGCCAGAATGTAATCCGTCATGCGAACCATGTCCAAAACGTGTTCGTCAAAATCGTTATTGGTAGTTTTACTAAGACGTGAACAACCAATCGGGTCGAATGCATTTTTTTTGGCAACATGACGATCAACATACGTTTTGAGCTCTCCCTTGAACAAATTTGATGCTCCGTCGATCAAAGCATTAAAAAGGCGCATAGAAATGTCATTCATGTAATTTATAACGTCGTCATCAATATTTACATCTCCTAGTCCAAACTCCATCAAATCATCTTGAGTCATCGTAATGATTGGTGTAATGTATTTGATTTCATCAATACTGCAGATATCGTTTCTGTAACGGTCCACAATCATTCCTGTACTTGTGACTGAAATCTCTTCGTAAATGTGATCTCTGTTTTGCAGACCTAATGAGTCGGTGACGACAAATTCCTCGCTTTCTGTTTTCAAAACGTAACCTTGCTTCATAATCTTGCCCAATCCTGACAGAAAAAGTTGATGCTTGAAACACTTTTTCGATGCTGGTTTGGCATTGACCAAATTCAACAAATGGTCGGCGTAAGCATCAAAAGTATAGTCTTTCATTGTGCGGGTTTCCTTTGTTCCTCTCGTTTTCAACCATTTGACGAGCTGCGCGTTGTCGCCGAAAAAGATATGATCGTAGAAATTCATTTATTGAAATGAAATTAAATTTTACGTAAAAAATTCAGTTTATTGACGGTTTTTCTCTATATTTTTGCCTTGTTTTTATCTATATTCGTTGGATGCATACACGTTTAATGAAAAACGTGACCGACTCTGTGGCTATCGTATTATCACTGTATGTCCAAACATTCGGCATACCTGTAGGATATTTTCCCGAAATTTTATATTTTTGGGAGTTTTTCGTAATATTATCGATACACTCTTGGGCACTAGCATGAGTACTATACACGCCTATAAGATCATTAACGCGAATATTTGGAATCTCTTCAAATCAATAATATGGATTTGGTATTTCATGAGAATGAAAAACTTCAAAGACGTAGGCCATTTAAATAAATTATTTATTTAAGTCAATTTTTCTTGTTCGTGCCTCAATTTTTTGTCTAAACCTCATCAATCAAACAGCTTTCGTGTAATAGAAAATCCAGTACAAGTACTTTGCGCGATTTGTGCGGGAATAGTAAGAGGTGAAATAAAAATGAGATTTAGACTAGATGCGATCGCAACCCAAATTCGCGATCGGAAATAACGGTCTGAACGAAGAGTTAGAACATTGTGTGCTGACAGTACCGAGGGGATCGCCATTAGCGCAATGAGCAAATAGTGATTTACTGTCACTCCATAGATATGTGTAAGGGTTGTGAAAAACATGTGTACGATGCCGCACGTCATGACAACCGAAACGCAAGCCAAATAAATGTCTGTACCGGCAACAAGCTGTTGATTCAGGGAATCGTATTCTGCTGGAACTTTTTCCATTTCTATTGTCAAATAGAAATCTAATTTATGATTTCAATTTTTTATGTTTTTGGTTTGATATTTTTCTTTTGTTTGAAATTTCTTTCAATTTTGTGTCTTTACGATCAAAAAAATTTCCAATTAAGCGAAATAGAAATATTAAATGTCATACGTTGATCCTACAACAATTATTAATCCAAATGCTGAATCGCTTACAGATGAAGAGACGGCCATTCAGATGCAAGATTCATTTCGCACAGGCCGTCAATTTATCAAGACTATGATTGACCCAGTTCTCCCTACAATGGGAAACCATTACCTCGAGTGTATCAACAGATTAGAACAAATGATCCCTCAGACAGAAGACACTAAAACCATTTTCTATGCACTCAAAGCACATTTTAACAAACAAGACCGTCCTGTCGAAGCCTACTGTTGGCATCTATTTGAAAAACCCGTTACTATTAAAGGCGTCGATGGTAAAGATTATCTTCAATACGGATGGATGAAGCTTAGAGGAGAATTTGCAACATGGGGAGAAATGGAAATGGAAGTTAGAGCTATCATGCAAGACCACGATACGTATACACGAACTTTTGGTCAACGTAAAGGCGTGTTTTTCCCAATTACTTTGGCTCCATTTGCTTCAGAAGAGGCTATGGAACAAGTATATGATGAGGATGTCAAACGCCAGGATGACGTCAAACAGAAAATGATTGACATGGCTCGCAAGCGCGAAGAAGCTCTCTTAAAGATGCAAGAAGAGGTTGAAGATGGAAGTTTGGAACACTATATTCAACAAAAGTTGAAATACTGTGTTGCCGATACCATGATTATGCGCGCAAATGCCAACATTGACAAGTTTACTCCGATCTTGGCTAAACAGTCTGCAATCGTAACCTCACTCGAAGCTGAGCATCCAAATTATAACAAAGATGGTTTGGCCATGTATCAAGAGAAAATGACTGAAATTGGCTACCCTGTTCCAACCAATTGGTATGACGGTTGCGTCCCACTCGGTATGTAGATTTTTCTTGTTTTTACTCGATTTCTTTTCTTTTTTACAGGTAGATATTTTTACTCGATTTCTTTTTGAAAAAGAAATTTTTATTGATTTTTTCATGACTATCGAGGGTAATATTTCCATTGGGCCAACAATTCTGTTATTTCTGGATTAGTAGACTCGACTTTGGACGCATCAACTCTAGGATCAGCTAAAAGTAGACGTACTACTTTAGTATGACCATACTCTGAAGCATTGAACAGCGCTATATTACACCATGTGTTTTTTGAACACGCTCTTTTGTCGGCTAAAAGTACGGCTACTGTTTCTACGTGTCCATTTTTAGAAGCTATCCGAAGTGCATAATTGTCATTATATGATGGATCTACTGAAGAATACGATAAAAGAATACGTACAATTTCTGCATGTCCTTTTTCGGAAGCTAGTCGGATCAACGTTTGGTTCCAATCTCGATCTAGTATTGAACCACTCGTTTCAGATAAAACTTCATGAACCGTTTTAACATCACCTAGTCTGCATGCATCGCACAAATCGCGTAGTTGATCATCTTGAGTATGACGCAAACTTTTACGAATCGTTCTTTCGTCTCTGGTTTTACACGCATCGAAAAATTTTTGTATTTTGGTTTCATTGTCTTTTAGAATGCGGCATATCTCCTTGACGTCTCTGTTTTTGCAAGCTTTGAAAAAATCCTCCATGTTGATATATTTTTCTTTTAAAAAGAAAAAATCATTTTTGTTGATGTTGGTAGGAGAAACATATACTCAAAAATCATCTAGATACACTACATATAAAGTCTGTAGACCAAATTCCCGCTTTTCCTTGACTGTGGCAAATAGCGTATGGGGATTTTTGAATACCTGACATTAAAATATTTCCATTTACTGCTTCACAGTTTTTCAAATCGTCTTTACCATCTTTATTCAAAAATAAAATTTTACAAGAAGATTCCAATATAAAAGTTATCATCTGAAATTTATGAAACCATAATCTCGTGTCATCCATGTTTATAGTAAGAGTTTTTCCCGTCTCCCTGCCTACAGATAACCAAGGAAATTTAGCTAAAACCGTTTCGTCGTTCTTATTAATATAAATCTTATCTATATTAGTTCTGTCGATACAAGTCGCCAAAAATGTAGTTAGACATTCAATCGTAGCTAGAGAATCAGAAAAGTTTATGTTTACAATTATGTTTTCGCCACCAGATGGAGTAAAATTTACTGACTCGTTTTTATAGATTGAAACTAGATCTGGAATTATTTCATGTTTAAGGCCATAGACATATTTTCGTCTATATTCATCATTTGTCGTTTCTTGCCATAGAGAATGGTGATATTTGTACGATACTTCGGTTTTACCCAACTTTTTGGCTATAACGCCTGCCTTTAGTTTATTGGCAAACTGATAGATGTAATCTTCTACGATGAAAAATTTATCTGTTGGACGTTTAATCTTTAAAGAAGCCTGAATTTTATCCCATGCCATTTGCAAATTATCCATAAGTTCATATTCTGTAGCCAATTCAAACATTGCCTCTGCACGATAGGGATCATACTTGTGGCACTGTTCAAATGCTTTTATAATTTTTGCATGTGGGCGTTTCAATGATCTCATACATCGTCCACGCATGAGATAAGCTCTGTAAATCTCTTCTTTGAAGCCATTTAATTTCACACGACTTTCACACCATTTTAAGCAGGAAGCGTAATCTCTAAAATCAAAATATGACTGAGCGATATAATAATGGTATCTAGATTCCATTCCAATTTCCCAATGTTGTAGATTATTTTTAGGTATCTTTTCTACTCTCAAGAGATCCTCTTCCATAAGTTGAGCATCTTTCCAATATTTCAGTGGGTCTTTCGAACGATCACCACCACGAGAAGCTCTAACCTTTATTTTATGGGTTTGTTCTACTCTGACCGTTTTAAACTTTCTTGAAAAAGGAAACTCGTGTACGATACTTGCATAACCCCATTTACAGCCAGACTTGAAAAGCTGCTGACGCGTCTGAGTTACATGTGGACCTTCCTCGATATCTATAACAAGGGATTGCGCGTTTGCGTTTTCTGGAGGGATTTCCAAAGGTGTTAATAAATAGTCATCAGCATCAATTACATACATCCAGTCACAGTGTTTTTCAGCTTCTTCAAATGCTGCAGAACGATTAAAGGCAAAACCCTTCCATGCATGCTGATGAACTTTACCTTGAATCCCTTTTGACTGAAAAAATGTCTCGATAATTTGTATAGTATTATCAGTCGAACCTGTATCACAAATATCAAATCGTGAAATATATGGCGCAACTGAAGACAAACATTTCTCTATGATGGTTGCCTCGTTTTTTACAATCATCACTAGACCAAATTTCGTCATTTTATATTTTAATTTGTCATTAAGCTTTTATATGTTGTATATAAAATTTTTTTGTTGTTTATGACGATTTTTTTGTGGGAGACATCAAAAAAGACTAAACAAACGTCCATATGTATAAATGTGTTTAATCAATATGACATAATCGAGACGAGCATTTGTTTGATCAAGAAAAATAAGGCGTAGACGCATAAATCAAAAGGTTTGATTTTGTTTTTTATTTTTTTCTTCTCATCTCTACCATTTATAGAGATAAGTATGGATGAATTTGGAGACAGTTGGAAACGTGCCACAACCGCCTTCCTGGATTGCTTGCATGACGGTCGCCTGATCATCGCTAAAGATGCCCGGGTGAATGACTCCATCGCCGTGCCACATGGCGTGCGCCACAATGAAACGATCATGAGTGATTTCGCGACCGGCAGCGACAGCTTTCAAGTCAGCGATAAACGCTTCTTTGTCGGCATCGGTCGACATTCCGCCAAAGCGCTTGTTGATGAATGCCCATTCCTCGTTCATTTTGGTGTTTTCAAAGTTGCTCATTGTTTGTAGTTTGGTGAATACCATATGGTTTTTGAGTTTAAAAATCAATTTTTTGATCTACATGAGTGAATATTGATATCATTACGATCCTATAAAGACTCATGAATAAACTATATTTGATAGAGAAAATGAAAAGACACTGTTAAACGTAATATTAATATCAGCGCTTTTAATTCCTAGTATGGATATTTGTGTATTGAATAAAGAAATTTCGGCATTTGATAAAACTTGACCTTGAATAATTCCTGAGAAATTTCCCAAATAAAAAGTTGGATTTAAACGAAAATCTGCAGTATCCCCAACTTGCACATCCGTAATTCTATCAACCAATAAACGGTTTCTAAAAAGGTTTGCTGATACAGGAGTAGATTTGTCGTTCCGTAATGATACTCCAGCACCATTACCTAATCTCAATAAATTTCCGGGGACAGCAGTAAATGTCTGTCCGCTTTCAGAATGGACAACTCTATGGAAACCATCATAACCTATATCTGTACCAAATTCAAAAGTGAATGAGGAAATGCCATGTGGATATATACTCTTAACTAACCACGCAATCGTCTGATCATTTGGTTCAGATGCCGAATTTCTTTGCATAATGACAATATTAACATTTTGATCTGTTTGATTAACGAGACGTAATGCAATAGATGATCTTTCTGGTTCAGTTATTGGAGTGTCAACAATACAGTTTTCGTTGTGAAATGTTTTTGATTTTTGACAACAGTCTTTTAATAATGTGTGGTTTGCACGCGACATTTTTATATGTTGATATAAAATTGTAATTTCTTTTTCTTTGTGTCGTAGTAAACGAAAAATCAATTCTCAGTGGACCTTGTCCACGACACTAGATGTACGCCATCATGTAAATCAATCCTCATTAGAAGGCAATGAGCAATCTTGAAAGTTCATGGAATCATTTTCGATATAAGTTACGTTTAATACTGCCATTACTTGATTTTCTTTTTGGAAAAGGGGTTGAAAAGGTGTTGTGGGAGGAGTTGAGAAATGTCGACCTTTTTTGTACTTTTTATAGTCTTCGATATAAGTTGCAGTGCATGGTTTTGGACAGCATCCCGTCGCCCCTGTAAATCCAGAGACGGCATCAAACTCGCAAAGGTTAAATCCGGTTATTCCGTTTGCTGGAGCGATAGGCGGTGTCAAAACGTATCCCTGTGTGTCTCTAATATTAAACTGAATTGGTCTGCCTTTCCAATCTTGGTTTATGGAGACATGTGTGCATGATTCATAGATCCAATGGTTATTGCTTTCAAATGGACTAGAGGGATATAAAGTCCATACATTGTTATAGTTTGGAAGGCCTTCAGGAAATTTGCTGTTGTTTGAAAAGCCTCCAAATATATTTTCCTCTTTTATACGTGGCCCGATTTGTCTATCTATAACCTGATTTCCAGAAATTTGGAGTTGTAAAAATAACATGGATTCCAACTCTGGAACAAAAGTCTTTGGAATAAAAACCCTGCATATCGTAACATCAAATGAATCAGCAGTCTTTGTTAAACCCGTTTGCGAAAAAGGACGGCGCTTAAACGCCCAATTTGATGTTGTTTCTGACGAAATGGTAAAATCAAAAGGAGAGGGATCCAAAGTAGTTTGTGTTTTGTCGTTAAAACGCATTAAACTATTAATTGTGATTGTCGTTGTCATTTATAATTTTTTTCATATTATAAATAAAAATTTTTCTTGTAATTATACATATAGACTACACCATAGAATCATAGGGAGGATGAATTTCGTGACGAGCTTTGTATGTCCTATACATAAAACATAGAAAGACGATATAGCTGACCAGGGTAAATGCAATTTCTACATATAGATAGAGCAGAGAGATACAATAAGGTTCATCATAAAATCTACGAAAAACAGTACAGTTTGAATCGATGGTACAGTTTTCAAATTCCATTGCTGGACGCGAATAAATATCCTCATAATAAATCAGCTCTGCTGATACGGGACACGTCAAATTACTAGTCGCATGAGAATATAGATGGGGATCGTCAAATCGCGTAATCTGACAAATATCATTATGGATCCATTCTCGTTGATTGTTATGGCAATGCTCTAATGAAGATACAGTAGAAATAATCATTCCAGTCATGATACCCATCAAGATAACTGAAGGAATAACCAAAAGATAATTTGTACGCTGTTGCATTTTTTCGTTATGTTTATAACAAAAAGTTTTTATCAGTTTTTTATTTTTTGGTTGTGAGACTACTCACAAACCATCATGTCTGCTCCCGTAAGTAACGCAATGACTGCATCATGTTTGTTTTCGATTGCGAGATCAAGTGCCTCATTGCATCTGTCGGTCGCATCGACTTTTGGATGAGACATCAAAAGACGCACAATTTCAAGATGACCATTTTCTGAAGCATATCGGATAGCGTAATTGTCATATGCCGAAGGATCCACTCTAGGATCAGAAAGGAGGGCTTCGACAACTTGGTAATCTCCGTTTTCAGCGGCAGCACGAATCGCATAGTTGTCAAAGTCTGAAGGATCCACTCTGGAATCATCAAGCAGCGCATAGACGTTTTCATTAGTGAAGCGGATTGCGTATTCAGAAAAGCTCATTGTTGGATATTTGGTGATAACCATATGGTTTTTACGTTTTAAAATCAATTTTTTTATCCTGTAGATCATTCTTTTAAAACTACTTTCGTTTTCTACAATTTTTTTTCTCGACTATAAATGCATATAACATTAGACGATGCAAAAAAGATGGCTATAAAACTAAAGACAAATATAGATCCTAAACGTTTACTTGTTGGAATGAGAGTTGAGGCAGAACATGGATCTTCTGATAAACGATTAAATGTAACGGATGACGATATAGAGAAAATTGCAAAAATAGCATTGGCTCATTTTAAAGAAAACCCGGGATTTCCAGATTATTACGATATGCTATTGGAAATGGAAAAGAAATCAGACAGATTTTGGAAAAATCATACCAAACCAAATATTTTTAAAGCTTATGACGTACATAAATTGTGTTGCCAAGTTTATAGTTTTGATGAGAAAAATCTAAACTAATTTATACAAAATATCAGATATTACAATACGGTTATTGAATACAATCGTGACATTTTTAACATTTGTAAATTTGAATAACAGATCACATACTCCCTCATGGTCCTGAACAGTAGGATTACCAGCAAATTCCTTTCCATTAAATTTAACCTTGCTGCCCAAAGCAAAATTTGTTATGACTGGAAAGGCGTCATCTGCTGTAACCGTAATTCTATCAGATAATGACAATACAGCAAACTGAACTGTCATTGGTTCATTAAAAGAAATAATAAATTTGCTTTTTTGAAATCCTTGTACAACCAACGCCTTATTTTCATTAACAATTTGATGCAATCTGTTAACGAACCCAAACGACAAATTGAACCCGCTAATTCTTTCACCTGAAACAGTTAATGGGTTATTTCCATAAAAGTTTGTGATATTCCATGAATGTCTAATCCAGTCTTTCCAATCAATTACAAAACTTTCTTCAGAAAATGGGATGGATGGGGGTTTTTGTTCCATGAGGTATTTTTCTCGTGGGGTTAGAGTTTGGCTCATTGTTCCTTTATTTTCTATTGGGGGTGTTTGACGACTTACGTATGTATTCCGTTTGGTCATGCAGGGACATTCTAAACCATAACGGGCGTGAATAACTGGTGTGCACATCATTTATTTATTTTTTCTTTAGTTAAAGAAAAAATCACGTTGGTTTTACAAAAGGCATTGAATGTAAGGGAAAGTCCAAACCCCGTAAATTCAGGTAGATTGCCAAAATAAAAACGGTAATGAGTATAGAACATAATAAATATAGGTCTTTCATTTATTTTGTTAATCTAATTATTACACTTTTTGGACTTTTCTTTACAAGCAGACCATTAATTTTGGTAATTTTAGAATTATCAAAATCTATATCTTTAATTATTTTCAAATCTAAACCTGTTAATATTGCATATTTTAATCGTTGCTTTTGATATAAATTAAAGTTTAACTCGTTTCCCATTCTGATTACATATTCATCTATCAACTTTAACTTGTCCTCTTTCTTTCTGACATCCTTGATCGTATTAATTTGCTTATCTAAATTGGTTTGACAGTTTTCTTCTTGATACTTGTTATATTCATTTACATCTTGTTGTTTCTCTTGATCAGCCTTTATATCTAAAACTGTCTCGAAAATCATCTTACATAAAGTCAATACTTGTTGTGGTTGAGTTGGCATAGCGTATTTTAAACACTTGCCTCCCTTGTTGACATATATCATGCCTTTCGATATAGCCATCTGTTTAGGTAATTTGCCATCGGCACATGTTAGAAAGACGTTTTTCCAATATGGAATTAATGTGTATTCAGCGGCTTCTCTAAATATAGGATACAGACGTTTTGGCATTGTTTATAATAAACAATATAATTTTATTATTTTCAATTTTATTTGTAATTTTATGTAATCAAAAAAATATAAAAATAAAAAATCAAAAATATAAATGAATATCCCTATATTAGTCGTCTTGATTATTTTGGCTGTCCTCGCAACAGTCTGGGCTGTCTACAATTTCTATTGGTTAAACAAACCACAAATATTTCTTCTCTATAAAGATGGAGGAATAACATACAATGCCACAGAAGCTCAGAGCTTAGCATCACAACTTGGCGTAGCGATGGCATCCGTATCTCAAGTTAGAGATGCCGTTGCAGAAAATGCTAGTGTCTGCATATATGGATATGCTACTTGTGGAGGCGTAAAAGACCCAGCTTGTGGAACATCTGATGTGGTTCAAGCAGTTTTACCACTCAATGTTGTTGGAGTTACTGGAGCGACCACTGCTTGCGGACAAACACCAGGATTAAATGGTAACGGCCTCAATGGTTCAGGTTATTGGTTTTATGGTTCTAAACCAGCTTCTGTTGAAGGTTGGAAAGTCGCCCCATACCATGCCCCAATAGGCCCAGATACTACAAAAATAGGTAACAAGTTTGAAATTTTAGGTATTCCAAAAGTTTTGTGACGCTTATATAGAGACAAATTTCATATACTTATCTATCAGCTTTTAATGCTCCAGCATAAGCCAATTTATCGACAATGTTATTTTCTTTAGAAACAGAATGGCTTTTAACCCATTCACCAGAAATGATAAAACCTTTACTTATCAAAATATCCCTAACTTTATATATTTTGACGATAATTTCCCAGTTTGCTCCTCCTGACCTTGTAGTCAACAAAGTATTTAGAGCAATTTTATTATCAATATAAAAGTGAACTTGTTTAGGTTGGCTTTTAAAATATAGTCTTTTTAGAGCTGCATACACCGCATACAACTCTGCACAATTATTCGTTTGTTTTCCTTTTAGTCTTTTGGATATTGATGGATAGACATCTGAAAAATAAACACCATATCCAGCTTTTGCATTTGGAAAACCATTGTTGATACAACTTCCATCTGTATATATTTTTAACATTTTTTAAAAATTTACTTTTTTTTATAATTAATATCAATTTTTATTGATTTATAAGCCTGAATCACGACATGGATGATATTTCCATTGTGCCAACAGTTCATTGATTTCTGGGTTGGTAGATTCTGCTTTTGATGCATCAACACTTTGATCTTGTAGTAAAAGCTTGACTACTTCTACATGACCATATTTAGATGCCCATCGAATAGCAGCATTATTACTGTCTGCTGGATCAATTCTAGAATCAGCCAAAAGGAGACGCACAACATCTACATGACCTTCTCCAGATGCCCATCGAATAGCAGCATTATTACTGTCTGCTGGATCAATTCTAGAATCAGCCAAAAGGAGACGCACAACATCTACATGACCTTCTCCAGATGCCCATCGAATTGCACTATTATTCATGACTGCTGGATCAACTCTAGAGTCAGCTAAAAGAAGTCTAACAACTTCTACATGACCTTTTTCAGATGCCCATCGAATAGCAGCATTATTACTGTCTGCTGGATTAACTCTAGAATCAGCCAAAAGTAGACGTAGTACGTCTACTTGACCTTCTCCAGATGCCCGTATGATTGCATCGTTATAGTCAAAAGATGGATCAATGCTAGGTAAAAGTCGTTTCACCGTTTCGATATCACCATTTTTACAAGCTTTAATAAATTTGTTCATTTGTATAAATGAAATATTTCTAAAATAAATATCAATTTTTATCGATCTATAGGCTAGAATCACGACACGGATGATATTTCCATTGTGCCAACAGTTCATTGATTTCTGGGTTGGTAGATTCTGCTTTTGATGCATCAACCCTAGAGTCTTGAAGTAAAAGTTTGACTATTTCAACATTGCCATTATAAGATGCCCATCGAATAGGGTAATTATTACGGGCTGCTGGTTCAACTCTAGGATCAATTAAAAGAAGTCGTACGACTTCTTTATGATTATTATGAGTTGCCCATCGAATTACAAAATTATCATCATCTGATGGATCAACTCTAGGATCATCCAAAAGCAGACGCGCAACTTCTACATGACCTTTTTTAGAGGCCCATCTAATCGCATAATTATCATTAGCTGATGGATCCACTCTAGTATCAGCCAAAAGTAATCGCACTACTTCTACGTGGCCGTTTTCAGATGCATATCGAATAGGATAATTTCCACTAGCTGATGGATTTGCTCTACCGTCATCTAAAAGAAGACGCACAGCTTCTACATGACCATTCATAGATGCATATCGGATAGCAGCATTATCATGTGCAGATGGATCAACACTAGGTAAAAGACGCTTCACCATTTCATTATCTCCAATTTTACAAGCTTCTATAAATCCTTTCATTTAACCAAATGAAATATAGACAAAATAAATATCAATTTTTATTGATTTACAAGCCTGAATCACGACATGGATGATATTTCCATTGTGCCAACAGTTCCTTAATTTCTGGGTTGGAAGATTTGGCTTTAGATGCATCAACTCTTGGATCCTGAAGTAAAAGCTTTACAATTTCAACGTGGCCGTTATCAGATGCCAATTGAATAGCAAAGTTATCCTCATCTGCTGGATCAACTCTAGTGTCAGCCAAAAGAAGTCGTACGACTTCTTTATGATTATTATGAGTTGCCCATCGAATTACAAAATTATCATCATCTGATGGATCAACTTTAGAATCAGCCAAAAGTAATCGTACAACTTCTACATGACCATTCATAGATGCATATCTAATAGGCCAATTATCATCATCTGTTGGATCAACTCTATTATCGGCCAAAAGTAGACGCACAACTTCTACATGACCATTAGCTGATGCCATCTGAATAGCATCGTTATAGTCAAAAGATGGATCAATGCTAGGTAAAAGTCGTTTCGCCGTTTCGATATCACCAGCTTCACAAGCTCTAATAAATTCATTCATTTAAACAAATGAAATATTTCTAAAATTAATATCAATTTTTATTGATCAAAGAGAGACCTACAAAACCAACCCTCTACACCGTACAACTCGTGCACTGCGCAACCGCTCTAGCTTTAGCTCCAGCTTTACCGCGAGCATAATAGATAACAGTTTTGGCTCCGCGTCTCCACGATTGGATTACGTTTTTGTAGAAATGTTTCCATGTAGGATCAGACACGAACCAATTAATAGACTGAGATTGGCAAACAAAAGGCGTTCTGTCAATAGCTTGGAGAATAGATTCTTGAGGTCCGATTTCATGAGCAGTACGATACTTATCCATAAGGAAACGCCAACGAGCAATTTTTAGAGGATGGCCTTCAAGTGAAGCTGGCATCTTGAGATGAGCGATGCCTCCCAATACATTTCCTTCATCCGCCCAAATCTGTTCGCAAAGTTCAGGAGACCATACACCAAGTTTTTCCATATCTTGAGCAAATTCTGGACAAACAAAAGTATACTGTCCGGAAATCAACGTCTTGCTTCCAACAATGAAATTAATAGGTTCAAAACATGGGGTTTGTTCGGCAATAATCGAAGACGAAGCTGTAGGCATAAGAGCCAATAACGTCGAATTTCTAACACCACCTTTAACCTTTTCTCGCAAACCAGCCCAGTCAAATTCTGGAAGAAATTTAGCAGTATCACCATTTGGAGCTTTCCAGAGATCTGGATGAAGCTTTCCTCTAGAGTAAGGTGAGCCAGGAAACGCTGGATAAGCTCCATCGATTCTAGCGAGATTAGCAGACTCGTCAACAGCTGTATAATACATAGTCTGAATAATTCTGTTATTAAGTTCCTTGGCTTCTTCAGAATCGAAAATCATTTCCAATAGAGCATAAGTGCTCGCAAGACCCTGAATACCAATACCCAAGGGACGATTCTTGAGGTTGGCATATTTAATCTGAGGGACACGATCCAAATAAAAATTTCTGTCGATAATATTATTCATGATTCTCACAACAAATCTAACAACATTTGAAAATTCCGTAAAATCAAATTGACCATCCCTTACAAAGTTTGACAAACACAATGAAGCCAAATTACAACTCGCAATCTCTTTATCAGAAGTGTGCAAGCCAATTTCACTACATTGTCCAGTCAAAATACCATTGAAAACTCCCATACCACGTCTTTCCTCCTTGAAACAGTACGTATCGTGCAATTCCTGTACAACTTGAATATCTGTAACGAAAACTCGAGTGTCGCTAGTCAAAGTAAGATTTTTAGAGTTTTTGAGAACGCCAATTACGAAAAGATCAAATGGATTGACAATCATTCGCCAACTATTTGATTTTCTGTTTTTGACAATGACTGGATTGCAACTCATAGTGTGAAACAACAACTGGCAGTCCTTGATAAATTCCTCACAACCACTCGTCACATGCAAAAATCCACGACGAGAAATCTTTCCATGAGATTTAATCAACCCATGAATCCATTTCTCCTTTACACTCCAGTCGCAATCATAAGGTACTTGTCCATGCCATTGAGATGCACCCTTTAAGATAAGAGGATAATCAGATGAAATGAGTTGCATACCTTTAACCAAATCCTTTGCTTCGATTGGTTCAGCCTTTCCGTTCAAGTAAAATTTATGGTAATAGGTACATGTCAAATCCTGACCATTTGAAAATTTAATCTTTAGCATTTTTTGATTTTCTCCTGTCTTGAAAACAGTTGTCTGAGAAAATTGTTGGCCATTCCATACATAGACATTATTACCCTCTAGTTCATCAATACGTTGATAACCCAAATGTGTCAAAATTCTCGTATCACCAGATACACAAAGATTAGACGATCGAACAATTCCTATATTTTCTTGCATATTCGATTCATTAAAACGATCAACCATACAAATATAAGGTACACCAACTTTTGTTTGAGCATCAAAGATCATCTTAAGCAATTTTCGTGCTTTTACAATCTTTAGACCTCGTCCCTCTTTTTCGTATTGAGTGTAAAGTTCGACAAATTTGTCTCCCCAAACCTCAGTCAAACCAGGGCTACGTTTAGGACAAAAGAGTGTCCAGTTGGCATCTTCTTCGCAACGTTGCATAAAGAGATCGTGACACCATACGGAATAAAATAGGTCTAGACATTTATTGGCGTCATTTCCGTTTTGGCCAACGGGAACTTTGAGATTGATGAAATCTTCAATGTCGATATGCCAAATTGACAAGAAAATAGCGGCAGAACCTTTTCGTTTCTTTGATTGGTCTACGTAATCCAAAATCTTTTCGATTGGCTTTAGTAATGCGGGTACACCATCACTTTTACCTGAATTTCCGATATAAGAATGTCTAATGTTTGAAACATCTAGACCAATACCACCAGAATTTCTTGAAATTTCGCCAATGTAAGTCCAATGATCTTCGATTGACCATAGGGAATCCTGAATGGACAATACAAAACAAGATGCCATTTGATGGCGTTCACAACCGGCATTATACATGGTAGGCGTGGCGTGACTGTATTTTTGGTCAGACATGTATTCATATGCTTGGCGAATCATGTCAAAATCTGGCATGCATGTAAATGTTGCGATGCGCATATACATTTGATCGGGGGTTTCTCCAACGTAAAATTTTTCACAGTCGGGACAATCTTTTTTACAATTTCCGCATTTGTTGTACTTTAAGAGATACGTTTTTTCCAATACACCAATAGAAATAGATTGTTTATTATTGCTTTTGCTTTCGTCTACAATTTCATCCAACTTTTTGGCGTTTTCCATTACGAAATTGTAGTATTCACGATTTAGATAAATCTTTAAAAATTTGGTACTTTCCGAAAATGTTTTACCAGCAGTTGAACGAATAATTTTTAGCAAAAGACGACCTCCAAGAATACCCCAGTCTTGATGGATAGTGATACGGTTGGCACACAAACGAGAAAGTGAACGCAAATCATATGCATCACCCGGCCCAATATTCAAATCTACCTTTAAATCAGTAGAAATTGGACTGCAAATTTGCTCAAAATCAAGTTGGGTGTATTTCATTTATATACGTATTATAAATATTTTTATTTTTTCAGTTTTTTTCTTTTTGGTTTTGGGATTTTTGTGTTTCAACCTATAGAAAAACCAAAAAAAAATCCGAAAAGAAAAAAGAAAAACCCAAAAAGAAAAAAAAGAAAAATATATAAATGAATCCTTTATTTTTTCTTATAGGATGTATTGGAACACGTTTAGCCTTGACATTTTTGGCTAAAAATTACACTCAATATTTACCTGTTCTGAGTATTTTTACAGGTTTGATTAGCATTGGATTTCTCACAATCTACATTTTTGGACTCAGAAAAACAGGTTTAGAAACAGACGGTAAGTTGATATGGTGGAACGACTTGCGTCCTGTTCATGGAGTTTTATATGGCGCTTTTAGTTTTATGGCTTATCAAGGAGATCCGACATCGTGGAAATTGTTGCTTGTCGATACACTTGTTGGACTTTTTGCTTATATTTATCACTATATGGGTTAGTTTTGTCTTTCTTCTATATGGGTTTAGTCTTTTTTATTAGCAATTTCTTTGTTTCAAAGAAAAAATAACTAAAACCCTTATGAAACCTGTACGGTCCATAGAGCATTCCAACCACCTACGTTTATTCCAGAAAAAGGTATACCATTATCGACTTTTATGACTCCAATCCAAGGTTCCAATAAAACCACATCCAATTTTCGTCTCGAGTACAAGTACGTCAACTGTGATACACCCTGTAACCCCATTTGAATTTTTCTTTGTTTGTATAAATCTGTAGATACCAATTCCTTTAGAATTTCTATACCTCTATCCTTAAACCAAATTAATATCGCTTCCCTTTTGTTGTTGCAAGCATCAATATAAGATCTCGCCTTTGTAGACGAATTTTTAAACGTAGAACCAGGTCCAATTACAGCTAAAATTGCCTCGTTGTATAATACAGAAAGCATGTTTTCATACTTTTCTCCCTTCCAAACCACCTGGTTTTTACCAAATGGACTAAGTGGATTCGTTGGCTCAATAACATGTCCAATATGAGTAATCTTTGAAAATCTCTTTTCCCATGGTACCGGAGCTATATATTGAGGCTGTACTAGTTGCATGACTTGAGGCTGTACGAATTGAGGCTGCGGTTGTACGATTTGACCAGGTTGAATCTGTACAACTTGAGGCTGGGGTTGCATATTCTGGGCGACCTGAACTCCATTAACTTGAGGCTGAACAACTTGAGCAACTTGAGGCTGAACAACTTGAGCAACTTGAGGCTGAACAATTTGAGCTCCATCAGGTTGCACCCACTGAACTCCAGTTACGCCCTCGACAGGATCTTGTATTTCTATAGCTATTGGATCTGGTATATTTTCCATTTCAGACGATTTTGAGGATTTAGACGATTCAGACTCGGATTCGGATGCGCCTTCGATCGCCCATTTATCGGCAAATTCATCTTCTGATTCTTCGATTTGACTTTCAAATTCGAGAGTTTCGACATCATCTGTTTCTTCAGATTCTGTTCCGTCGACTTTAATTTCGTTTTGTAAAATCTCTACTTGTCTAGGTGTAAATGCGAAATTCAACATTTGCAATCTAACTATTATTTCTTTTTTGAATGCGGTATTATAATCAACATGATATTTTATCATTTTAGAGATATCGGAATCTTTTTTCATACCTGGATGCAATTCAGAAGGCATGACAATATAAGGCCATAAGTACCCTATGTGATCATTGATTTTGTCAGTCACTTCCGTGTAATCCTTGATTTCCTCAAATTCTTTTACGTTGACGGTACATAGGATTTTTGCAATCTGATCCGTATGGTTTTTAACCATTGCGTAATAAATAGATCGATTTTCATCCAAGGAAATCAAAAAATCAGGAATCTTATCAAATAAGTATATGTATTGAGATATCATTTTCCCTACTATATTTAATCGATCCATTTCCTCCTTTGAATCGATATTGTAAACTACCTTGTTAATCTGTTCTTTAGCGTCATAATCAAAAATTGCCTCATCTCCTATTATAACTGCCCCAAGCATTTCCATTTTATGCTTTTTCTCTAAAACTTCTTTTCCTTTTATTTTAAACTTTTTGATAGAAGATTTTGCATCTGTCAAATATTTGTTAAACATATTTGCAAATTCGACATTGTTTGGATTTGCAAATTTTAATTCTGGGGACTCTAATAAATACATTTTGTATTGAGGCCAGTTATTTAACATATATTTTATACCAAAAATTATTTTTTCACTAGAAACCTTTTCCGTTTTGAGCAAAAGCTTAGAAGCAGGTGTAATTGTATCGTCGTAAAGAAAGTTTATGAGAGAAGGGTAATTTTTATATTCCGTTTCTATTGGCCATGGGAAACATGGGGATAATACTCCCCAACGTCCTCTAGGTGTTCGTATCATGTTATATATATTGAGGATATTAATGAAACATGACTATTATAAATGAATATATCGACTTTACAAAGTTACATAAAAGCAAATGCACCAAAATCCGTAAAATTAGATACATTGACATTTGAACTTTCTAAAGATGATGGAATTTTTCTAAACCTTAAAGATGGAAAATATACCCTGGCTGTCGGTAAATCCGTCTCTAAAGATCAAGCAAACAGAGTCATTACCGTTATCTATATGGATCAAACTTTGGGTATTTTAAATGAGGACGAGAGATTACCTAAAGGTTACTCTGAATTTTCTACAGCTGTTGCAAAACAAAAATATAAACTATTTCCTCCTGAATTTGTTTGGGTAGAAATAGATGAAAAACTAATACGTGATCAGGTTGCAGAGGAAACAAAAACCGAATGCGTATTGAAAAAATCTGGTAGGGTCCCAAAGAAAAATGTCTATGGATTATTTCCTAAAGAAATTCGGTTTGTACAAAAAAGTTGATTCTGACGTTTTAGATCGATGATTGATTTTTGGTTTCTGATTGATTTTAGTTTCTGGTTGATTTTTAGTTTCTGAACGATAAAATAGTTGATCCTGATTAATAAATCAAACCTCAAAAACCAAAAAATCCAAAAATAAAAATAAATCTAAAATAAAAATGGAAAGTACGGATATTTGCGATACAGACGAATTTAAAAACGATCCTGTATGCCAGAATAAGAAGAAACACTGCTCCCTATTGGAAAATATTTTTTGGGCTATTGTACTCGTGACTATAGCTTTTTTTGTTAGCATTTGGAATATTTTCTTTGATAGAATTTTGGATAGAATTTTTGGTAATAAACGGTCTGACCTTTTGGTCGGTACTATGGCTATGGTTTCTCTTGTCGTAGTTTTGATTCTTGCTCACTTTTTTGGAGTTGATTTGACATATTAATTTTGTATTTTTTTTGAAATCAAAAATAAACATGGATGAACTTTTAACTGCTGTTAGAAATAACAATGTTGAAGAAGTAAGATCTCTTTTAAATCGTGGTGTATCTCCAGAACATGGAGATGATGAGGAAAACCCTCTTACCTATGCTGCCGAAAATGGCAACTTGGAAATAGTGAAATTGCTAGTAGAACACAGAGGAGATACAAAACATACTATTTATGGTGCGGCTATTGGTGGTCATATAGAAGTAGTGAGATATCTTTTAGAAAACGGGGTGAGAGCCAGTGAATATGATATTAGTATAGCATCCAAAAATGGACACACTGAAATAGTGAAATTGCTTTTAGACCATGGTGCAGAAGCAAGTGCTAAAGCTCTCACAGCCGCATCACGATATGGACACGTTGAAATTGTGCGTTTGATTTTAGCTGAATCACAATCATCTGCGTTAAACCCTCTTAATGCACTTAAATGGGCTCGCAAAAATGGTCATACTAAAGTAGTACGTCTTCTTTTAAAACACCCTAGACTAAAAAATTCAAAATATGCCAAAGAAATAATGAAAGAAGATCATGATTACATAATGGGTTCAGCTATGGCATTTAGACATTCAGTACCAAGACTACCACCATATGTATTAGGCCAAATTCTCTCGGAAAATGTCTCAGCTTATGACCTAGGTAATATAGCTGAATCTATAACACATATCCTTCAGCCAACTATGGAAGTTAGCGATAGAGACGAAAGAGTTAAACGTCCACGTATAAGCTTGAAATAATGTAGTTGAAATTGAAATGATGTAGATAAAAAACCTCTAATAATTAAAAAATTAATTATAAATGATATATAGAGCGTTAAAAATGTGTGCGTATGGTTTAGCAATATATAAATTCAAATGGTTCATATGGAACGGTTTGAAATTGGTAATCTATGTCTCTCCCTATGTGGTAATGGCATTGGTTTAGTTTTTCTTTTTGAGGTTTTTTGTGTTTGAAACATAAATATTTAACTAAAAATACAAATCACAAATAATCTAGTTTAAATCCGTCACTCGTTTCCAACCAGCCATTGATGGTTATCAGTCCCTTGTGTAAATTTTTATGACATTTACAGCATAAACCGACAAGATTTCGTAAATGATTTTTATGAAAGTGACCAATAAATCCCTTTTCATTTGCATCTCTTTGAAATTTGATATGATGAACCTCATCTGCCGTATCCTTACAAACTCCACATTTATCCAAAAACATATCTGGATTGTAACTAGATGACTTTTCCTTACGTATAGCCAAGGCACGAGTAATAAAATGATCAGGCAAACCCATCGCCTTTGCAACTTCAATACCATATAAACTATCCCCAGGACCCTCCTGCAACTCTCTTTTGTAAACAATTCTCCCAGATTTTAAATCTCTTTCAACAGCCAAATGAAAAATATCCACATTCTCTACCTTTTTGGCTACCTGATGTAAATGAGTTGCAAACAAAAATTTACCACCTTTTTCTTGAAATTCCAATATTGCTGCGGTTACCAAGGCAACTCCAGATTCGGTCTCTGTTCCTCTCGAAATCTCGTCTCCCAATATGATAGAATACTCGTTTGCGCGTGAAATAATTCCGTTTAATTCACTCATCTCAACCTCAAAAGACGATTTTCCTTCCTTCATGTTATCCGTACCAATAATTCTCGTCAAAATATTATGGAAAGGAGCAAACTTGAATCTCGAAGCAGCAACATATAAACCAGCTTGGGCCAACACTATATTGCAACCAATCGATTTCATTAATGAGCTCTTTCCTGAAGCGTTGAAGCCATATAATAAAATACCCTTTTTATCTAGTTTGATATCGTGTGGAACATAAATAGCTTGTGAAATTCTCTCGATAATTGGGTGTCGAAGCTGTTTAACTGAAACAAAAGACACTTTATCTATAATCACTGGCCGAGTATAGTTAAATTTATCAGCACATTTTGCAGATGAAACAGCTACGTCAATCGAAGCGATACAGTCTATAATCTTTTTTATAGTTTTAACATCAATTTGATCAATGCATTCTTGTGTAAGAGTGGAAATTCTATCTGAAATTTGATTTGATACTGAGAGATACTTTATAGACGTCTCTTTAATTTGACTAGTAGTGCAAAATTTAAACGTCTTGTTGTTGGATAGGATTTCAACGTCTTCTTTAATATCACTATATTTTTTATTTGTCAATTTAAACATGCAGCCGATTTTATCGTCTATTATCATTTCGGCGTTCCAATTTAATTTTTGATTGTTAAAGATTGCCATGTATTTTTTCTTTTTTTGATATAGATTATCCAATATTTCGTCGTTTATGAAATCCTTTCCCTGAATTCTTTCATTGAAACAGTATTCTTTACCTAAACCACATATTTTTTCACATTCCCTAACTGAAGAAATAAATCGGAAAAAATATTTATTCAAATCCTTGGCCATTTTTTCAAGATCTCCAATCTTTTTTAAAGTTGGAATGTAATTATTATAATCAGAGTATTTTTCTACCAAATCTAATCTGGAATTTATTTCATCTATATCTTTAAGAGGAAACATCAATCTGTTTTTAAGGAGACGATGTCCCATAGGAGTACTAGTGAAATTAACGAGATTGAATAGATTAGATGTTTTTTCTGTCTCAGAGTTTATGATGTCTAATTGAGAAATTGCGTTGTTTGCCAACTGTAAATATTTTTTGTTTTCGAAAAATTTAGGGTATTCGAGGTTTTGAATGAGTTGTATATTGTGATCTTGACAATAACAAAGCAAAGCTGTAAAACTAGAGATGGCTGTTGTGTATTTTTCTATCTGAAATGTACCAATAGCATTTGATAAATCGTAAATTTTATTCAAAAAATGTCTCTGAAATTTATTTTGTTCAAATTTAGGATCCCACTTGACATTCGTCTCTATCTGTGTGATAGAGGACTTGTATAAGATTTCCTTTGGCCTAAAAGATTGGGTAAAGCGATTTATTTCATCTAAAGCATAATTTTGATCATCTCTAGTGTTGTACGTTTCGTAAATAAAAATTTTACCTGTTGTAACATCGATAGCTGAGATCCCTACAGCCATGGGGTCAAAATTTGGATCTTTAAACGAATCTATGACGACATAAACGATATATTTGTTATCAAAATTAAATTCGTCTATAAACGTTCCCGGAGAGTGAATTATTGTGACACCTCTATTAAATTTCTCCTTTTCTTTTTTGGTCTCTTCTTGATCGACTTGTACGACTGTCCATCCCTGGTCAATTAGGGCGGGAATACAACGAGATGCCGAAACGATGGGGAAACCGGCCATCAACTTATTTTCCTTGACTGAAACGTTTAAATTCAATACTTTTTCCATCGTATAAATATTTTTATCACATGGCGTATCTCTATTTGGACCATAAAATTCATAAAACGTACCGTTGTTCATAATTACAGTACATTTCTTGTATTTATTGCAATAGTATTCAAAATAAATACGATATTGCTCTATTAGATCTAGCTTGTTGATGTTGCTAGGAAATTTATCTGTATCAATAAACATATTATAAATATGTTTTTTTGTTTATGTGGTTTTTTGGTTATGTGGTTTTTAGGAAATATGTAATCAAAAGCCGAAGAGTCCAGCAAGACTGTTATCACGAAGGCCATTATATTCGTCTTCGAAATTCAGACTCTGAAGCATAACATGGCCGTCTGGGATGCCTTTCATGATTTTCAAGAGAGTTGTCAGATTTTTAGACGAAATGGTAAAACTCGCTTCAAGATCCGTGTATTCACAGCTTTTAAGATATGATTTCGTACGCATAGTAAACGTCCCAATATCAGACGGACATTCTGCTCGAAACTTGAGATTAGCAACAGGAGAAACTTGACGAGAGCGAAGATTGTATGTATGCGACATTTTGAGATATTTGTAAATAAAAAATCATTTTTCTAGACATTAGATCTACATAAAACCTATTTCTTTACGAAAACCGTCTCTATGTCGTTATATAGGGGTTTCTTTGTTGCCATATGCAACGCTTCGTAAAAATCCTTTGAACTTATTCTCCTAAGAACAGCCAATCTAATAATCTCTTCAGCAAAATCCCTGTCGACGCCCGTCATGTTATTTATATAAATGTCGTTTGCTCCAAAGCCTAGATAATGAGCCATTCTGTCATACTCGTTGTCAATTTGATAGACGATGAGTATTTTTTCGATAGATGTCGGTTTAAATGCCATTTTTGATCTTTGATTAATTAAGCAATTTTGTGGTTGGTTTTTTCTTTCTTGACTTGGCCGCCAACAAAAACCAACAAAAAATCAAACCTTTATAAATATTTCTTCGAGTTGTTTTACGATTTTATCTATAGTTATTGAACTTGGACCCATGATATCACAGACTTTTTTCTTTTTTGTTGGAGATGACACCATATGACTCAATGTTGGCGATTTACAGATATAGAGATAAACGCATGCCGATGCGACATTTTGAGGAGCGCTTCTTCGAGTCTTTTTAGACAACTCCCAATTATCCTCTACAAATTTGGCCATATTATATATGTGTGGGTAATATTTATCTTCAATTTTGAGGTCGAGGAGTAATTTTTTAATCATCATAGTGATTGTAACGTATTTTGTCTTGTATTGTTTAAATGAGTCTAGAGATAAAACGATTTGACGTCCTTTTTTGATCTTTGATTTGGTTATTCCATGCTTTTTTGCAATTTCGATCATTGTACGAGGGATGTTCATGTCCCAGTAAACCATCCATACGCATACAGCTAAAACTGCAGATTCTTCTGAAAGTGAACAGCTAATCTTTGAGAATTTTTCCATTGTTGCGTCTATGATATCAGGAGTGTAACCAAAACCCTCTAAAATCTTTATATGGTTTTTCGTATTCTTTATCGTCGTATTTGCAATATTGAAAGCATTTTCAACCCACGTCTGTTCAATAGAAACTTCGACTATATACTCCCCGCACATCATACAAGTAGAATCGTAATCCATTTTAGGATGCGTACAGAATTGATAACCACAATCTATACATTCTTTTTTGAAATCGGGTATCGGTTTTGTCTTTACATGATCACAATTCATTTATTACTATTGTTTATAGTAATTTTTTAATCAATTTTTTGTAGATATACATTTGCTTTGCTCATGTATACTAAATCGAGTCGAGCGAAGCGAGAATTGTTGTTTTTCTTATCTATACAGACAATCTTGGATGGAGAACCAACCATCGCGCCAACATTCCCTGAATCTCTGGATTTGTAGATTTGCAACCTGATGCATCAACCATTGGATCTTTAAGTAAAAGTTCGACTGCGTCCACGCGATTCTTTTCGCACGCTCATTTAATAGCCATATTATCTTTGGCCGTTGGGTTCACTCGGTAGTCAGCCATTAGGAGTTGCATAACTTTGACATGACCATATCGCGATGCAACACGAATGGGCCAATTTTGATGCGTCGCTGGATTGACTCTGTCATCTGCTAGGAGAAGACTCACAATTTTGGCATGTCCGTTGCTAGAAGCGCATTGAATAGCATGATTGTTTTGAGCCGATGAATCGACATTTGGCAAGAGTCGTCGGACCTTTTCGACGTTGCCAAATTCAATTGCTTGGATAAATTCGTTCATGATAGTTTGGTGATTACCATATGGTTTTTGAGTTTTTTTAATCATTTTTTCGATGGACAAAGTCCACGACACTAGATGTATCATGTAAATCATTTTTCTATAATCAACATCAACCAAACCGAGGATGATACTTCCATTGGGCCAACAATTCCTGAATCTCGGAATAGTCAGATTCGGCTTTAGATGCATCGACCCTAGGATCCTGAAGTAAGAGTTTGACTACTTCAACATGACCATAAAAGGACGCCCTTAGAATAGCTTTATTATCTTCATCAGATGAATCAACGCGTTTATCAGCTAAAAGTAGTTTAACTGCTTCAGAATGACCATAATGAGATGCCCATATAATAGTTTCATTATTCCTATCGGCTGGATTCACTCTAGTGTCAGCCAATAGGAGATGTACTACTTCAACATGGCCAGAAGCAGTACAAATGGCATTATTATGACAAGCAGATGGATCTACTCTTTTATCAGATAGAAGGAGCCGTACAATTTCAACATGCCCATTACTAGAAGCTACACGAATCGCCAAATTGTCATCGTATGCTGGATTCAGACGAGAATGTGCCAATAGTCTCTCCACTGTTTTTACATTTCCAATGCTGCAAGCATCACAAAAAGTTCGCGATAGATTCATTTTGAAAAACAAATTTTTACAAATAAAAATTCAATTTTGATCTATCAAAAACTATCGAAAACCATCGACCCTACCGAGGATGATACTTCCATTGGGCCAACAATTCCTGAATCTCTGGATCGTCAGATTTAGCGTCCGACGCATCGACTCTAGGATCCTGAAGTAATAGTTTGACTACTTCAATATGGTTCAGCGCCAAACATATAGATTCATTATTCTTATCCGATGGATCTACTCTAGAATCAGACAATAGTAGCTTTACGATTTCGTGATATCCCCCTTGGCAAGCAGTTTGAATAGGGAAATTGAATCCTATTGCAGGATCTACTCTTTTGTCGGTTAGGAGTAGACGAACGATTTCCAAATGACCCGAATTAGAAGCACACATAATAGCGAGGTTGTTATTGTCTCCTGGGCTAACTTTAGAATATGCCATTAAGAGACGTACAACACCAATAAATCCATTTTTGCAAGCAAATTCAAAAGTGTAATTGTATATATGTCTGTTTTTAACTTGTTTTTCTATCATGCGTCTAACAGTTTTTTCATGACTCTGTAGAGCTGAAAATTTCTCATTAGACGTATCCTCTGGATTTACTCTAGGGTCCATAAGTAAACTATAAAATATATCTATATGACCGTTTCGTCCAGCCCATTCGATTAGATAATTATTTTCAAGAGATGGATTTATAGACCCTTCTCTCAAAAAACGTCTAACTATATCTGGTTTATACTCCATTTGGCATTTTTTCTTTTTTGGAAAGAAAATTCATTTTGTTGATCAACGTGAGCAAAGCGAATGTTGACATAATCGAAGAGATTCATTTTGTTGATCGGTTTTTTATGTACTCTATCTAAATACTCTACATAAAAAATACTCAATCAAAATCATCAAGTATCGAAATATCCTTTCCTTGAAATGTCTTTTCGATTTTTCCTTCAATGACGCCTTTTACGAAATCAGATGTATAACGGGAATTTGTTTCAGTAAATAGTTTATCTAAAACGACTGGGTCAAACGGTCTTTTTTTGATTTGACATTTATCAGTGATATAAGATTTTGAATATGGACGGAAAATTTCAAGGCACCGTTTCCACTTTAGGATATGAAATGGAAGTTCAGGAGACGCTTCTTTCCATTCCTTGATACTCTTGTGTTTTTTGATGGCCGGATAAACTTTTGCTGGACCTATACCCGGCATATTTTTGTTGTAATCACATCCAAAACAAATACACATATTAACAAATTCTTGTTTCGTCATCTCCAAAGCCTCTAAAACATCCTTTAGATATACAATCTCTGCCATACCTTTTTTGATTTCCTTTAGTAGAAAAGGACAACCATAAGCCAAAGTATCTGTATCTCTCGAAATTACACCGTCTACTATCCCATTAAATGCCATACTTGAGCAAAGCGCCTCTGCTTCTCCGTCTGCTTGAATATAAGGGAGGCCCATAGCTTTAACGAGAGCGCGAGTCATTGTCTTGTGATCATTATTGATTCCGATAGCTTGCTGCTCGACTTTTACGAGTTTCTCAGTAACGAAAAGTAATACTTCTTCTGCATCACGTGGATTTACGTCATTTTTTTGTTTAAAGAGGGTCTTAAATTCGTCTATAAGATCATCCGGAACAATTTTAGCTTCTTCGTCGTTCCAACATTTCATAATCAGTTTCTCCTTATACATGGCAATTTTTTCTTCTCTTGCCTTGTTCTTTTGTTTAGAACTTTTTCTGTCTTCACGTTCAACCAATTTTTCCTCTGGAACGTTGAGCCCATCAAAGACAATGACTGGATTAAGATCATTTTTAACTAGACTCAATAGGAAATTTGTCATTTGAATAAACCAAAATTCTTGACTGGACATGGCATATGTGTTGATAAAGATAGAAATGTCTACTGCAAATGATTTCCCCTTTAAAGTTTTAATGTCTACTGACTTGAATACATCTTTATTGATTTTTTTGATAAACGGATTGAGACCTTTGATTCCCATCTTTTTATTTTGTTTTTGATTTGTTTTTATTTCAATTTTTTGTATATTTCTATATGGAGAGAAAAATATGTAGATAGAAGAGAAAATATACAAGAAAAACATTTTGTATAGATATACAAAAAATTAGCAGAGATTCGTTTCGATCGAATGACCTCGTGGTTATGAGCCACACGCGCTACCACTGCGCCACTCTGCTCCATATATTATATTTCATTTAAAGCGTTTTAGACTACCATATTTTTCAAAGGATGATATTTCCATTGTGCCAACAGCTCTTTTATTTCAACATCTTCACTATTGCATCCAGTGGCGTCAACGCGTGGATCGAGCAATAAAAGTTTTACTACTTGTACGTTGCCCTTGTTGCATGCCCACCGAATGGCCGTATTATACAAGTCTCCTGGATCGACTCTAGAATCGGTTAAGAGAAGCCTAACTATTTCCGTATACCCGAGATAAGACGCTATTCTAATGGGGAAATTGTACCCAAAACTGGGATTCGTATAACCAAGTAAAAGTTCTACTACTTCGTAATGCCCTTTACATATAGCCCATCTCATACAAAAATTGCTATCAAAAGACGCGTCTATATGTGGAATTAATTCTAATATCCTGTCAATGTCTTCTATACTACATGCATCTACTAGTTCCATTTTTATAGTTGAATTTTTAGGTTTTCTTTTTTTTATAGTTGAGATTTTATGGTTGCCTTTTTATTGTTGGGCTTTTTGATCTACATGAGACAACAAAAATCAAACCTTTTTCTTTACTGGGAGATTAGAAAAAAAGTTAAAAGTTGGTTGATTTGATGGAATAGTATAGGTTGGTTGACTAGCGAGAGTCGGAGGAGCAGGAGTCGGCGGAGCATAAACTGCTGGTTCTACTTGAGACACGATGTCTGCAGCCGGAATAGTAGCTTTTAATTTTTGGTCATTTAATATTTTTCTTGCTTTGCTTATCATGTATTGTTTATAGGCAGCTTCTTCTTGTTCGATTCGTTCTATGTTCATATTATTTATGTCTCTGTTTATCATGTAAGCATTCATGGTATAAAGGCCATTTGACCAATTTGACTTTATGTCTAGATCGCTGGGAGATTCAGAAAACTGTTCAAAATAATTTAGACGCATGAGTGGATCACGTTGAAAACACAAGATTATGAAATTATAGACTTTTGTTGAATGTTTCTTGATGTTTGTAAACATTTCCTTGTATGAATTTGGCTGTCTAGAAAATTCATAACCATAATAGAAAAATTCTGTATCCTTTTCATAAGAATCGGGATAACCAAACCAAGTAAATAAAACGCAACCTAAAGACCATATGTCATGCGCTAATAGCCAAGATTTGAGGTAAACTCCATCTCTGATTGGTTTTCCCTGTTGATCTATCATTTCTGGAGACAGAAAAAGTGGTGTGCCAGGTACGCCACAAGGATGATTTTTAAAAATTGGGCTATATAAGACATTGTCATCTGACTTGTCAAGCATGCATGAGAGACCAAAATCGATAAATTTGAATCGTTTCAATTGTGTATCATACATGATATTCTCATCTTTAATGTCCTGGTGAACGATACCCAAACTATGAATCAACGCCAATGCCATCGATAGATCTTCTATTATGTGATCAAATCTAACTTGACGTTCAGCGAGTGGCATTCTGTCAAATCCAATTGTAGCCTTTTGTAAGCTCCATCCATTTATAAAGTCCATAACGATATAATGCAAGCCTCCTTCAAAAAACGCCTCTTTGAAACATGGGGCTGCTGGTTGGCATATAGCAAATACTGCTCTTAGGATTTTCTCCTCGTTCTCTCTTTCTCTTTCTCTTTTAACTATATCAAGGGCTAGAGTTGATGCTCTAATGTATTTTTTCATTGCGTAAAGTTTGCCATCTGTTTTATTTTCGACCTGGAAAGTTTCACCAAATGCACCTTTGCCCAATGATTTTATGACTTTATAATTAGATAGCATTTATAAACAAAAAAAATATTATAATTTATTTTTCCGTATATAAATACTATGTCAAATTGCGATAAGTTTGTTGACTTAAAAACTGGCAAAACACACAAATATACCGAAGCGATGGTAAATAAATTGAAGCAAAAATACGAGGACGAAGGTTACCCAAAAACAACCTTTTATAAGACTCACTGCGTCCTCGGTCAAATCGGTGACTTGAAGAACTACTTGAAGGGATCGTCTGTCGCCAAGAAATCGTCTTCAAAGAAATCGGTAACAAAAAAGACTCCAGTTAAGAAATCGGCTGCTAAAAAGTCGTCTTCCAAGAAATCGTCTTCGAAAAAGTCGGTAACGAAAAAGACTCCAGTCAAGAAATCAGCTGCTAAAAAGTCGTCCTCCAAGAAATCGTCTTCGAAAAAGACTCCAGTTAAGAAATCAGCTTCATCTGCTGGTTCAAAGAGAAAATATGTACGCAAGACATCTGCTTCTAAGAAATCGTCTTCTAAAAAATCTTCGTCTAAAAAGTCGTCTTCTAAAAAATCTTCGTCTAAAAAGTCGTCTTCCAAGAAATCTTCGTCTAAAAAGTCGTCTTCCAAGAAATCTTCGTCTAAAAAGACACCATCAAAGTCGTCAGCGTCAAAGAAATCTGGATCGAAAAAGTCAGCTTCAAAGAAATCGTCTGTAGCCGTAACTTGTGAGAAATTTACAGATTTAAAGACAGGCAAGACATACAATTACTCAGAGGCTATGGTCAACAAGTTAAAGGCAAAGCATGAGGCTGATGGCTATGCTAGAACAACCTTTTACAAGGGACACTGTGTTCTTGGACAAATTGGCGATTTAAAGAACCACCTCAAGGCCACTGGATCAAAAGCCTCTTCCTCTAAAAAGACACCATCAAAATCGTCTGCTGCTAAAAAGTCGGGATCCAAAAAGTCTTCCTCTCCAGCCAAAAAGTCGGGATCGAAAAAGTCTTCATCTCCAGCCAAAAAGTCCTCATCCAAAAAGTCATCTCCAGCCAAAAAGTCCTCATCCAAAAAGACAGCCTCTAAAAAGTCTTCATCCCCAGCTAAAAAGGCGGCACAAACATGCTTGAAAAAGGGATGCCCAACGGGATCATTCTGCAGAGTAAAGACTGAACGTTGTGTCAAAAAGGCTGCCGCTGGTGAAGAGTTGGTTGATGACGTATTTTTAGTATCAACAGAGAGCCAACGTGCCAAGGTACGCAAGGCTGCCAGTGGCTCTGGCATGCGTTCCGCCTTGTCATCGTCGATGCGCTCGGCTTTGTCGAGAAGCAAATCTGCATCGGGAATGCGTAAATCGATTCCAGTTTCAGTCCATGATGAAGCGTCCGAGGAGTCTGAGTCTGATGATGAATCTAGCGAGAACCAAGAGACACTTTCCCCATCAGATATGGCTAAATTAGAAGCTCAGAAATCGACAATTTTGGATATATTAAAGGCTTGCAAGTAAAGATTTGGTTGGGTTGTTTGAAAATAGTAAACAAAAGACAATATCAAAAAAGCAAAAGCCAAAAAATTTATATTTGAAAAAATATAAAAAACTATCTTAGAATCAAATAATTTTTTCCATCGACGACAAATTCTTTCATATTCTTGCCGGCTATAAAACATGAACCAACAGGTAACAACAAATATTCGTCTCCAAACGTAATTTTTGCTTTTTCAAATGTGATTATCAAAGCTGGAAAAGATTTTGTATTCTTTTCGGATAATTCTAAATGTTTCCCTTTGTATTTCAAATGTAAATTCAATATACGTTTTATTTCCTCGAGTGTCATGATTTCTGTATCTATAGAATCAAATTTTCGATCAAATGTCCACTGAAAAACACGTATTAAAAATTCAGGTATAAACTGACTGTCTTTTTTATACTTGTGTCCGACAAATATAATTTCTTTCTTTTTAGGAGGCTCGTATATTTCTACTTTTGGTGGCATTGATATTTTCTTTTTGTTTAAAAGAAATTTCAATTTATGTTTTTATGTAAACACTATTTTATGTTTTAATGTAGACACTACAATACCCTAATCCAAAAACACTGCTTTTTGGAGCATAATGTTGACTCTTGGTGGAATACAAACATACTTTAGGTTTAGAGGAACCCAACCATTCATTTTTTGAACTTCACGTATACGATTCTTGGCATCGACTTCATTAGTCTCTATAGATACAATTTGTGTGGAGCCATTATTCGTAAAATAAACAATATAATTCATTTATTATTTTTTTTTTCATGAAAAGAAAATTCATTTTTTGTTGGTCTGCTCATATTAAAACTACCTAGGGTGATAATTTCAATTTTTTAATTAGAAAACCAAAAACTATCGAGGATGATATTTCCATTGTGCCAACATTTCCTGAATCTCTGGTTTGGTAGTTTTGACTTCTGATGCATCAACCCTTGGATCCTCAAGTAAGAGACGTACTACTTCGATATGACGATATTTCAAAGACTGTCTAGTCATATTATTTTCATATTTTGAAACCGTTTCAATAATAAAATTATTGTTGTCTGCTGGATTTACTCTAGGATCAGCTAGGAGAAGACGCACTACTTCAACATTACCATTGTGCGACGCCCAATAAATAGCTCTATTATTATTGTCTCCTGGATTTACTCTAGGATCAGCTAAAAGTAAACGCACAACTTCAACATGCCCATAAGTGGAAGCCCATTCAATAGCATCATTATGACAGTCTGCTGGATTTACTCTAGGATCAGCTAAAAGTAAGCGTACTATTTCAACCCAGCCATTTTCAGAAGCACAACGAATAGGCCAATTATAACGACACGTTGGATCTATTCTAGAATCTGATAAGAGTCGTTTTAAAGTTTCAATGTCTCCAGAACTACAAGCCGTCTTAAATTCGTCCATTTGTTATTTTTCTTTTCGCAAAAAGAAATTTCATTTTTTGGTTTTCTTAGTCTAAAACTCTCCTTGTCGTTTTTCATCCCGAGATTTTTGGAGCACAGGGGCAATCATATTTTTCAGTTGATTTGTAATTCGAGACTTTAGTTGGCTAATTTGAGGTTTGATGTCACTATAGCGTGCAGTTTCCTCGGCTTCTTCCATCTTATCGATCAAAGTTGTAGCAAAACGTGCATGAGGAAACTTCACCTCGGGAAATTTTTCAAAGAAATCAGCCGACACAGTAAACAAATAAAGGAGCTTATCAGGAGGCAGGCAAACTCCGTCAGGAGGAAGGAGGCTTAGGATATAAGCACAATATTGTTCCTTGTTCATGTCATCCGAATTGACTTGGGAAGCGACTTGAGGGACAGAGGCAAATTGGGGAGCAACTTTACGAGAGCGAAGATTGTATGTGTGCGACATTTTGAGATGTTGGTAAAAATATTTTTATTTACAAATAAAAAATTAATTTTGTTGGTCTACTTGATACTTCCATTGGGCCAACATTTCTTGAATCTCAGCTCAAAAAGAATTTTTCCAATCTAGGATGAATATTTCGTCTATCCATGATTTGCCATAAAACTTGATTATAGTCTCTATGGTAATTGTAGATTTGCTGAATGATTTTATCGTTTTGATAAATAACAGTTTGACCATTCTTTGGTCGCGGAGTCGTCCTTTTCTTTAGACCATGTTGCTTATACATTTTATCCAAAATAACTCTGGCAAAAAATGTCCTAGCCGGATTCCTAAGTTTCTTATTCTTGCTGTATTTGGAAACATATTTCGCCTTGTATTCTATCGATTTTCCCCTTAGGAGCTCGGCCCATTTTGGTTTAAGATAAACTTCTAGTGCTCTCTTGAAATTCTCTTCAAGTTTAGAAAATGCGACTTCTTTTATGGGAAATGCAATATTTAAGACTTCTGTTACAGGGACCATGATGTTATGTTCCAGATAATATCCATAATCCAACTGAATATTGTCCTTTTGGCGATTCATCAAAAAATAACTGAAATCTTCCATCAAATCACCAGATTTCAAATTTTTATCTCGTTTCTTCACAAAGACGTATTCCAAACGAGTACCAGCTTTCAACACATTTCCTCTCTCCTCTAGACGCTTTGCAAACAAGACGTGACCTGCACAATTTGCGTATTCTTCTACTTCCTGCTTGAGGCCTTTGTAAATAATGAAATTTTTAAGAGGATATAGTCCTCTATACATATCCAAAATCTTATTGTTGATTTCATAAATCGTTTGATCCTGGTCTCTTCCATTTTTGACAAGTTCTTGAGTAAATGTATAAATTTCACGAGCTACATCACAATTATCATGTCTCTTATTGATGGAACCCTTTGAACCATCTTTCAATACCTTTCCTTCCTTTGTTACGATTGAATATTCATACCTCTTCTTTGTCAATAACAAAAGCGGAGAATAAGTGTTGTCTGCAACAATCTTCATTTCTGGAGGAAACTGTTTGGTAATAAATTCTTCTGCTTCATGAGCAAGCTCAAACACCTTTTTCAAATCGTCTGTGTGAAAATCAACAAACACCGAATCTGTATTCTTAACGATGTTAAAGCCCACACCAGCATGAAATCTTCCGCATTCTGTTTCCAAATCATAAACATAAGATGCAGTAGTTGAAAGCTTTGTTACTTTTGTTACAGTGTTATCGTTTGCTGAAGTAGATTTAACAATATATACACCTCTGTATTCAATTTCCGTAAATACATCTGTTTTACACATGTAGAGCATAGCCGCAATCTTATCACTTGTGAAATAGGTATCACAAGTGCCAAAGTTTTTCTTTCCAAAAACATGATGTAGCAATTTCGTCTCTCCAATAACCAAATTTTCAGGCTTTAACAATTCCATCTTATCATTGATCAATGAATGATCTTGTGTCACCTCTACAACACCAAATCGAGACTCTACCCTATAAATATTCTTGTTGCACTTGTGTCTAATCACCTTTTTGACTTGAACCCATCCCTTATCACTCCAAACCTTGTATGGTGTTGAACCACATTCTTTATTTGTTCCTTCTTTGAGAAAATTTGGATAGTCGTTCCAGATATGACATAAATCGGAAATCTTTTTAACATCGATTACTGAATCTTTCAATACAAGGATGGGAGTATCTGCAGTTACTGAATCACCGTAAATAACTTCACTAAATGACCACTTGTTTTTAATAATCGAAATAGTTTTTTGAATGGCTTCTCTACCATAATATGTAACTGAAGCGGCACCCTCGAGTAAAGGCAAATATCCAGTTACTGCTCCAAGAAAACCATAAGATGAATTTGCAGAAATTTTAATAGCCAGTTGTCGAGCATCCAAGACAGTCGAAATACGATAAGTCAACTCCATATCCTTTTTCTCTTCCTCTGTCAAAAATTCTTTTACTTTATATGCTTCCCATTTTTGTTGTTTGATTTGCATTTCTTTTTTAACTTTTGAGCGTGCAGCCATTAGATTATCTAGCAATAGAGGTAACAAGCCCTTTTTCTCTTCTTGACCATAATGTTTACGCCATCTATAATAATGATCACCGCAAAACGCTTTTTCACCCTTTTTCTTTTTTCGTTTTTCAGGATCATGTTCACATCTAATATGTTCTGACCATTTAGCAATATTGCATTCTTCATCGGGTATTGAAATCTCTGGAGGGACAAGTTGCGTATGACAAATATTATAAGCACGCATAATACTTGGATACAGCGAAGCAAAATCCAACGTCGCGATATTTTTATACAAACCCTTCTTGACCTTTAAAACTGTAGCTCCCTGATAATTCTTCTTACCATCGTCATCCTCTTCAACATCCTTTGCCTTTTCATAATGAGGAGCTACATAATTTCTAGGATACGCCTTTTCAATATACTGAGCCAATACTTTAATTTGTTGTCCTTTCTCATAAATATAAGAAGGAGGGCATTTCGAAATGATTGAATTCTCCCAAAGAGATGTTAGTGAATTCAAAAATTTCATCAATGCTGGACAAATACGAGCATCTTGAATTACGTATTTGATAAGTCTAAGCATAAAACTTCTTGCTGTTTTTACAATTTTCTTTAGGGTCGTGCATTCTTTCAGACAATCATAAAATTCTGCAACGTGGTTTGTCATTCCATCTACTTTTAGTAGTTCCTCTGGTTTCGTTTTACTAATAATTAACTTTTTAGCTAAATCTGGTTGCATATCAATACAGTTTTCCAAACTTCTCTCCAAAACTTCAACCATATCAAAAATGGCAAACATTTGCTGATACGGCATGTCCTCCTTATCTTCCCCATGGAGAAAATGCTTTGCAACAGCTGACAGTTTATAAGTAGGTAAGCTATGATTGAATCTGATTTCTGGAAACAAGTCAAAGTTAAAAACACCCTTTAGTTTGATGTATTTAATTTCTTGTGCTCCACGAGCACTTGAAGCCCACGGCATATCTTGGAGACGATCTTTCTCAAATTTGAGTTTTCCCATTTTATAGAAACGCGACGTAAGACCATAGATCTCTGCACGAGTCAATAAACAACCCCAATCAAAACCATTGATATTATATCCAGTAATGATGTCTGGTAAATTTCTCTTTAGAATTTTCGTAAAATTTACCAATAACAATTGCTCGGATCCCTTACAATCAATAACAGTAGATTTGTATTTACCATCTGGTTCTTCATCTCCAACATACTGAGTGATGACAAAAGTCTCCCAATCTTCAAGAGGCTGCGTCAACCTTCCGAAAGTCAAAGAAATCATAGTGATTACGTTTTCCGGAATGCTAGGCTCAGGACTAGAAGATTTTCTATTGACAGAGTGTAACTCGATATCAAAAGAACAAATTTTAGGGTCTACAAGAATTTCAGAAGTAATAGTATCTGATTTGGATACCCAGTGTGCTTTTGTATATATACTATAATCACACAAACTATAATCCATAGGAAGACCAGGTGGTTTAAATGTCTTGACAGTAACCCAGCCAGCCATATCTAATTTACGTTCAATGCCGAATTTGACTAGAGTTGGTACTTTTTGCTCATGCAATTTAAACGAGCCAGCTGGGAATTCTTTTAAGAAACCTTCTACTCTCCATGTATATTTCAAAAGATTTCTCAAGTGTTTCCAAGAATCCTCGGTTTTAAAATTGATTCTCAAAAATGGTCGTGTGACAGAATATAAACACAGTTTTTTAATTTCAAATTTAATTGTATCTGGAGGACATTCTTGTAATTTAGTCCTAATATGATTGGCTAAAGATTCTACTTTTGCGTCTGTCCATTTAATGTCAACTGGTAATTCAAGGAAACAATATGGCTGATAATTCAAAACTTTACAATACACAGTCTTGTTATCTTCTGTAATTCCAGCCAAATGAATCACGATTTGTTTATTAACTCCATCTTCAGCTACGTGATCGTAGTCCATATCTATAATTCTAAATGTTACACTCATAGTTATAATTTTTTTTATCCATATATAAATTTCAGTTTTATATATATTTGGGTGTCTATCGCATCCACTCACTCTGCCAAAAATATAGATTCATTTGTAAGTATATTTACATTTTTTCTATAACTTTCCGGTTGAAACTCTTTTGTTATTAGAAAATAGGAATTATCAGGAAGTATAATTTCTAGTTCACTTATATATTCTGAAAAGACATTGTATAATACCTTTGACCCTTTTTTCAAATAGATAACATTCATATATCTGTCCTTGGAAAATCCCATTGCTGTATAAAGTTCAAATGTTGTCGATAGATAACCACTGTTTTTATACAGGTTTAGAGCTGTTCCGTTAAAATGATCGATTTTGGTTATTCCTCGATATACTTTAAGGTCTTGTTTTAAAGGTGGTACATTATAAAACAGGTCTTTTAAATCAGCGTCTAAATTCTCTAGGAGACCTTGTATATTGACTGCGTCTATGGTTGGGATTCGTTGATACTCATCAAAACTATCTATATGGTTTTCAAAATATGTTTGGATCTTTTCTGTAACGGTTCTGTTGTTACGTAAATACATATTTAATAATACATCTCCATTGTGAGAATATAGAGCCAAGGCTTTTTGTAATCGGGGAGATACATCAAGTAAATATTCTATTTGTTCTTCAATAGTTGATGGTTTCATTATATAGTTGAGCATTTCTTCGTCTAAATGTGTACCCTTTGAATTACTAATTAAGCTGTTATAATAACTGTATAAATAGTCATCAAACTGAAAGCGACTATATTTTCTTTCTAATTTTATTGATTGCTCTTCATAATCTTTCAGATACTTTGGAATCTGTGAAGAATTTAATGGGATAAATGGCGGAAATTTATCAAGGAAAAAAGTGGGTGTCTCTTGAATTCCTATAAAACTTAATTCTGCTGTAAGAGTATAATTCTCACCATCTGCACATATTAAACTTCCACGATTGCAAACAACCTCGTACGTATTGCCAGGTTTTGTCTTGTATATAACATAAAAGTTAAATTCGGCTGTTTGTCTATAAATATGTATGAGATAAGCCCCTTGTATCAAATGAGATATAAACGTAAACTGGACTGGAATGGTTTCTACGGCATTTGTTAGTTGGCCATCATATGTCTGATTATCCATTTATTTTTCTTTTTTCTTTTTTTTAAAAATTTATGAGAAACAACAAAAAAAACAACAAAAATTTTAGATACTTTTATAAAATGGATTCTCCAATGTCAACTAGAGACCGCGTCGTACAATTGGTACAAAAACTCGTGCAAAGATCGTTTTTGCAATATGTAGCCCTTTTTACAGTAACATGCTTGGGTTTTTACCTCATGATCCACTATGGAACCACATGGTTCAACACAGATCCAGAAACAAAACAATACTATATGCAATTCCTCACAGCTGCCGGAATGGCCTTGGCGGTTTGCTTACTTGCCTTTTTCTCTAGATTATTGTAAGCGTTTTTCATTTAATAAATGAAATTTTTTGTTGTGTGGATTTCGCTCTGAATCAAGAAATATTTTCGCTCTGAATCAAGAAATATTTTTGTTGGTATAAAGAAAGACATCAAAAACTACCTAGGATGATACTTCCATTGGGCCAACAACTCTCTGATCTCTGGATTATCAGATTCGTAAACTACTGTTGGTTTAACTCTTGGATCTTGAAGTAAGAGTTTGACTATATCAATGTATTCTTTGTGGATAGCATGATTAAGAGCTTCATTATTATAGAATGTAGGGTCCACTCTAGGATCGGCTAAAAGTAGACGTACTGCTTCAACATTACCTTGACGGAAAGCATAACCAAATGTGTAGTGATCGGTTGCTGGATTTACTCTAGGATCAGCTAAAAGTAAACGCATAACTTCAACATGACCATCCTCAGAAGACCTCTTGATAGCATCATTATCTTTGGCTGCAGGGTCAACTCTAAAATCAGCTAAAAGTAAACGTACTACTTCTACATGGTTATATCGAGAAGCCGATCGAATAGGCAAGTTATCATCTGTTGCAGAATTCACTCTAGAATCAGCTAAAAGCAATCTCACAACTTCAACTTGACCATAAGAAGAGGCAAATACAATAGCTTCATTATTAAAGTCTGCTGGATTTACTCTAGAATCAGCTAAAAGCAATCTCACTACTTCAACTTGGCCATTAGTAGAAGCACATCTAATAACAAGATTGCTATTGAATGATGGGTTAACATGTGGCAAAAGATGTTGTACAGTTTCGACATCTCCAGAAGAGCATGCATGGTTAAATTCACGTATCATTAATAATTTCTTTTTTGCTAAAAGAAATTTCAATTTTTCAATGACGACTAGATATCAGTTTAAAAGTTATCAGCGATTGTCTTGGTGTCTTTCATATACTGTTGAATAAGTGATCGAAGACGATCATCGTTTTGATACATCCTCTGAAAACGCGCACTCATTTCAACTTCAATTCCCTCAACTAATTCAATTTTTGGTTGTTCAGCCAACCATTTTTTACCAAATTCACTTTCCCTCCATTCGGCAGTTTCTCTAATTTTCTTTGCTTTTTCGGTGTCACTATTGAATTTTTTTTCCAAATAATCATCATAATCTGTTGCATTGTATTCTTTCAACAAATCTTGCCAGCATGTGATTCCTTCATCAAAATAACCAGGCTTCGCAATATCTTCTTTTCGTTCACGGAATTCTTTTTCAATTGTTTCATTGTCATAGTCATGTCCGCCCTTTTTTAGTTCCTCATAAATATAATCAAGATTTCCAGCAGGCACAGACCCAAGATCACGAATACCAAATGTTCTAGAATCATATAGTACAGCAATGCGACAAACCTCCTTAGTACGATATTGTCTGTTGATAAACCGGAGATGTTGACCACCCTTAACCTCACGCAATGCATCCTCTACATGACTCTTGAAAGTACGACCTTCAGCGTTAAACATTGACAAACATTTTTTTATCAAAAAGAAAATCAATTTTTTGTTAAACTACATTAGCAAATCGAGACGAACAAAGAGAATGTAGTCTAAATCGAGACGAACAAAGCGATTGTAGTCTAAATCGAGACGAGCAAAGCGAGGATCATTTTTTTATTTTGCAAAACGAATCCTTACGAATTCATAAATCAAAATAACCATCAATCTACAATTTTCATATAGTGATGATAAAATGCCGAGACTGCTAAAATTTTCCAACTCTTTGTACATTTCGTTAGCTCACTCCATGCCTCATCTCGCGCTGCATTGACATATACGCTACAATTTTGTGGATCTTTATCTATGTAATTTCGGGCCTTTGACAGAATAAATCCAAGTTTAATTCCTTTAAACAGATCGGTTGGAAAGGTCACGTATGCATTTGAGATAAGTTTATCTGTTATTTCTTTAAAAAAGACTGATCTTGCAGATTTGAATTTAATGTAAAAACGTGTAATCTCAAGAGGTGTAAACTTTAGATTTTCAAAATAGGTTGTATCTTCATTCTTAAATTTAGCGATTAATAAAGCTTCATATTTATCCTTTGACCGCGAATTTATAACCGACAAGAGAGAGTCTTCTTTTGATATAATTTTGAGTGTCTTTACTTTGTCGCCGCAATAAATAGTAAACAAAAGAGGTTCTCCAAGGACCAAATTAATTTTCTTGTCGTAGCCAAAATTTATATTTAAAGAGGCATTTGTCTTGAATTCAATCTGTTTTACATTTTGATTGAAAAGGGGATTGTAATATTCTACAACCCATGCTGGTTGAGAAAAATATTTGGGCCATTCTGTAGGTAGAAGAAATATTTGATTCTCGATATCCCAAACTGTACTGAGAGTATAGGTATGTGTATCATAAGATAGAAAAAAGGTCCACGCATAACCATAAACTTCCTTGTGTGCCTTTAGTGATTCCATGATTGTGCCAAATTGTGGTTTACTTTTCCAAAAAGAGGAATAACCATCTAGTTTTGTCGACGTTGATAAAAAATACGATACTTTTTTGGTTGGTGGATTTATGTTTTCCATACTATCCTTTTCTTCATCCATCATTTCATCTTCATTAACCATTTCGTCATCCATAACCATTTCATCAACAAACCATGCTGAATCTACGACTCCGTCGACAGCAAAAAAGGAAACGAGTGTGCCTCTTGCCAACTTTGAAACCGTAAAAGAATTTTCGATATTTGGTACCAAGTCTTCTCCGATATGTTTAGTAATCTCTGGCGTTAAACCAATTCGGTTACAAACAACCTTTTCACCATATTTTATTTGACCATTTGCATACAACATCATTGTTGTATTTTTATATTTTTGGATTTTTTATTTCAATTTTTGTTGTGAAATTTTTGTAGACAAGTAAATCAAAAGGTTTGATTTTAGTTTTTGTTTTGTTTTTTTGTTTTTGTTTTTGTTTTTTGTTTTTATTCAATGCAATCAAAACTTTAGATTGGAAGTGCGCAACGAATCGATCATGTCTCGCGAAAAGATGCCCGACAAGCCGGTCGTCGTGTTCTTCCAGCAGATGCGTCCGCAACGCAAGTAAATGACATTGCCGTCGTTGATAAAGTCACGAAGAGTAGGATACGTATACATTGTAAGAGAGTTGGTATAAACCAGATGGTTTTTGCGTTTTGAAATCAATTTTTTTTTGATCTACGTGAGTGAAGCGAACGTAGACATAATCGAGACGAATGAAGTGAGGATCAATTTTTTGTTGTTGATTTAGGTAAGCAAAAAACTACCGAGGATGATACTTCCATTGAGCCAACATTTCCTGAATAAATGGATTGTCAGATTTTACATTGGATGCGTCGACTCTAGGATCTGCCAGAAGGAGACACATAACTTCAATTTGATAAAAACAGGCAGCCCATTGAATAGCTCTATTATCATCGGTTGTTGGATCAACTCTAGAGTCCGACAAGAGGAGACGCACAACTTCAACACAACCATTTAGAGAAGCCAGCTGAATGGACATATCATTAATGTCTGCTTTATCAACTCTAGGATTTGACAGAAGGAGACGCACAACTTCAACTTGTCCATATCGCGAAGCACATTTAATAGAGCCTGTCGGATCTACTCTAGGATCAGCTAAAAGTAAGCGCACAACTTCAACATGACCTTTTTCGACAGCATTTAGAATAGAGCCTTTCGGAGTCGGATCTACTCTAGAATCGGCTAAAAGTAAACGCACTACTTCAACATGACCTTTTTTGGCAGCATATTTAATAGCATTGTTATGATAGGCTGCAGGATCAACTCCAGAATCCGATAAAAGTCTATGTACAGTTTCAGCGTCTCCATCTATACAAGCACCGAAAAATTCGTTTATTTTGTCGTTCATTTGATATTTTTCTTTTTGGTTTGAAAAGAAATTTCATTTTTCTAAATCAATATTTGCGAAAAAAATTTAAGACTTGCGATATTCCCTGATCGGCCCAAAACACCTTAATCTTTTGACAACAAACTGACTTGTGTTCTTCAAGAGCTTTTCCGACTGCCAAAAGACCATCGTTTTTGAAAATTTTGAGCATCTCTTTGCGCATCTTTGTGATTTCTTGAATATCATCCTCGTCAAAATGACTATCAAATTGATATAGTTTGTGTTTCAAAAAATCCTTCATGTCTGACGCGCTGTTGATATCAAACTGAGTGAAATACGCCTGTCTGTCATAATACATGTCATCCTTATCGTATTGAATAATGAAGCAAATTGTTGTCATTTGAAGTGAAAAAATGTTTTTGGCGTTTAATTTCAATTTTTCTTTTGTTTAAAAAGAAATCTTTTTGGGTTGACCTTTTCATCGAGCAGTCAACCATCTAGTTCTTTCTCTTTCGAGTTTTTCTTGTTGTTCTTTTGCCCACGCCGCCATCTCTTTCTCTTCACACTCCTTTTGCCACAACTCTATGTCGATCTCCCACTCTTGCTCATTCTTTCGCCACAGCTCGACGTCGATCTGTTCTTGAGGCTTTTCTTCTGGTTCAATGTTTTTGCGCCACGTGACGTTTTCGGGATCGTTCAAGCCGAGGTCACGAATCATTGAGCGAATCGTGTAACTCGGGAGCTTCGCGTAACCGCAAATGCGAACATTGTTTTTCTTCCAGTCCTCAAAGGAAAGGAGAATGACGTGACTGATGGTTGGAACCTCCATCTCCTCCCAAATCTCCTTGCACGTTCGAGAGTAACGCGCGACGATGGGGCCGTCGTATTGATCAAGAAAACGGTAAAACCAATCTTCTTGGTCGATCAAGCCATTTTTCGAGACAATTACAGGGTGATGCGTTCGGTATCCATCGATGTATTTGGCTTCCGGGCAGTCAAACTCGCACTTTTCGCCAGTAACAGGGTGTTCGTATTCAATCTTCATTTGGTATAGACCAATGGGTTTTTGTGTTTTTAAATCAATTTTTTGATCTACATAGACAAGCAAAACGAATGTAGACATGGTTTTTGATCTACATATAGATCTCCACATAGAAACGTTACATCAAAGATTTGATAGATTCCTGAAAATTGATAAAGTGATGTAATGAATCTTTATTGTCATTCATCAGAGTTGGTAAAAATGTGTTAATGTTATCTATAAATTTCCGATGATACTTTTCCCAAAAATATTCCGAACGTCTAAAAGGAAATAATAAACGCCATTTTGGGATGCCCAACTTGTAAGCTAAAAATTCGGGCGTAACGTTGAGACATGGATCCAAGGCCATAACTTGACTTGAGGGGACGACCAACAAAAGTTTGCTATGTTCCAACTGCAAACCGATAACTTTTTCAAATGACATTTTTAATTTATTATTTTTAATTTGTTATTTCATTTTTCTGTGTAGGTATTTTTTGTTTTGTGTAGGTATTTTTTGTATCAAGACTCGATCCAAAATGAATATAAAACAAGAAAATTTCTTTTAACCTAAAAGAAAAACTTAATAGTCGAGCGTATCTATGATATATTCGAAATATTCCTTTGGATTGTCGTTTGATTCTTGGTCAGATGCCCAATCGTAAAAACAAGAAGCCTGTTTTTTCTTCTTTTTTTGAGCTGACAATTTAGAAATGCACATTTTCCACTCTTTTTCAAATTTTTTAACACAACAAATCTGTAATTTATCATCAAATAAATATATAGATTTTTTCTTATCCGTCTTTTGGATCTTTCGACCGGTAATGATATTAATATAACGTTCGTCTGAATTAGATAGTTTTAATTTCAAAAGTTGGGTCAACTCTGTAATGTTGATCATCAAAATATTTTTTATTCTATTATAAAAAATCAATTTTGTAGATCAAGAAAGAGAGAATTTTATGTTAATCTATGGAGTAGAGAAAAAACCTAACGAGGATGATATTTCCATTGAGCCAATAATTCGTTAATTTCTGGATTATCTGTATCCGCAATATAATTTAATGCATCTACCCTTGGATCTTCAAGTAATTGTTTTACCAACGGAACGTCTCTATACAAAACGGCGATTAGTAATACAACATTATCATCAATTGTTGGATCAACACGTGAATCATTAAGTATGCGTCTCATTAACAATGTATTTCTATTTTCAATTGCGTATCGTAAGTCGGCACTATAACCAATCGCAATATTATGACTCATTTTCAAAAATGAGTATTGTTTAGTTTTTAAATCAATTTTTCGATGATTAATATGAGAAAAACGAGAATCACTTTTTAAACAATTTTTCGGCTATTTTAATATATCGAAAGAAATCTGTAATTTCCAAATATGTATCTCCAAATCTGTTATTTTGATTTTTGACCCATGTTTCTATATTTTTAGAAGAATACATTTTATGTTCCTTTAAAAAGAGACGAGCGTTTGCCACATAAACTGCATTCAAAAACGGAAAGGTTTTCGATTGTCTCAATTCGGCAAATACTTTTTCAATAAATGTAGACTCTTGACCAAGTTGTAAAAATGCTTCTCTAAGGACAATAAAAGGCTTATCTTTTTGAGAACGCGCATCTAAGGCCTCTCCAAAGACTTGTTTATTTTGCATTTCGGCAAATGTGGCTTCAAATTGTGGCTCATCTTCCTGGACGAGGTCTTCGCCTGATTTTGCAGAGCCACTTTGAGCTTCATCTTGAAAATCTTGAATTTCTTCACGAAAATCCATATCATTAATATCATCATTAATAAAATCCATATGACTATTTGTTATATATGTATAGAAGAAAATAATAAAAAATATACATTATTAAATTGTAATCACTCTTTCCACACTTTGTGTCTGAGTAAAATTAGAAAACCCGTTTGTCCACTATGTCGAGCAAAAATAAAAAATATAGATCCTAAAATTATAAATAAAATAAAAATTCTTGAGAAAAAAGATAAAAGAAAACAAGAACTAGAAAATGAGTTGGCAGCCTACTATATACAACTCGAGGAAATGGAATCTCTCATCGATACTATTACTATAACGATTTGATTTTTGGTTTTTGTGTTTTTGTTAATTTGGTGGTTTTTGTATACATATTTAATATGTATTCTTTGAAATCATCTTCTATCTCTTTCAATAAAAACAACCAAATCAACTAAAAATTTCTTTAAATTCATCTTCGGAAATCACTTTGACACCGGACGCCTTTGCTTTTTCGTTTTTGGCAGAGCCAGAATCTGGATCAGATGTGACAAGATACGTCAAACCCTTTGTTACAGTGCCCTTGCATGTACCTCCCTTGGCCTTTACAAGGGCCTCTGCGTCTTTACGTGGCATACTTAATTTTCCGGTAAAGCATACCGAAACATCAGATGTTGGCGCTTCTTCAACGACGATCTCTACGAGAGTAGCCATTTTATCCATTTCTTTTTTCCATTTTTTCAATCCGTTTGTCAAGATATCAATTCGAGTATCTCCAAACCCCTTGACGCCGCCCAAGTCGGCTTTTCGGATTTTAGAGAGAGTATCAAATCCGGCTTGAATAAGAATCTCTATGTTTTTCTCTCCGATACCAGAAATATCAAATCCGGCGATAAACTTTTGCAATGACATTTCCTTTTTGGCATGGAGATTATCCAATGCTTTTTGGGCATTCTTTTCACCTATACGTTTACCCGCTGAGCCAGTCAAGTCCTTTAGATCGTCAACTTCTAGACTATAGAGATCAGAAAGGTTTTTGACCAATTCTTCCTTATAGATTGCGCCGATTAATTCTTTACCAAATTCTTTAATGTCATGAGTAGAGATCCATTTTTGGATTTGATGTAAAAGTTTGTTATCGCAATCTTGATTTGGACAGTAAAGCTTTGTTTCTGTGCATACAAGGTTTTCACTACAGTTTTCGCATACTTTTGGGATTTCAATGTCATCACCGTCCCCAAGTTCAATAACCGATTCGATTTTTGGATTAATGTCTCCTCTTTTTGTTACGGTTACTGTACTGCCGATTCTTAGGCCCAAGTTTTTCATAATACCAGGATTGCACAAACTTGCTTTTGTTACGGTAGAGCCATCGATATTCACCGGTTCGATATGTGCAACCGGTGTGTAAGAAGTACCACTAATATTCCATACAACTTTGAGTAGTGTTGTTGTTACTTGTCTGGGAGGAAACTTTAGAGCGATTTGTTTATTTGGCTTTACTCTTTCCATATCTTTTAGATCAACTTCATCACATTTGATGACTAGGCCATCAATAGCAACGTCAAGGTTGTCTCTTTCTCCAGCGATCAACTCATTGTACCATTTCAAAACACCTTTGATTCCCTTGCATGTACGAGTTTCTGCTGTATAAGAGAAATGCTCATTTAGAAATTCCATCTTCTCCGTTTCAGTAGAGAGCGGAGAACTTTGATTTACAACATCATAAACGATAATTTTTAGATCTTCGCAACCTACACCATCTGGGCGTTTTGTCAAACCGGAAGCCATTGTGCGAGGCATTTTATGTCCTTTAGGTTTATATTTTTTATTAAAAACTTTGTTTGACATTACGATTTCTCCCCGGACTGATCCTGTAAACTCTGGAATTTTGAGGGTGATACCTTTCATTTTTAGGATATTTTGAGTAATGTCGTCACCTGTTTTGCCGTCTCCACGAGTCACACCATATCGAAACTTTCCGGATTTATATTGTAGTTCGACAGACAGACCGTCGAGTTTATGGTTGACGATTATGGTATTTTTGCAGTATCCCTTATCAAACCATTTTTTCAACTCGTCTGGATTAGATGCTTTTTGTTGAGATGTCATTGCCATGAGATGAGTGCGTTTTTCAAATTCTGTTGACTTGTCTTTTCCAACTTTGCTAAAGAATGAATTATTTGGGTCGAGTTTGGCGAGTTTGGCTACCGCAGCATCAAACGTCTCATCGTCTATAATTGGTTCACCATTGTAATACGCGTCTGATGCATTTTTGATAAATTTCACGAGTTGAGTTGTCATCTTAGTAATAATATTTTACTATAAGAAATAATTATCATTTTTTTATATTAATATATATAAAATGTCAAAACATAGGTGTGGAATTTCATGTTTATGTAAAAACACAACTTCTTTTTATACTAGTTCGACATCTTTTGATTGTCCAAATCAGGAAGGTGCTCTAAGTATAGAGGCTTGGAGAGGCGAACCTGGAACTACAGGCGCTACAGGATTAAGTAAAGTTTCTTTGTCCCTTTGTGATTCCTTACAATTTTGGTCAGAAGGGGCGTCTTTTCTAAATGTTCAAAAAGGATCTGCTAGAGTTCAAATAGAACCTAATAATTTACTTTCTGGTTCCGGAAACCCAGTGGCACCACCAATTGCTCCAAATCAAAAATTTTTATATCGTAATACAGTAGATGACTCTTTGTGGATGTGGGATTGGGCGTGGTTTCAAATTTCTGGAGGGGGATCTGGTTCAACAGGGGCGACTGGCCCACAAGGACCTCAGGGATATCATGGCATGACAGGTGCAACTGGTTTTCAAGGGCCACAAGGTGTTCAGGGTCCAGCTGGAGGCCCTCAGGGTAATGATGGTGTGACTGGATTGACTGGTCCACAGGGATCTCAAGGTGTGACTGGTTTGACTGGACCTCAGGGCAGCAACGGTGTAACTGGTCTTACCGGACCACAGGGATCTCAAGGCGTAACTGGTCTCACCGGCCCACAGGGATTGCAAGGCGCGACAGGACTCACAGGCCCTCAGGGATCTCAAGGCGTAACTGGGTTGACAGGCCCACAGGGATTGCAAGGCGCAACGGGTCTCACAGGACCTCAGGGCGCGACTGGTCTTACAGGCCCACAGGGATTGCAAGGTGTAACTGGGTTAACAGGCCCACAGGGATCGCAAGGCGTCACCGGATTGACTGGCCCTCAGGGATCGCAAGGCGTAACTGGTCTCACAGGCCCACAGGGATTGCAAGGCGCGACAGGTCTCACAGGCCCTCAGGGATCTCAAGGCGTAACTGGGTTGACAGGCCCACAGGGATTGCAAGGCGCAACGGGTCTCACTGGACCTCAGGGATCTCAAGGTGTAACCGGATTGACTGGTCCTCAGGGATTGCAAGGTATCACGGGCCTCACTGGTCCTCAGGGCAGCGATGGCGTCACTGGATTGACAGGCCCACAGGGATTGCAAGGTATCACGGGCCTCACTGGTCCTCAGGGCAGCGATGGCGTCACTGGATTGACAGGCCCACAGGGAAGAGACGGCGTAACAGGCCTCACTGGCCCACAAGGATTGCAAGGCGTAACAGGCCTCACTGGACCTCAAGGTGTGACTGGATTGACAGGTCCACAGGGCCCTCAGGGTCCACAGGGAGTAGCTGGTTCTGTATCGGCGATGGGTGACACTGGCCCACAAGGTGCCACTGGTATGACTGGCCCACAGGGATCTCAAGGTGTGACTGGTTTGACTGGACCTCAGGGCAGTAACGGTGTGACTGGTCTAACTGGACCGCAGGGATCTCAAGGTGTAACTGGATTGACAGGCCCACAGGGTCGAGACGGTGTAACTGGCCTCACTGGCCCACAAGGAGTCACTGGATTGACAGGCCCACAGGGCCCTCAGGGTCCACAGGGAGTAGCTGGTTCTGTATCGGCGATGGGTGACACTGGGCCACAAGGTGCCACTGGTATGACTGGTCCACAGGGATCTCAAGGCGTCACAGGCCTCACTGGCCCACAGGGATCTCAAGGCGTCACAGGCCTCACTGGCCCACAGGGATCTCAAGGCGTCACAGGCCTCACTGGCCCACAGGGATCACAGGGTATTACTGGCCTCACTGGCCCTCAGGGACCACAAGGCGTGACAGGCCTCACTGGCCCACAGGGATCTCAGGGTGTGACTGGATTGACCGGCCCACAGGGATCACAAGGTGTGACTGGATTGACCGGTCCACAGGGATCACAGGGTGTGACTGGATTGACTGGCCCACAGGGATCACAGGGTATTACTGGCCTCACTGGCCCACAGGGATCACAAGGTGTAACCGGACTCACTGGTCCACAGGGATCACAAGGTATAACAGGACTCACCGGTCCTCAGGGATCACAAGGCGTAACGGGTCTCACTGGCCAACGTGGATCACAAGGCGTGACAGGTCTCACTGGTCCACAGGGATCACAA
>Ga0075163_10000044_pt1 | contig 125790 bp, 112 predicted proteins | sample JI1023141ADNA_FD_71478 | JGI IMG/M metagenome (GOLD analysis project Ga0075163, IMG submission 71478) | Wastewater effluent complex algal communities from Wisconsin, to seasonally profile nutrient transformation and Carbon sequestration -... | ecosystem: Engineered > WWTP > Effluent > Algae...
AAAATCCTGATTATTTTTGCTGAATTTATCCCGCCAAGAAATGCCAAGAGACAGAAGTATACGCTCCATCCTCATCATCGGAAGTGGTCCCATCATCATCGGTCAGGCTTGCGAGTTTGATTATGCCGGCTCTCAGGCCTCCCGATCGCTCAGAGAAGAGGGAATTGAAGTAATCCTTATCAATTCCAATCCTGCCACCATTATGACCGACAAGGTCACGGCCGATCATGTTTACTTAAAGCCGCTGGAGAAGAAATACATCCGGGAAATTCTCGAAAAACATCACGTGGATGCTGTACTTCCTACTATGGGAGGGCAAACTGCTCTCAACCTCTGCATTGATTGCGAAAAGGCAGGAATATGGGAGCACTATGGCGTAAAGATTATTGGTGTCGATATTAAAGCCATTGAAACGACTGAGGATCGTGAAAAATTCCGTCTGAAAATGATGGAATTAAATGTGGGTGTCTGCAAAGGAGCCACGGCCACATCTTTTTTGGAAGGAAAAGAAATTGCCCAGGAAATTGGATTTCCGCTGGTGATTCGTCCTTCATTCACCTTAGGCGGAACAGGCGGTGGCTTTGTAGAAAAAAAGGAAGATTTTGATGAGGCCCTGAATCGTGGGTTGCATGCCTCCCCGATCCATGAGGTGCTTGTGGAAAAGAGCATCATGGGTTGGAAGGAATATGAGTTGGAGTTGTTGCGTGATGGCATTGGGAATGTGATCATCATTTGTTCCATCGAGAATTTTGATCCTATGGGAATTCACACAGGAGACTCCATAACCGTGGCTCCTGCGATGACGCTGCCAGATACGGTCTATCAGAAAATGCGCGACCTCGCAATCAAAATGATGAATGGCATTGGGCAATTTGCCGGAGGGTGTAATGTGCAGTTTGCTGTCAATCCGGAGAATGATGATATCATTGGAATAGAGATTAACCCACGCGTGTCACGGTCTTCCGCGCTGGCATCAAAAGCAACCGGATACCCTATTGCAAAAATTGCAGCCAAGCTGGCTATCGGTTATAACTTAGATGAACTAAGAAATGCTATCACCGGAACAACCACAGCTTACTTTGAGCCAGCCCTTGACTATGTGATCGTAAAAATCCCGAGATGGAACTTTGATAAATTTCAAGGTGCCGATCGTAAACTGGGATTGCAGATGAAGTCGGTAGGGGAGGCTATGGGTATTGGAAGAAATTTTCAAGAAGCGCTGCAAAAGGCATGTCAGTCGTTGGAGATAAGGAGAAATGGATTGGGTGCTGATGGAAAAGAGCTGACAAAGCAAGCGGATCTTTTATACAGTCTTGAAAATCCCAGTTGGAATCGGCTGTTTCATATTTACGATGCCATGAAGCTTGGCATTTCTATGAAGACAATCCTAAAGCTGACCAAGATTGACAAATGGTTTTTGGAGCAGATATGGGAGCTGGTTGAATTGGAGAAAGAGATCGAAAAATATAAACTCGAAACAATTCCAGCTGAATTGATGCGCACGGCAAAAGAGAAAGGATATGCCGATCGGCAGATAGCGCACCTTATCGATTGTCGAGAAAGCGAAGTTCACAAGAGGCGCAGGGAGATGGGCATCAATCGTGTTTTTAAATTGGTGGACACATGTGCTGCTGAGTTTGAAGCCAAAACGCCCTACTATTATTCAACATTCGATGCCGAGAATGAGTCCGTTGTTTCTGAAAAGAAGAAAGTTATCGTGCTGGGCTCAGGTCCCAATCGCATTGGGCAGGGAATTGAATTTGATTACTCGTGCGTACACGGAGTTTTGGCCGCCAAAGAATGCGGTTATGAAACGATAATGATCAATTGCAATCCTGAAACAGTCTCAACGGATTTTGACATTGCTGATAAACTCTATTTTGAACCTGTCTTCTGGGAACACCTGTGGGATATTATTCAGCATGAAAAACCAATTGGAGTTATTGTTCAATTAGGAGGACAAACTGCTCTTAAGCTAGCAGAGAAGCTAGAGAAGTACGGAGTAAAGATTTTGGGCACTTCATATGAAGCACTTGATCTTGCTGAAGATCGCGGTAGCTTTTCTAATCTGTTGAAAAACCTGAATATACCTTATCCTGAATTTGGCGTAGCAACAGATGCTGACGAAGCTCTTGAAGTTTCAAAGACGATTGGATTTCCCTTGCTGGTAAGACCCTCTTATGTATTGGGTGGCCAGAGCATGAAGATTGTGATCAACGAAAAAGAACTGGAAAATCATATCCTTGATATTTGGAAACACCTTCCTGAGAACAAAGTTTTATTGGATCATTTTCTGGATGGCGCCATCGAAGCCGAAGCAGATGCTATTTGCGATGGAGAAGATGTGTACATCATCGGCATCATGCAGCACATAGAGCCGGCAGGAATTCATTCGGGAGACTCATACGCTGTCCTACCTCCTTATAACCTGGGGGATTTTGTAATGAAGCAGATTGAAACCTACACAAAGCGAATTGCTGTGGCGCTGAAAACGGTGGGGCTAATTAATATTCAATTTGCCATCAAGAACGATAAAGTATATATCATTGAAGCTAATCCGCGTGCATCGCGCACGGTACCTTTTATCTGTAAAGCTTACGATGAACCTTATGTAAATTATGCAACCAAAGTAATGTTGGGTGAAAAGAAAGTGAAAGACTTTAATTTTAATCCAACGAAGAAAGGCTATGCCATCAAGGTACCTGTTTTTTCTTTCAGCAAATTCCCTGAGGTGAACAAAGAGCTTGGGCCGGAGATGAAAAGCACTGGAGAAGCAATTTATTTCATCGATGACCTTATGGATGATTACTTCTTAACTATTTATTCCGAGCGAAATCTCTACCTGAGTCGATAGCGGTATTCACTCGTATGCTATTTTGCAGAGCGAATGTTAGTTGATTCGAAAATACTGTTTCGAAGAAAACCTATACATTTGCATTCGCGTTCTAAGGTTTCAAAGTCGTTGCCATGCTAAAGGCTCTTATCATTATGACCCTGGTTGTCTATCTCCTTTCAAAGGTAGGTGGGCTATTTTTCAGGGCAGGTGCTGCTTCACAAAAATTTGGCCCTCAACAGAGAAGGCCAGTGGATGGTAATATTAATGTGAATACGCCACCCAAAGAAAACAAAAGAGGAGGAACCATAAAGGGTGGCGACTATGTCGACTATGAGGAGGTGAAATAATCTGTTGTTGATTAATGTCTCCTGCGTCAGGAGATCAATTGCCATTCTATGAAAAATTTTGTCCTGATAGCTCTCCTCATTCTACCTTTTTCTTCATCGGCTCAGTCGTATCAAAAGAGACTTGCCCTGGTAATCGGCAACTCTAACTATCAGAATGGAGGATCGTTGCCCAATCCGGTAAATGATGCAACCGCTATCGCAACAGCACTTCAAACTGTTGGGTTTGAAGTGATGAAATATCAAAATGTTACCCAAAAGGAAATGAAGATGGCTATCAATGCCTTCGGGCAAAAGCTGCATGGCTACGAAGTGGGTGTATTTTATTATGCAGGGCATGGAATACAAAACAAGGGCATGAATTACATGATTCCTGTGGAGGCGGATTTACAAAATGAGGAGCAGGTAGAGTTTGATTGCGTTGCTGCTGACCGTGTACTGGCCTATATGGATGCCGCGCAGGTTAAGGTCAATGTTATTATCATGGATGCTTGTCGCAATAATCCTTTTGAAAGAAGCTGGCACCGAAGTGCAAACGGTAATGGTCTTGCCATGATGAATGCGCCAACAGGATCTTTGATTGCATATGCTACCGCACCGGGGCGTGTAGCATCGGATGGTGCAGGCACCAATGGATTATACACGAGTGCTTTGTTAAAGTATTTAAATGACCCTAAACTTTCCATTGAACAAGTATTTAAAAAAGTTCGGACAGAGGTAACAGAGAAATCTGCCGGAGCACAAGTGCCCTGGGAAACCACCTCTTTGACAGGAGATGATTTTTATTTTGCCGCCCAGAATATTTCTAAGGGAGCCATCTTAAAAAATGAAGTGTTGGCTGCCAATAACGAAATCAAAAACACAGCTGTCAAAAGAACATTCACAGAGGTAACAGAAGAGAGTCGCAAGAAAGCAATCGCTTTACTGGCAGAGGGTCATACGGCATACAATGAATCAGATCATGCGAAGGCCATCGAATTATACACACAAGCTATTCAGGTCAATCCCGGGTATGACGAAGCATATTATTGGAGAGCAAGTGCCAAGTACACCCAAAAAAGATATAAAGATGCTATTCCGGATTATGATAAAGCCATTGAATTGAACCCCAACGGTGAAGAGGCATATTATTATCGTGCATTGACTAACTATAACATGGAAGCCTATTCAGAATCACTCCCTGATTTTGATAAAGCTATTGAATTGAACCCCGATGTAGCCTCTATGAATTTCTGGCGGGCTGACGCAAAATACAGACTTGAATTTTATGAAGAAGCGATAATTGACTATTCCAAGTCCCTTGAGCTTAGTAGAAATAATGACGGAGCTTCTTTTAATGGCAGAGCAAATTCCTATTACATGCTAAAGAAGTACAAAGAAGCACGAATAGATTACACCAAAGCCATAGCATTAGTGCCTGCCGAGGCCTACTCCTATCAATACTATCGCGGGATATGCAACTACAATCTTGACCTTACCCAGGAAGCATTGGATGATTTTATGTCTTACCTGGAAAAAGATCCAACTGAAACGTACATTTTGTTGATGACTGCTCACAGTCTTTATATTTTAAAGGAATACCAACGTGCTATAGAGTATTACTCAAAAACTATTGCTGTCAAGGGAGAATACGCAGAAGCCAACTATTGGAGAGGACAATCCTATTTTAATCTCGGTAAGAAGACCGATGCTCTTCGTGATATTGACAGGGCACTCTCATTAGACCCTGAGAACGAGACCTATCTGAATTTCAAACGCGATAATTTTAATTAAAGCTCAACCCACGAAATTCTAAATATTGCTGAGTGTGAAGATTCATTTTCATAAATACCAGGCAACCGGCAACGACTTTGTGATTATAGACAATCGCAAGGGGCAATATATTTTCTCAATAGATCAGATAAAAAAAATATGCGATCGCAGATTTGGTGTAGGTGCCGATGGATTGATATTAATTGAAAATCACCCAACATTGGATTTTGACCTTGTTTACTTCAATAGCGATGGTTCTCAAAGTCTTTGTGGTAATGGGAGTAGGGCAGCAGTAGTGATGGCTGCAGGACTTGGCCTTTTAAAAACCAGTACAAAATTCAATGCCTATGATGGGGCACATCAGGCCGAATTGTTAGACAATGATATTGTTAGATTGAAAATGAGTGATGTCGGGCAAGTAGAAGAATCAGGCAACGAATATTTTATTAATACGGGCTCTCCTCATCATCTTCGGTTCGTGGAAAATGTGGATGCCTATCCGGTTGTCGAGGAAGGAAGAAAGATTCGCTACAGCGAGACCTATGCTCCAAAGGGAGCCAATGCCAACTTCATTCAACGACTAGATAAAAACACTATTGCGGTACGTACCTATGAGCGGGGTGTTGAGGATGAAACATTCTCATGCGGAACGGGGGTAACGGCCGCTGCACTAGCCGCAAGTCTTCAGGGATATGTATCTCCCGTGCAGGTCAAAGTTAGGGGAGGTGAGTTGTCAGTGGAGTTTAAGGCGATTCACTCCGGCCCGTCTGGCAGTCTCCCCACTGCTTTTCGCGATATTTTCCTTATCGGGCCTGCCAAAATGGTCTTTCAGGGGGATTTGGAGCTATAATTGCACCCTCGAAATCTTTAACTTTACAAACTTTTTAGCCCTCGGGCTAGCGACTATTGAATACTGACTCTCTATGCTAAAACTTATCGCCAAACTCTTCGGAACCAAATCAGAAAAGGACATTAAACGCATCATGCCATTGGTGGAAGAGACCAAGCGCGAAGGTGAAAAACTGCTCTCCATCTCTAATGACGAGCTGCGAAATAAAACCACCGAAGTAAGAGCCTTTATTGACGCGAAACTCAAACCTATTGATGATCAACTATCGGGCTTGCATAAACAAATTGCAGATCAACCCAATCTTGACCTCAATGAAAAAGATACGTTGTTTAAGCAAATCGATAAGTTAGAAGGGGATCGTAATAAAGAGTTGGAAAAAGTTTTGCTAGAGGCCCTGCCAAAAGCTTTTGCCATCATCCGTGAGACGGCCAGAAGATTTAAAGAGAACGAATATCTTGAAGTTAGCACCAGGGATTTTGACATCACACTGTCCTCGAGATATGAGAACGTAAAAATTGTCGGAGATAAGGCCAGATGGTATAATAAATGGATGGCTGCAGGTAACCTGATTACCTGGGATATGGTTCACTATGAGGTGCAAATCATTGGAGGTGTAGTTCTTCACGAAGGGAAAATATCAGAGATGGCGACCGGGGAAGGAAAAACTCTCGTTGCTACGTTCCCAACTTTTCTCAATGCGCTGGCAAAAAGAGGCGTTCATATTGTAACAGTAAATGATTACCTGGCGAAGCGGGATAGTGAATGGATGGGCCCCTTATTTCAGTTCCACGGTTTGACGATCGATTGTATCGACCGTCATGATCCTAATTCACAAGAGCGCAGAAATGCTTACCAGGCGGATATTACCTATGGAACCAATAACGAATTTGGTTTTGACTATTTGCGTGACAATATGGCACGCGAGCCTGAGGAACTAGTGCAGCGCCACCATCATTATGCAATGGTCGATGAGGTAGATAGCGTTTTGGTCGATGAGGCTCGTACACCATTGATTATCTCTGGGCCAATTCCTAGAGGCGATGAACATGAATTCTATGACCTGAAACCAAGAATTTTCAAATTGGTAGAGGCACAGAAAAAACTGGTGAATCAATATTTGAATGATGCTAAGAAGCTGATAGCGGAAGGAAATGAGAAAGACGGTGGTTTGGCGTTATTTCGCTCGCACCGTGCGATGCCCAAATACAAACCTGTAATCAAATACCTTAGCGAAAGCGGAGTAAAAAGCATTCTGCAAAAAACAGAAAACTATCATTTACAGGATAACAAGAAGGAAATGCCTGTGGCAGATGCACCTCTTTATTTTGTTATTGATGAAAAAGACAATAGCGTTGACCTGACGGACAAAGGCATTGACCTTATTACCGGAGAAGGGGAGGATCCTAAATTTTTCATTCTACCCGAAATTGGTTTGGAGTTGACCAAACTTGAAAAAGAAGCTTCGAATGATGATGAGCGATTAAGAAAGAAGGAGGAGCTGATCCGCGATTATAGTACCAAGTCTCAACGAATTCATAGCGTTAATCAATTGCTCAAGGCCTATACTTTATTTGAGCGTGACACAGAATATATTATTGTAGATGGCAAAGTAAAAATTGTAGATGAGCAAACAGGACGTGTATTAGATGGAAGGAGATACTCCGATGGCTTACATCAGGCAATTGAAGCTAAAGAAAATGTTAAAGTAGAGGATGCTACCCAAACCTATGCAACCATCACATTACAGAATTACTTCCGCATGTATCATAAGCTGGCAGGGATGACGGGTACGGCCGTTACAGAGGCTGGTGAATTGTGGGATATTTATAAGTTAGATGTTGTTACAATTCCAACCAACAAGCCAGTCACCCGAAAAGATGACGAGGATCTGGTCTTCAAAACCATGCGTGAAAAATTTAACGCTGTGGTAGATGAAATTGTAAAGTTAACATCGGCAGGTCGGCCGGTATTGGTTGGCACTACTTCGGTAGAAATTTCTGAATTACTTAGTCGTATGCTTCAATTGAAAAAGATTAAGCATAACGTGTTGAATGCAAAACAGCATCAGCGTGAAGCGGAAATTGTAGCTGAGGCCGGCAAGCCAGGAACGGTAACGATCGCTACCAACATGGCAGGTCGTGGTACAGATATTAAACTTACTGCCGAATCGAGGAATGCAGGAGGGCTAGCGATTATTGGTACTGAACGACATGAGTCACGAAGAGTAGACCGACAGCTGCGGGGCCGTTCCGGAAGGCAAGGAGACCCGGGCACTTCGCAATTTTATGTTTCTCTGGAAGACAATCTTATGCGTTTGTTTATGCCCGAGCGCATTGCACGTATTATGGATCGGCTAGGGTTGAAGGAGGGAGAAGTAATATCGCATTCAATGGTAACAAGTTCCATTGAGCGTGCTCAAAAGAAAGTGGAGGAAAATAACTTTGGCATACGCAAGCGGTTGTTGGAGTATGACAACGTTATGAACTCACAACGAGAAGTGATCTATAAACGCAGGCGAAATGCACTCTTTGGTGAGCGACTGCAATTGGATATTCTCACGATGCTCTTCGACACCTGTGAGGACATGGTGGCCAATGCCAAGGCAGGAGAGACGGCAGATGCATTTAAATTAAACATCCTGAGTTCACTTGGCTTTGACTTTCAAATCACAGCTGATGAAATTATTAAGGCAGATCAATCCATGTTGGCGGAAAGGCTTTACGAGGCAGCCTTAAAGCACTATGAACACAAGAATAAGGTTGTGGCCGAAAAAGCATTTCCCATTATAAAAGACATTTTCAAAACACGGGGTGCTACCATTGAGAATATCCTTGTCCCTTTCACGGATGGCACAAAACAAATTGGCGTAGCTGCCGATTTGAAAAAATGCGTAGCAACAAACAACGCGGAGTTGATTCGTGCCATGGAAAAGATGATCACTCTTGCCATCATTGATCAACAGTGGAAAGAACATCTTCGCGACATGGATGACCTAAAGCAATCTGTTCAGAATGCTGTTTATGAACAGAAGGATCCCTTGTTGATTTATAAATTTGAAGGATTTGAAGCGTTCAAGCGTTTTATAGGAAAAGTGAATAGCGAGACCATCTCGTTCCTGATGAAATCGGATATCCCCATTCAGGAACCTGAGCAAGTTCAGGAGGCAAGGACTCAGCGGAGTCGTGTTAAACTAAATGAACAAAAGGAAGAATCCAGATCTTTACTTTCCGGAGGAGGCCAGCAAGAGGGGCAACAGCGGGCAGTGGAAGAGAAAGTATTGCCGGTGAAATCGGAAAAAATAGCCAACCGCAATGATAAAGTTACGGTCGAATATCCTGATGGTAAAGTATTGAAGGACGTGAAATACAAAAAGGTTGAGGAGGACATAAAAACTGGCAGGTGTATTGTTATAGAGGAGTGAAATGAATGAGATGAGAGCGCTTCTGCGAATAGTGAATTCAAACGTTTTTCGATACACGTTGATGATTGTTTTTTTTCCTCTCCTGGAAAGTTCTTGCGTGGCTCAAAAATCAAACGGCAATCCCATTTACGAGGATTTATCAGTTTATAGACCCAAGTTTGTAAACCTTGTAGATACCGCCAAAACTTCGACAACTACTCCCTTCTCTGATTCCGTTATTGCCACCAAAAATGTAAATGCGAAAATTGACGCTGTGTTGGATAGCATTGATCGGTTCAACCTGACCAAAAGGTTTGTTGACGGATTTACCATTCAGATTTATTCCGGTCAGAAACGCGATGAGGCAATGAATGCGAAGCAAAAGATGAACGCGGAAGTTGCTGACCTCACGGCAAACCTTCAGTATGTACAACCTAAGTTTAGGGTAACAGTAGGCAGCTATTTCAATAAGTTGGAAGCCCAGAAGGATTTGTCTCGCCTAAAGCGATACTTTTCAACCGCCATTCTGGTGCCTGAAAAAATACCAATCAAATAAAGCCTTATTTTTGAGGCTATGCTATTAGAATCAATCAAAAGACTGGCTACAGAGTATGCAGAAAGTGTTGTAGCCTCACGAAGACACCTTCACGCAAACCCTGAACTATCGTATCAGGAATTTAATACCGCCAAATTTGTTGTTGATAAATTAAAATCGTTTGGGCTCAAACCCATTGAAGGTATCGCCAAAACAGGAGTCGTTGTTGTAATTGAAGGGAGAAACCCATCCAAAAAAGTAGTTGCACTTCGGGCGGATATGGATGCTCTTCCAATACAGGAATTAAATCAAGTCTCCTACAAATCCAAAGTTGAGGGAGTAATGCACGCCTGTGGACACGATGTACATACCTCATCATTGTTGGGGACTGCTCAAATTCTTAATGAGATAAGAACTGAATTTGAGGGATCGGTCAAACTTATTTTTCAACCCGGAGAGGAGAAACATCCAGGAGGTGCATCGATCATGATTGCCGAGGGTGTTCTGCAAAATCCTGAACCCGCTTCGATCATCGGTCAACACGTAATGCCACTCATTCCGGTTGGGAAGATTGGGTTTCGGGAAGGCAAATACATGGCTAGCTCCGATGAAATTTACATCCGGGTTATTGGCAAAGGAGGTCATGGTGCAGCACCTGAATTGACTATCGACCCGGTTGTTATCGCAGCGCACATTATTATTGCGTTGCAGCAAGTGGTTAGCAGAAATGCCAGTCCGAAAGAACCTACCGTGTTGACGTTTGGAAAGATAATAGCCGATGGCGCCACCAACATTATTCCGGATGAAGTGAGAATTGCTGGGACCTTCCGTTCACTGAATGAAGCCTGGAGGCAGGCAGGCCTGAAAAAAATAAAAAAAATGGCGGAAAGTATCGCTGAAGGTATGGGAGGGAAATGTGAAGTGACCATTTCAAATGGATATCCCTACCTGGAAAATAATCCTGAACTTACGAGGAGAATTAAAGCAGCAGCGGAATTATATATGGGCAAAGAAAACGTTGTTGAAATTGATCTTACCCTTGGCTCGGAGGATTTTGCTTATTATTCGCAAAAGATCCCGGCTTCATTTTACCGACTGGGCACTCGCAATGAAGCAAAAGGAATTACCTCTTATGTTCATACGCCTACATTTGATATAGATGAAGATGCACTTAAGATTGGCCCCGGTCTAATGGCGTGGATGGCAATTCAGGAATTGGCAGACGATAGAAAATAGTTGATCTTTCACATTAAGTAATTGTTAAAAGCCATCGGGGCGATCACAGCTGATTATATTTACAGTCATCATGAAGAGCCCGACACAACCAGAGATTCCGTCTTCCACCAATAATCGATGGAAGGTTGTGCTGCGCAATACAATTTACATTCTGACTGCGCTACTTATTTTTCTCTTTGCGTTGGATTTGATGATCTCATCCCTTCAATACTTGGGGAAGACAGCTGCAGAGACAATTATTTTAGCTACTTCTAATCCTTTTACCGGATTGTTCATAGGCCTTCTTGTTACTGCAATTATTCAAAGTAGTTCAGCCACCACGTCCATGGCCGTGGCACTGGTCGCTTCCGGATCGCTTACATTACAAAGTGCGGTGCCAATTATTATGGGAGCCAATATTGGCACTACCATTACCAGCACGATTATTTCGTTAGGGTTTATCACGAAGAAAAAAGAATTTCGAAGAGCCGTAGCTGCGGGCACGTACCACGATTTTTTTAATATTCTGACCGTTGTAATTCTATTCCCTCTGGAATATTACTATGGATTTCTTTCCGGCATGGCTCAGTATTTTGCCACCACATTTTTCAATGAACCCATCGGACCTGTCAAAAATGATTTCTCCTTCCTTGGTGGTGGCTTTAGCCCCATAATAAAGTTATTGATCAACGGAATAAATAATGGATTTGTAATTGCACTGGTGGCCATTGCATTACTCTTTGGTTCAATTCTCTTTTTCCGGAAAGTGCTCACCGATCTTTTGGGCTTCGGCTCGCAAGAACAGTTTCAACGTTTCTTTTTTAGAAGCCCCATGAAATCATTCGCATGGGGTGTGCTTACCACAGCCGCCATTCGCTCAAGTACCGTTACCACTTCCCTGGTTGTGCCTTTGGTTGCAAAGAAAGTAGTAAAACTAAGGGCTGCAGTGCCATTTATTTTAGGGGCAAATATCGGGACAACAATTACCGCGTTTATTGCAGCTACGTTCAATTCAAATGCCGCCATCAGCATCGCGATAGCGCACTTCTTATTTAATTTCATAGGTGTAGTTATTTTCTTTCCGATACCCTTTATTAAAGAGATACCTATTAATCTTGCCAATGGACTGGGCAGACTTACCCTTAAATATCGGTTAAGCGGCTTCTTGTATTTGTTAGTCGCGTTCTTCTTTATTCCCTTCTCATTGATTTACCTGAATAAGAATGCGGTAACGGTGAGAGAACTTGTTTATGAGAGAAACGAACCTGGCAGCGATGTAAAATCATTTTACAAGATTATTGTTAAAAACTACGAAAACCGGCAAGTCAGCAGTTGGACAGTATACGACCGCATGACGGATATGGAAGACGATCCTCATAAAATCATCTCTGCATATCGAAGAAAGAATATGCTTTTTATCAACAATGAAGTTTTTGAATTAAATAAACCAGGCTTTTGCCGTGACGGTGAAGACAAAGAAGGAAAATTTCAGATTTGCGTTCGGGAAATTATTCCTCACATGGTGCTAAGTCCGACTTTATCTCAGGATTCCGTTTATGTTTTTGAAAAACGTGCCTATTCCCTTTCGTCAGATTCCTCGACTAATTGGTCTTACATCAGTGCAAGGGATAACCTGATTGTGCGAAAGGAGAAACGTGATAAGCATGGCCGTGTGCTTACCCGGGAAGAACTTTCGAGTGTAGAGATCAAGTAATCCATTTTCTCATCTTTCGCTCGTTCTTTATTGGGAGCATGGCTTCAAAGGGTTAAAATTCCTATATTGCTTCATTGCTTTTTCATGGAAAACCTAAAAGACACCATATTCAAGTTCTTGCGAATTGATGGCCTGATGGGCAGCCTGACGGGCTATGTTGAAGCACAAATCCAGCTTTTTAAGCTGGAGATCAGAGAAGATATCGCCAAGGCAATTTCTAAAGCAATTGTCTTTTTTGCCTTGTTGCTTTTTGGTTTTTTGTTTCTTCTTTTCCTCAGCTTAGGACTTGCTCACTATATAAATTCATTTTTTGAAGTGGAGTATGCTGGCTATTGGATCGTAGCGGGTATCTATGGCGTGGCTTTTCTGATCTTTCTGTTGTTCAGAAAATCCATTGACAGAAATTTTGAGAGGCATTTTTTAGAGATTATAAAACGGAAAGAAAAGTGAGGTATGGAACCGCTTGAAACACAAAGTCCGGAGAGAAAAAAACTGCTTGAAACTTCGGAGCGCCATAAAAGAGAATTTGAAAAAGAGATAAAAGGTGTCTCTGACAAAACAGAGAAAGCGATTACCAATGCACTTGTTATCGGTGGCTCACTGGCGCTGACATACTTCGTTGTTAGCCAATTGACAAAATCAAAAAAAGTAAAGTCAAAAAGAGCAAAAGCAAAATCAGCAAACTTGCCAGATGAGGAAATGATAGAGACAGAGCCTTCGTCTGGCCCGTCTCTGGTCTCACAAATCAGCGAAAAGCTAATTAGCCAGGCCAGCATTATTTTATTGGATCTGGCGAAAGAAAAACTATCTGAATACCTGACAAAAAGGAAGAATGAAAATTCTTGACATTTTACAAGATCGACATCGTGTGGGGAAGAAGTCAATAGCCGTTCTTATTGACCCCGATAAGGTTGAAGATCCTGGCAGCTTGACGCGATTGCTGAATTTAGCCAGCGAAAATTGTGTTGATTTTTTTCTCGTGGGAGGAAGCCTTATCACAACCACCAATCTTTCTGAAGTAATTCGACAAATTAAGGAAGCCGTAAATATTCCCGTGGTGCTCTTCCCTGGTAACTCTATGCAAATAGATCCGGGTGCCGATGCCATCCTATTTTTGTCGCTCATCAGTGGCCGAAATCCTGATTTGCTGATAGGCCAACATGTGATCGCAGCTCCGATATTAAAAAATAACCGTATAGAAGTAATGCCGACAGGTTATATGCTGGTCAATTCGGGTCGCATTACCTCAGTGGCGTATATCAGTAATACAACGCCTATCCCCGATGACAAATATTCTCTGGCAGCATGCACTGCGTTGGCAGGCACGATGCTGGGCTTGCAACTTATTTACATGGATGCAGGCAGTGGGGCTGAGAAGGAAATTTCCCCAAAGATGATTAGTACAGTGCGCAAAGCGATAGATGCGCCTCTTATCGTTGGCGGAGGAATAAACACAACAGCTAAGGCCATTGCGGCCCTTCAGGCGGGAGCCGATATGATTGTCATTGGTAACGCCCTGGAAAAAAATCCAGATTTACTTATTGAAATCTCTGACAAAGTATATGACTGGAATCAGAGTGTGGAGACAGGAAAGTAATTTCCCTACCGATCATTGTGTTTTGAAAAACTTAAGTGAGAAGTAATTAGAATTTAACTGAACCATTGAGATTTACTGAACGCAGATCTATTGCATTCTCTTCGCTACTTCATCCCAATTTATAGTATTCCACCAATTGGCAACGTATTCATTACGCTTGTTTTGATATTTAAGATAATAGGCATGTTCCCACACATCAAGACCGAGTAGCGGTGTTCCTTTAAGGTCGCTTATGTCCATCATGGGATTGTCCTGATTGGGCGTGGATCCGATCTTCAGTTTGCCATTGTCATTTACAAGCCAAGCCCAGCCGGAGCCAAAGCGAGTCATGGCCGCTTGCGTGAATTGCTCTTTGAATTTGTCAAACGTACCAAACGCACTGTTGATAGCATCTCCTGCTTTGCCTGCAGGCACTCCTCCGCCATTCGGCTTCATAATTTGCCAGAAAAAATTATGATTCCACGTACCGCCACTATTGTTGCGGGCCTTTGCCGATAACCTGGATGCATTGGAGAAAAATTCCATTTCTGTACCATAAGTGATATTTTCTGCAGCGATGGCATCATTGATATTCTTGATGTAAGCCGCATGGTGTTTATTGTAGTGAATATCCATGGTCATTGCATCAATGTGCGGTTCCAAGGCCTGGTAGCTATAAGGCAAGGCAACCTGTGTAAATTGAAATGCAGGGGTAGCCCCAACTAAATCACTAGCACGGGCTGCTGAAGAATCTAACACGAGTGGTGCGCCAATGGCTGTAATAGCGGTGGCTTTCAACGAATCTTTTACAAACTTTCTGCGACTAATGGTATTCATAGGATTTTACATTTCTTGATTAAATCGTTTTATTCTTGACCAAAAGCATGCCAGTGTTTAGTCTGGCATAACGCCTCCGATTAAAATTTCATTTGATTGGAACTCACCTTCTCCTAAAGACGGTCTGCCGCCATGAGCAAGGTAAATTTACTTAAAAATAATTAGCTTGCATTAGGCCCTTATGGACATGAAATGGTGATTAAATTACTTAACCTCTTTTTGTTATGAGTGAAATACTTTACGATCAGGTGCCCTCATTGGATCTGGCTGATTTTGTAAGTGGGGATTCTACTAAGAAGAAAAAATTCGTAGCAGATCTTGGAGCCGCTTACAACAATATTGGTTTTGTGGCCATTCGAAATCATTATCTCAACGATGCGCTTTCGAACAAACTCTACGAAATGATTAAGGCTTTCTTTGCCCTGCCAGATTCTGTAAAACAGAAATATGAAATTCCCGGACTGGCCGGACAGCGGGGATATATTGGCAAAGGGAAAGAGCATGCCAAAGGCCGCAATACAGGTGACTTGAAGGAATTCTATCACATTGGTCAAGAGGTAGAAGATAATGATCCAATCAAAAAGGAATACCCTGATAATGTGTGGCCAGAAGAACTGCCTCAGTTTAGCACAGTCGGTTTGGAGGTGTACAAGAGCCTGGAAAAGACGGGTGTTCAAATGCTAAAGGCAATTGCATTATACCTGAATCTTCCTGAAGACTACTTTGATAATAAGGTTAGACACGGAAACAGCATTCTTCGCCCGATACATTATTTTCCTATTGAAAACCCTGATGCAGTACCCGCGGATGCGGTAAGGGCTGCCGAGCATGGTGATATAAATTTGATTACGTTGCTGATGGGAGCAAGTGCTGATGGGTTGCAAGTTCTGCGTAGAGATGGCAAGTGGATTCCTATTACCGCTTTGCCCGAGCAGCTTGTCGTCAATGTGGGAGACATGCTCGAGCGCCTTACAAACAAAAAACTAAAATCAACTATTCATAGGGTGGTTAATCCACCGCGCCAGCACATGAATAAGCCGCGCTATTCAATTCCTTTTTTTATGCACCCCCGGTCGGAGATGAGTTTAGCAGCATTGGCAGGTTGTGTCGATAAGGAACATCCGAAGGTTTGGGAAGATATTACCGCAGGAGATTTTCTTAATCAGCGATTGAAGGAGATTGGTTTGAAAAAGTAATCGATAAGTGTGATTCAAAGAGTCCGCTATATCATTTTTTTGAGGGATGTCATCCTGCTGGCGTTTACCAGCTTCGGTGGTCCGCAAGCTCACCTTGCTCATTTCCAAGAAGTACTGGTTAAGCGCAGGAAATATCTTTCGGAAGAAGAGTTGATTGAACTGAATTCGTTATGTCAGGTTCTGCCGGGCCCAACTTCAACTCAGACGCTGAGTGCGGTTGGTTATCGGCTTGGAGGTCCTAATCTCGCTTATCTCACGCTGCTTCTTTGGATGCTCCCTTCGGTCATTATTATGACGATAGCAGGTTTGTTGATTTCCAACTTTCAGGAAAAACAAATTTCACTGGCCTTCACTCGATTTATTCAGCCTATGGCTGTTGGCCTGATCAGTTATGCCGCTTACTCCATCAGTCTGAAAACTGTGAAGTCGACTATCGGACTGGTACTCATGGTAATTGCCGCTGTGGCTTCTTACTTTATTAAAACACCCTTTGTTTTTCCTATCATTCTTACCATAGCTGGTGTTGTGACTGCTTTTGATTATAAAGCTCACCCCAAAGAGGAGAAAAAGAAAATAAATGTTCCCTGGTCAAACTTCTTCTTGTGGGCGGGTGTGTTGATTTTTGCCGCGATCCTTGGCGGAATCACAAAATTTCTGCCTGTTCTTTTGTTTGAAAACTTTTATCGAAACGGCAGTTTGATTTTTGGTGGTGGGCAGGTTCTCACGCCAATGCTTTTCACCGAATTTGTTCAATACCCCAAACCATTTCACCACCCACTTTCGCCTCAGGAGTTTCTGTCCGGATATGCTTTGGCTCAATCTGTTCCCGGTCCGGTATTTTCATTTAGTGCCTATATAGGAGTGCTTTCTATGCGCGATTTTGGTATAGGAGGAGAAATACTAGGTGCGATTATGTCGGCAGCAGGAATCTTTTTGCCGGGCACTTTCCTCGTGTTCTTTATGATCAAAATCTGGGACAGCCTTAAGAAGTTCAGACCAATCAGAGCTTCGCTTGTAGGGGTAAATGCTGCCAATGCGGGCTTGGTGGCTGCAGCAGCAGTTATCCTTTTTCAGCCTTTGGATAATAACATACTTAATTACACTTTTACCATAGGCACGTTCTGCCTTCTTGCATTTACCAAGCTTCCGTCCTGGTCTATTATTATTACCGGACTCTTACTGGGATTTATCTTATAGATAGAAATAAAAAACCCCTCGCGAGGAGGGGCTCTACTATATGTTATTAAAAAGTACTATCCCAGTTTGAAGATAATAGGGAGTACCATTCTCTGCTTAACAGATTTACCACGCTGCTTGCCGGCATTCCATGACGGAGCCCCTTGCACAACGCGCACAGCTTCCTCATCACAACCAGCACCGATTCCTTTTACTGCTCTTACATCTGAGATGGAACCATCTTTGTTGATAACGAATTCAACGAACACTCTTCCTTCAACACCCATCCTGCGGGCCTGAGGTGGATACTTCATTTTATCTCCGATGTATTTGTAGAATGCAGGCATGCCTCCTTTAGGATTGGCAGGCTCTTCAACTACGGTAAAAATCTCATCAACTTCTTCCTTTGGTTCTTCAGCCTGAACCACAACCTGTTCAATTTTTGTGTCTTCTGTTACCTCAATATCGAAATTGGGAATTTCTTCCTCAATCTCTTCTTCATCTGGAACTTCAACAATTTGAGGCTGCTGTACAGATGGTGGAGGTGGAGGTGGCTGCTCGGTAGGGGGAACTTCCATCACTTCTTCAAAGGCGTTGGTGTTCTTTGCTACCAGATTAACCGTGCTATCATCGTATTGCCTGATTTCAAAAGCCATAACAACGAGTGCCATGGAGATGAACAAGCCAATGCTAAAGAAAAAGCCCGTCTTATTGGTTAAGTCTGCTTTTTCTGTCTTTTTCGCTTCCATACAAATTTCAGGTTTAGGATTTCAAATATAGGAATAGAATCCATTTTTGGCCATATAGTCACAAGAAATCGGGAAAAATGAGGCTGAAAATACAATCAGGCCCTCGAGGAGTGTCAAATCACTTCCTATTACCGTAGAAAAGGGTAAAATAGACGGTAGGGAAGACCGACTTGTTGGAAGTCGTGGGCATCAAAATGACCTTATTGGCGTAGGCATCAACGAGGAAACCCACCTCAAAACCGGTAACCTGGCTTTTCACCGTGCCCAATTCAAAGTTCAGCCCTAACTTAACATTCCCACCCAATTGCAACTTAGAATCACCAATGCCTTCAAAGAGATTGCCTGTGCCTAAAATAAGTTCATAACTATGATTGGGATTGGATGGGTCATACTGCTCGTGTTTTGAAGAAAAAAAACTTTTGTCAACCGAGCGTTCGATAAAGTACGGGGCCACTATACCAAAAGAAGGTCCAGCTGCAACTACAGCTTTGATCTCTACCCCTTGCTGAGGGGCTTTTTTGAAGAATATAAAATCACGTCCATACTGTAAACGAAGAGCATACAGATAATTTGTCTTGCCATAAATAAAGAAATTGCCAGTGGAGCGTGAATTGTGTCGTACTTCCTGTGGATGCTTGACATTCACTATTTCCAAACCATAGGTTTCAAGAATCCGATCGCTTCTCTTCTTTGCTTTTTTGAAAGTAAATCCTCCAATAAGCCCGGAAGATGAGTTTTTATTTACACCCCACGTAAATTCTGAATCATAGTCGTAGCTATCCTGCGTCTGCGCAAGGGTATTGATCGATACCCCCAGCAGTATGACTAAAAGGCCTGAAATTTTGTTTAGCGCTGACATTTTTAAAAATCCTGAGGTTAAATTTAAAGTAAAAATTGAAACGTCATTCAGAAAAAGCTTTTTAAATAGAAAATTGTGATTAATTCACGTTTTCTTAGGGAGAACGCAAAAGTGAAATCTTTAGTTTAAGCATTATGCCTACCATTTCAGCCTTATATACTGGTTCGCTTAGAACTCAATCCGTCCATATCAAGTCTGGTAACACTATTATCACCGATGCGCCAACTGACAACAATGGAAAAGGGGAAGCCTTTAGCCCAACAGATTTGGTATGTTCTGCACTCAGCAGTTGCATGATTACTATTATGGGGATTTTGGCCAATCGAGAAGGCATTGAACTGACAGGCCTGACATCAGAAGTCACGAAGATTATGGCGGACAATCCCAGAAAAATAAAGGAAATACAAATTGTTTTCTCTCACCCGTCACTTAAGGCAACAGATGTGCAAAAGGAAAAGCTAAAACGAGCGGCAATGACATGCCCCGTAGCGTTAAGTCTATCCGACTCCGTGATTCAAACGATAAGCTTTAATTTTTGACCTCACTGACTTGCTCAAGCCTTGCCTTTAATGATCGATAGTCGATGTCCAGGTGAGACGTGTCATAAACAGATTGGCCATTCTTTATTATCAGAACTTGAGGTGATTGATGTTCGACATCGAAGGATGCAGCAATGGAATTGGATAAAGGCCGGAAAGATAGCAGATCAAGAAAGTAAGGCATCACATGAGGAAGCTCTTGCTCATTCCAATTTCTTTCAAGGCGGCTTAATGCTGTTTTGCTGATTGAGCAAGTCGTGCTGTGTTTGAAGATGAGAACGGTTTTCTCTTTTGATTCTTGCTGCAGCTGCTCAAGTTGAGCCTGTGTTGTCAGTTCAATCCACTTCATAGATGTTGGAAAATTACTCAGTCGTATAAGGCTTTCCACAAGTCCTGCTCTTTCTTATCGTAGCGCGGCTTGCGCTCTTTCTCCTTTACAATAGCAGGTTGTGTCTCATTCTTCTTAAACAACTTTGCCCAGAACAACTTAATGTTGGTCAAAAGAGTTCGTTCTCCGGCAACATTGTCCTGGTGATTGTGTGCGAACTGGGCATCGGGGTGCAGGCGGTTGCCGTTGTATTTTTTCATTTTCAGATTTCCCTGGAAATCGCCAATGCGTGCATACGCCTTACCCGGAGCCAGCACCTTGAGGGCGTCATCACTACTGTTTGGATTGTGGCGATAACTTTTAGTGAGCCGCGATCGACCGGCAAAGACCTGTGCTCTTTCGAACGAGCGCGTGGGCGTAATTGTCTTTAATGAATTATCGGCACTACTTGGATTATGCTTATAGCTCCAATACATTTTCATGCTGTGAGCATACTCGCCAGCCTTAACAGAAGATTTTGTTGCTGGTGTTCCATCCAGGGCTTCTTTCGCGCTAAGCGGATTGTGTTTATAATTTCTTTTCAACTTTAAGTTACCCGCAAACTCGCTCGCCTTAATAGTGCCGCTATTGGGCCCTATACCTGGGAGTGATCCTTTGGCGGCCTCCGGTTTTTCTTCGTACTTGCCTTGTTTGCGTTCTACTTGTAAGCCATCCACCAGATACGTGGTTTTATCAGGCCTGTGCTTTTTGATTGATTCATCAGCGGCATTAGGATTCTGAATATACTCTTTCCAGAATCGTGGCAACTTTATCTTACCTGAATAGTCAGCAGCTTTGGCATCATCAGATAACGGTGTACGAACAGCAATAGGTTCATCATTATTATTGCGTGGATTGGCGCTGATACTGCCTCCACCTTTCTTCAGTTTCTTAGCCTTCATGTTTCCGGCAAAGCCAATGCCTTGTTCACTAAAGCCCGGTTGTAATTCGCCTTTTCTAAAATGCCCCGGATATCCCGAAACTTTATCAGAGCCTGCCGCACCTTGTCTTACGGGAATTGCGTCCCCATTATTGTTCCACAATTTTCCACTCACACTCCCACCGCCTTTTTGTTGTCTGCGTGCTTTCATATTTCCCGAAAACCCAATGCCTTGTTCGCTAAAGCCGGGTTGTAATTCTCCTTTTCTGAAATGTCCGGGATAACCAGCGACTTTATCAGATCCTGCTGCACCCTGCCTGACCGGAATCGCATTTCCATCATTATTCCATAGGTTTCGACCAACACTGCCTCCTCCTTTTTGAGGTCTGCGTGATTTCACATTTCCAGAAAATCCAATGCCCTGTTCACTAAAGCCTGGTTGTAATTCTCCTTTTCTAAAATGTCCTGGATAACCAGCGACTTTATCAGATCCTGCTGCACCTTGCCTTACGGGAATAGAATTTCCATTGTTATTCCACAAGTTTCTGCCAACACTGCCTCCTCCTTTTTGCGGCCTGCGCGACTTTACATTTCCAGAAAATCCAATGCCTTGTTCGCTAAAGCCAGGCTGTAATTCTCCTTTTCTAAAATGCCCCGGATAACCAGAAACTCTATCAGATCCTGCTGCTCCTTGCCTTACTGGTATAGAACTTTGATTGTTATTCCAGATTTTACCGCTTACGCTGCCGCCACCTTTAAGGGGTCTCTTTGACTTAATATTTCCCGAGAACCCAACTCCTTGCTGAGAAAAACCTGTTGAGCGACCATTGATGGCAACATTTCCATTATTCCAACTTCCACTACGACTGCCGCCTCCTTTTTTCTTTCTCTTTGCTTTCGCATTGCCGGAGAAATCGAGCCCATCCTGACCAAAGCCAGGCTGCAACTCGCCTCGCTTATAATTTCCTTGAAAGCTCAGCGACTTCTGTGCCCATGGACTTCCTTGACGGCTATCTACGGCTCGCCCTTCGTTGTTCCATGATCCACCCACACTTCCTCCCCCTTTGCTTTTCTTTCTGCCTTTCGTATTTCCCAACGCTTTTGCAATGCCGCTGGCACCAATGCCCGGGTCTCTGACTGGGAGTGGTTGATTACCCCCGCCTTTGTTTGAACGAGTACGGTATCCTCCTCCCGAGAGCTTGCCATTTTCTCGCTTAGCTTTTGCGGTAACCGATAACCTGCGAGGTAAAAAAAACTTGCCTGCTACTTCATTTCTTCTTCCACTTGATTTTCGTATAGCCACTCCGGCAAGATCACCGCGCCAGGCTCGCTCACCTTTCTTAGTAGAAACGTAACCACCAGAAGCACTGCCTTTGTAAGTGCGATCTCCTCCTGGCCTTCTGCCAAAAAATTTAAGAGTGTCTCTTCCGACTAATCCTGGAGGTGTAGTTTTGAAATTGCGCGTGCGCAAAGGGCCACCAGTGATATCCTTGGTGTTTGCCCGCTCGCCTTTAGAAAATTTTCCCCAATACACATTTTTCTTACGACCTGTTACAAAAGGCTTTGATGCCGATGGTGCTCCAATTGCCCCTCCACGAATGTTACCCTTCCATGCCCGTTGATTCTCTCGTGGCATTTGACGGATAGGATAATTTCCTGAAGCCGTTCGGGTATAAACTTTAGGTTTTCCTTTTGGCTGCCTGGCGACATATCGACTGTATCGCCCTTGCTGTGGATACACATTGTTGCGTGCGGCAGCGGCAGATTTTGATTTTGGCTTTATTCGCTTGCCGGCAAAATCACCTTTCCAAGCCTGGTCGTTGCCCTTTTGTTTTCTGTTTTTATAGGGAGAAATGGAGACCCAGTTGGCGTTGGCACTATTGGCAGAAGACTTGTTTTTGGTTCTTATTCTTCGCCCGGCAATGTCTTTGGTTTTTGCCTTATCACCTCCCTTATTACTCCTTTTGAATTTTGTTTCTCTTATCTGGCGTTGATTGGAGACGGGCTTGTCTCCCTTCGTATTCTGAGCGATAGAAGGCAAAGCAAAAAAGAAGAGCAGTCCGAGCAGACCTGCCGACTTCATGATGCCGTTACGGTATAAAACTCTATTTCCTTTGTTAGTGCCCAAAAAAGAGGTCGTTAGAACTGGCTAAGATAGGGAAAAATACCTTTTTCGACTTTTCCTATGCTATCAGAAGACAGAACGATTTAAGCGAGGACTTCTTACTTCCTATCAGAATTTTAGCAGCTCTTCGATTTTGAGTTTTAACTTTCCTTTGGCGAGGAAGTTTTTCTCCAACGTAGGTGCGAAAGGGATTGGTGTATCTAAACTCCCCACACGCATGACAGGCGCATCAAGTTTTCCAAAATGATGTTCGCTGATCCAAGCAGCAATCTCAGCTCCAATTCCGCCCGTCAATGTATCTTCATGAAGGACAATCACGCGATTTGTTTTTTGTACCGTGTCCGCTACAGCCTCTTTGTCCCAGGGGAGCAGTGTTCTCAGGTCAAGAATATCGGCACTGACTTCGGGCATTTCAGTTAGAATTTCTTTTGCCCAATGAACTCCCATACCATACGTAATGATGGAAAGATCTTTTCCTTCGCTTACTAATTTAGCCTTGCCAATCTCAACCGTATAGTAGTCATCGGGTATTTGGTCCTTCACGGAACGATAAAGGACTTTGTGTTCGAAATACAAATAGGGGTTAGGGTCTTCAATAGCCGCATTGAGCAACCCTTTGGCATCGTATGGATTGGATGGATAAACGATCTTCAACCCCGGAGTATGAAAGAACCAAGCCTCGTTGGACTGACTATGAAAGGGCCCTGCCGCTGTTCCTGCACCAGTTGGCATACGAACCACAACGTCTGAGGCCTGACCCCAACGCCAGTGTGACTTGGCCAGATTATTTACAATCTGGTTAAATGCCTCGGTCACAAAATCAGCAAACTGCATCTCAACTACTGACTTCATCCTTTTAATGGATAACCCAAGAGCGGCACCAGCAATGGCAGCTTCGCAAATGGGTGTGTTTCTCACGCGGTCTTTCCCAAATTTATCAACAAAGCCTTCTGTAATTTTAAACGCACCACCATACTCGGCAATATCCTGCCCCATCAAAACCAACTCAGGATATTTTTGCATACTCTCGCGCAAGCCATCCGATATGGCATCTATGAAACGTTTTTCAGAACGCTTATCGGTTTTAGGATTTGCAATAACCTGCGTGAATGGGGCATGAACGTCAGCCAACTCTATTTGCGTATCGGCTACAGGATGTGTTTCAGCAAAAGCAATGGCCAGTCCTTCTTCTATTTCGTTCTTTATCTCTTTTCGAATAATGTCAACTGCTTTCTTGTCGAGAACACCTTCTTTCACAAGGTAGTTTTCATAATTTTCCAGTGGGTCTTTCTTCGCCCATTCTTCCATAAGTTTTTTAGGAACGTATTTCGTGCCTGATGCTTCTTCATGTCCGCGCATCCGAAACGTAATTGCCTCCAATAAAATAGGTCTGGGCTTTTGGCGAATGGACTCTGCAAGATTTTTTACTGTATCATATACGTCCAGAATGTTGTTGCCGTCAACCTGCACACCTTCTATCCCATAGCCAATGGCTTTATCAACAAAACTTTTGCAGCGAAATTGTTCAGCGCTGGGTGTCGAAAGTCCATAGCCATTGTTCTCGATCACAAAGATCACTGGCAGATCCCAAACTGCAGCAACATTTATCGCTTCGTGAAAATCACCCTCGCTCGTGCCTCCGTCTCCGTTGAAAACCACCGTTACTTTTTTCTCTTTCTTTAGTTTGCTTGCCAAGGCAATGCCATCAGCCACTCCGTTTTGCGGGCCCAGGTGAGAAATCATTCCAACGATATGATGTTCATTGGTTCCAAAGTGAAAAGAACGATCACGACCCTTTGTATAGCCCATCATCGTGCCTTGCCACTGGGCAAAGAGGCGATCAAACGGCATCTTTCGGCCTGTGAACACACCCAAATTGCGATGCATGGGTAAGATATATTCATCTGCTTCAAGTGCCCGTGTGATACCAACCGAAATGGCCTCCTGCCCGATACCACTGAACCATTTACTGATTTTTCCCTGGCGCAGAAGGATTAGCATTTTTTCCTCAATCATTCGAGGTTTTAGCAGGGCCTGGTACAGGTCTTTCAGAACGGAGTCAGCGTATTTTTTTCGGTTGAATTTCATGGGTATAAAATTGCACGGCAAGTTAAAATCTTTTCTTTGAATCCTCTTGAGCTTTAATCTTGTGAAATACGGGTTAATTTTGCCACATGATCCCCTTTCAATCTTTTACACTAGATAATGGACTACGCGTTATCGTCCACGAAGATCACACGGTACAGATTGCGGTCATGAATATACTTTATGATGTAGGCTCAAGAGATGAAGACCCGAACAAGACGGGTTTTGCACATTTGTTTGAACATTTGATGTTTGGTGGATCGGCCAATATTCCTAGTTACGATGAGCCGCTGCAAAACGTAGGTGGAGAGAACAATGCATTTACAAACACCGACATTACCAATTATTACCTAACTGTTCCTGCCAGCAATCTCGAAACAGGCTTTTGGCTGGAGAGTGATCGTATGTTGAGTTTGTCATTTGACCCTAATGTGCTTGAAGTGCAACGCAAAGTGGTGATTGAGGAGTTTAAGCAGCGGTATTATAATCAACCCTATGGTGATGTTTGGTTGAAACTCAGACCATTGGCGTATCAGGTTCATCCCTACCAATGGGCTACGATTGGCAAGGAAATAAGTCATATTGAAAACGCTACGTTGACTGATGTGAAAGATTTTTTCTTTCGTCATTATATTCCAAGCAATGCCATTCTTGTTGTTGCAGGAAACGTTACCTTATCGCAGGTGAGGACTCTTTCAGAGAAATGGTTTGGGCCAATACCCTCCGGCAAAAAGATGACCCGTAAACTCGCCCAAGAGCCAGCTCAAAAGGAAAAGAGAATTTTGAATGTGGAAGCAGATGTTCCGGCCAATGCATTCTACAAGACGTTCCACATGCCTGGTCGTTTTCACGAAGATTTTTATGCAATTGACCTGATGGGCGATATTTTGAGCAGAGGCCATTCCAGTAGAATGTATCAACAGCTGGTAAAGGAAAAAGAAGTATTTACTTCGATATCATCGTTTAGCATGAGGACTATTGATCCTGGATTACTGGTTGTTAGTGGAAGAATCAGAGAAGGTATTGAATTGGAGAAGGCAGAAGCAGAAGTTGACGATCTTCTCAGCAAGTTTGTGCGAGAAGGAGCTCGGCCCGAAGAGCTAGAGAAAGTAAAGAATCAGGCAGAAGCAACTTTGGAATTTGATAAAGTGGAGGTTATGAACAGGGCTATGAATCTCGCTTTCGCTGACTTATCAGGTGATGCTGATCTTGTGAATAAAGAAGGTGATAAGATAAAGAAGGTTTCTCTAACTGATATCAAGCGTGTCGCGGAGGAAATATTACAAGAGAAAAATTCAAGCGTGATGTTTTATCGCTCAAGGCCTAATTAAAATGGAGAAGTATAGCATCCCATTTCGAGTAACAGATTGGACTAAAATTCCAGCGACCACTCACAAAGGAGAGTCTGGCATTGCTACATGGCAGACATTGCAACTGGGTGGATTGCGAATAAGAATGGTTGAGTACTCCGAAAATTATGTTGCCGATCATTGGTGTGAAAAAGGTCATTTATTTTTTGTACTGGAAGGATCGCTAATAACAGAGTTGCAAGACGGTCGCAGTTTTGAGATGACAAAAGGAAAGTCGTATGAAGTTTCTGATGACGAGAGTTCTCATCGTTCAGTATCTTCAGGCGGAGCCAAACTGTTGATAGTCGATGGGAGTTTTTTAGCGAAATGATGAGTTGTCTTATAGTCTAACGTCTTACTACTTAAGTCGGATTTATGAAACTTCGCGTGGGAATGGGTTTTGATGTTCATCAATTGGAGGAAGGAAAAGACTTCTGGTTAGGTGGCATAAAACTGCAGGCATCGAAAGGCGCTGTCGGTCATTCTGATGCCGATGTGTTGATACATGCAATTTGTGACGCGCTGCTCGGAGCCGCTAACCTGCGTGACATCGGTTTTCACTTTTCCAATAAAGATGAGCGATGGAGGGGTAAGGACAGCAAGTATTTTTTAAAAGAGGTAACGAAAATGCTATCGGATAAGGGTTGGGGCATAGAAAACGTTGATTGCACAATTTGCCTGGAAAGCCCAAAGATCAATCCGCATGTTGATGAGATGAAAAATACACTGGCACCTTTGATGAATATCACGGTGGATGACATTTCCATTAAAGCAACCACCAATGAGACGCTTGGCTACGTGGGTAGGGAAGAAGGCATCAATGCATATGCTGTAGCGCTGATTAAGAAAGACTGATGAGTAAATTTGAAAAAATATTAGATAAAATTCTTAGAGGTACCTCTGACTCGAATATAGCCTTTCACGAATTGATTTCACTTTTGGAAAGATTGGGTTTCCAGAGCCGAATTAAGGGAAGTCATCATATATTTTATAAGGAAAATATAGTTGAAATTCTGAACTTGCAGGAAAAATCGGGCAAAGCAAAGCCTTATCAGGTTAAACAGGTTAGAAACCTCATAGTGAAATATAAAATTGAATTGAACGTAAAATGAACCCACTGCATAAGTACGAAATCATTATTTATTGGAGTAAGGATGATAATGCATTCCTAGCCGAAGTGCCTGAACTTCCTGGCTGTATGGCAGACGGACAGTCTTATAAGGAGGCTCTTACTAACGTAGAATCAATCATTGAAGAATGGATTGCGACATCGCAATCTTTAGGACGTGCAATTCCTGAACCTAGAGGTAAATTGATGTATGCCTGATGTTGGCGTTCAGTTAATCACTACCTCCGATGGTTCACATTCTTTATTTAACGTAACACTTAATGAAACGTACCACTCTGTTCATGGCGCTGTTCAAGAATCGGCTCATGTTTTTATTGATAACGGCTTAGATTATTTTGTTCATCGTAACAGTCCAAAAGAAATTTCTATTCTGGAAATTGGATTTGGCACGGGCCTCAACGCGCTGATGACACTGAAGGCTGCACTTAATACTGGCATATCAGTTCATTACACGACGCTGGAAGCATTTCCTATCAGTACAGCGACAGCGCAACTCTTGAATTATGCGCAGAAACTCGATTTTGATAATGCCAATCATTATTTCGAAAAGCTTCACAACGCTGTGTGGGAAGAGGAGCAACTAATTGAAAAGAATTTTTCTGTAAAAAAACTGAAGCAGAAAATACAAGATGTACATCTTTCGACTTCAGCATTTGATATTATCAATTTTGATGCATTCGCTCCCTCCAAACAGCCTGATATGTGGACAATGAGTGTGCTGCAGAAAATTGAAATGGCTATGAAGCCGGGAGCCATTTTTGTCACGTATTGTGCAAAAGGTCAATTGAAGCGTGATCTGAAATCGCTTGGTCTCATGGTAGAAACATTACAGGGCCCTCCGGGAAAGAAAGAAATGGTCAGGGCCATTAAAAAGTAACGGAAACCAAAATCCTTGCTACTTTTGTTGATCATAAAACATAAACTAAAGTGTCTAATAAAACGGTAAAGATCGGCACGGTGCAGATGAGCTGCACAAAGCGTCCGGAAGAAAACCTTACTAAGGCTATTCAAAAAATAAAAGAAGCTGCCGCAAAGGGTGCGCAGATAGTTTGCCTGCAGGAATTATTTTTGTCACTTTATTTTTGCGATGTTGAAGATTATCAAAACTTTCAATTGGCCGAACCAATACCCGGTCCATCTACCGAGGCTTTATCAAAAGTAGCTAAGGATTTAGGCGTTGTGATCATTGCTTCACTCTTTGAAAAACGAGCAGAAGGTATTTATCATAATACAACTGCTGTATTGGATGCCGATGGCAGGTATCTCGGTAAGTACAGAAAGATGCACATTCCTGATGATCCTGCTTACTATGAAAAATTTTATTTTACACCCGGAGACCTGGGGTATAAAGTTTTCAAAACAAAATTTGCCACGTTTGGTGTTTTAATCTGCTGGGATCAGTGGTATCCGGAAGCTGCGCGTATCACCTCGCTGATGGGTGCGGAAATATTATTCTATCCAACGGCCATCGGGTGGGCTACGTCACAGGATGAAGCAACAAATACAGAACAGTACAATGCATGGCAAACCATTCAACGCAGTCATGCTGTGGCCAACGGAGTTCATGTGGTGAGCGTGAATCGTACCGGCTTTGAACAAGAAGGGGCTATGAAATTTTGGGGCGGATCATTTATATCCAATCCTTTTGGAAGTATACTATACAAAGCCTCTCATGAGCAGGAAGAAGTGAATGTGTTGGAGATTGATTTGAAGAAGACAGACAACTACCGTACCCACTGGCCTTTCTTACGCGATCGCAGGATTGATTCTTATCAGCCGATTACAAAAAGATATATTGATGAGTAATAAAGGGAGTCAGAAAGTCGGAAGTCAAAAAAGTCAGGCTCGCTATGGCTTTTAAGTTTGAAAAACTTATTGTGTGGCAGAAGTCATTGGACTTAACCGCGGTTGCGCACGAGATATCTTTAAAATTTCCAAAAGAGGAGCTTTACGTTTTGGCTTCTCAATTAAAAAGGGCATCTGATTCGGTTGCGTTGAATATTGCTGAGGGCTCAACAGGCCAAACCAACCCTGAATTCAAAAGATTTTTGACTATAGCCATGCGTTCCAATATTGAAGTAGTTGGCTGCATTTACATAGCAAAAAAAAGAAACATCATTTCCGATGATGACTTTAACAAAGTATACAAGATGTGCGAGGAGATTTTGCTAATGATCTCTTCATAAAGAAAATCCTTATAGATCATGCATCCATTCTCAACGCCTGGACTTTCCGACTTCCGTCTTTCTGACTTTTTTCCGAGTAAAAAAGGCTACTACTTCCCCGCAGAATTTGCAAAGCATCATGCCACATGGCTAAGTTGGCCGCATAAGGAGGCCTCATGGCCGGGAAAAATTGAAGCTATTTATCCCATCTACTCTCAATTCATTAAACTCGTGGCCGAGGGAGAGAAAGTCAATATCAATGTAGTAGATGAATCGATGAAGGCGAAGGCAATGCACCAATTACAAAAGGCAGGTGCTGATGTTGCCAATATTCAATTCTTTATTCATCCGACCAACGATGCATGGTGCCGCGACCATGGCCCTGCATTTTTAATTAACCCCAAAGCCGAGCAGAAGAAAATTATAGTCGATTGGGGATATAATGCCTGGGGTGGAAAGTACCCACCGTTCGACCTGGATGATAATATTCCAACATTGATTGGAGATTATTATACTATTCCCGTGGTGTATCCAGGTATTGTGATGGAAGGTGGCTCCGTAGATTTTAATGGAAGAGGGACGCTACTCACCACAACATCATGCCTCCTTAATCCAAACCGAAATCCACATCTTACGCAATCACAGATTGAGGAGTATCTTCAAAATTATTACGGTGTAAGTAACATTCTTTGGCTGGGAGATGGAATTATAGGCGATGACACTGATGGACACATTGATGACATCACCCGATTTGTCAATGAAGATACGGTGGTGACGGTGGTGGAAAAAAACAAAAAAGATGAAAACTACATTCCCCTTCAGGAGAATTTGAAGATGCTGAGTGAGTTAAAATTAGAGAATGGCAAGTCACTGAATGTGATTGAACTGCCAATGCCATCACCTGTAGTGTATGAAGACCAGCGCTTACCGGCATCGTATGCCAATTTTTACATAAGCAATAAATATGTGATTGTACCTACCTATCGCGATAAGCAAGACGACCGTGCACTTGAGATTCTACAGAAATGTTTCCCAGACCGAAAAGTTATTGGTCTTGATTCCTGGGATATCATTTGGGGATTGGGGTCATTTCATTGCCTGAGCCAGCAGGAGCCAGCTGTTTAATTATTTCCAATCGGCTGGTTTAGTTGATGTGATCTACTTCCGTTTCCTCAAGTTTTCTATTGATTGCAAATAGAAGTCGTTCAAACCAAAATCACCTCAACTTAGATTTAGACTAGAGCTGTCCATCAAATAAGTCAAATAAGCTTGGTAATTGCAGACAAGCATTTTATCTTTCGTATTACCCCTTGCGAAAACTATGCTCAAAAAAATTCTGCTACCCCTTCTAGGGTTATTTTATTTCACTAGTCAGGCGCAAACCATACTGGATCAAAAACTAGATGGTACTGAACAAGGAAAGAACTTGTCATCCTATTTAAGTGAGTTTGAATCACGCCACCCTGTTCGATTTTATTATTTGCCGGAATGGACGGACAAAATAATTTTTGAACAAAGCTTTAAAGATCAGCCGCTGGGCGCAGTGTTGGATGAATTGTTTCTCGGGACGGAGCTTAACTATTTCCTCCTAAACCCCAACGCAGTTGTTTTTGTGAAAGATCCAAAACAGGATCTCAAAAGAAGTTCATTGATCAACACGGCTATTCAAGGCAGAAAAAAAATAGAACAACTTACCCTTGGAAATCCCGCCACTTTCAAGAAGGGGCAGAAAGTAACAGTTCGCGGAAAGGTTACAGATTCTAAAAACAATGAACCGTTGGTGGGAGCCAGTATTGTTGTCAGTGATCTTCAATTGGTTGCTATTACCGATCCTAAAGGTGAGTATCAGGTTCAACTGCCTACAGGTCAACACGTGCTTTCCGTTAGCTATGTTAATTATGAAGAAAAGGTGGTGGAGTTTGGTGCGTATGAAACCGGTGCGGTAAACATTGTTTTGGAAGAAACACCAACACTATTGGAGGAGGTTATCATTTCTGACAAAGCCGCACGTGAGATTACTACAAGCCGGATCAACATCACACAGCTTAGCATTAAAGAAATAAAACGTGCGCCTGCACTTTTTGGTGAAGTGGACTTGATAAGGCAAATTCAAATATTGCCGGGTGTAACAACCTCCGGTGAAGCTGCTTCAGGATTTAATGTAAGAGGTGGAGGCGTAGATCAGAATCTGATTCTATACGATGGCTTGCCCGTGTTCAATAGTTCACACGTATTTGGTTTCTTCTCAGCCTTTAATGCCGAGGCTGTGCGCGATGTTACTTTCTATCGTGGAGGCATACCCGCTGAGTTTGGTGGCCGTGTTTCATCGGTGCTGGATATCGTATCTAAAGAAGGAAATTTTGAAAAATGGACCGGAGCGGGTGGTATAGGAATTATCTCAAGTAATGCTCTTGTCAGTGGCCCTCTTATTAAAGACAAGACCTCCATCGTGGCCTCGGTAAGGGCAACCTATTCAGACTGGTTTATTAACAGCATACGAACGAACTATGTTGATCTGAGAAAGAGTAAAGTTTTTTTCTATGATGGCACGATGAAGCTGACTCACCGCTTCAGCGAAAAAACGAAGCTCACTTTCTCCGGGTATAGCAGTCACGATGAGTTTCGGTTATCCGGAGACTCTACTTATCAATGGGACAATCTCCTGAGTACACTGAAGCTGGATCATGTGTTTTCTTCTAAGTTAAATTCTTCCTTTCTTTTAGGTTACGGCTCTTATGGGTACGAGGTGTTTGATAAAAACCCGGTAACGGGATTTAATCTTTCATATAAAATAACGTATCCCAGCTTCAAGGCTGACTTTCACTATCAGGGAGGGGCCCACAAACTATCGTTTGGAGTGCAGACCACCTATTATGGCTTTGATCCGGGAAGGCTTGATCCCATTGGCCCTACATCCAACGTAAAGCCCATTCAGATTGAAAAACAACAATCCCTCGAATCGGGGATCTATTTAGGAGATGGCTTCACCATCAGTGAGAAATTTTTCCTCGATGGTGGTGTTCGTTTTTCAACGTTTACAGCAATGGGGCCAGCCCATGTAAATATTTATAAACCGGATCAACCACTGGAGACACTGAACTTAATCGATACGCTTGTTTTTAAATCGGGTGACAAGATCAAAACCTATAACGGAGTTGAGCCGCGCGCTTCATTCCGGTATACGATCAATCAGAATTCATCAATTAAAATCGGCTACAATAGAATTTATCAATACCTGCAATTGGTGACCAATACAGCAGCCATAACTCCAATTGATATCTGGCAACCCAGCGGCTATTATTTCAAACCCCAGATGGCCGATCAATTTTCAATCGGCTACTTCAGAAATTTTAAAGAAAAAATGTATGAGACTTTCGTAGAAGTTTATCATAAAGACATCTCTAATGTGCTCGATTTTAAGGACGGTGCGCAGTTAATTTTGAATTCTCAGTTAGAGACTGACCTGATACAAGGAAAAGGCCGAGCCTATGGAGTAGAAACACAAGTTGCCAAAAATCTGGGAAGGTTGACCGGATCACTTAATTATACCTATTCACGATCGCTTCGTACTATTAAAGGGTTGACAGAATCAGAGTCTATTAACAGAGGAAATGAGTATGCTTCCAACTATGACCAGCCACATATTTTTAACCTCAACTGGAAGTATGGGATTTCCAAGCGGTATTTTTTCACGGGAAGTTTCACTTACCGTACCGGCCGGCCAGTAACAACTCCTGTGTCAGCCTTTATTATTGATAATCTCTCAATCGCCAACTTTTCAGAGCGCAATCAATTCCGCATTCCCGACTATCATCGACTGGATGTAGCTATCGTCATAGAAGGAAATCACAAAAGGAAAAAATTCTGGGATGGAACCTGGACGGTATCTATTTATAATGTGTACGCCCGCAAGAACCCATACAGTATTTTCTTTAAAGAAGTGGACAGCGGGGTATTGCGCCCCTATCGCCTAGCGATTATTGGCACGGCTTTGCCATCGGTAAATTATGCTTTCAAGTTTTAGTGAATGAGCAGGTTGATTTTATTTTTGGCAATCGTGATGCCTTTAGCCGGCTGTATTGATAGGATTGCCATAACCATTCCAAATACAGAACTGCCACTTGTTATTGATGGTTTGATCACGGATGAGCCAGGACCCTATACAGTTCAGATCACCCGGGCGGTGGCGTTGGATGGAAATCTCAACTTTAGAAAATATGTAACGGTAAAAAATGTTACCCTTTTTGATAATGCAGGCAATTCGGAACAGATGCAAGAAGAAGAGGTCGGCATTTACAAGACGAAAGCCAATGGGATGCGTGGCGTGGCGGGCAGGGAATACTACATAAGAGTTGAAGCACGTGATGGACGTGTGTATGAATCAGTGCCAGATAAGATGTACCCGGTAGGTGAAGTTGAGAAGGTGTATTACGAATTTGAGACTTTTCAGCCCGTTGACCGGCCTACCCAACATGGGTTCCGAGTTTATGCAGATGCTAAGGGAGTGCCAACAGGAAGTAACCTCTTCCGTTGGAAGTTTATCGGTACGTTTGAGATTGATGGTTATCCGGCATTGCACACGAGGGGCGTAGAAGGAAATCCGTGTGCGCCAGCTCCGAGATCATGTATGAATGATGGGCCCTTTGGCGCGTGCACTTGCTGCAAATGTTGGGTAAGTGTTGCAGACCCGAAGCCGCGGGTGAGCGACAATCAGTTTGTAACCAATGGAGTTTTTAAAAAAGTGGAAGCGGGTTATGTTCCCCTCGAGTATTTCCCTTTTCAGATCAGGTATCGGATGGAAGTTAAGCAGATGAGCCTTTCACAAGTGGCCTTCGATTTTTGGAAAACCGTTCAATCACAGAAGGAGGGTGTTGGTAGTTTGTTTCAGCCGCCCAATGGAAAAGCCAGGAGCAATATTTTTGAGAAAGGTGGCCTGGGCGAAGTGCAAGGCTTGTTTTATGCCTCAGCGGTAAAAACGAAGCAGATTTATCTGAATAATGCAGATGTGCCGATAAGGCAACAAGTTGATAAATGGAACTGTGAGGAAGGTCGCATAGCCGAAGACTGCCGACTGGCTTATCCCAACTCAACTAATACAAAACCAGCCGACTGGGAATGAAAGAATCGATTATCATATTAATACTATCTATTCTGTCAATTTCTTGCATTGATAGAATTAGCATTGAAACACCCAACCCTGACTCGCAGCTGGTAGTAGAAGGACTAATTACAGACGAACCCGGTCCATATCAGGTGGTGCTTTCCAAGGCCTCAAGACTTGATGAGAATTTGAATTTCCGGAAATATATAACGGCAAAGAGTGTAACCATTTCGGATAATCTTGGCAATTCAGAACTCCTCAAGGAGGTATCCACCGGAATATTTCAAACCAGAGAAGATGGAATTCGGGGGATTGTGGGTCGAGAATATTCCGTTCGGATTGAAATGGTTGATGGTAAAATTTATGAATCACTACCCGATAAAATGAATCCGGTTGGAGAGGTAGATAGCATTTATTACGAATATGAAACGTACCAATACTTCGATGGAACGAATCGTTATGGCTTAAGGCTTTATGCAGATGGCAGGGGCTTGACGTCAGGCAATAATTTTTATATGTGGAAAGCAGTAGGGACTTTTCAACTTGAAGCCTATCCGCAATTACACACAGCCTTTCAATGCGCACCGGCTCCGAGACCCTGCGCTAGTGATGGGCCGAATGGCTCCTGCACTTGTTGTACATGTTGGGCCAATGATTTAATTGCATCCAAACCCGTAGTAAGTGACAATCGGTTTGTATCGAATGGAGTATTCAAAAGAGTGGAAATTGGATTTGCGTCTCTTGATTATTATTCCTTTCAGGTAAAGTATCGCTTGGGCGTTAAACAAATGAGCCTATCACGGGCAGCGTTTGATTATTGGAAGACGGTTCAATCCCAAATAGAAGGAACGGGGAGTTTATTTCAGCCACCGTTTGGCAAATTGAAGACCAATATTTTTAGTATAGATGGTTCTGACGAAGCTCTCGGAATTTTCCACGCATCAGCGGTAAAAAATAAATACCTGTATCTGCGAAATGCAGATGTTTTGGATAAATGGCGGCAACTGACTGTGCCGTTTTGGAATTGTGAGCGAGGAGTAATTGCAGAAGATTGTCGCATGATTTTCGGGGCAACTACTACAAAACCAGAAGACTGGGAATGAAAGAATCGATTATTATAGTAATGGTATCTATTCTGCTAAATTCTTGTGTTGACAGAATTAGCATTTCAATTCCGGATGCTGATGCGTCCCAATTAGTAGTTGATGGCCTAATCACCGATGAGCCGGGGCCGTATACCGTGAAACTTACATTGTCATCACGGATAGAGAGTTTTTTGGAATTTAGTATTAAGCCGGTCACTCTGGCGAAGGTCACTATTTTTGATAACGAGGGTAACGCAGAGCTGCTGGAAGATATGGGAAAGGGAGTTTATCAAACAAAAGCCAATGGAATTCGTGGCGTGATTGGGCGCGAATATGCCGTAAGGATTGTGACCTATGAGGGCGAGGTGTATGAATCACTTCCTGATAAGATGAACCCGGTGGGCGAAATTGATAGCCTTTATGCGACCCTCGAGACTTTTCAGCCAATCAGTAGTCCGACAGAAAATGGCTTTCGTGTTTATATAGATGCACAAGGAGTCGCAGATACAGACAATCTTTTTCGTTGGAAGTTTACGGGTACTTATATTGAAGACACCTACCCTCAATTTCACGTACAATGTTCACAAACTTGTAGTACTCCCGAATGCTGTGGTTGTCCCGCTCCAAGGCCCTGTAGTGGATTTATTATAAACGCGGTTGGCGTGCTTCAAAGAATTGGCGAATGTACATGCTGCGTCTGTTGGGTCAATCAATATGAGAGTAAACCGTATGTGAGTGATAATCAATTTTTAGCGGATGGAAAATTTAAAAACGTTGAAGTAGCCTACATTCCTATAGCTTACTTTCCTTTTCAAACAAAATACAGAGCGGAAGTAAAGCAAATGAGCTTATCTCGCACTGCCTTTGATTACTGGAGAACTATTCAGTCACAAAAAGAAGGAGCATCGAGTTTATTTCAACCACCTACGGGTAAGGTAAGAACAAATGTGTTTGAGGAGAAAGGAAAACGAGACGCTCAGGGTTTATTCTACGCCTCAGCAGTGAGCTTAAAGCAAAAATACTTTACAAGCGAAGATGTAAAGGAGCTGTTTTTGCAAATCCCAAGAAGAAATCATTGTTACGAGCCAGACAGAACGTTTGTAACAGAAAGTTGTTTGCTTGCATTTAAACATTCTTCCACACAACCCCCAGCTGACTGGCAATGAAAAAATTAGCCATTTTATTTGTCGGATTTGTTTTGATTGGCTCTTGTGTCGATCGAATTAATATTGAAGTCCCCGATGGAGGCTCCGTATTAGTAGTGGAGGGACTCATCACCGATGAGCCGGGGCCGTATACGGTAGAACTTACGAGAGCATCAAAACTTGATGCCGACTTAAATTTTAGAAAATTTGTAACGGCCAAAAGTGTTGCCATTTTTGATAACCTGGGAAATTCGGAGGTATTAACGGAGGTAGAACAGGGAATCTATAAAACAAAACCGAACGGTATTCGGGGAATCGCTGGGCGCGAATACCATGTCCGCGTAGAAACAAGAGCTGGCGAAGTTTTTGAATCGGTTCCTGAAATGATAAAGCCGGTAGGTAAAATAGATAGTGTTTATTATGAAGCGGTATCCTTTCAACCTGCGGATGCGCCCACTGAATATGGCTTTGATATATACATGGACTCCAAGGGCTTGCCCGGTTCAGACAATCAACTCCGCTGGAAATTTTCCGCTACCTATCTCGTTAAAACTTTTCCTGAATTGCATGTCGTACCGATCGGTGAAGGCTTTGCGCCTGACCCTCTTCCCTGTAGCTCGTTCAGATTAGTTAACGGTTCTGTTCTTCCCGTTCCCGGTAAATCGTGTGATTGTTGCACCTGCTGGGTAACCCAGTTTGAGGATAAGCCGCACATCAGCGACAATCAATTTGTATCAAATGGAAATTTTAAGAGAGTAAAGTTAGGCTACGTGCCGATCAATAACCTTTACTTCCATGAGAAGGTAATGATTGAAGTAAAGCAACTAAGTCTTTCGCGAACAGCCTTTGATTTTTGGCGAAACATTGAAGCTCAAAAAGAAGGGACTGGAAGTTTGTTTCAGCCTCCTTCTGGAGTAGTCCGAACTAATATTTTTGAAAAGAATGGTAATGAGCAAGCACAAGGTCTCTTTTATGCGGCAGGGGCAAGTAAAAAAGTAATTTTTATCGAACTTCCTGGCACACCGCCACCAGCGCAGGTAAACAACACATGTCTATTTTATAAGTACTCAACAACCCAAAAACCATTAGAATGGCGATGACAAAGAAAATTCAACTGGCAATACTTTCCCTTGGCCTGATCGCATGGTCCGCTGAGGACAATTTCCTGACCACCTTAGAGCGGAAATTTGAAACGTATGCAAAGAGCAATCCTCAGGTAAGCGTTCATTTGCTTTTCAATCAGGATAAATATGTTGGAGGCGATACCGCGTTCTTCAAAGCTTATTTTGTAAATGACAATTTTCGGCCTGTAGCAGGCAAGCAGATTCTTGAATTGGAGGTTATTGATCAGGATGGTAAACTGGTTCAAAAGCAAAGCTTCAGAGTTGTGGAGGGTAAATCAGAGAATCAAATAATCCTATCAAAAGACTTGCAACCTGGAAGGTATCGCTTTGTAGCCTTTAGTGAATGGATGAAAAATTTTGATGAGTCTTTTTTCTTTACCAGAGAATTTCTTCTGGCAGGGCGATATCAACTTGCAGCGGATAAATCAGCAACGACATCTTCAGTTTCTTTATTTGCAGAGGGAGGACATTTAGTGAGTGGGGTCAGCAATCGTGTTATTCTAAAGTCAGCACCTTCCGGAAGAGTAACAATTAAGAATCAGGGTGGTGAAACAATTGTAAGTGCATCGTTGAATGCAAATGGCTTAGGGGAGGTTAAATTTATTCCAGCGCCAGGGATGTATGCAGAGTTGGAAGGGAACAGTCAAAAATTTCCAATCCAGGCCGAGGACGCCATCGCGATTCAATTGACACCCTCAACACTTCTTCAGGAACCGCAAGAAGTTACGCTTTCGATGCCGGCAACATCTGCGTTGCGAGCTCAGAATCTTTACATGATAGTGACGTCACGCAACAAAATTTCATTCACCAGCCCGATTCAATTTCAAGGAAACGAAACATTGCAGCTGAGTATTTCAGCACAAGCGCTCCGTCCGGGATTAAATCAGCTTACCATTTTAGATCAGAACGGTGTTATTAAGGCGGAGAGAATATTTTGGAAACGCAATCCTGAAATCAAGGCAGCTGTGGAGCCGACTAAGGAGTCCATTAATACACGTGAATTGACAACTCTTGATGTGTGGCTTAAAGATGAAAGCGGAAATCCAATCTCGGGAGAAGGAGTGATTAGCGTGATCAATAAAAGTCTTTTTCCAAAATCTGTGTCAACCTCACTAGATATGGAAATACTTGTTTCAGAGCTGCCTCAGTTGAGACAACAATTCAATAAATCTGAACCCTCTTTTGATGAATGGCGCATTCACTCTGATTATTATTTGATTCCGTTGTCCTGGCAACGTATCCCCTGGAAGGAGATTTTGGAGGAGAAGGTCAAAAAGCCGAAATATAAATTCAAAAATTCAATGAGCTTGAGTGGAACTGGTGTCTACACAGAAACCCAGGAGCCGTTGCCAGACTCTACGATGATTATGCTGTATCTGCAAAAGCACATGATGGGGTACGAGGTGTATACATCGCAGGGAGGAAAATTTGAACTGCCTTTCATATATGATTTTTGGGGTGGTGACAAATTATTCTGCACGGTTCAAAACAAGGCTCGTGATGGCAAAAAGGAATTTGCCATCAAGTTGAACGATCACCCTGTCAATTCTCCAAATGAACTTGCCCTTAAGCAATCTGATTCCATTGAAACCTACGGGGATTATAAATTTAAGAAAGACCTGATGGATCAGTCTTTCAATTTTTATGCAAAAGCAAAAACAGATGGAAAGGGAGAAGGATTTAACCCGAATATGGAATTCGAAGATGAGCTAGGTGGGGCCGACTTTGAAGTGGATGCTCAAAAATTTCTAGTTTTTTCTTCTATGGAGGAAATGATCCGCGAAATACTTCCGTTTGTACAACACAGAAAACGTGGCGACAAAGTAACAGTAAGGCTAATTCTAATTGAAGGCACATTAAATAGTATTCCAACAGCTGAACCGTTATATATCATTGATGGTGTCATGTCAAAGAACACAGATTTATTTTTGAGTTTAAAGCCATCAGAGATATTGACAGTAAAGGTAGTGAGAGATAAAACCAAACTAAGCCGATTGGGGGCTATTGGAAAAAACGGAGTCATCTTCGTTCAGACACGGAACGCTATTGGCGAGAAGGTTCGTGCCAACGGCAAACTGCTCGATATCGAAGGCCTTAGCAAGCCCGTAGACTTCAAGGTAAATAATTATGCAAAAAATTCGAATCAACGAATACCGGATTTTAGATCAACACTCTATTGGAACCCGTTGGTAAAGCCAGGCGCAAATGGAAAGGCCAGTGTAAATTTTTATGCTTCCGATGATGTAGGGGAAATGATTATAAGATTTCAAGGGATTACAGATGATGGCTATCCGTTTTCAACCGAGAAAACGATAAATGTTGTCTTTCAGCAACCTAAAAACTAAAGAAGGCAGAGGGCGTTACACATCCTGTTAGAGGTACATCATCTTTCGTAATGTCATTTATGTTTTCGACAGGCTCGAAAAACGAGAGACCTATTTTCCTACAGTCGGAATTGCTTTCTGCTAGAAAGCGATCGTAATATCCTTTTCCATAGCCAACGCGGTGACCTCTTTGGTCGAAAGCGAGGAGTGGCACCAGTACTAAGTCAATTTTTTCAATAGGCGTAGGGATTCCTTGCCTGGGTTCAGGAATGCCCCATGCATTATTTTCCAGCTGATGAAGTCCTTCGAAATAAAAATTCTCCATCGTTCCGTTGATCTTCGGAACGGATAGGCGAACGTTTGGAAATTCCCTTCGAATACTATCGATGATGAGCCAGGTATTGGGCTCATTCTTTTTTTCGATAGGTAAAAAAATATGAAGAACCTTAACAAACGAAACATCAATGCAAAAGAAAAACTGTTCGCAAAGACGTTGGCTGAGTTGAAGGTACTCTGCCTCGGATAGGCTAAGGCGTTTTTGTAGATAGATTTTTCTGAGTTCAGATTTAGTCATTATAGCTCAATACATTGAACCTAAAATCAAAGGGATCAAACGAATCGATCAATTTTTGAATAAACTGAGGGTCTTGCTGGTAGAAATTTAAAAAATTATCAATTCGCTCTTGTGGGCTTCCTCCCGGGAAAAGAGAATCTTTCAATGTTTCAATTTGTCTGAGTTTGTCCGCGTGCAGCCGTTTCTCCGCTTTGAGCAATTTACGCTCAATCTTCTCTAAACTATTTGCTGTCTTTTTTGATTCGGCACTTACTAATTTTTCTAACGTGGAGTCTATGTCAACAGCTCTTGCTTTTAATTCAACAAAAGTCTGAGCCAAAGTAGCCTTTGCCGATTCCAATGACAGATCGTGCGTTGTGTTCTGATGAACCCAATCTGTACAAAGAGAGTTTTTTTCTTTAAAAATATCTACAAGGTGTAGTTTTGTCTTCTTAAACTTCCGCAAAGCCGGACCATCCATAACGAGCGCAAAATTCCTTGGCATTAGTAAAGGAAAGGGAACCTTGAAATGATCAAACATGCTCTTGAATTGCAACCAATAGATCACCTCGGCAGGCCCTCCGACATAGGCGAGGTTGGGTAAAATTGTTTCCTGATAGAGTGGCCTTAGCATCACGTTGGGACTGAATTTCTCCGGCTCTTCATGGATCATTTTAATAATTTGATCTTTGGAAAAGCGAAGCGAAGTATCAACAACAATAAATTCGTCACCTTTTTTTTCTATCCTGCTGCGTAGGCCTTCCTCCAAATAGAAAAAATTAATTTCGCGCGCATGTACCTGTGGGTGATAGCCGAGTGTTTCAAGTTGAGAAGTTGAACTATCCACAAGTTGCTTCGCGCTGTGATCAAATAGATCATTTTCAATGACGGCTCTGAAATTCATTTTCAAATCCCGATCATCAGCATCTACTACCAGGAGGCCCTCTTGACTAAACAAAGCGTTGACGTATTGTCTTACGGACGCACTCAACGAATTGTTTTTGAGATACGCGTCTTTGAAAAATTTTATCTCTCCCGGGATTTCCTTTATCAGACTTTCGATCGCCTTCGGACTAAATCTACCTACAGCACCTTTTTGGTCAGTTTGCCAGACATACTTTTGACCGTACAGTCGGAAGTACTTGATCTCCTCATAGTCATGATCTTCTGAGGCCATCCAGTACACAGGAACAAATTCATATTCTGGATATACTTTTTTAAGCTCCTTACACGCGTTGATGACCGTTACAATTTTGTAAATAAAATAGAGGGGTCCGGTAAAAATATTAAGCTGATGGCCGGTCGTAATTGTAAATGTCTTGGTTGATGATAGTGAGGAAATATTTTTCTTAACAGATTCTGACACCTCAAGATTTTTGTATTGTTTAAATAAGGTATCAACTAGTGTTTTGCGATGAGCGGATGTAAAAGAATCCGATTTATCAGCAAGTTGAGCCTTGAAGTTTTCGACTATGGGGAAGCGGTTGTAAAAAGACTTCAGCGTATCTTTTTGTTGGATATAGTCGAGAAAGAAACTGGAAAAGGATTGGGTGTCCGAGAGGGGAAGTTTATTTAACTGCATATTAACAACACATCAGTAGAGAAATTGCAAGCATACCCGAATAACGGCTTTTTCTGTTGAAAGTTTAAGAAATGATTTGAGTTTATCCTATTGGCTCGGCCACCAAATCAAACTCGGTCGCCTGAACTACTTTGGCGTGCACAAAATCACCAATTCTCAGGTAGTTCTTTTTAGCATCCAGAATAACCTCATTATCTACTTCAGGGGAATCATACTCGGTGCGACCAACGAAATTTCCATCCTCTTTACGGTCAATCAGAATTTTGTACTCTTTACCAATTTTTTGTTGATTCAGTTCCAACGATATTCCTTGCTGCAACTCCATAATCTGATCTACCCTTTCTTGTTTGACTTCTGCAGGAATATCATCAGGCATGGAATGGGAATGAGTATTTTCTTCATGCGAATATCCAAACACGCCAAGCCGATCGAAGCGTGATTTTTCAACAAACCGGAGTGTCTCCTCCACATCTGCTTCAGTTTCTCCCGGATGGCCTGCGATCAGTGTAGTTCGGATCGCGATCCCCGGTACTTTCTCTCGAATGGTATCCAATAGCGATTCTGTTTTTTCGCGTGTTATGCCCCTTCTCATGATTTGAAGCATTCGGGTGGAGCCATGCTGCAACGGGATATCAATGTACTTACAAATATTAGCTCGCTCAGCCATGACATTCAACGCATCTAACGGAAACCCTGCCGGGAATGCGTAATGCAGTCGTATCCATTCAATACCTTCTACATCCGACAGATGTTTTAATAAATCGGCAAGGCTTCTTTTTTTGTAGAGATCCAAACCATAATAGGTAGAATCTTGTGCAATGAGCAATAATTCTTTGGTCCCTTTTTTCGCAAGATTCTTTGCCTCCAAAACAAGTTCTTCTATCGGCTTTGAAATATGTTTACCCCGCATAAGAGGTATCGCACAGAAAGAACAGGGTCTGTCACATCCTTCCGATATTTTCAAATAAGCAAAATGACTGGGGTTAGTAAGAATGCGTTCACCCACTAATTCCTGCTTGTAGTTGGCATTAAGTTGTTTGAGTAACCTTGAAAGATCGCGTGTGCCAAACCATGCATCAACATCGGGTATCTCTTTCTCAAGATCATCTTTATAGCGTTCTGAAAGACAGCCGGTCACATATACTTTCTCAACAATGCCTTCTTCTTTTGCATCCACATAACGAAGGATGGTATCAATGGATTCCTGCTTCGCGTTATCGATGAACCCACATGTATTAATGACAACAATGTTGGCATCATCTTTTTTCGACTCATGATCAACCTCAATGCCGTTTCCCCTCAATTGGGTTAGCAAAACTTCAGAGTCAACTGTGTTTTTAGAGCACCCCAGCGTGACAATATTTACTTTCGTTTTTCGGGAGCCCTTGGTTTTCACAGTTATTCTTAAAATAGAAGCGACAAATTTAAGAAAATAGGACTTGAAATTGGCATGGAGGCGAGTTGTTAAAAAGTATATTTGCATGTTAACGACATGACTAAATACATATTTTTTATTTTCCTGACTGTTCTCCTCTCAGGCTGTTTCGATAAAGGAGATTGTCTCATAACGGCCACAAACCTGATGCAGGTAAAACTGCTCACCAAAGCCGACCGAAAGGAGAACAAAGTAAAATTCAGTTCGGTAACCATTTCAGGTTCTAATGCCATCCTGTATAAAGAGGTTGAAACGGCCACACTGTACCTGCCCGTAAACCCGGGGCAAGGGTCAACTACCTTCACTTTAAATTATCAATCCACCACATCAACAATTACGGTAAGTTACTCACAGGAGGCGAAAGTGATAGCAGTGGATTGTGGAGCATTTACATACTATAATGACTTACAGCTTACAGACACCACGTTTCCTGAAGGCAGCATAAAGCTCTTCAATACACAGTTGCTTCACGATGTCACAACGCAAGCGTATGCAAATAATGTTGAAGTATACTTTTAGCATTTCCTTCATCTTCATACTTGTTCTGACGGCATGCGGCCAGGACAGTACGTTCGTTGAGCCAGCGGACACTATTAAGAATAAGTATCTCCCTTCCGGACTTCGCATTGGCACAGATGTAATTAGTATTATCAGAAGTCAGTCAGGGGATAATTTTGATGGCTGGGAGATAAATGCGGACATTGACTTTTATCGATACTATCTCGCAATAGACTATGGAAGCTGGGCGAGAAGCGAAGCATTGTCTAACGGAACGTATCAGAATGACGGTACGTATTTTCGAGTAGGGGCTGATGTCAATTTCATGCTTAAAGATCCGGATCGTAATATGTTTTTTCTCGGGATTCGGTATGGGCAATCAAAATTTGATGAGATGTTAACCTATACGTTTACTGACCCTAACTTTGGTGACTTTCAAAAGTCAGTGACAACCGGACAAATAACGGGGCGATGGATTGAATTAACGTCCGGGCTCAGAGTTAAAATCTGGAAAGGTTTCTGGATGGGATATACGGCACGATTAAAGTTTGCACCTAAAACGAGCGACACACCAGGAGTAGTTCCTTACGATATTCCAGGGTATGGCAGAGCCGACAAAAGCACGTACTGGGGATTTAATTATCAGGTCTTCTGGAGAATTCCATTTAGGAAGCTCAATTGAAATCAATTCTTTCTGAAAAGAGAATCAACAAATTCTTCTCTGTTGAAGACCTGAAGGTCATCTACTTTTTCGCCAACACCGATATAACGGACCGGAATTTTGAACTCATCGGAAATTCCAATTACTACACCTCCTTTGGCAGTGCCATCAAGTTTTGTAATCGCTAAACAACTTACCTCTGTTGCTTTGGTAAATTCTTTCGCCTGAATCATTGCATTTTGGCCCGTACTACCATCCAATACCAACATAACATCATGTGGTGCATCGGGAATGACTTTTTGAATAACCCTCTTGATCTTGGAAAGTTCTTGCATCAAATTTATTTTGGTGTGTAGCCTTCCAGCCGTATCAATAATAATGACATCCACCCCTTGCTTGACCCCTTCTTCAACCGCTTCGTAGGCAACGGCAGATGGATCTGTATTCATGCCTTTGGCCACGACAGGGACGCCAACCCGTTCGCCCCACAGCTTTAATTGATCTACGGCAGCAGCACGAAAGGTATCAGCGGCACCCAATAAAACTGACTTATTCTTTTTCTTAAACTGAGCAGAAAGTTTTCCAATGGTAGTTGTTTTCCCTACACCATTGACGCCCACCACCATCAATACATATGGCTTTGCTCCTGAAGGGATTTCAAAGTCATTGGTGGTATACGAGTTATTCTCGGAAAGAAGACCTGCAATTTCTTCTTTAAGTATTCTATCAAGTTCGTTAGTTCCAACGTATTTGTCTCTTGCCACCCGTTGCTGAATTCGGTCAATGATTTTCAACGTTGTTTGAATGCCTACATCAGATGAAACTAAAATTTCTTCCAGATGATCCAGTACCTCCTCATCTACTGAGGATTTCCCTACCAAGGCTTTTCCAAGCTTGCCAAAAAAAGTTTCTTTGGACTTTTCGAGTCCTTTATTGAGTGTTTCTTTTTTTTCTTTAGAGAATAGATTTCCCAGAAATGACATGTAGCGGTAAGTGTAAATTCAAAAGTACGTCTTAATTAAACGTCTAATCAAGAATGAGATTCAATAAAAAAAGTCCCTTTAGGGGACTTCTTATTATGGAATAGGCCAGAATTATTTTTTAGCCAGTGTATCTTTTACCAATTCAACAGGAACGATCTCCTCTTTAAAAGAGTAGGCACCTGTCTTATCTGATTTGATAGCACGAATTACTTTAGCGTAATTTTTACCATCTGTTTTCTTTAAACTAGCAACAACTTTCTTTGCCATGATTACTTAATTTCTTTGTGTAACGTTACTTTTTTCAACACCGGATTGTATTTCTTCAATTCGATACGCTCAGTTGTGTTCTTGCGGTTTTTAGTAGTGATGTAGCGGCTCATGCCTGCCATGCCGGTAGCTTTGTGCTCCGTACACTCCAAAATAACCTGAATTCTGTTTCCTTTCTTTGCCATTGCTCGTTGATGTTATTAGAGTGAAAGAGTGCCTTTTTCGCGGGCTTCTTTCAATACTTCTGTAATACCCTTTTTGTTGATCGTCTTAATCGCGTTGGTAGATACTTTTAAGGTGATCCATTTTCCTTCCTCGGGAACAAAGAAACGTTTAGTATGAAGGTTAGGATAAAACCTGCGTCTGGTCTTATTATTAGCATGAGAAACGTTGTTTCCTGTATGCGGACGCTTTCCTGTAATCTGACAAACCCGTGCCATATAAGTTGAGTTAAAATGCCCCGTTTTGAAATGGGATTGCAAATATCGGCAAATCATGCAGAATAATCCAAATGACTCCTAAAATATTGCCCTTAGTCTGGCTAGCAGTTTGGAGATGACTATTAATCTCGGTTTTTAGCCCAAAATATAAGTTTTGCGTGGTTTTGGCTTGAGCTTTTGCAGGCGTACAATCAATCTTGGAGCGCCTTATTTGAAGAGTTTGGCGAATAAGTCAATCGGGTCCAGATTTTTGAAATCGGTGATGATCAAGTCTGTTTCTGAAAGCTCTTCCGGGGTATGGGTGGTTGTTATTCCAACCACTTTCGCTCCTGCACTTTTTGCCGAGGTCACCCCCGAGAGGGAATCTTCAAAGACAACACACCGCTGAGGGGGCAGGCCTAGCCTCTTCGCTACATTGATATAGATCTCCGGATTGGGTTTGCCATGGGTTACGTGCGACTCATCCAGAATTATTGAAAAGAAGTGCTGCATTCCTGTTTTTGAAAGCGTAAAATCTACATTCGACCGTGGGGCAGAAGTACCTATGGCCCTTGGAATATTGTGTGTATTCAGCAGGTGCAGAAAGTCAAGAAGTCCGTTGACGGGTTTTATGTCTTTGTCAAACAGTTTACGATATAAGGCTTCTTTCTCTTCCCCATATTGTGCAAGTTGTTCAGGTGTTAACGTGCCGAAGAGATTAGTGATCCATTCTTTATTTGTACGTCCATAGATTTTATTGCGCAGACCTTCTTCTGTTAAATGATAACCGTGGTCAGCACAAAATTGATTAAGAGCTATTTTGTGATAGGGATTGCTGTCCACCAGCACTCCGTCCATATCAAAAATAATGGCATAGCTATTCATTCGAATAAAAATTGAAGCGCAAAAGTAAGCTTAACGGATGATAAATTTTTTACCGTAGGTTTTTCCATTGACAGAGAACCTGGCAATGTAAAGTCCTGAGGCGAGTCCTTCCAGAATAAACGGATAGCTCACGTTGGCCGGCAGCTGGTATTCACCAGAGACCCGCTGACCGAGCAGTGAGAAAAATTGTACTTGAACATTCCGGTCGGGCCGGATAGAGAATGATTCTCCCAGCGAGACAGGATTGGGATATAAATCAATCGCAGGGATTTCGGGCAACTCATTGGCCTCATCATTTTTTAGAATCTGAATACCACCCATGGCAGTGCCAACAACGATGGCAGGTTTGTCATTATTAAACAGGTTTGCCACCGTAGGCCACACGCGTCCACCTAAATTTTTTGATGTGTTGATTTTTGTAAAAGGATTGCTGATAATATTTTTTACCCCGGTTGAAGGAGCGCTTTGATTTCTAAAATCACTAAAGATTGTAATTGCCCCACGCTGGTCGCCCATTACGAGGTCCGCTTTTCCGTCAGCATTTAAATCGGCAACTACGGTAGCAGGATTTTGTCTTTCGGTGCTGCTGCCCAGGCCCAGGTAGCTAGCATTTTCCAAAGAAAAATTGAAGCTCCCCGCAGGCCCCTCATTCTTCCAATATTGTAATGCGCCAGTTGATTTGCCGAGGAGAATATCAGTAAGCCCATCCTGATTGATGTCAGCAAAACTGATGTTTTCATTTTGCCCCATATTAAATTCTATAGGCGTCAGCTGTTGACCCGAAATATCCAAACTGGTTTTACTCCTGTTGGGAATGTAGAGCAGACCGGTACCGCCATTTTGAGGGTTGGAGGCGGTTAAGATCAAGTCGAAAGTTCCATCGGAGTTTATATCTGCAAATTGAGGTTTGAAATTATAGAGGTTACTATTCGTTAAATCATACAGATCGCTTGTGATATATTTAAATGACGTGCTAAAGGGTGTTCCTGTGTTTTCAAAGAGAGAGATCGATCCTAAAAAATTGTTATTGGCATAATTTCCTACATACATGTCAAGATCACCATCGCCATCATGATCAAAAAATGCGGGAACCGCGTTGTCTCCCACCTCAATCATTTCCCCTTGTAGTAAATCTTGTCTATTAAAAGAAAACACAGGAAGTGCTTTCGTGCCAGTATTCTTGTAAAACCAGGCAGAGTTTTCAAAATCAATGTTCTGAAAAGTTCGTGAATAGGTATTGGGAGAAACGACAAGATCAGCAACATCATCAAAGTCAACATCCTCAATAAAAGGGGCTGGAAACAGGCGAAGGTTTACTGGTCGTGAAGAAGGGAAAAGAAGAGCGCTTTCCATGACGGCATTATCCTTTGTGCCGGTATTGGGAAGCAGAAAGAGTTGAGAGCAATTTTCTTCGGAAAAGAGAAGTTCACGGTCGCCATCATTATCCATGTCAAACGTTAACAATGCTTTTCCACCAGCATGTTGCGTGCGGCCACCCGAGGCGCAGGTTTTTCCAAAAGCAAAGTTCCCACAAGAGCATTCCTCAAAGCCTCCAAAGTTTTTGGTAACGCGTTCGAGTTGAAGAGAGTCACATTTCCCTGTTCTTTCGATACTGAAATTTTTATGATACTCGATTCCGGCACCAACAAATTGCAGGTTAAGGACATCTAAATCTCCGTCTCCGTCAATATCATCTATGGCGGGGATATCGCTTGCGTTTACTTTGAGGTTGAAGTTATTCGTTCCATTGCTTGTCAGTAGCGGAAATCCCGGCTGACTATAGCTGCGCCATTTCAAGGGTTCACCTGCTTTGGTGATGTTAACAAATACAACAATGCCAAATGGATCGCTGGTGAACAAATCCTTTTTTCCATCGCAGTTAAGATCGCGAAGCAAAACCCATTGACTTACTTCAATCGGAAAAAGGGGCTCGTACTCAGGCGCATATTCGTATTGATTGCTTTTGTTGAGAAAGGTGATCAGTTTGTTTGCCGTGCGATCGAATACAACCAAATCCTGTTTCCCGTCTCCATTCAAATCCATCGTGTTGAATTGTGCTGAGTTAAAACCACCCGCCCAGGGAAGGGCAAGTTTTTTACCATTCACTTCCACGTCAATACTCTGATTAACAGAATAGGCGAATTGCGCCTGTGCAACAAGGGCTGCCAGAGAAAAACACAAACACAGACCAACCCGCGATATAAAATTTTTATTCATTGAACTAACGATGACCGCTCCTTAGCTGTTAACTTGCCTTGCAAGATAATCTGATTTTTCACGATAGTTTGGATTTACCACCTCATGGATATTAAAACTCTTTACCAAAAATATTTACAATCTGGAAAAGTGACCACCGATACTCGGCAGATCACCCCAGGTTCGGTATTTTTTGCATTGAAGGGGCCTAATTTTAACGCCAATACTTTTGCCGAAGAAGCGCTGAAGAAAGGAGCTGCTTATGCTGTGGTTGATGAACCTGATTTCGTAAAAGATGAGCGTTATTTTTTGGTAGAGGACGGGTTAAGCGCACTGCAAAATTTAGCACGGCACCATCGGGATCAATTAAAAATTCCGGTGATTGGTTTGACAGGATCAAATGGGAAGACCACGAGCAAAGAATTGGTAAGTGCTGTGCTAAGCAAAAAGTATAAGACCTACGCCACAAGGGGCAACCTCAATAATCACATTGGTGTGCCGCTGACAATTTTAGCGATTGACCATTCGATTGAAATAGCGGTAATTGAAATGGGCGCCAATCATGTGGGTGAGATTGCAAGCTTGACTTCAATTTCAAACCCCACGCACGGCTTTATAACAAACATCGGCAAGGCTCACATCGGTACCTTTGGTGGATTTGAAAATATTATCAGAGGTAAATCAGAATTATACCAGCACCTGATCAACCATGATGGCCAGGTATTTATCAATTCACAAAATCCTATTCTTGCCAATATGGCGAAACGATTTAAGTCGCCATTATTTTATCCGAACGCGGGCGACTATTACCATTGTGAGTTGATCGATGCCGACCCTTTTATCCGGTTTAAGGATGAGCGAGGGGCGATTGTACAAACTCAGTTGATGGGTAGCTACAATTTTGAAAATATTGCTGTTGCTCTTTGTATCGGAAAATTCTTTGAGGTAGAGCCAGCAGCTGCAAATAAAGCGATCGAAGAATATGCTCCCGGTAACATGCGCTCTCAGGTGATAAAGAAAGGGACGAATACGATTATCCTTGACGCCTATAATGCTAATCCAAGTTCAATGGAAGTGGCCATTGAGAACCTTTCGGCAATGAGTGCTAAGTATAAGGTGGCTATTTTGGGAGATATGTATGAACTGGAGGAGGAGGCACAGGCGGAGCATGAGAAGATCGGAGAGCTGCTCAAAAGCAAAGACATACAAGAGGCGTTTGTGTGCGGTGAACTTATGTCGGCTGCATTAAAATCAAACTCTTCCGTAAAACATTTTGCAACACGCGAAGCGCTTATCGCTCACTTGACTAAGTACCCCATTCAACATGCAACTATCTTAGTGAAAGCATCCCGGGGAATGGCACTGGAAAAAGTAGTTGAATTTTTATAAAATAATTTAAATCACAATCGCCATGGACTTTTCTCAAATCTTTAAATTTCTCCAGTCGCTTTCAAAAAATAATGATCGCACCTGGTTTGAAAAAAATAAGGGAACTTATCTTCAGGCCAAGGAAAATTTTGATGCGTTTGTCAGTGCATTTTTGAATGAACTAATCAAATTTAATCCGGATATGGCAGGACTTAATCCTAAGAAGCTTGCCTTTCGGATTTATAGAGATGTGCGATTCAGTAAAGACAAAAAACCCTACAAGACAAACATGGGTGCCGGCTTTTCTCCCGGAGGTAAAATGATTCAGGAGCCCGGATATTATCTACACATTGAGCCGGGCAATAAAAGTTTTATCGCGGGAGGGCTTTACATGCCAGACCCTGCCAACCTGGGAAAGATAAGGCAGGAGATTGATTACAGCGGAGAGCGACTTGAGAAAATTCTTAAAGACAAGAAATTCACAAAATGGTTCAAGGGCTTTGACGATTTTGATAAACTAAAGACAGTACCCAAGGGCTATGCTAAAGATCATCCACGACTGGATTGGTTGAAACACAAAAGTTTTATCGTATCACATCCTTTCACAGATAAAGAAGTGACGGAGAAAGGTTTTTTGAAAAATATTACCAATGCCAGTTTGGCCATGAAGCCGCTTAATGAATTTCTGAAGGAGGCCATTGCCTAGATGCCCAAAATGCTTTTTAATTTCGTGTAGCCGCTTTGGCTTAAGGGAATATGAACGCCACTTTTTAGCAAGGCTATGTGATTGTCTTTCTCCAGCGATTCAATTCTGGTGAGTTCCTGGAGGTTGATAATGTACGACCGATGAACCCTGACAAATTGTGATGGATCAAGCACACGTTCGAAGTGACTCATGGTTTTCTTTTTAAGATTCACCCCTTCTCTTGTGTGAATCTTCACGTAATCATCATACGCTTCGAAATAATGTACGTGGCTCGTAGGAATGATCAGAATATTAGCTCCTTTTTTAACCACCACCCGGTGACGCTCCTCAGGTTGATTGGAAATAGTGGCCGATAGTTGATTGGACAAATTGGAGTTTTGTGTATTTCGTTGACTAAGCCATTTCTGCATTGCTTTGTCAAACCGATCTTTGCTAAAGGGTTTTAGCAAATAATCAATGGCATGTGCTTCAAACGCTTTGATGGCATGCTCGTCAAATGCGGTGGTGAAGATGACCGACACGGGTTGATCGATCAGCTCCAACATTTCAAAGCCGTTGATCTTTGGCATTTGTATGTCTAAAAAAATCAGATCAGGCTGGTGCTGAGCAATAGCTTTCACGCCTTCGAAACCATCATTGCATTCCTGCACGATGTGCATATCCGGATAGGCCTGCAAATATTCTTTTACAATACTTCGCGCCAGCGGCTCATCATCAATAAGTAAGATTTTGATCATAGCTACTGTGGAATTTTAAGCAAGGTGATAAAAACGGTATTTTCAGTTTGTGTTGTGAGCAAATCATTTTGAGCATAAAGTAAATACAGTCTTCGCTGAATAGAGTTTAGCCCAAAGCCCGTTCCCTTTCGCGGTTGCGAGGTCATCGGATCAAAAGGATTACGCACTTCGATGATGAGTTTTTCATTTTCAACTTTTGATTTCACCGAGATGGTAATATCACCTACGTGATCATACAGACCAAACTTAATGGCATTCTCCACAATGGGCTGCAAAAGAAGTGCAGGCAACTTTAGGTTCAGGCATTTTTCATCATGTTCAATAATTGAAGTTAACCGATGGCCAAAGCGAACCTGTTCGATGGCGAGATAGAGTTCAAGGTGCTTCAACTCTTCAGCCAGGCTTATTAGTTGCCGATCATCTTTTCCTAACGTGCCCCTGAGAAAATCCGACAGCTGATGAATCATCGTGCGGGCTTGCTCAGGCTGTGTACCCACCAATGCGCTGATAGAGTTAAGGCTGTTGAACAGAAAATGGGGTTGTAGCTGCAACCGCAGGCTCGAGAGTTCTGCCTCACGGGCAAGTCGCTCGCTATCCTGCTTCCGCTTTTCACTTTCCTGTTGATCGCCAACATAAACCCACGACCAGGTAAGCACCGCAATCAGCATGATCATGAGCCAGGCAAATGCACCCCTGACGACCAGCGAATTTTCTAGGAATAATTTGTAATCGGCTACTTCTGCTAACAGATCAATCAGTATGAGATGCTGTATAAAAACACATAACGCAGCCAGGGCAATACTCCAGACGAAAACGTACAGTGAATTTTTTTTACTTGGCTGATACGAGTGCATAGACGTATTGATGGCGTACCCCGCCAGGGCAAGCACTACTTGCGTAACTCCGGCATCGATAATTGATGACTGCCAGTCAAAACCAATCTGCACAAGAACAAAAGCCTGATCAAGAAACCAAAGCAGCCACCAGCCTGCATAGATCAGCACGATCTTATATTTTTGAAGGGGTGGCTTTGGCATAATTTAAAATAAAGGGCTATGCGCTAATTGTAAAGAGGCCGCGCGCTGATGAACTCCATGGATATACGAACTGGCTTCTTCAATCTCTTGTATCTGCGAATATAATTCGAGCCCGTCTTTTATTTCATGCAAGGGCAATAATTCAGACACATTGACAAATTCCCACTTCACCGGTTGTTGCCGATCGTTTAAAAAATAATCTTCGTCACGGATACCAAGCATCCTTGCCTTCAGGATGGCCTCCTCAAAACTGTTTGCCTGAATCAACCGAAGGTGCTCATCAAATTGAGATTTGTGTTGATCACTTCCGTTTGAAATTTTGAACACGATTTTTGCAATGTACCAGTTCATACTCGTTGTATTTAAGAAAGTATTGGCTAATAACTTTTAATATCAATGCCTCCGAAGATGCACGTTCCTTTCAGGATCAACACTTTGGTTGTGTCAACCGCCTCCGTGGCATGTGGGCGCTTATCATCAATACCTCCGAAAATAGTTACCACCTCGGACTTAATGCTCCAGTTAGCAGGCACAATTAACTTAGTCCCGCCAAACACCTGCGTGAGATCAAGGGATATGGTGTTCTTGAAATCGGCCTGCATTAGATTCAAGTCAGTGCCGCCAAAGATGGTTGTGATCTCCCCGCCTTTGAAGTCTTTGGAAATAATGTTTGTTTTTGATCCACCAAATATGGCAATGTCATCAATACTATCTTCAGACGTATTTCTTGATGAACCACCAAAGCCTTTGAAATCGGAGCGCGGCCGAAAGATCATGTATAAACCAAAAGCGATTATGAGAGAAGGCCAGAGATAGGGTTTAAGATTAATATCGTAAAGCACATCATCCAGCATAAAGACGCCTCCCACAGCAACCGCAATCATCCAACCTCCCAGCCGGAAAGATTGACGGACACCAATGTATAGACCAACAGCGATGAGTATCATTTCCCAGGAGAGAAGCCAATGGGGAAAATCGACTCCCGCTCTCCGCGCCAGAAATATGCCGCCAACAATAACGAGTAGCATGCCAGCCCACACCCTTCCGGAGCGGTCGTCAAAGCGGTTATCGTTAGATTCTCTTTTTAGGTGTCTGTTATCTGTTTCCATGTGTGCTAAAATTTTAATACTCAAAGAAACGGAAGAACATGATCTCAGGCCAGCGCAAAAAGGCAGGATCGGGCAGATAGTAGGCGAATGCGGGATGTGTGTCGGTGAAAGAGGAGAGTTACGGAAGGGCTTTTTGAATGGAACTTGGTCGTCTTCTTGTCCAAAACAAGCTTGTTGCTGGCGACCACGGCCCGAACTACATAGTGAAACATAAATTTTAATTTAACACAGGCCCCCGCCATTGCAAATAGCTGTTGTTGTGGCTTTTTTTCACTTAAACTTAATTTCGTCAGTCGTTGTCCGCAAGTACTCTAAGTTTTTGTCGTACATTTTTTTAATTGACTTGTTTAAGAATTGAGCCCAGCTGGTGTTGCCCTTCTTTTGGTAATTCGTTAGAAGGGCAAGTCCGTAAGCTGCAACTTGCTCTGGAATGTAGCCACGTCTCTGAGTTTGCCACCCTTGATGAGAAGTCTCTTGAGATTGTTGAAACCTAAAAATTGAATTAGCTGTAAAAATTCCAAATCCCAAAGCAATAGTGTTTAAGTCAGTTAGTTCTTCGTCATTTTCTTCGAGTCGGCCCTCTCCAAGTAATGTTAAATGGGAGAGTTCATGAGCAATTGTCGCAATTAGATTAGTCGGGTCTTTTAATAAATCAAGTTCAATTCCAATTGAATAGTTGTTCCGTCCTTTTTCGGAGTAAGTCCCAAGCTTGTTTTTGTTTTGAAATCCAGGTCCTTTTTCTGATTGTGTTGTTATAATTCCCTCCGCCAGTTCCAACGGTTTGTCGGAGAAGTAATGAAGGTCAATTTTGACGCCCTTAATTTGCATGTACTCGCAAATCTTCTCTGTCAGCTCTTCTGCATTTTTTTTAGTCCCCTTGAAGTCAATTGGAAAAAATGTCTTAGTTGGTTCGATTGTAACGACATTTTTTAAGAAGTCCTGTCCGTATTGTTGTTCAAACCAGATAAATGCTTCTTCAATCCAGTCCTTGTCGTCTGCCGTTACTGTCGATTTAGGTTTTCCAAAAAACATATTTGATAACTAGGTCGTCAAAAAAATAGACTACAAAGTTTGTGCATAAGCAGTGGCGGGTCTTCGAAGCACTTCACTGCCCCACGGCACAAAACGTATTTTGAAAGCTGAAACTTCAAATTTACACCGAACTCTGTATCGCATAAATATTTGTTAGCATGCATAGTCTCAAGGTCGCTCCAGTAATTTCTTGACCTTCTCTTCTTCCGTCCCTTTGCCCTTACCATATTCATACATTATAATATTTTCCTCAGTTTTATAAACGATGTCATTTATGTTCTTTGGATGGATTTTGTTAATTCGTAAATGGTAGTGACTCGTTTTCATTGGAGAATTTTTGCCACCGAACATCAATAGTAACATGCATTCATAATTTGCACTTATTAGGTCACTGTGATTGTAAACCAATCTTGTGTCCAAGAATGGCACAGCTCCATAATGAAGTGTCCTTGCAAATTCTTCGTCCGAAATTTGATGCTCGTTGAGCCCAACAACGACACGATTTGGTAAACCTTGTCGGTCAAACTTTCCAACTTTTGACGTCAATCTGAACGTGACTTTCTCCTCATTCTGAAGTGGCGAGTGATTTATTACGAATATTTTAATGTTGAGAATGTTAAGTCGTCCTTCAGTTTTTATTGACTCGAACTTTATATAGCCGCCAAGATTTGGATATTTAATTTTACGAAATAGGGCCTCAATGTAATGATGTGGTGCTGGCCTTTTCTGCCCGTCAATTCTCATGAAATAGGTATTACCTGTCTGGTGAGGGCTATATTCGCCTTTGTCAATTTCAAATAGAAAAAGGAAGGCTCCGTTCTTCTCAAAAGTCGTTATTCTAATTCCGGATGGAAGTGGCGTTATTGAGTCACTAATTTTGTTAATCAATGTATCCTTTTCAATTTTGAAATTTAGAGGTTTCAAACCCCCAACAAATTCTTTTTCCTTTTGATTTGGAATTTTTTGCCCCTCTGGCGCTCCCCAAATGAGTAGCCCACCCTCTGAATTTAAAAACGAACAGATAGCTTGATAGATTCCTTCAAATTTTTGTTCAAGCGTCCCTTGTGGATTAAAGGATTTAAACTCAACTATATTAGTCTCAATACGTGCTGTCGTGAAAAATTGCTCAATGTCATCAAACGTTAATTTGTCGGAGTCCTTACCAAGTATCGATTTAATATAGTTCATACTCTGTCCAGTTAGACAATGCAAAAGCCCATGTTACGCCCCGTTTTCCTTTCTATCACGGTTGTGGTATTGGCTCAACTGTCAATCTATTTCCTTTTCTGTCAAGGTAGGTAACTGTCATTTCTATCATATGCGTTGTCCACTTTTCAACTCCTGCGTCTGCCGCTTGACTGCAAAATGTTGGATAGTCGGTCTGCCCTTGTTGATGGATAGAAATTGAATACTTTAATTTTTCAGCTGAACTATCAGGGTTAACACTCATTGAAGAATATTTAGGTTCCCCGTCAACCGTGAAGCCATTGGTTCCATAATAAGTTGTTCGTCCGTCAGCAACATAGTTGTCGTAATGCGATACACCGATTGATTTCAGGTCTTGGACAAATTGCGGAAAGTCGGCACCGCTTTTTACTTTTTTAAATGCTTCGTGAATTTGGTCTAACGTAAATTTTTTATTGCCTTTTGTCATATTCTGTTTTTTGTTTTCTGTCCTAAATCCATTTCAGCGTTAACATCTATTAATGCGATGGCAACTTCAACACCCATTTCATAATAGGCCCACTGGTCATGCTGGTCACCAGCGCCATGATCACCAGACTCACAAAAACTTTTTCGTTGATCAATCCATTCTCTAGTGCAATCAATCCCAGGATAATTTCCATAGCGCCTCTTGCATTCATACCAAAGCCTGCAGCTGCAGACTCACGCCATGTGAAACCACCCAACCTTGTTCCAAGACCACTGCCGATTATTTTTCCCGCAAAGGCAATAGCAAGGATGGCGAGTGTAAGCGCCCAATCGAAATTCACAAGGAAATTTACTTTCAAGCCAATGGAGACAAAGAACAAGGGCGCAAAGATGTTATTGATAAACTGATGGACTATTTCTTTGGCCCGCTCAGATAGATGCTCAGAATCGCCAAGTGTTATGCCTATGATAAATGCACCAAACAATGCATGAATGCCGATGTATTCTGTAAACGCTGCGCCTATAAAGCAGAGTGCAAGAGACAAGGACAGCAATCCTCCTGGCCAGGCCATTTTCTTATTTACCCAGGGCAGTATTCGGTTGACCAGCCCGCGGCCAAGCGTAAGCATGATAGCTGTAAAAGAGATAGTAAGTACAATGGTATAACTGAGCGACATGTTTTGATGCCCTTTGCCAATCATACCCAATACAACAGAGAAAATTAACCAACCGATAATATCGGTTATCATGGCCGATGAAATTACGAGCATTCCCATTCTTGATTTGAAGATCCCTAAATCCATGAGTATTCTCGCGATAACGGGCAACGCAGTGATGGCCATGGAGGTGCCCATAAAAAGTGAGAAGGCAAGATGATTGGCGCTGTTATCGCTTCCAAAGAAATCAGGAAAGAGATAGGGGAAGAGAAACCCAAAGAAAAAAGGAACAACCAATCCAAAGAAACTGGTGTAAACTGCCTGCCTGCCTTGCTGCCAAACAATGTGGAGGTCAACTTCAAGACCAGCAATGAATAAAAGTAATACAACAGCGACCTGAACAAAGCCATCCAGTACTAATGACGAAGAGCCAGGAGGAAAAAGAGAATGGAATCCATCCTGAGAAATGGTGCCAAGTATAGTGGGGCCGAGCAGGATACCGGCTATAATTTCTCCAACAACGGCAGGTTGCTTTAATTTTCTGGCCAACTCGGCAAATGCTCTGCCCATAGCAAGCATGACACTTAGCTGAATAAGCAAACTCATAATCTCCTGTTGGCTTAGCTTGTTCATCCGTTGCTATTTTTTCTGTGTAGGATGAACAATAAGAAGATTGCAGGGCATATCGGCAAAAACATATTCAAGGTCATGAGGAAAAACACGGTCGAATAGATAGAATCTTCTGGCAGGAGATCCTACAACCAATAGATCTGCCTGCTTGCGCTCGGCAAACTTGCATAACTCAAAGCCTGATTTACCAGAGAGCATTTTGATATTTACTTTAATTTGATCGTGCGGAATTCGCCCCAGCATTTTTTCCACCTCAACAATCTCATCTTTTAATAAGTGTTGCTTTACTTCAGCATATTCATCTTCCGAATGTTGGTCGGTAGCAGCGAGGGCCAGCCCCAGTAATTTTAATTCGCGAACAATGTGAACCCATGCGTTTTCTTCTTTGGAAGCAATGTGACAGGCCACATTAAGTGTCTCTTCCAGAAAAGGACTGTCTTCAGCATTCACAACAATATTTTTTAAGGGATGCGTCTCCACAGAGGGATTGGCAATCATCATTAATGAGCAATTGGCCTTGCGCATGATTTTGCGCGCGATAGTTCCTACATAATAGTGAACAAGGTTTTCTTTCTTTAACGCTCCGGCAATCAGGAGGTCAACTTTTTGAAGATCACAAACCTTCAGAATTTTATCGGCAGGGTCTCCTTCCTCCCAAATGATCTTGTAGGGTTGGTTGGAGAGGTCAACCTTTTTTAGAATCTCCTGCAGTAGGCCCTCTTCTTTTTCTCCATGAGGCCCGATGTGCATCAAGATCAACTCAGCCTTAAAAATTTTCGCCCAGCGTACTGTTTCCGTAAGCATTGCTTCAGCAGTAGGCGAGAAGGCGAGCGCAAACCCTATGCGGTTAAAGAGTGGCATGATCGGTATCAAGGTAGGGCAAAATTTTGGTTTTAGCCCAAGGGATAAGATTTGTTTTTACCGCTAATTCATTCTATTTATATTGTACTTTTTATAACCAATGTCTTTCAAAAAAACACTGCGAAATCTCATCGTTGGTAAAGAACGCTACATCGCTTTACGCAGTGATTTTAAGACTACGTTGCTAAGAGGCCAACTGGCGCTTCTCGGATTTGTAGCGGGCACGGTCTATATCATTCGCGACATAACGAATGAGATGTATCCAAATATCCCTGTCTACCTGGTGTTCGTAGGGATTATGATTATTTCATTCTTTACGAACAGAGCCGGTCGGTATTTTCTTACCAACATTGTATTGCTCACCACCACGAATTTTGTGGTTTACTTGTTTGCAGCAAGTGATCCGGGTAAGGGCGGGGTTTTTATATTGTTTGTTACTGCGAGCTTAGCAGCCTTTGGTCTTTTTGGTTATCGCCAACGCGCCATGGGCTTACTCTTTGTCGGGCTTTCATTTGGACTTTTTCTACTGGCTTACTTTGTAAATTTTTCCATTCTCGAAGAGGCAGTAGTGACGGAAGCTTTTACCAAAATTAGTTTCTTTATCAATTTCACCATCGCCTTTATAGCTTCTGTATTAATAATCTTTTTGCTTGTAGATGGTAATCATCATTCTGAAATGGCACTTCAGCGGAAGGAAGAGAGCCTATTGCAACTTACGGAAGAACTGAAGCGAAGCAAGCAGCGGTATAAGATGGCAATTACCGGTTCGAAGGCAGGTATCTACGAGTGGGAACGGAGTAAGGGTGAAATTTTTGTCAGTCCCTACTACCAGGAGTTATTGGGCTATAAGCCGGGGGAACTAATCATTCGGAAAATTGAGGACTATCAACTGTTGATTCATCCGGACGATCAACCTTTGGTGAGCAAAGCGATGGGCAACCATTTTGCTACGCAACAGCCTTTCCATACCGAGCTTCGATTAAAGACGAAGAGCGGTGAATATAAATGGTTCTCGGATAGTGGCCAGTCCGTCTTTAATGAAGAAGGTGAACCCATGATTGTAGTAGGTTCTATCATTGACATCAGTGAACGCAAAAATGCGGAGCAACAGATCATGGAACAAAATGTTCTTTTGGCAAAGACAAATGCGGAGTTGGATCGCTTTGTGTACAGCACCTCTCACGATTTGCGCGCTCCACTTAGTTCGGTTTTAGGATTGATTTCTATTGCCGAAAAAATGCAAGACCCGGAAGAGGTAATGCAATGTCTTACCATGATGAAAGAGCGAATTCATCACCTTGAAGAATTTATTCATGAGATCATCGATTACTCACGAAACTCCAGAGTAGAAGTAAAACGGTTGCCGACTAATCTGTATGAACTCGTCAATGATGTGGTGGAAAACCTGAGACATGCTGAAGGATCTCAGAATATTTTTGTTAAGTACGATATCCCCAAAGACCTCGACTTGAAGACGGACGCGAGCCGGTTGAAAGTGGTTCTTAATAATTTGATTGGCAATTCGATAAAGTACAGCGATGTAAAAAAAGAAAACCAATTCATTTCAGTCAACACTTCAAAAGTGCAGGATCAGGTCAGAATTTTTGTGGAAGATAACGGGGTGGGGATTTCGCAGGAACATCATTCTAAAATTTTTGATATGTTTTACAGGGCTTCTGAAAGTTCTCAGGGCTCAGGGTTGGGATTATATATTGTTAAGGAAACGGTGCACAAACTTGGCGGAGACATATCGTTTGAATCTACCTTGGGCAAGGGTACACGATTTGAAATAGTAATTCCCTCATGAACGCACACACCAGGGGAGTCAGCATTAATTTATCTGAGCAAAAGAGGAGCAACCTGGTTTCACAGCTTTCCATTATTGTTTTTATTGTTACGTTTTTCTACATGATATTGGATTTGATTTTAAAAATCCATGTTCAGCCGTTTATCTATGTTGGTTTTCTGCTTTGTGCCTCAGCGACTTTTTTATTGAATTATTACCATCGACTAGGAGCCGCAAAAATTGTTGGTCTGCTTTTTTTTAATGGACTTATTTTTCTGGTGGCATCCAGCGAACCTTTTGAAACCGGCATACACCTTCATTTTTTTTCGGCTGGGGTTGTAGCCATGATTATCTATGGTTTCGAGGAATGGAAAAAGGGAGTGAGTTTCATAGCGCTGTCGCTGGCATTATACCTTAGTATTTTTCTATATGATTTTGACCTGATCGGCTTTCGTACTTTTGGACCAACGGAAAGTCGGATTTTTTTTGTCATTAATATTACCGTGACGGCCACGATCTCAACTTTTTCATTTTTAATGTTCTCAAGGGTCAACTATGGGATTGAACAATCGCTGCGCCAGAATCAGGAAGTGATGGCAGCACAAAATGAAAAGCTTGAAAAAGCCAACAAAGAGCTCGACCGGTTTGTGTACAGCGCGTCACATGACCTGAGAGCACCGTTAAGTTCGTTGACTGGTCTTATTAATCTCTCGGGGATGACCTCTGATGTCAATACCATCCGCGAATATCATGCGCACATGCATAACCGCATTCAGGTTATGGATAAGTTTATTAAAGAAATCATTGATTATTCCCGAAATACTAGAGTTGAAGTTCTGGAGGAGCGGATCAAGTTGAGGCAATTGATTGATGAAGTAACCGACAGCCTACGATTTGTAAATGGCTCAAGTTCTATTTCATTACAAAATAGCATTGATGAGTCATTGGAACTGCTATCGGACGAGTATCGATTGAAAGTAGTTTTCAACAACCTGATCGCAAACGCGGTAAAATATCATGACCTAACAAAACCTGATCCTTACATTAAAATAGCATGCAGCAGGGCGAATGATGCATACACAATAAGGATAGAAGATAATGGAATTGGAATCCCTGCCGAGCACACGCCTAGAATTTTTGACATGTTTTATCGGGCGCATGAAAAATCAGAGGGCTCAGGACTGGGGTTGTATATTGTAAGAGAAACCCTGTCAAAGATGGGAGGACAAATCGCAGTGGATTCGACCCATGGAAAGGGCTCCACTTTCTTAATCACCCTGCCAGTAACTCCCTATTTATAATTTTCAATCCTGATACCTATCGGGACAGTTTTTCAAATTACTTTTGCAGCCTATGGCCAATCAAGACGATAATCTTTTGAAGAAAATTATTTCCCATTCCAAGGAGTATGGGTTCATCTTCCCATCGAGTGAAATTTATGACGGACTCAGTGCCGTTTATGATTACGGGCAGAATGGGGTAGCGCTGAAGAACAACATCAAAGAATATTGGTGGAAGTTTATGACGCAACTTCACGATAACATAGTCGGTATTGATTCGGCCATCTTTATGCACCCTACGATCTGGAAGGCGTCAGGCCATGTGGATGCTTTTAATGATCCCATGCTTGACAACAAAGATTCCAAAAAACGGTATCGGGCCGATGTACTGATTGAAGAAGCAATTTCAAAAATTGAAGATAAGATTGAGAAAGAAGCAGAGAAGGCAGCAAAGCGATTTGGCGATTCTTTCAATAAGGAAATGTTTTTGACTACTAATCCACGGGTAGTAGAATATCAAAAGAAGATTGATGAAGTTAATCACCGGTTGAAGACGGCCATGGAGAAGTCAGACATGGCAGATCTAAAGCAGCTTATCGTTGACCTGGAAGTGGCGGATCCCGTTTCTGGCTCACGCAATTGGACAGAAGTGCGTCAGTTCAACCTGATGTTCTCTACAGAGATGGGTTCGGTGACGGAAGATGCTAATAAAATTTACCTGCGGCCGGAGACAGCCCAGGGAATTTTTGTCAACTTCCTCAATGTGCAGAAGACCGGTCGGATGAAAATTCCTTTTGGGATTGCTCAAATTGGTAAAGCCTTCAGAAATGAAATTGTAGCGCGCCAGTTTATTTTTCGCATGCGCGAATTTGAACAGATGGAAATGCAATTTTTTGTAAAGCCTGGAGAGGAGATGAAATGGTACGAATTCTGGAAGGAGAAAAGAATGAAATGGCATCAGGCGCTTGGCCTTGGTGCTGCCAATTATCGTTATCATGATCATTTGAATTTGGCGCACTATGCAAATGCCGCCTGCGACATACAATTCAATTTCCCTATGGGCTTTAAAGAATTGGAAGGAATTCATTCCCGCACCGATTTTGATTTGAAGAGTCATGAAAAGTTTTCGGGAAAGAAACTTCAGTACTTTGATACAGATGACAATCAGAATTTTATTCCTTATGTGGTAGAAACTTCCGTGGGCTTAGATCGGATGTTCCTGTCGGTATTATCCAATTCGTATAAAGAAGAAAAGATTGCCGCTGCAGAAGGTAAAGAAGAAGGCAGCGAACGGGTTGTTCTGTCAATTCCTCCAGCATTGGCTCCTAATAAGGTCGCCATCTTGCCGTTGATTAAAAAAGATGGCTTGCCAGAAAAAGCGCAAGCCATTATGAATGACCTGAAGCTGGACATGCAGTGTTATTATGAGGATAAGGACACCATTGGAAAAAGGTACCGCAGAATGGATGCCATCGGTACACCTTTCTGTGTAACCATTGATCATCAAACTATTCAGGACGATACAGTAACCATTCGTGAACGCGATACGATGAAGCAGCAGCGCCTTAATATAGCCGAGTTGAAGGGAGTTCTTGAAAAAGCATGCTCTTTAAAAAGCTTGCTTAGCCAGATAAAATAGATTCTAAAATTTCAATAAACTGAACGTGTGAGAGAACTGGTTGGCCTTATTCTAAAAGGACTTTATCGGGTATACGAAGAGACTCAGTTTAGGCTTTATCATGGTCCTGTATTTCACCGCTTCCTCAATCATAAGTACGGCTACTATACCAAACTTCCCTGGTCGAAAAAGTTAAAATTTTTGAGATTGGTTCGCGATCATTATCAGTACTTTGAATTTATCTCAAGGAATAATGAAAAACTGACACGGGCCAAGATGGCCATCATCTGCTGTGGAGCAAGCCAGTTGGTTTTTTCATTGCCGGCAGAGAGCCTTACTTACTTTGAAAAGATCATTGTTTATCCTGATTACTATAATTCAAAATATACCCATAAGAAGCATAAAGGAGAAGTAAACCCGGGCCTGCGGATTATTGTATTTAGCTGGCGTGGCGTGATGGAAGGGTTAGACCGGCCTGATGACGGACTGAATTTAATGCTCCACGAATTTGCCCACGCCTTATGGCTTGAGCACAAGCTGATGCAACATCAATACACGGTGTTGAATGAAGAGTTGATAGGTAGGTTTGAGGAGTTAGCATTGTTGGAGATGAAGGCTCTTCAGGCGGATGAGCAACATTTTTTTAGACGATATGCGTTTGAAAGTATGGAAGAGTTTTTTGCGGTCGCTGTTGAAAATTTTTTCGAACGACCGGAGAAATTCTCAAAACAATTGCCTCATTTTTACAACCTATTGGTAAAAATTCTTAAACAAGACCCACTTCAAATTGCTAAGCCCGAATAAGTATGAATAGTATCCTGGACAAAAATCTCTTCTTTGTAAAAGAACACGTCAAAATTTTTAAGGCGGCTAATAGCTTTGATATTCTTGACCCAGACACAAAACAAATTGTGCTGGAATGCCGCGAAGAGAACCTTGGGTTTTTTACCAAGATGTTTCGCTTCACCGACTATAAGCGAATGACTCCATTTAATATGGTCATTAAAACTTTGTCCGGTCAGAAGATTGTTACCGTGCGAAGAGGAGTCTCCTTTCTTCGATCTACCGTAGAAGTATTGAATGAACAGGATATGTTGATCGGGAAGTTCAAACAGCATTTTTTCTCCATAGGAGGAAAGTTTGAAGTTTTGGATCACAACGAAAGGCCGCTTTGCATGCTGAAAGGAACCTGGACGAGTTGGGATTTCAAATTTATTTCCAACGATGGAAAGGAATTCGCCACGGTTACCAAAAAATGGAATGGACTTGGCAAAGAGTTGTTCACGTCTGCCGACAACTATATTTTACAAATCAATTCAGAAGTTCCGGCAGGTCATCCTTTGCGCGAACTTATTCTGGCCGCTGTAATGTGCATTGATTTGGTGCTAAAGGAATAGCCTGCCAGCATTGTTATTTGTACCTTTGAACTGACCTGAGATATATTTATGCGATTGAGTTGTTCTCCACTGTTCATGTAGTCATGGTTTACAAAATTAAGACGTGTTAATTCACTACTGTTCATGAACTGGCTTCAACTTTTATCTTCATACCGACTTACTCAAAAGGGATCGCCTGCTGAACATTCAAGATCAGCCTTTGAGCAGGATTACGACCGCATCATATTTGCGCATCCTTTTCGTAGACTTCAGGATAAGACACAGGTTCACCCTTTGCCCGAACAAGATTTTGTGCATACGAGATTAACGCACAGCCTGGAGGTATCAAGTGTCGGGCGAAGCCTGGGTAAGCGCGTTGGTGAAACAATTTTGAAGCGTCATCCCGAGTTACAAACAGATTTTTCTCTCTTTGACTTTGGAGCAATTGTGGCGGCAGCATCTCTTGCTCATGATCTTGGCAACCCTCCCTTTGGCCATGCAGGCGAAGACGCTATATCTGATTTTTTTCTTCTTCATCCCTTTGGGCAGTCGTTTAAGACTAAAGTAACAGAAACGGAATGGGCCGAGCTTATCAACTTCGAAGGCAATGCGCAAGGCTTTCGCATTTTGAACAAGAGCCAATATGGATTGAAGTTAACATGTTCTACACTGGGTGCATTTACAAAGTACCCGTGCCCTGCTCATTTTTTAAAGAGGGATAAAAGCAAAAAGAGCCAGAAAAAGTTTGGCTTCTTCGAGTCAGAGCAAAAGATTTTTACTGAAGTAGCAACACAACTCGGGCTACCCGGTGGCGGTGATCATGTGTGGTGTCGCCATCCGCTTGCGTTTCTAGTGGAGGCGGCTGATGATATATGTTATAGTATCATTGATCTGGAAGATGGCTGCCGCTTAGGCCTTGTGAGTTTTGAAGAAACAGTTGATCTACTGGCACCTATTCTGAAAGATAAACTTAATCGTGCGAAGCTGGTTGGCAAAACAGGACTAAATGAAAAAGTAGGAGTACTTCGCGCCCTTGTAATCGGAGAGTTGATAGAAGCTTGCACACAAATTTTTCTAGATCATGAGCAAGCCATACTCGATGGCACATTTGATGAGGCCTTAACTGATCTTTGTGAGTTCAGTGATGCACTTAAGAAAATTAGCCAGGTATCTATTCGAAAAATTTATAGAGCCCGTCAGGTGGTGGAGATTGAAGCAGCTGGTCACGAAGTTCTGCCGGGGCTTTTGCATGAGTTTACTCAGGCCGGTGATTACTTGATGAAAAATCTGAAATCAAGAAAGTACCAAAACCTGATTTTATTGCTGCCGGAGGAAATTCATGAGGCGATTGTTCAGTCTCCCAATGATCACTATGGCATGCTTCGTCACATAATTGATTTCATTTCCGGCCTTACCGATCGACACGCATTGTCACTGTACCGCAAGATCAAAGGCATTTCATTGAACTGATTCTAAAAGTCTTCTAAATTCTTTCAAATCGGGCTGTTTTTGACATCTTTCGGGACTTCAAAAACCTCAAAAATCCTTAGCTTTGCCGTTTCGTAAAGTTTATGTGGACCACTGTTGCTAAGTTCATCATTCGCTACCGCCTCCCGCTCATTCTTGTGATCAGTGCTGTCACTGTTTTCATGGGCTACGAAGCATCAAAAGTGGAGATGAGTTATGACTTTGGCAGAACCGTGCCAAAAGATGATCCGGATATGTTGTTCCTGAATAAGTTCAAGGAGCAATTTGGAGAAGACGGAAACATTATTGCTGTAGGATTAAAGGATAGTTCGGTTTATGAGCTCAGGAATTTTGAAAAATTCAAGAGCCTTGGCGATAAGCTTCGTGCGATTCCGGGTATTAACAATGTGCTGGGTCTGCCGCAAATAAAAATCATTTTAAAAGACACTGCCAACAAGCGCTTTTACCTCACCGATCTTTTTAAAGGTAATGTCAATTCACAGGCAGAGCTTGATAGCTTAATGGGATTAATGCGCAATCAGAAAACCTATATGGGTCAGATTGTAAATCCTGTCAATGGTGCTACCATGTTGTTGGTTTCGGTGAACAAAGATGTGATCAATTCTTCCAAGCGCGTGGCGCTGACTAATGCACTTGTGGAGGCGGGCGAAGAATTTTCAAAGGAAACAGGAATCGAAGTACGCTACGCAGGTCTTCCTTTCGTGCGCGCGGTTGTTGCTACGCAAGTGAGAAAAGAGTTATCGCTCTTTCTTTACTTATCAGCTATCGTTACCGGATTAATCATGTTTCTTTTCTTCCGTTCCTTCCGGGCGGTAATTTTTTCCATGATCATCATTGGCATTGTGGTGGTATGGGTAATGGGAACGTTGGCCTTGTTTGGTTTTAAAATCACGTTGCTTAGTGGATTGATTCCTCCAGTGATTGTCACCATTGGAATTACCAACGCTATTTACCTGCTCAATAAATATCACCTTGAATTCAATAAGTACCGCGACAAAGAAAAAGCAATTGCTTCAGTTGTAAATAAAATGGGGCTTGCCACTTTTCTTACCAACCTGACGGTGGCCATTGGATTTCTAACGTTGTTGTCAACGGATGTCCTTGTACTTCGGGAGTTTGGTATTGTGGCAGGGATCAACATCATGGTATTGTTTGTCGTGAGTTTGATCATGATTCCGGGAATTTTCTCCTGGCTGCCGGCACCAGAGCCTAAGCACATGCGCCACCTTGATTTTAAAATCATGGGTTTGTTTGTGAAGTGGATTGATTTGATCGTCCATCGCCATCGCATGATTATTTATGGCGTGTCCATCGCCTTTGCCGTTGTCTCCACTATCGGGATGTTACGACTTCAGTCTGTTTCATTTATTGTTGATGACGTTCCCGAAGAAAGCCAGATTAAAAAAGATCTTAAATTTTTTGAAGCTAATTTCAGTGGCATCATGCCGTTGGAAATTATGGTCGATACCGGCAAGCGCAGGGGTATCTTTAATGTGAAGAATCTTCAGAAGATAGATGAGTTTGAAGTTTTTTTGGATTCAATAGATCATGTTTCAAGACCCATTTCAGTGCTTAGTTTGGTGAAGGCTTCCAAGCAAGCTTTCTACAATGGAAATCCTGATCGCTATGAATTGCCAACGAAAGCGGAGAGCGGATTTATTTTAAAATACATGAAGGGTCAGACAGAGAACAGTGGACTGCTCAAATCCTTTGCAGACTCCACTTTCCAGAAGATGAGGATATCATTGCAGATAGCTGATATCGGATCAAAAAAACTCGACTCGTTAGTCGGTACGGTTATAGAACCGAAACTAAAACAGATTTTTTCTGGAACAGACATTCAGGCTACCGTGACCGGCTCAACAAAGCTTTTTATAAAAGGCAATAAATTTTTAATTGCCAACCTTCAGGAGAGCCTTTTGCTCGCGTTCATTCTCATCACGTTTTCAATGGCCATTCTGTTTGCCAACGTGCGGATGATTATTATTTCATTGATTCCAAATCTGCTGGCGTTAATGATCACTGCAGGCCTGATGGGATATTTTAACATTCCATTAAAACCCAGCACAGCGCTAATTTTTAGCATCACCTTTGGTATCTCGGTGGACAACTCCATTCGTTTTCTCGCTAAATACCGTCAGGAGCAATTCAGCAATAATTTTTTTGTGCCCGTTTCTGTTACAGAAAGTATTTTGGAAACAGGGAAGAGTATTGTTTACACTTCCATTGTTCTGTTTGCAGGCTTCATCATTTTTGCCTTCTCTTCCTTTGGTGGAACAATTGCGTTGGGCGTTCTTACTTCCACCACGTTAGTAATCTCCATGTTTACTAATTTGATTTTACTTCCTGCCTTGATCATGACATTCGATAAACCCAAGAAGGAAAAAGCAGAGCGTTTGCTGATTGATGAATTTGATTCCAGTTTTTATGGAGAGCACGAAGACGAAGAAATTGATTTAAGTAAAATTAAAATTCACGATAGAAAGGGAGCTGCGGAGTAGAGAATGTAATCTAATAGAATTGGGGCAGGCCTACTGAACCCATCACGTTTAAGAACACAACCGGACAATCAACGAATAGTATTTTCAATGAAGTATAAGGAGTACAAGGACCTGAATTTTGCATCAATAGCAGCCGACATTTTAGAATTTTGGAAGCGTGAAAGTGTTTTTGAAAAATCAGTAAGTAAAAGAGAGGGTAATCAACAGTTTACTTTCTATGAAGGCCCGCCTTCAGCGAATGGAACACCCGGTATTCATCATGTGATGGCGCGCACGGTGAAAGATATTTTTTGCCGCTTCAAAACGCTACAGGGATTTCAGGTAAAGCGCAAAGGCGGATGGGATACACATGGATTGCCGGTAGAACTTCAGGTGGAAAAGGAGCTCGGAATTACCAAGGATGATATCGGTAAGAAAATTTCCATTGCGGACTATAATAAAAAATGCCGCGAAACAGTCATGAAGTACAAGGATCAATGGGATGATCTTACCATGAAGATGGGCTATTGGGTTGATTTGCAGAAACCCTATGTCACGTATGAAAAGGAGTACATTGAATCATTGTGGTGGATATTAAAAAAGTTTTACGACAACGGCTTATTATATAAGGGCTACACTATTCAACCTTATTCACCCTCAGACGGAACGGGACTAAGCTCCCATGAATTGAATCAGCCAGGTTGCTACAAAGAAGTGAAGGACACTTCTGTGGTGGCACAGTTTAAGTTAACGCGAGATGCGAAATTTAGACAGCTATTTTCTTCTGATGAAGATATTTTCGTTTTAGCTTGGACAACCACGCCCTGGACGCTTCCATCAAACACCGCTTTGGCTGTCGGAGAAAAAATTAAATACGTTCAGGTCAATTCTTTTAATCCATACACATTCAAGTCAATCCGTGTTGTTCTTGCCAAAGAATTGGTAAGTAAATATTTCTCTGACAAGAACAGAGAATTGAAGTTGGCAGATTACAAGGCGGGTGACAAAGCCATTCCTTTTGAAGTGGTGAAAGAATTTTCGGGCAAAGACCTGCTCGGTCTGCGTTATGAGCAGTTGATGCCGTATGTTCAGCCATTCTACGCTGCTGAAAATGCGTTTCAAATCATTGCAGGAGATTTTGTAACAACAGAAGATGGAACAGGTGTTGTTCATATTTCACCTACGTTTGGTGCGGATGACTTTAGAGCAGCCAAGCAAAACGGAGTTCCTGCACTTACCATCAAAGACGAGGCAGGAAATGAGCTGCCTACAGTTGACAGAAAAGGAAAATTCATTTCAACAATTGGTGAGAAATTGAAAGAAGGTGTAGCCCAGTACAAAATCAAGACGCACAAACCTCTTGGTGCAGATGATTTTTACGTAAAGAATTACACAGACGAAGACGAAACGAATTCTGACTATAAAAACACGGACGTAATAATATCAATTATCTTAAAGGAAGAGAACAAAGCCTTTAAAGTAGAGAAATACGAGCACACCTATCCTCACTCATGGCGAACAGATAAACCGGTGTTGTACTATCCAATTGATGCATGGTTTATCAAAACCACCGCACTAAAGGATAAAATGGTGGAGCTCAACAAAACCATTAATTGGAAACCGGAGTCAACAGGTACAGGTCGTTTTGGTAATTGGCTGGAAAACTTAGTGGATTGGAATTTATCGCGATCAAGATTTTGGGGAACCCCGTTACCTATTTGGAGAACCAAAGATGGTAAGGAGGAAATTTGTATCGGTTCTATCGAACAGTTAAAATCTGAAATAGAAAAAGCGGAAAAGGCAGGTCTTAAAAATTCAAAACTCAATATTCAAAATTCTGATTTAGACCTTCATCGCCCTTATGTAGATGAAATTGTACTAATAAGCACGTCCGGTCGGCCTATGCATCGCGAGCCTGATCTCATCGATGTTTGGTTTGATTCAGGAGCCATGCCTTATGCGCAATGGCATTACCCATTTGAAAACAAGCAAACGTTTGAAGAAAGTTACCCAGCGAATTTTATTTCTGAGGGCGTGGATCAAACGCGCGGATGGTTCTTTACCCTTCATGCCATTGCTACTTTGTTGAGCGAGAGCAGCGAAGAGATCAAAGAGGTAAATAGAAAAGTTGGCAACAACGGAGTATCTTTTAAGAATGTCATTTCTACCGGCTTAGTACTCGATAAGTTTGGCGAAAAGATGAGCAAGCGCAAGGGTAATGTAGTTGATCCATTTATAACATTGGAGAAATACGGCCCCGATGCAGTCCGTTGGTACATGATTGAAAATGCACCACCCTGGGACAACCTCAAATTTGATCTTGAAGGAGTAGCAGAAGTACAACGGAGATTTTTTGGAACGCTTCAGAATACCTATTCTTTCTTCGCGCTGTACGCCAATATTGATGACTTTGAAAGAGAAGGAGGTGCTATCTCCTCAGCTAAATTAACACCGCTTGATCGTTGGATTATCGCTAAGCTTCAATCCTTGATTATTGAGGTGACGGCAGCGTATGATGATTACGAGCCAACGAAAGCTACCCGAGCCATTCAGGAATTTGTCAATGATCATCTGTCTAACTGGTATGTGCGCTTAAACCGTAAGCGATTCTGGGTGGGTAAGATGACGGAAGATAAAAGAGCAGCTTACGAAACATTGCATGAATGTTTGGTAGTGGTATCCCAATTGATGTCACCCGTAGCTCCGTTCTTCGCTGAGTGGCTGTATAGAAATCTTACCGATAATGCACGCAACAGTGCAGACAATAAATTACTACACCACGAATCGGTTCATCACACTGATCTGACTAAAGCGAATAAGGGATTAATAGATGTTGAGTTAGAACTATCAATGGAATACGCTCAGAAGATATGTTCTTTGGTGCATTCTATTCGCAAAAACAGTAAGATTAAAGTTCGTACCCCGCTTCAGAAAATACTTTTGCCAGTATTGGATGGAAAATTTGCCCAACGCGTGAAAGTGGCAGAAGATATTATTAAAGCGGAGGTGAATGTGAAGTCAATCGACTACATAGACGATACATCAGGTTTGTTGGTGAAAAAAGTAAAACCAAATTTTGCGAAGTTAGGAAAGCAGTATGGACCGAGGATGAAGGAAGTTTCTGCGGTGATAAATGCACTCAATAAAGAAGAAATTAATGTGTTGGAGCGACAAGGCGCCTTATCCAAAGACGGATTTGACTTAGTAATCGGAGATGTATTGATAAGTTCAGAAGATATCCCCGGCTGGGCGGTGGCTTCAGAAGGCACCGTGACTGTTGCGCTGGATATTACCATTACCGAGGAGTTGAAGCGAGAGGGTATTGCTCGTGATTTTATCAATCGTATACAGAATATGCGCAAGGACATGGGCCTTGAGGTACTTGATAAAATTATAATCGAGGTGGAAAAAAAATCGTTACTGAATGGACATGGTGAGGCCGTCACTTCCGCATTAAGCCACTTCAAAGATTACATAAGCACCGAAACCCAGGCATTGAGTTTGGAGTTGAAGGAGGAAGTGAGCGGTGCTGTGGAGGTTGAAATGGAGGAATTTATCGTTAAAGTTAAGATACAAGTCAAAAAATAAACGGCAAATGAGGTTGCGACTCGAAATAGTCGTCAGTTCTGCCAACAACTATAAAATGGAGTCTCGAAAATATTTTCTAATAGCCCTTGCCATAATCATCGTGGATCAGACAAGCAAGTTGCTCATCCATAAGTATATGTTTATTCATCAGGAAGTGAATGTTATTGGTGAGTGGTTTCGGCTCCATTATTTGCTAAATCCCGGGATGGCTTTTGGCATCCGATGGGAAAGTGAGTTTGGTAAACTGGCACTTACTGTTTTTCGAATTGGCGCCATGATTGGAATTGGCTACTATTTATATAAGATGGCAAAGAAAGGTGCGCATAAGGGTTTTCTTATTTGCATGTCGCTCATCCTTGGAGGAGCCGTTGGAAATGTGATCGACAGCACTTTTTATGGTGTGTTACTAAACAACGCTTTGATAGGCTCACCTACAAAGTGGTTTCACGGACAGGTTATTGATATGCTCTTCTTTCCGCTGTTTGATTTTTATTGGCCTGAATGGATGCCCAACGGAGGCGAATATTTTCTTTTCTTCAGTCCGGTATTCAATATAGCCGACTCTTCAATTTTCCTTGGCGTGGCTACTATTCTCATTTTTCAAAAAAGATTTTTTGCGCATGAATCAATGCGGGAGAGCGACTCAACTCATGATTTGTCACCAACAGTAGATCAACCTCAAGCCATGATTACAAGCACAGAGGAGCAACCTGCGAATGATAATAAGGAGGATCAAGACAAACCGTTGTCGGGAATGGCTAATTCAGAAACCAATGGCTGAACAATTAATCATTGCTACTTCTTCTTCAAAAGAAGAGAGATATAAAACACTTATTCCACAGATAGAAGCCTTGGTTCTTGGGGAGGTGGATATCATCGCTAATCTATCCAACATTACCGCTGCACTTCGTCAGACAATGAATTTTTTCTGGGTAGGATTTTACATCGTCAAAGGAAATGAATTAGTCCTTGGTCCCTTTCAGGGACCTATTGCCTGTACGAGAATTGCTTATGGAAAAGGAGTTTGTGGTGCCTGCTGGAAAGAAAAGAAAGTAATGTTAGTTCCGGATGTGGACGCATTTCCCGGTCATATTGCGTGTAGCTCAGATTCTAAATCTGAAATCGTACTCCCTGCATTTAAGAATGAAGAGGTTGCATTAGTGCTCGATGTGGATAGTGATAAGCTAAATGATTTTGATAAAGCTGATGAGCGCTATCTACAGCAGGTAATGAACATTATTGAAAGGTTGATTTGAATCCATTCTCAACAGAAGCGATTGCCGCGGTTTATCGTGACCGGGAACTATTTTTCTCCGAAAATCTATCGAAAACAAATAGATCAATCGCTCAGACCGCGTATGCCAGAATACTGATCGCCATATTATTTATTCCTATCATTTATGTAGGATTCAATGCCGCCAATTTTCTTTATTTACTAGCCCCGTTGGTAATTGCCTTTATCGTTTTGATGCGCAGGCACAATAAACTGTTTAGTAAAAAATCATTGTTGGAGGAGCTAATTGCCTTGAATGTATCAGAGCAGGCTAGCTTGAAGCATCAAAGCACCATTTTCCCTGACGGAGATAGATTCAAAGACCCGCATCATGCCTATAGTTATGACCTTGATCTTTTTGGTGAAGCGTCACTTTTTCAATACCTCAACCGCTGCAGTTCTTTAGTTGGTGAAGAGGCACTCGCAAAGAGTCTTGCAAGCAGAGAGCTTAGCAAGGATCAAATCAATGATCAGCAAGAAGCTGTTAGGGAGATGAAGGACAAGATCGACTTTCGGCAATCGATGTGGGCCCAAGGTCATCTTTATTCAGAGAACCTGCAAGGCAAAGAGTCAATCTTAAATTGGCTGAACGATAAAAATTTTATTTACCCCCGGAAAGGTATTAGAATATTTAGTTACCTCTGGCCTGCAATCACAGTGGTGTTAGCAGGGTTGACATTTTTCAATGCATCATTTATTCCCATCGCCATACTCGCGATTGGTGTTCAATGGACGATGACGGCATTCTATTCGAAGGCGACAAAGCAACTTCAGTCGGTAATGGGCCGGAAGAAGAAACAATTTGAAAAATTTTCTGCCTTACTTAAATTAATAGGAGAGGAGACTTTTGAATCAAAAGCAGCCGCCAGTTTAAGAAAGACATCTGAGATAGCTTCACATGAGTTCAGTAAACTTGCTTCATTAACCAATGCGTTGGAAAACAGAATGAATGCTATTGCCAATATGTTTGGTAATAGTTTTTTTCTCTACGACTTACATTGCATCTATAACCTCGAGGAGTGGAAGACACTCAATGGAGATAGACTTCCTCATTGGTTGGACACGATAGCAGAGATGGATAAACTCTGTTCACTAGGAACATTTTATTTCAATAACCCAACGTACTCCTTCCCACAGATTGACGAAGAAAAATTAATTTTTGAAGCTTCTGATTTGGGCCATCCTTTAATTGACACAAGCTTCCGGGTAGTAAACCCGGTGTCGCTTGGACTTCCTCATAAAGCCCTGATTATAACAGGTGCGAACATGGCCGGCAAAAGTACATACCTCAGAGCAATAGGAGTAAATAATATCCTCGCAATGATTGGTGCTCCTGTTTGCGCCAGTAGTCTTCGTTGCTCCATTTTTGATTTGCATACAGGCATGCGAACGGCAGATTCATTGAGTGAAAATCAATCCTACTTCTATGCTGAACTTAACCGACTTAAGAAGATAACATCGGCAATGTCGGCAGGGGAGCCAGTTCTTGTTTTGTTAGATGAAATATTAAAAGGAACTAATTCGGATGACAAGCAGAAAGGCTCTATTGCTTTGGTTAAGCAATTGATTAAACACGAATGCCTTACCATCGTGGCAACTCATGACCTGGTGCTTGGCACACTGAAGATTGATTTTCCTGAATTGATTGAGAATTATTCCTTCGAAAGCACCATTGTTAATGATAAGCTTAACTTTGACTATAAGCTTAAACTTGGAACGGCACGAAATGCCAACGCTACTTTCTTAATGAAGCAAATGGGCATTATCCCTGAGTCTAAAGACCAATAAAAACCTCTTCATTATTTGAGATTATTTTTGCTAACTTCGGAAATAATCAAAACAGTATGACACAGGTTAAGGCTATCCTGCTCTTATTGCTGATTTCATTTTCTGCTAATGCTCAGATAGGAGCTAAAGTCCAACAGCAAAAAATTCACGGGCTATGGCAAAATTCTCAATTTGGTTATCAGATGACCCTGATGCTAAATACCGATGGGTCCGGAGAATTTGATGGTGACATGATAAGGTTTGTCACATTGGGCAATACACTTTCAATTACTCAAAATAATGTCACCACGAAATATAGTTTCGCGCTCCAGGGTAACTCGCTTTCTCTTTCAGGTGGAGACTTGGAGGGAACAGTAAACTTTTCGCGTGGCGGCCAAGTTGAGATTGGTTCGGAACCAGCACAAATAACGAAACAGCCAAATGAAATAAAGGGGAGTGGCAATTCGCAGACTATTGTTGGTGTGTGGTCTGGAAATGGTGAAACAATTGAATTCAGAAATGATGGGCAGTGCGCCTACCTTGGCAATACATTTCAATATCAGCTTTCTCAAGGTCATGTGACGTTGGTTACAAGCCAGGGCAATGTTGTGTTTGCATACAGCGTCAAGGGCGATCAGCTTTCATTGACAGGAAATAATCAGACAGTTACGTATTCGAAAGGGGCATCTCGCAATGGTTCAGGGCAAGGCCAATCAGGCAAAGGACAGGTGGCCATGGAGCTTGTTGGCAAATGGTGTTACGTAAATGTAAATAGTTATAACTCGGGTGGAAGCAGTTCCAGTACCTGTATCACGTTAAATGCAGATGGTACCTATGAATATTATAGTGAAAGTTCAAGGAGTGTAAGTACGCCAGACTTATATGGAGGCACATCATCGCAGAATTCAGACCGAGGCACCTGGTATCTTCAGGGAGATCGGATTTTTTACAACTCCCAAACTCAGGGTTCTGGCTCTTATCGACTGGAAAAAAGAAACCATCCTAAAAATGTGAATGATCCTATGATCGTGTTGGATGGTGAGGCGTATGTTACCGTTTACAATAAACCTCCCTGGAGATAACTGACTATGAAAAATCAACTTAATCGCAGGGATTGGTTAAAATCCACCTTTGCACTGACGACAGGATTCACGATGACCTCTTCACTTGCTGCACAGCTGATGGCAAGCCCGATGAGCAAAGCAGAGGAACTGTTTGTACAGAGCAATGGGAAGTTACCATCGTTGGCGAAATTAAATTTTAATGAAAACCCTTACGGACCTTCAGAGAAAGCAAAACAGGCGATCATTCAAAGTCTGCCACAATCCAACCGGTATGCAGTTCAGGAATTGGATGAATTAAAAGCCTTACTCGCAAAAAAAGAAGGCGTCACTCCTGACTATATTCACATCGGTGCCGGATCGGGCGATATTCTCTGCCAAACAGGGGTGGCATTTGGACTCGAAGGGGGTAGTGTGATGTCAGCGTTTCCAACATTTTCGCTATTGATGAATTTTGCTGAAGTATTTAAAGCTACCTGGCATAAAGTAAACTTAAATGATCAGCTCGAGCACGACTATAACGCGATGGCTGCTGCGATAAGGAACGACACGCGATTAATTTTCATTTGCAACCCCAACAACCCCAGCGGTACACTAGTCGATCCACAAAAGGTAAGAGCCTTCTGTGAAGAAGTATCTAAAAGAGTTCCTGTTTATGCTGACGAAGCATACCTGGAATTTTTGGAACCTGCTCAGCAGATTTCAATGGTTGATCTGGTAAAGAAAAACATGAATGTGATTGTCTCCCGCACTTTTTCCAAAATTCATGGTTTGGCAGGCTTGCGTGTGGGTTATATTATTGCCAAACCCGAATTAGTCAACCGCATTGCCAGCTACCAACATGATATTCCGGTAAGCACAGGATCTATCGCTGCTGCCAAAGCGTGCCTGGGAGACGAGAACTTTATGAAGATGACGCGAGCCAAAAATCTGGTAGCACGCGCCACGCTGACCAATTATTTAGATCAAAAGGGAATATCCTATGGAAAGACCTTCACAAATTTTGTATTCTTTCCCGCTCCTAAAGCCGGCAATATGATTTTAGCCAACATGGAAGAGAAGGGCTACCTCATGCGCATCTGGGATTATCAGGAGCGGGAGTGGTGCCGTGTAAGCATAGGGACATTGGAAGAAATGAAGGGTTTTGTTAAGGCGTTTGATGAGGTTATTGGTTAGCAGACCGAACTTCATATATAATTCCCGATCCGAATTCAGCTATTTTTTAATACCTTCATTATACCTTAACTTATTTGCTTATGAAATCAATATCCCGCAGAGACTGGTTTAAATCAACGCTTACATTATCAACTGGTTTTGGACTCAGCACCGTGCTGGCAGATCAATTACTGGCCGCTCCTGTAAGCAGAGCGGAAGAATTCCATGTATCCAAGGTGACAAGTAAATTGATTCGATTGGGATCAAACGAAAATCCATATGGTCCTTCTTCAAAAGCAAGAAAGGCATTGGATGAAGCAATGAATGAGTTTAACCGATATGCTTTTGATTCGGTGAATGAATTCAAAAAAATGCTTGCTGAAAAGGAAGGTGTTAGTGCTGAACATATTTTAATCGCCAATGGATCATCTGAGACATTGTGCCTTGCCGGGATGGGTGCATCACTTGAAGGGGGCGCGGTGTTGTCAGCCTTCCCCACATTCCGATCATTGATGGACTATGCAGAGAAACTCAAAGGTAGATGGGATCGGGTAGATCTTGATGAATACCATGTTCATAACCTTGAGGCGCTGGCTGCCGCTGTGAAATCAGATACGCGACTGATGTTTGTTTGTAATCCAAATAACCCGACAGGAACAACGGTAGAATCTGGAAGGCTTCGCGATTTTTGCATTGAGATGGCAAAGAAGACGACCGTATTTATGGATGAAGCCTATCTCGAATTATTGGAACCTTCAGAGCAGCATTCTATGGTAGACCTTGTAAAGGCAGGGCACAATGTGATTGTGTCCAGAACTTTTTCAAAAGTATATGGATTGGCCGGATTGCGAATAGCCTACTGTATTGCTCATCCGGATATGATCAAAAAATTAAGTCGCTATCAGATGGGGCCGGTGATAAATCAAGCTGGCTTAGCTGCGGCAAAAGCCTCTCTCTTTGATACCGATTTTGCTAACATGACTCGCAAAAAAAATAATGAGGCCATGAACTACTTTACCCAATACCTTGATTCAAAGGGATGGTTCCATGGGAAGTCGCGCACAAACTGTATTCTGTTTCCGGCACCTAAGGCAGGTAAAACTATTTTGGAAGAAACGGAGAAACGAGGATTCCAGATCAGAGTATGGGATTATCAACAGAAGGAATGGTGTCGTGTAAGTATTGGCACGATGGAAGAAATGAAACTTTTCACCAAGGCATTTGACGAGGTAACGGCCTGATATGCGCCTGTCCAGGTTAAGAATTGACTGGCCTAACCACATCATAGGTTTTTTCAGCGCACTGTTTGGAATTCTTATCGCCTTTGAGCTCGATCAATGGCGCGAGCATGCCAGCGAATTGAAACTGGCAAAAACAGCGTTTGAAAATTTAATGAAGGAAGTCGATATCAATCAGAACATCCTTCACGAAAATGTCAATGTAAACCTGAAATCAATCCATAGAATACAAGAAGTGCTCACAAAGGTTGATAAAAACTTAATATTTAAAGGAACCCGTAGCGAAGCAGACTCCATTAACACCGGGTTTGGAAAATTATTGTTTATTGACACTACTGACCCCGCACCGGGATTAAGGCCCTCGTGGCCGGTTCACATTGGTATGAGTAATATTACAGTTCCCTCACTTCAGACATCAGCATGGGAGTCTGCTAAGGCAACGGGAGCTTTAAATTCTATGCCTTATGAGAAGGTGGTTTCCTTATCCTTTGTTTACAATGACTCCCGAATCATAGATGAATTGATTCAGATAAGAGCTTTGCTAAGAAAATCAGACGGCATGGCAAGCAAGTCAGAATTGGTCATTCTACTTGACGAGGTCGAACGATCTCATAAGGTGTTGGAGACGGAACTAACCGAGTACGATTTGTTTGTTAATATGTTGGAGGCGATGGATTAATTTATGCCAGCGCGGGCTTCAACTTTGGACGTTTCCCCAATTCTTTCAACAACCGGGTGTGAGCACCAAGGGCTTGAATGAACGTATCCTGCGATTTGTATGGAACACCAAATTCTTCTGCTGTCTTTTTTACAATAGGTGCCAGCTTGCGATAATGAACGTGGCAAATGTTTGGGAATAAATGATGTTCTACCTGGTAATTCAATCCACCAACATACCACGAAAATAATTTTTCGCGATGACCAAAATTGGTCGTAGTGTGCATTTGGTGAATGGCCCAGTTATTTTCCAGGTTGCCATTTTCATCAGGCACTGGATATGACGTTCCTTCAATCACGTGTGCCGGTTGGAAGATGATAGCCAAAATAAATCCAGCGATATAGTGCATCACAAAGAAGCCGAGAAATACTTGCCAGAATGTAAGTGGAGTCAAAAGTGTAGGCAATACCAGAATGTAACTGAAATAAATTATTTTGGTTAATAATAAAACCGCCCACTCCTGTGCCAGTGATGCCTTTTGCTTTTTCACAAGACCCTCGCGCTGATATTTTACAAGTCGTCCAAAGTCTTTGAATATTATCCAGACAAAAGTCAGCAAGCCGTAGAAAATCCAGGCATACCAATGTTGGAAACGATGCATAGGTTTCCAATCCGACTCAGGCCCCATGCGCAATATGCCGCGTGGGCTGATATCCTCATCCGCATCATGTACATTGGTATAGGTATGATGCAATACGTTGTGTTGTACTTTCCAGTTGAACGAATGACCTCCTACCAGATTGAGCGAGGCGCCTAAGACAGTGTTAACCCAATTTTTTCTCGAATAGGCACCATGATTGGCATCGTGCATAATCGAGAGGCCTATGCCTGCTTTGCCAAGCCCCATGATAGCGAATAAACCCATGTACAACCACACGTTGGCAAAGATTCCGCTGATTATAAAAAAATATGGAATAAGGTATAAGCTGAACATAAAAATGGTTTTGACAACCATCTCTGTATTGCTGTAGCGACTTATGTTATTGGCTTTGAAGTATTCGTTTACTCTCTTGGAAAGAGTTGAAAAGAAATCAGGCCGTGTGGAAGCAAATTTTAAGTGAGCAGTATTCATCATGTCTTATTTAGCTGTAAACATCTCACCCATTAAAAATGAAATGAAACTAATCTCTAAAGATACAAAAGTCCGCTCCCTGTAACAAGCGTTAGTCTCCGATTTAGTTGTGCAATGGCCCAAATTAGAGCCCAACGATAGATTTTTCTGGAGTTCAGAACTCCGCTAAAACTGTTTTGCCACCTTTTGTCACCTCACCTACTTTGACTTTGATTGTCGCGGTAAGAGGGAGAAAGATATCCACGCGTGATCCAAACTTGATAAAACCAAACTCACTTCCCTGTTCAAGCAATTGCCCTTCTTTTACGTAGCACTTTATTCTGCGTGCCAGTGCTCCGGCAATCTGACGAAACAAAATTTCCGTTCCGTCTTTCATTTTAGCTACCACGGTGGTGCGTTCGTTCTCTGTGCTGGATTTAGGATGCCATGCCACCAGGTATTTTCCCGGATGATATTTATAATAACTAATTGCACCCGTAACGGGCATGCGATTAACATGCACATTAATGGGAGACATGAAAATTGAAATTTGCCTTCTTTTAGTTTTCAGGTATTCACCTTCTTCTGCCTCTTCAATAACTACAACTTTTCCATCCGCTGGTGCGAGGACATATTTTTCATTTTTCTGGATTTTGAAAATTGGTATCCTGAAAAACTGGAGAATCAGTAAGTAGAATAACAAGCTTCCAACCAGAACAAGAGTTTGAATGGTTGTTGCTTCGGAAAAATAGTTTGCAACAGCCCAGTTAATAGCAAACAAAATAAGCAGTAAAACGAAAAGTAATGTCCTTCCTTCTTTATGTATGCTCATCAGCGAAAAGTTATGGTAAAAAAGAACAGCAAGCCGAAGCCTGCTGTGCAAATTTAGTTATTTATTGGTTCTCTATCAGAAGCCCCCACGGAACTTGTATGTTTTCGCTACCTTATCAATAGCGACCATATAAGCTGCAATGCGAAGCGAAACCTTATACTCGTTTGCTGTCTTATAGACATTATCAAATGCATCTTTCATAATCCGATCACTTCTGCGATTCACCCGATCGGCAGTCCACTTATAGCCGAGGCGATTTTGAACCCACTCGAAGTAAGAAACCGTTACCCCACCAGCATTTGCAAGAATATCCGGTACAACACTGATTCCCTTTTCATAAATAATGTTATCAGCCTTTGATGACGTAGGACCATTGGCACCTTCGACAATAAGTTTTGCCTGAATTTGTGCCGCATTACTTCCTGTGATTACATCTTCGGTAGCTGCAGGCACCAGCACATCAACCGGCAATGTTAATATTTCTGCACCGCTGATTTTTTGAGCTTCAGGAAATCCTTCCAACGAACCCTTGTTCTTATCGCGGTATGCTACTGCCTTTTCAATATCTACACCACCTTCGTTATAATAGGCTCCATGAAGATCGCTGATGGCTTGTATCTTAAGACCTCTTTCAAAAAGAAGACGAGCTGCCCAGGAACCTACGTTCCCGAATCCCTGTACGGCACACGTTGCCTTATAAGGATTGATTTTTAATTTTTCCATGGCGGCCAGGGTTGTCACCATTACACCACGACCGGTTGCTTCAGTTCTTCCTAATGATCCGCCTAGTACAATGGGCTTACCTGTAACAACGGCATTCACTGTCATGCCCTGCGTGCGTGAATATTCGTCCATCAACCAGGCCATTTCACGTGGACCTGTTCCCATATCGGGTGCTGGAATATCTTTATCAGCACCAAAGATATCGATCATAGAAAGCGTATAAGCTCTCATCAATCGCTCAATTTCTCCCGCGGACATCTCCCGTGGGTTACAGGTAACACCACCCTTTGCTCCTCCGTAGGGGATATCAACAACAGCACACTTCCACGTCATCCAGGCAGCGAGAGCCTTTACTTCATCAAGGTTTACATGAGGATCGAAACGAATGCCACCCTTTGATGGGCCAAGAATGGTAGAGTGAATAACACGATATCCTTCGAATACCCGAATGCTTCCATTGTCCATCATTACAGGCAGTGACACAATCACCTGCTTAGTTGGCACTTTCAAAACATTGTAAACTTCTTCTTCCAAACCCAGTATTTGTGAGGCAGTCCTGAAACGAGACATCATTGCTTCAAATGGGTTTTCTTTATCCATTAAAGGTGCTGGTTCTATGTAAGCCATACGATTTTTAAGAGGTTATGTGAATGATACGTTATTCTGCGTAATTGCACGTTTAAAACGGTTGCAAAGATAGAGAATTTAGGGAGACAGCATGGGTAGGCAGGCAAAAAGGTAGGGGTAAATCCTATGCATTTTATTCTGAGCAAGTTGCTTATAACCGAAGAAGCTTTTGAATGCGAAAAGATCGCCAGCAACAAATTTTTTTACCCTAAAAAATCTCCAAAAAAGCGACAATAAATGGAGCCGAAATAAGAAGGCCATCAAACCGGTCGAGGAACCCTCCATGACCAGGCAGACTGTCACCAGAATCTTTTATTTCGATGCTACGCTTGAGAAGCGATTCTACAAGATCGCCAAAGGTGCCTCCGATAATAATAATCGCGCCTATAATCATCCAATATTGGGGAGTAAGAAAAGACATGACACCAACCCATTCAAAAAAGTAAGGTAGGCCATAGGCAAAGGCTAGCGCCAGGGCGGCACCTCCTGCAAAACCTTCCCATGATTTTTTTGGGGAGATGCGCTCAAATAATTTTCTTTTGCCAAACAACGTACCGGCAAAGTAAGCTCCCGTATCACTAGCCCATAAAATGAAAAGACAACCGAACATGATTTGGAAATTGTAGACACCATTCTCGTAAGCTGCAATATTGAGAAGCGCAAAAGGAACAGCCACATAAAAAAGACCAAGAAAGGTGAATGCGATATTGGTAAATGGCTTCCGTTCAAATTTTTTATACAGTTTGATCATATAAACACAGGACACCATCGGAAAGATCAGAAAGTAATATCGGTAAGAAATATCTCCCCGCTCAATGAAAAAAGATAAACTAAAAATGATCATTCCGCTGATGGTGCCGAATGTCTTCTGCGGTAGCATGCCATCGAGGCCGGTCAGAGCATAGAACTCCAGCAGCGTCAACAGGCAGATGGCGAAAAATATAGTGAAGTAAGTCCACTCACTATACACGATGCAAAAAATGATCGCGGCTGCGCCAATGATTGCAGTTATTAATCGTTGGGTAAGGTTATTGTATTTCTTTAAGGCAGATGTCAAGCGGGAGAAGAATTACGTTCAAATAATCTTTTTAAATATGCCAATAGCACAAAAGTAATGATTGAGAAACCTATTACTGCAGGCCAGGGCGCAGCTTGAGTTGTTTCGACATCAAGATCGATAAAGCCAAGTTGCCGAAGGTAAAGCATTAACACCATAAACCCGTTGTTAATAAAGTGACCAATGATGGGTATGAGCAAGTTTCTGGACCACAGATAGAGGTATCCAAATAAGGCTCCAAGTAATGCCCGTGGCACAAAACCAAAGAATTGCATATGAAATGCACTAAACAGAATGGCTGAGATCCAGATAGCGACATGAGCGTTGCCAGTAGCGCGCTGAAGTTGTGGTTGAAGTAAGCCACGAAAAACAAGTTCTTCACCAATGCCGGGCAAAACAGCAATTATAAAGAAAGCGAAAAGGAACTCACCAGGTGAAGAGAAGGTGGTGAGGAACTCTGTCAATTCCTCCGCATACGTTTCTCTTGCCCTGGCCCATTGTTCAACATCTTTTAGAAATTCTGGAAAATGAAGATGAGCATTCCATTCAATAAAGATGGAGTTGACAGCCATGAAAGAGATTACTATGATTCCGGTGATGATGAACGCCAACGGATTCGTTCCCGGCTTGATGAGCGTTAGAACATTTTGCTTTTCGACAGCAAACCAATACAAGGCTGGCCCTACGATCAAACCAAAAAAAGTGGCGCAAGCCTGAAGGATAAAGAGAGGCGTCTTTACTTCAGGATGAGCGATCGGATCTCCCACATTTGCAACAAAATCAACAATAGACCCATCGATAAAAGGAAGCGAGACAAAAAATCCGATAGCCGGTCCGATCACCACAAATCCGGCAAACATGGTAAGTAAAATGAAAATTGCCGAAGTCCAGGGAGATCGCTGTGGAGAGGCTAGGTCAGATTCAGACATCTCGGCAAATTGAGTTATTTTTGCGCGCAAATATGGTAAAAATCGGCAACATCAATTTAGGTGAATTTCCGCTTCTACTGGCGCCCATGGAAGATGTGAGTGATCCTCCTTTCCGTGCCGTTTGCAAGGAGGGAGGAGCTGATTTGATGTACACCGAATTTATCTCTTCAGAGGGCCTTATTCGAGATGCGGCTAAGAGCAGACAAAAGCTGGATATTTTCGAATATGAGCGTCCTATAGGTATTCAACTTTTTGGTGGCGATATCGGCAATATGGTAGAGTCTGCCAGAATTGCTACAGAAGTAAATCCCGATCTTATTGATATAAATTACGGCTGTCCGGTAAAGGCTGTGGCTTGCCGTGGAGCGGGCGCAGCTTTATTGCAAGACATCCCCAAGATGGTGAGGATGACCGAAGAAATTGTAAAATGTACTTCGTTGCCCGTTACCGTTAAGACCCGATTAGGCTGGGATGATAAAACCAAAAATGTTACTGAGGTAGCGGAACGACTTCAGGATATAGGTATAAAAGCGCTCACTGTCCATGGACGAACCCGTGTACAGATGTATAAAGGAGACGCTGACTGGACACTGATTGCAGAAATCAAAAAAAACCCGCGCATTCAAATTCCAATTTTTGGTAACGGAGATGTTGATTCTCCACAAAAAGCATTGGATTATAGAAATCGATTCGGGGTAGATGGAATTATGATTGGTCGGGGTGCCATTGGTTATCCCTGGATTTTCAATGAGATAAAACATTTTATGGCTACAGGTGCAATGGCAGATGCACCAGACATTAACGAGCGCGTTCGTGTAACAAAAAAACACCTCGACTTTTCAATCCGTTGGAAAGGTGACAGGCTTGGCATATTTGAAATGCGGAGACACTATGCGAGCTATTTCAAGGGTCTTCCAGAATTTAAACCCTATCGCACAAGATTAGTGGAGGTAATAACTGCTGCAGAAGTCCACCAAATTCTGGATGAGGTTGCAGAAAGGTATGCTATGGCTATTGCCTGACGATTAGCAAGAACTGGGTTTTGAATCCCAATAATTTCGCGGTCTTTAGTTACATGAAACAACACATGGTCAACAAACTTAAATTTCCTCCTGTATTCATTCTCATTCTACTCTCATTGATTTGGGGTACTTCTTTTATCCTGATCAAGCAAGGATTAAAAGTATTTGCTGCAGATGAAGTCGGGGCGCTTCGCGTAGCAGCGGCTTCGTTATTCCTGATGCCTATTGCATTTACTAAGCTGAAGGAGCTACATCAGGTTCATTACTTTCGATTGTTTGTGGCAGGATTGATGGGTACTTTTTTTCCCGCTTTTCTTTTTGCCTGGGGGCAAACACAGTTGAGCAGTTCGGTAACGGGAATCCTCAATACTCTTTCGCCAATCTGGACAATGATCTTTGGTTTTTTACTTTTTCAACAACGCTTTCGCGCAATTGCTATCGTTGGTATCATCATTAGTTTTGGTGGAACAATTCTCCTGGCACTTTCAAGATCGGGCGGTCAGATTTCCGGATTTAATAGCTACGCGTTGATCATTGTGTTAGCATGTGCTTTCTATGGTGCCAATCTTAATTGGATAAAATTTAGAATTCCAGAACTAGGATCACTTACCATCACCAGCGTGGCCCTGGCCATGATAGGCCCATTAGGCGCTATCTATCTTTTTGGTTTTACTGATTTTACCCATAAGCTGGAAGTGGTGGATGGAGCCTGGAAGGCTTTTGGATTTATTGTGCTGCTGGCGTTAATGAGTACAACCATTGCTACTGTCCTGTTCAATAAGTTGGTGAAACTCACCACACCGCTATATGCCAGTTCAGTTACGTATATCATGCCGATTGTTTCTGTTATGTGGGGCGTACTGGATGGAGAAGAATTACTGATCACCCATTTTATAGGGATGGCCTGCATCCTGGGCGGAGTTTATTTAGCCAACCGGAAGCCGGCATAGACATCTATTTTCTTTTGGCTGCCTTAGTTAGTACCTTCAATTTCAAATTCTGATCGATATGAAAAACAAAAATTGGATAATCCTGATAGTAGTTGTTTTTGCCTGGGGTTGTAAGACTTCGGAAACATCAGAAAAAACACCGAAGCAATACTCCATTCAACAATTCATGGATATTATTCAAATCAATGGTGGATCATTTTCTCCTGATGAAAGTAAAATCCTTTTTAGCAGCAAAGCAACAGGCATTTTTAATGCTGTAGAAATTGATATTCAGTCAGGAGAGCAAAAAGCCCTGACCAATTCCACTGACAATTCAATTTTTGCATACAGCTACTTTCCTAAAGATGACCGTGTTCTCTTTGGCAGTGATAAAGGAGGCAATGAGATCACCCACATTTATGTTAGAAGTGGAGAAGGAGACATCAAAGATCTTATTCAGGACACGACAGCAAAGGCCCAGTTTTACGGATGGAGTTATGACCAAAAATTAATGTACTATTCTTCAAATAGTCGTGATAAGCGATTTTTTGATTTGTATAAAGTTCAATTAGAAGGTGGAGAGCAGGAAGACAAGATTTATCAGACTAGTGTTGTTTACAAAAATGAAACCGGCCTTGATGTGGCCGCTATCTCTAAGGATGATCGCTATGTGGCGTTGGCACAACCTGTTACTACCAACAATTCCAATATGTACTTATTGGATACACAAACCGGTAAGCAGAAACTCTTATCTGATCATACAGGAGATGTGCAATACAACCCTCAATACTTCAGTTTGGATGGAAGAAGACTTTACTATCTCACTGACGAAGGAAGTGAATTTAAATACCTCGCCAGTTATGACATTGCTTCAGGTCAGAAGACTAAAGTTGAGGAGGCGCCTTGGGATATTCTTTATGCACAGCTATCGCGCAATGGCAAGTATCGTATAGTAGCTATCAACAACGATGCCCGCACGGAAATTAAAATCTATGAAGAGGCCAACGGAAAGAGAGTAGAAGTAGCAGGACTACCGGAAGGTGATATTACAGGCGTTACGATTTCAGACAGCGAAAAATTGATGTCGTTTTATGTGAGTAGTTTAAAATCTCCAAGCAACCTGTTTATCTACAATTTGGAAACGAAGGAGACAAAGCAATTGACCAATACAATGACTAAAGAAATTGATCCAACCGACTTGGTAGCGGGTGAAGTTATTCGCTACAAATCATTTGATGGTATGGAAATTCCGGCATTGCTCTATAAGCCAAGAGGTCTAAAAGAGGGGGAGAAGGTGCCTGCGTTATTATGGATCCATGGTGGGCCAGGTGGTCAAACCCGATTGAATTACACTCCATCCCTTCAATATTTAGTTAATCATGGCTATGCCATACTTGCTGTCAACAATAGAGGTAGCTCTGGTTACGGCAAAACCTTTTTTGCTGCCGATGATCGTAGACATGGAAATGAAGACTTGAAAGACTGCATCGAGGCAAAGAAATTCCTTGGCACACTGCCTTACATTGACACGTATAAAATTGGCATCTATGGTGGAAGTTATGGCGGCTACATGGTTATGGCTGCGCTCACCTTTGCACCGGAAGAGTTCAACGTGGGAGTCAATCTCTACGGAGTTACGAATTGGCTCAGGACGTTAAAGAGTATTCCGCCCTGGTGGGCATCTTTTCGCGAAGCACTGTATACAGAAATGGGTGATCCCGTAAAAGATTCACTTGCTCTATACAATAAGTCTCCTCTTTTTCATGCAAAAAAAATAACAAAACCCTTCATTGTGTTGCAGGGTAGCAACGATCCCCGTGTGTTGCAAGTTGAGTCGGATGAAATTGTTGCAGCAGCCAAGGCTAATAATGTACCTGTTGAATATGTAATCTTCCCCGATGAAGGTCATGGATTTGTTAAGAAGGAAAATAACATCAAGGCCTCTGATGAAGTTTTGAAATTTCTCGACAAATACCTGAAGGGTACTCAGTAGGCGTTATCCCAGTGCGTCAACTGCTTCTACTTCTTCGGGCATCATTCTTTTGAAGAGATTTTCGATGCCTGCCTTTAGGGTGATGGTAGAGGAGGGACAGCCGCTGCAGGATCCCTGCAACATGACGGTTACTTTTTTGTCCTGATAAGAGTGGTATGTAATGGCACCGCCATCTTGCTCTACAGCAGGCCGGATGTACTCATCAAGAATGTTTTTTATCTTCTTTATGGTCTCTGTTTCTTCTTCAACCGAAGTTTCGGAAGGAGCTTTGATATCAAGAATAAGTTTTCCGGACTCAAGAAAATGCTGAATATGCTTCTTAAGAGTCTCCTGTATTTCCATCCAGTCGATGTCTTCTTTCTTCGTCACGGTAATGAAGTTGCTCATGTAGAACACACGCTCCACAAAAGGATACTGAAATAACTCATATGCCAGCGGAGCATCTGCAGCGCTTGCGGCTTCAGGGAAGTCAAAACTCATTCCTTCGGGAACAAGAATCTCATTCACCACAAATTTTAGTGAATTGGGATTGGGGTTTGACTCCAGGTAGATATGTATATTTTTTGGCGAAGGCTTCAACATAAAATGACTTTAAGACGGGGACAAATTTAAGCATTAAAAAGTTCCAATGGCTTACTAGGAAACTTCAGGCTTATCCAATGCATTTTCCCATTTACTTACCACGGCCGTGGCAATGCTGTTTCCCACTACATTGGTAGCACTGCGTCCCATATCAAGGAGGGGGTCAATTCCAAGTAGCAAGGCCAGTCCCGCCTCCGGGATATTGAAAGTAGCCAATGTGCCCGCGATAACAACAAGGGAAGCGCGTGGTACTCCTGCAATTCCTTTACTCGTTAGCATAAGTACCAATAGCATACTTATCTGCGTAGCAATGGGCAAATGGATACCATACGACTGTGCTATGAATAACGATGCAAAGGTCATGTACATCATGCTGCCATCAAGATTGAAGGAATAGCCTAATGGAAGCACGAAGCTTACGATTTTATCTTTACAACCGAATTTCTGCAGTTCCTCCATAGTCTTTGGGAAGGCAGCCTCACTGCTGGAGGTTGAAAAGGCCAAAAGAACCGGTTCTTTAATTCGCCTCATTAACGATAAAACACGCTTGCCAATAACTAAGAAGCCGGCAATAATAAGTAATGTCCACAACAAAAAGAGACTAAAGTAAAATTCGCTTATAAATAACGAATAAGTCTTTAAGATACCAGGACCTTGCTTTGCAATGATGGCTGTCATCGCACCAAAGACGGCCAATGGTGCGAGATTCATTACGTACCCTGTCACTTTTAAAATAACATGAGCGGCCGCGTCAAAGAAAGTAATGATGACCTTGCCTTGTTCGCCAATGGCGGCTGTAGCTACACCAAAAAATAATGAGAAGACTACAATTTGAAGAATTTCATTTTTCGCCATGGCCTCGATCACGCTGGCAGGAAAAATGTGATACAAAAAACTCTTAAGAGAAAACTCACCCGTGGCAAGTCCCAGGCTCTCATTTGCGGCAGGCAATGGAAGATTCATAGCTTCTCCTGGTCTGAATAGATTTACCATAATCATTCCCAGTAAAAGACTCATCAACGATGCACTGATAAACCATAGTAGCGTCTTCCCCCCAATTCGCCCCACAGAATTAATGTCACCTAATTTTGCAACGCCAACCACCAGCGTAGTAAAGACCAGCGGGGCAACAATCATTTTGATAAGCCGAAGAAAAATATCAGCAAGCACAGAGAAAGGCTCTACTTTTTTATCCCGTGCAGCAAGTACAACTGCTTGTTGTTTGGAGATATCTTTCTTCTTGTTCTCCAGCTGTACGCGCGTAGTGCTGTCAGTTACCGTAGCTAGTTGACTGTTTACTTCCTGAACCGCCAGTTCAAGTGCAAACTGAGATTTGTTTTCCTCAGTCAGGTAGGTCTTGTTCAAGACAAAACCTAAGGCAATACCCGCGAGTAAGCAGATGATAATGTAAAGCGTGAGTTTGCTTTTCTTTTTAGGGGCGGTAGATACTTCCATAGAGGTAAAGCAAGAGTTAAAATTTCAGGGTACTGTCTTGCAATATAATTGAAAAATGATGGAAATAGGCGCTCTTATTTGTATTAAGAGTAAGCTAATGATTTACTCAAAAGGGAACTTCAGATTTTAGATAATCGTGCTCGCAATAAGAAATCTGCAATTACCAGCGCGGCCATTGCCTCCACGATCGGCACAGCCCTCGGCAGCACACACGGATCATGACGACCTTTGCCAGATACGGTTACTTCACCACCTGATTTATCTACACTTTGCTGGTCTTGCATGATCGTAGCCACAGGTTTGAAGGCCACATTGAAATAAATATCTTCTCCATTAGAGATGCCACCCTGCACGCCACCCGAATGATTGGTCTTTGTGCGGATTCGCCCGCCTTCATTATAAAACTCATCGTTGTGCTTTGAGCCACGAAGGTGAATTCCTTCAAAACCGCTTCCGTATTCAAAGCCCTTTACGGCATTAATGCTCAGCATTGCTTTACCCAGTTCTGCATGGAGTTTGTCAAATACAGGTTCGCCTAATCCAACAGGAGTATTTTTAATGACACAAGTAACAAGTCCTCCAATTGTATCACGATCAAGCCTTACCTGATCAATCAGGGTAATCATTTTTTCGGCCGTTGCCGGATCAGGGCATCGCACAATATTGTCCTCCGTTTTTGACAGATCAAGCTGAGTATAGTGTGGTGCTTTCAATTCGCCCACCTGAGATACAAAGGCATTGATGGTAACACCTGTTTTTTGCAAAAGTAATTTGGCGATGGCACCAGCCGCAACGCGTGCAGCTGTTTCGCGCGCAGAACTTCTTCCGCCACCACGATAGTCACGATTACCATATTTGGCATCATAAGTATAGTCGGCATGAGAGGGCCTGAATAATTCAGCAACGTGGCTATAGTCTTTACTTCGCTGATCATGATTTTCAATAACGATAGCAATGGGCGTTCCGGTAGATTTTCCTTCAAACACTCCGGATAAAATTTTGAATGTGTCGTCCTCCTTACGTTGTGTCGTAATCTTTGATTGACCGGGCTTTCTTCTATTAAGTTCTGTCTGGATAAAAGTTTCGTCAATCTCAAGACCTGCAGGGCAGCCATCAATCACCACGCCAATAGCAGGGCCATGCGATTCGCCAAAAGTACTTATCCTGAAAAGTGATCCGTAGGAATTGTTCACAAGCTTATTTCTTGAAGACCAGATAAACCGAGGCTCCCAGCATCAGCAAGATAAAAATATTAGCGCCAAGTTTTAAACTGTCATTCCAGGTAGAGGAATAAAGCGAATTGTCAGCGGTATTGATGCGGTCGTAAAAGGAGCCTGCATCGCTACTTTCAATGGCCTGATTTCGTTGACTTTCTCCCGTTACGGTAACTACCTGATTAGCTCTCAATGTATCATATTTTTTTTGAGTAGGATTAAAAAATATCCATTGAAAATAGTCTCCGAGATTATACGTTCCGGGTTCTTTGGGAATCATAAAATAGCTGAATGACTTTGTCCCTGTTACTCTTCCTGTTTCCCGATTGATACTTTGCTTCACATTGGGTTCATAAAATTCAAAGACATTGTCTTTCTTTAGTATTGGTTTTTCGATAGAAGATATGTTCCCTTCTCCATAAATGTTGAATTCATAACCCACACTTTGGCCCGTCTCAAGTTGGTTGGAGTTCAATCGCTCCTCCAATTTATAATTGCCCACCACCACAGCATCTTTCAGAGGATGAGGAGGCAGTTCTTTTACGGTTATCGTTTTAGCCTTTGAGTAAAACGTTTTGAAATCCTCTTGCCTGTTTTGCCCAAAGAAAGAAGGGTTTTTGGCAACCTTAAATTTTATCATCTCCAGGCCAACACTGGGAAAGGTGATGGATTGATTATTTAATGGATAAAATGTACCCTGATAGATTTTGTATTGAGTGTATCCTTTTCCATTGATTTGAATTGGTTCGCCTTCGATATTTTCAATGTTGAAATTCTCTTCCCAGCAGGTGGATGGGCGCAATTTTTTTAATATCTCAGCCAATTGCTTCCCCAGTTCATGAAACTGCATGGGTGCGCGATTATTGTCGGCTACAAGGAAAGAAAGGGTAGCGGTAAATCCTTCACCAATGTAAACGTCATCTTTACTGGTAGTCAGTGCTAACAGTGCATCCTCTTTAACATCCACAAACTCTGTTTCACTTCTTCCAAAAAAATCGTTCATGGGATCCCTATCAAAAAGACTTTTGAATGGATCGCTCGATCGTGACTGAACGGCTTGCCCTACTTTTATTTTTTTTCCTTGCACTGATATACTCTGATCATTTACTTTCATCTTGAATGACGGAATTGTAAAAGTGCCTTGTTGCGTTGGCACATATGTCATAATAATACTTTGTGATGAGCTTACTTGTCCGTTGACGATACTGGTTTGAGATGAGGAGGAAGTGCCTCGCTTACGAAAGCCATCAATATCAGGAAAATTATCATAGCTCTTGAGTCGATCGTTATTAACAGAAACAGTGATCGTCCAGGCTTGGTTTTCACCGATTTCATCTGGGCCAAGTGTCACCTGAATATCTTGCGCGTATGCAAATTGTGCACTGCACAACAATGTCATCGAAAAGACCGTTGTAACGAGAGATTTTAGTAGCTGAAGCGGCATTGTGATGTTAGCGTTATGGCAAAATTAAGCAGGTTGCCTGATTTTGTTGGTTTTTGGAGGTTTTAGTTTTTAATAAAGATTATTCTTTTGGTTATTAAACTGCTTTTGTATTTTCATGGTTGCAACCAATGCAACTCGTTGCGCAACGTACTTTATAATTTTTGAAATGAAAATGCTCAATTATTTCAAGACTGTACTTAAGAAAGTCAGTTTTGACGCGCGGCTCTTTGAAAAGGAGCTTCGGAAGGCTATCAAAACGCTGATAGCGGAGGAAGTACAGGAGCTCAGAAGTTGGTGTTATGCCAATTATGGGGTTCAATACGGGGCGGTATTAAAACGCTGCTTCGTAGTCGCTTAAACAAATTTTACTTTTAACAATCAAAGAAAGCCCCGAAAGGGGCTTTTTGTTTTTTGGGTTACGAATTGAAAAATTCTGACCCTATCCAGGTAATTGACAAACGTAACCTAGAAAAGGTGATTTATGAAGGTAGTCAGCATAAGATTGCTTGAGATTTATAGATAACTAATAATGGCGACCAACAATATTTTTCCTTATCACTAGTTCTTCAAAGTAAGGTTAGAATAGGAAGATCTTTTTTACAATTTTACCTCTCATTTTCAAATAAGTTTTTCTATAACTAGGGGCAGCACCCCGCAAGCCTGTATTACAGAATATGACAATCGTAATATCTTGCTTAGGGAAATAAAAAACATCAGCTGTTGTACCGATTCCTCTTCCTGAATGACCGTATAAAACACCATAAGGAAAAGATTTGTCTGTTGCCAACCCTAGCGCGACATCTACGTCTATTCCCTTATTTCCGGTTTTCATTTCGTTCAAGGATTGCTGATTGATAATTTTACCTTTCATTAGGTCCTGGAGGAAATTGGCGGCCTCTTCTATCGGTGCATAAACACCATCATCTCCTTCAAACCAATTGGCAGTCTCGAATGTTTGTGAAGTTAGGTCTTCGATTACCTCGTCCTTATTTAAATCACCGTAATATCTTACATTTTTTTCTGGGGGTTTTTCTCTATAATAGGTATTAGTGTAGCTATGCGTGGCAATCAATTGGCGCAAATACGAAGTATGCCCGTCAGGAACGACTTGGTCAACAATCATCGCTAGTAGCAAGTAATTAGTGCTGCTATAATTAAACTTTGTGCCAGGAGAACTAAGTGGAGGTTTGTTATAACAGTACCTTCTTAGCGTATTGATTCTACTTAGCGTATCGAGCTTGAGCCGTACTTCAAGGTATAATCTGTTCAACTCCGGGTCGCGGTCATAATCTTCCCATCCAGAAGTATGTCCTAGCAAATGCCGGATGGTAACATTTTTTGCATTCGGGAGATGTTCAATTATTTCCGATGGCAGGTACTTGGCAATTTTGTCATCCAACTGAATTTTCCCTTCCTCGGCCAATTTGAATACAGCCACCGCATTATACATTTTGCCAACACTGCCCATACTGAAAATGGCCTCTTTGGTTAAACTTTGCTTTCCGTTCAGATCAGCGTAACCAGATGTGCCTATCCAATTTCCTTGTTTGGCTTTTTCAATGTAAACCGCCACGCCACTTAGTTTCTTTGCCGTTGCCTGATCAATGTACTTCTGTATCTTCCTGAATTTTCCAGGGAGACCTTGGGCGCCTGCCGTAAAAAGGGTGCTGAAAACGAGTAGTGTAATGATTGATTGCTTTGTCATAGGTATCTTTTTTTCACAAAAAACGCCTCCTAGCTGGAGCCTAGACAGCATTTTCAGATGGCAATTGGCCAACTGCTATAAATTTTAGACTGAAGTGCTATTGTACCACTTGCGAAAGCTTGAGGCCTTCAAGCGGCTAACCACTATATCTCCTTCATCAAGGATCAGGTCCTTAACCTTAACTTGAAGCTTTCCGTAGGTAGCCGGGGTGATCGAAGCAATAATGTTTCTGTTAAGAATCGTATTTCGTGTTGCAAGAAAGAAAAGATGATTCGGGAGTCTATCCGAGAGCTCGCTAAGCGCTCCGTTGAACGTTCCCTGCTGCCGATCTTTAGCATAGACTCTGACAATGCCATGAGTGTGCACTGCCGCAGCTATATTATTAGCTTCAATTTTGAATTTTGTATTCCCTTTTTGCAATTCTATCAAATCGGAAGACTGATTAAGTTGAGATCTCAGATGGTTGATTTCATGAGATGAGTCCATTATAGAATATTCGGCAGCTCGCCATCTTTTGTAAAAATCAAAGCCCCAATTGGCAACCGTGAGCAATATGGAAATGCCAAGTGTAACAAGATTAATTATGAGCAACTCCATCCAGGTAAAAAAACCTTGACTTGTTAACCATAAGTAGATGTTTCCCGAAATATTTAATATCGCCAACAACGACAATGCTAAATATGAAAAATGAGTAAAAAGCCGAAGGCCTGGTTTAGCTATCCAACTGTATTTTTTTTCTAATCTAATTTCCAGGTACCTGTTTAGTTCTGTTATGGGCGTGGCAAAAATCCAAGCCCAAAAAAATTCAGTAAAGGGTAGGTGAAGTTTGGTAGGGTTAAATATCAAATTGACCACAATATTGACCAGTGTACCTAAAAGCAAAGGAGCTGCAATTCTTCGTACGCTCATACTACTTAAACCCGTGATCGACAAACTTAATATTTCTCTTCAGCCCGCTGTACTTTGTACGTTTAACGGCTGATTTTTTAAACAACTTTTCAAAGACATCTTCTGTAATCTCCCTCCAATCTTTTTGCGTCATTTTTTCAAGATCGGGAGTAGGCGAGAATTTTGGTTCATGGTGCGGCTTAGAAAACCTGTTCCAGGGACAAACATCCTGGCATATATCACAACCAAAAATCCAATTTTCAAATTTGCCTTTTACTTCTTTTGTAATTTCCTCTTTTAGCTCGATGGTAAAATATGAAATGCATTTGCTGCCGTCTACTACATAGGGCTCTGGTATTGCATCCGTAGGGCAAGCATCTACACAGGCAGTGCAGGTGCCACAATAATCTTTGATTGGCCCATCATACTCCAAATCAATATCAAGAATAATTTCTGCCAGAAAGAAAAAACTTCCCATTTCTCTATTCAGCAAAAGACTGTTTTTACCAATCCATCCAAGACCTGATTTTTTGGCCCATGCTCGCTCATGCACCGGAGCCGAATCTACAAAAGCCCGGCCATGTACTTCACCAACTTGTGATTGAATCGTATCAAGAAATATTTTCAGCTTGTCTTTGATGACGATGTGATAATCTTCACCATAAGCGTACTTCGCAATCTTGAGATTAGTCTCGTTTGCAAGATCTTTTTTTGGAAAATAGTTGTAGACGAGGCTTACAACAGATTTTGCACCGGGCACCAGAAGTGTTGGATCGAGACGTTTGTCGAAATGATTTTCCAGATAACTCATTTTGCCCTGATAGCCGCGCTTTAACCATTCTTCAAGCCGGGGAGCTTCCTCTTCAAGGAATTCTGCTTTTGAAATACCGCAGAAGCTGAAGCCTAACTGAGAGGCTGTGGATTTGATGAGTGCGGTGACACCTTTAACACCCCCCTGCACCCCCCTTTTAGGGGGGAATCTTTCATAAGTAGTGAATCTATTCCCCCCTTCAAGGGGGGTAAGGGGGGTGTTTATGATAGAACTATTTTTTTTAACCCATTCTTCAATCTCTTCGAGCACCCATGCCATTTTATTCCTAACATCCATGTCATCGAAACGAAGAAATTTCATCCCGAGGGACTCTAACTTTTTTTGCCGTGCGTCATGTTCAATGATGCGCTCATCATCATGACTGCTTCCATCAATTTCAATGACAAGCATTAAATCATAGCAGAAAAAATCTACGATGTAGTTATCGATGGGTTTTTGTCTATGAAAATCGAAACCCAACATTTTTCCGCTTTTTAATTCGCTCCAGAGCAGAACTTCGGAAAGAGTGCTATTGTTTCTCAGTTGGCGTGCGAGTGCAGTTAATTTCGGATTATAGTAGATCCTTTTTTTCACACATCCCTGGTTAAGGCATGAATGTTAATCGAATAATCCCGGACGTTTCGTTGCCGGAGGCGCAATCTTCAGGTGTTTATACGCAAGCTCCGTTGTTTCTCTTCCACGGGAAGTGCGTTTGATATATCCCTCCTGAATAAGAAATGGCTCATAGACTTCTTCGATAGTTTCAGCCTCTTCACCAACAGCTGTTGCAATTGTAGTAAGCCCAACGGGACCACCTTTGAATTTTTCAATAATGGCGGTAAGGATACGATTGTCCATGTCGTCTAATCCGTTTTCATCCACATCAAGGGCCGTCAGCGCCATTTGAGCAATGGCTTTGGTAATGGTGCCATCGCCTTTTATTTGTGCGAAATCCCTCGTTCGCCTTAGCAGATTATTCGCGATTCGTGGCGTGCCACGGCTGCGTCTGGCGATTTCAAATGCTGCATCTTTTTCAATGGGAGCTTGTAAGATTCCTGCGGATCGATTAATAATTTTGGTCAATAGCTCGGCATCATAATATTCTAATCGTGCATTGATACCAAATCGGGCACGCAAGGGTGAGGTGAGTAGACCTGCCCTGGTCGTTGCTCCGATTAATGTAAAGGGATTTAAACTGATTTGAACCGACCGCGCATTGGGTCCTGAATCCAACATGATGTCAATACGAAAATCTTCCATGGCTGAATACAGGTATTCTTCCACGATTGGATTCAGGCGATGAATCTCATCAATGAATAGCACATCATGACTTTCAAGATTGGTTAGAAGACCCGCCAGGTCTCCCGGTTTATCCAATACAGGACCTGAAGTTACTTTAATGTTTGACCCTAGCTCATTGGCAATGATAAATGACAGCGTGGTTTTACCAAGGCCTGGAGGGCCATGAAGAAGAACGTGATCGAGCGACTCTCCGCGCTGCTTGGCGGCCTGAACAAAAATTTTAATGTTATCAACTATCTTTTGCTGACCTGTAAAATCTGTAAACGCAAGAGGGCGTAGTGCCTTTTCGATTTCTTTCTCTACTGCACTGAGTCCGTCATCATCCGCTTTCAAATAATCTTCGCGCATAGCCTTAAATTGATTGGAAAGTTAAGCAAATAATCAGGGAAATCAGTTCGATCAATTCAGGAGAGTAACCTAACTTGCATCTCTTTACAAAAGAAATGAACAATCGTTCGAAGAATATCATCTACTCCCTGGTATTGCTTGCCGCTGTTTTTGCAGTTTGGCTCTACCGCAAGAATCAGGCTCCGGAGCCTCTTCGAATTGAAGGGATGACGATGGGGACCACCTATCACATTACCTATTTTGATGAGCAACGCAGGAATTTTAAAAATTCAGTTGATTCACTTTTGCTGGTTGTCAATAAGTCGATCAATAACTACGACACTGCATCTGAGATTTCGCGGTTAAACCGGAATCCTACTTCGTTTAAATTTGTATTGCCTTATCTCTATCCACCGCTAAAGAAGTCGCTTGAAGTTTTTTCGGCATCGCAAGGAGCATTTGATCCTACCGTGATGCCGTTGGTAAATGCCTGGGGATTTGGTTCGGGCACCACATTGAATATGGACAGTGCAAGGGTGGATTCTCTAAAGACCTTTGTTGGATTTGAGAAGATTATTCTGAAGAAGGATAGTGTGATAAAATTGACTCCGCAGATACAACTGGATTTTGGCGGCATTGGCCAAGGCTATGGCGCGGATGTTATTACAGATTTTTTGAAGACAAAAGGAATTTTAAATGCATTGATTGAGTTAGGGGGTGAGGGCGTGGCGTTGGGCACTAATTTGCAAAATAGCAGACCATGGGAGATAGGAATACTGGATCCCAATTCAGATTATGGCAATCAATTTTTTAAGGCAACTGTAAAACTTAGCAATATGTCTTTCACGACCTCTGGCAATTATTTCAACTATCGGGAAGTAGATGGCAAAAAATATTCACATACCATTGATCCGTTAACAGGATTTCCGGTTCAGCGACAACTTTTAAGTGCATCTGTCTTTGCTGCCGATGCAATCACAGCCGATGCCTGGGCCACTGCGCTAATGGTAATGGGTCATGAAAAAGCAATAGAATTATTGAAAAAGCATGCTGAGTTAGAAGCGTTTTTAATTTACTCTGCTGATGACGGTAAACAAAAAACCTATGCCACCGATGGAATAGCGGCCCGCCTCACCATTAATCCTTAGTTTTTTGTTTTCACAAATTCCAGCTAAACTCGCTCTATGATTACTGATGTACTTATTCTATTTCTTATTGCATTTGGTGCTGGCCTGGTTGCTTTTTATGTTCCCCGCATAAATAGTAGTAATTATAAGTTGGCGTTGGTTTTTGCAGGTGCCTATCTCTTTTCCATCACGATCATTCATATTTTGCCGGAGCTTTTCCATCAGGATGATAATCCGGGCTACATCGGTATGTTTGTTCTGGCTGGTTTTTTCCTTCAACAAGGATTGGAATTTGTATCCTCCGGAGTTGAGCACGGCCATATTCATGTGCACGCCCCAGGGCACCATCATCAGGAATCCTCGGCTACATGGGTATTAGTAGCGTTGGGAATTCATTCTCTGTTGGAAGGTGGTCTTTTGGCTCATCCACGCACCGTTGAGCATCATCACGATTCAAACACATTGTTGTGGGGAATACTCTTGCACAAAGCCCCTGAAGCATTTGCATTAATGTCTGTCTTGTTGTGTGAAGTGAAAAATAGATCAAGGGCAATTTTTTATTTGATTCTGTTTGCTGCTGCTTCGCCATTGGGACTTTATCTCAGCGATACCTTATTGGTTAATGAAGTAATGTCTTCCCGGTCTTTTACTTTTCTTTTTGCATTGGTAAGTGGTAATTTTCTCCATATCTCCACCACCATTGTTTTTGAAAGTAGCCTTGATCATAAATTCAACGCGCGCAAAATGGGTGTGGCTGTTGGCGCAGCGGTAATAGCGGTTGGCGCAGAGCTAATATTCTAGTTGCATGATTAATCGTATCCTCACACTGGCTACCGACAGGATACATGAAATGCCAATCCTTGTGCTGATGCCACACAGCCGCTGCAATTGCCGCTGTGTGATGTGCGATATATGGAAAGCCAACCAAAACAAAACCGAAATTTCAGTTGACGAACTGCAGAAACACCTTCAGACATTTAAAAAACTGAACGTGCAGCGCGTAGCCCTTTCGGGAGGCGAAGCGCTGATGCACTCCAATCTTTGGAAATTTTGCGACTTACTTCATTCCATAGGAGCTAAGATCAGTTTACTTTCAACAGGAGTTACCCTTAGTCATCATGCGAAAAATTTGGTGACGCATTGTGACGATGTCATCGTATCGCTGGATGGAAGCAGAGAAATTCATAATCAGATCAGGAATATACCCGGGGCGTATGAAAAGTTGGAGGAAGGAGTGAAAGCGATAAAAGGCATTGCTCCGGAATTTAAAGTGACGGGCAGAACGGTTTTGCAAAAACAGAACTTCAGAGACTTTCCCAATATTATTGAAACGGCCAGGAGAATTGGCCTTGATCAGATTTCTTTTCTGGCTGCTGATGTTTCTTCAGAGGCATTTAACCGACCTGATCCATGGCAGGCAGTAAAAGTTGCCGAAGTTGCATTAAGTGAAATGGAGATTCAAGAGTTGGGTATTATTCTGCATAAATCCTTTGTCGACTTCAGTGAAGACTACAACTCAAAATTTATTGCTGAGAGCCAACGCAAAATGATGGAGCTGTTGCAGCACTATAAAGCAATTGCTAGAATGGCAGATTTTCCTGGAAAAAAATGCAATGCTCCCTGGATTTCGGCTGTTGTGGAGTCGGATGGCAATGTGTTGCCGTGTTTTTTTCATAAGCCGTATGGAAATATCAACGATGCAAGCTTCACAGATCTGATCAACTCCCAAAAGGCAATAGACTTTAGAAAAAATCTTAACGTAGCCACTGACCCGATTTGCAAGAAATGCGTTTGCTCACTGAAACTTGGACTTACTCAGTTAAGTTGATCCATCTTAATTGATAAAGAAAATCCTTACCATCGAACAGTACATTTTTTTCCTGAAGTAACTCAAACCGAAAACTGTGTTTCCTTGCAATCTCAACTATTTTGTCAAGATCGCACCCCAAGGTAAGCACCATAATTGCCCGAGTGGTTGAATGCATATAATTCCTTAGACTCGGGAATAGTTTTTCAAAGTACTCGAACTCTTCTCCACAGTGCCACGCCAACTCTTCTTCAGTTTTAATCTTCCGCGCATAATAAGGTGGATTGATAACGATCCAGTCGAAAGGCCTTTGATCAACACGATCGAATAAGTCGGAATGTATGATTTCCATCTCAACTTGATTTTGTTTGGCATTTAATGTAACGTTTTCTATTGCCTTCTCGCTTAAGTCAGTAGCTGTAACTACTGCACCGTGTTGCTTGGCAATGATTGATAACAAGCCGGTACCACAGCCAAGTTCCAACAGCGATTTGTTTTTAAGAGGTTGTGTCAGAATATAGTCGATGAGAAATTTCGTACTATAAAATAACCCGGGGTGAAATACTCCCTGAAATATAATTACCCTTATATCACGATATGTGTATTGCCTCTCCTTGCGCAAGTACCATCGCGTCAGCGGAACTAAGAAAAATGAAATAATTCGTTTGAAGATTTTTCTCATCACTCCATGACAAAGCCTTCTATTTCAGGCTGGCGATATCGCCACAGACGCTGCAGTACTTTTAGTTCGTAAGGCAGTAAAAAAAAATTGGTCTTATACCGAACATTGGAAAGGCTGCGAAGTATTTTGCGCTTCAGTGGTGTCAATCTGAAATCTGAAACCGTGGGGTACTGAGCATTCAGCACTGTTTCAAATCCAAGAATTTTGTCAACCATTTCTGACGTTAGCCATGGCGTCAGTGGGTTTTTACGCAAATCAAAATTTTGCCAGGCTGGTGCGAGCCAATCTTCTAACTTTTCGGGGAACTGGAAGCCGGATTTTTTTACCGCCTCATACATTTCAGATCCTTCTGTTGCTACCGGACTGTAGACATAGATGATAATTTCCGTACTTGGATTTATAGATTTGATTTCCTTTATGTAGGCAATGTCCTGATCGATTTGTTGCATGACTTTCTCGGGCGTCTCTGCTGGAAATCCTAGTACAAATGAGTATTCCGGAATAATGCCGAATTTTTTCATTCGGGCTGCAAAGACTTTCATTTGGGCAGTTGTTTGCGTTCCCCCCTTGTCCATTTTTTTTAACAAGTCATCATTGCTGGTCTCTGCTCCAAAGAAGATCATTCTACAACCTGCGTCACGCATTATAGCCAGCGATTCATCCGAATATTTGTCGATGGTATCTATGCGGCCCTCTCCCCACCAGCTGATTTTTTCATCTTTAATTAATTTTGAAAATTCTACGGTTCGCTTTTCACTAACAAAAAAATTATTGTCGTGAAACTCTATCGCATCTGCTCCATGTGTATCAATGAGGTACTTAATGTCTTTGTAAATTAGTTGAGCCGATTTCCCTTTCCATCGGGCATTATAAATGGGCACCACGGCACAGAAGGAACATGTAAATGGACAGCCCATACTAGAGTGATAGGAGGCAGTATGCTTGCCTAAGAATGTTTTGCCAAGATAGCGCGAGAGGGGATAGAGCTGATCTAAAAATTCATAGGGTAGTTGGGGTAGTTTATCCTGATCGCCTAATTGCGCCTGTGGAGTTTTTATGATTTGATTGCCTTCTTTGAAAATAAGATTTTGAATTCCGTGAAAAGAACTTTTTGATTCCAGCGCTGCGAGCAATTGAGGAAATGTATAATCACCCGGTCCATTGACAATAAAATCAATAAACCCTGAATTGATTACCGATTTATATTGATTCGAAGCAAAGTAACCGCCCCAGATGTTAATTACGTGTGGATAGTGTTCTTTTATTTTTTTTGAAAATGGAATTGCCTGTTTTAGTTGAGGTCCTGGCATCACGGTGCAGCCAAACACGTTGAATCCTTCTTTTAGATACGACTCGATTTTCGTCCATGGATCTACTTCTAAATTTCCGTCCACGAGCACATACTCATAGTTTCCATGAATGGACGCACCCACCTGCAAAATAGAGTTGGGTATCCGATGCTTGGCCCTGGCGCTGCGAGGATTGAAGAGAATGACTTTATTCATTACTGTGCCAAAGTTACATAGCCTTCGTTTTCATGGCAACGCAAAATAACCATTCTAATAGTGTAATCTTCTCTGTTTCTGTGTTTACTTTAGGGAAACTTCAACTGCTTGATTTTTAGAGCTAACCTGAAAAAACTACTCACAGGATTGACAATTCCTCAGGAATACATTTGTGTAGGTCTGGAAACACTTCGTTCACAGCTGTCAGTTATACTTGAAATGAGCGGCCTGAAATTCTCACAGGATGTTACAACTTCTCATTTGTTCCTTGGTTACAAGCCATTGATTATTGGATTGATATTTAATATTGATGACCGGAATTTTGAAACGGTAAGGAAAGGGAACAAGGTAACACTTCGATTTCTGAATCAGGAGAATGAACTCGCAAGATTGTCAATTTTGAAAATTAGCGAACGCGATCTTGACGATAAGGCGGTGCTAATTTTTGAGGGTGAGCATGGTGTTCATTCGTTTTTGAATCCTATACACCAATTGGTTAATCTCCAACGCGAACGTTGGAAGAAACACGCAGCAAATAATGTCAGCCTGCCTGGTAATCTTCTAGACCAGGTACGCATTGCTTATAGCATTCCTCGCGTCATTTCGATTATTACCACCAGTGATGGAGCTTTAATAAATATGTTCCCAACGGATTTACACGGCCCTATCGGAAAAAAATTCTATGCCGGGTCGTTGCGAAGAGGCGGATTGGCAAACGAACAGGTTGAAAAGTATAAACAGATTGTGATTTCAGAAGTGGACGTTACTTTTTACAACGAAGCTTATTCACTTGGAAAAAATCACATGCAGCACCTAACGACTGAAAACCTATTTCCTCTTCACAACGGAAAATCTAAAGTGCTCAGCTTTGCCCTTCCAAAAAATGTTATTCGATATCGTGAATTGAAACAAATTAATTTCTTCGATCATGGCATTCATCGAATTCATTTGTATGAAGTAATTTATGAACAAACCCTTGCGAAAGATAAGCCTACGCTTGCTCATATTCACCAGTACTATGCGCAATGGCGGGTTAACCAGGGCATTGAAACCCAAATGTTTCTTCGATAGCACGTATGAAAATCGTCCATCTTTCGTATGCGCACATGAGAGAGCACCATAATCCGGAGGTATGGCTGAAGAAAATTAATTTCTTTGTTTTGTTATTGGAGCGGATGGCAGGAAAGGCAGACGTAAAAAGCATACACTGTCTCAGTTACTCCGGAGTGCTGGAAAAAAACAAGGTTGAATATCACTTCTTGAATCTACGTCTGTCTCAGGTTTTGCTTCCCTTAAGACTAAATAGCTACGTTCGAAGTTTACAGGCGGACGTAGTGATTGTGCATGGCTTCCAATTTCCTTTAAAAACCCTCTTACTTTGTTGGAGGCTTGGATCAAAGACTAAGATTGTAATACAACACCACGCAGAGAGACCCATGCGTCATTACAAAAGCGTTTTACAAAGACTGGTGGATAAATTTGTGTCTGCATATTTCTTTACAGCACGTGATCAGGCGAATGCCTGGTTGAGCGAAAGACAAATAGCTGATCCAAATAAAATTTATGAAGTGATGGAAGTCCCTTCCGTATTCGGCACGATCGATAAAGTAAGTGCTCGCATAAAAACGAATGTGAGCGCTTTCAACAAAAAATACCTATGGGTCGGTCGGTTGGATGCGAATAAGGACCCGCTGACACTTATCAAAGCATTTACACAATTCATAACTGGTAATTCCAATGTTCATCTTTACGTAGTATTTCAAAGTAATGAATTAATAGAAGAGGTCATTAAATTAATTTCTACTGAAAAAACGAAAATGCAAATCACGCTTGTCGGAAAAGTAGAACATGATGAATTATTATATTGGTATAATAGTGTCGACTTTATCATCTCTACTTCGCATTATGAGGGCAGTGGAATTGCGGTTTGCGAGGGGATGTCGTGCGGAGCTATTCCAATCCTGACAAATATTCCTTCTTTTAGAATGATGACGGGCCATGGAAGTTGTGGATTGCTTTTCGAGAAAGGAAGTGTGGATGAATTGGTAACTACCCTACAGAAGAGCCTGGAGATGGACGTGGAGATAGCGCGTGCAGAGACACTTTTTCAGTATAATAAACATTTATCAGCAGAGGCTATCGCAAACAAGATGATTGATGTTTGTAGCCACATCATGCGTGCCGGGAATTAAGTATGGATGAAAATAGATTACGAGTCGCAATCATTGTTCCTGGCGGGATTGGCACAGGAAAAGGTAATATGGGAGTGCCCGTCATGGAGCGACTGGTTAAACTTCTTTCGCGTGATTTCGATGTCACCGTCTTTTCCCTTTTCAGCATCAACAAAGATTACTCTTCCGTAGGCTTTGAATTGATTGACTGCGGGGCGTCTAATTTTCTATCCAGGATTATTAAATTCTGCTCCATCTTTCTGAAGGTTCATCGCGATAAAAAGTTTCATGTTGTACATGGGTTTTGGGTTTTACCATGCGGATTTCTGGCTGTAGTCTTGGGAAGGATTTTTCACATAAAAAGTGTGGTCAGTGTATTAGGAGGTGATGCTATTTCGCTGCCAGCCATAAACTATGGTCAGTTGCGCAGGTGGCTACCAAGGCAGCTTGTGCTTTGGTGTTTACACAGGGCTGATGAGGTTATTTGCCTTACCAACTATTTGTTAAACAACCTGAAGGGCGCAGGCCTAAAACGAAACGATGTAAAAATTATTCCCTGGGGAGTTGATACTTCGCTTTTTACCTTTCGCGAAAAGGCATTGAATTCTCCTGTTAGGTTTCTCCACATTGCTAATCTCAGTCCGGTTAAAGATCAAACTACATTAATAAAAGCTTTTAAAATAATAGTTGATAAAATACCTGCACATCTTACCATTATAGGCGAAGGCAGTGCCGAACAATTTGTAAAAATATTTGCTCATAGTCTCAACGTAGAAGATAAAATAAATTTTAAGCATGTGATGCCCTATGAAGATCTTGTTTCACACTATCATCAAGCTGATGTACTGTTGCACACCTCGTTGTCAGAAGGACAGAGTGAGGTTGTTACGGAAGCAATGAGTTGTGGGGTTTTAGTTTGCGGAACAAAGGTGGGCTTGATGTATGATCAACCAACATGTTGCATTTCAGTTCCTGTGCAAGAGGCTGAAATGCTTGCGCAAGAGGTTTTAAAAATACTTCATGACGCTGGACGAATTAATATGATCAGGAGAAACGCGTATGCCTGGTCTTCTGCACACTCAATCCATTGGACAGCAGCAGAAGTGAGCAAGCTTTATAGACTTCTGGTCAAGCTTGAGGGTAAGCCAGCTTGAATCCATCGTATCCATCCCTTAAGATTGAACGGTTTAATTTTTGTGTAACGATAAAAGCATTCCACGGCCTTTTTACGATTATTGAGTGCCAGGTATAACAAACCCAATTTGTAATTTTGTTTGGATGCGATCTGACCATACTGCGTTGGTGTTAGCAAACCGTCCCATAAAAATCTTTTGATCATGTCAAGATACTCTTCGTATGCGGCTGTCTCCAGAAGTTGGGAATGACTTTGTCCATGCTTTCGGATTTTTACCACTATCTCGTTGCTGAAAATTCCTTCGTAGACACTAGCCATCCGTAAAAAAAAATCGATGTCACCACCACTTGAGAGATTTTCATTCATAGCCGTTGTTTTATGAAGGATTTCTCTTTTGAACATAATCGTAGGTACATAAAATACAAACCGCTCGTTCAAAAGGATCGGATGAAATACATTACCAACAAATAGAGATTCCAATTGGGGTGGTGGGATGGCTCCGGTTCCAAATTGCTCACCATGACCAAATACAAACGATGCTTGTGGATATTTTTTTAGTAAGGACAACTGGAACTTTAGTTTGTGAGGCAACCATAGGTCATCCGAATCAAGGAACGCGATAACGTCCCCTTTTGAATAGTTCATTCCTGCATTCCTGACTTTGCCAAGAATGCCACAATGATCAATAGCATGAAAGTGAATTCGATCGTCATTGAATTTGTCAACAACGGCCTTCGAATCATCCGTAGAGCCATCGTCAATAATAATCAACTCCCATGTTGAATAGCTTTGGTCAATAACGCTTTGAATTGTTTCACCGATTAAATGCCTTCGATTATACGTGGGTAGAACAATACTTATCAAAGGTTCTTCGTCCATGAATTACCAGTTTGTACTTTTAGAAGTAGACTCATCAGTCAAAACGCCATTTTCTAACCGGACGATTCGATCAAACCGATTTAATAAGTGAGCGTGATGTGTGATCATCACCATGGTCTTGTTTCGCAGCGCAGCTTTTTCAAGGGTATGTAGAATTTCTTGCTCTGACGTTGTGTCTAATTGATTTGTAATTTCATCAAATAACAAAACCTCAGCATCGGCATAGAGAACTCGTGCAATGGCGATCCGCTGTCGCTGACCTCCGGAAAGCTTAATACCCTTTTCACCAACGAGGGTTGCTAAACCATCCGGAAGCTGGCTTATCATTTGTTCAAGATCCAGTTCCGCAATCAGCTGCTCTATTTTTGTTGTATCAATTTGTTCCGGAGTCAAGCCAAAGGCAATATTCTCTGCAATGGTACCATCCAACAGGTAAGGGTTTTGTGGTACATAGCCGAAAATTTTTCTCCACGCCTTTTGGTATTTGCGGTCATGCCCCACGCCATCAAGAAGGATTTGTCCTGATTGCTCTTTCAGAAATTGAAGCAGGATGAGAAGAAGCGTTGTCTTACCGGTTCCCGATTTTCCTACCAGAGCAATTTTTTCTCCTTTGTTAATTACGAGTGAAGCATTTTGCAAAACATTCGCGCCATTGGGGTACTGAAATGACACACCAATTATTTCAATTGATTTGTCAAACTTGAGGGGTATTGAAGGTTCATGAACATCAATTGCTTCAATTCCTGTGATATCTAATTCTTTGAACAGGTGTTCATGAGATTTGATTTGCAAAATAGAATTCAGAATGCGATTTATCGAAGGGATCATTCGGAAGCTTGCTCCCGCGTAAATTCCAAGTAGTAGAAGTTTTTGCTGGTATCCTTGACCAATTGCTACCGAATAAATAATAATCAGGCAGGTGATCAATACAGCAATAACCTCAGTAAGTCGGATGGCTCCTGACTGAGAAGCATGATCGCGGGCGAAAGCGTGTGCAAGACGTTGGCTAATCTGATCAAACTTGATTTTAAAAAATGATTCTTTCCCCAAAGCCTTTATATCGACTAGCCCTTCAACAACTTGCATCGCACTTTTTAACGAAAGCGGATATTTTTCTTTTATCTCCTGAGTATTTTTTTTCATTTGCTTTCGCTGAATCCTGTACAAAAGACCAACTGGCGCGAGTATAGTAATGATTAATAGGAAAATTCCCGGATCATACATCACGATGCAAAGCAAAAGAATAAGAAACACGAGTCCTTCTGTCACCAGGTTCGCCAGCGGCATAAAGATGTTATTAGCAAAAGCAATAGGCAGGTTTGCTATACGGTTTAGTTCCCGTGTAAAATCAGTTTGTGTAAATTTCAAGTAGTCTATCTCAAGGTAGCGTGACAACATCCGGGAGGACAGACTGCTTCCTAAGGAGAATGAAAAATTTGCCTTCGCTTTTGTTATCCAGTGATTTAGTGTGGTCTTGAACATAGTAAGAAGAAGCACCCCTACTGTCAGTGTGATTATAAAATTGGCTTGCGAAGAAAAATTAAACGCCTCGTAGAGTTTATTTATGTACAGGTTAGACGAAATAAAGTCGGGATTTACCAGTAGGAAGATTAAAGGTAAAAATGACGCAAGGCTAAAAAAATCAAGAATGGCATTGAGTATCATCAATACAATAATTCCAAATGCCTTTTTTCTATCATCAGGTGCAATGAGCCTGAGCAAGGGGAGTATCGTAGTAGTATACAATTTCATACCGCGAGGGTAGCGAGTAAATTGAATTGGGTGCGAAATTTGTATTGCTCGGGATGATAAGGAAGCATTTCGTTATAATGCTCGATCTCAAAACGATATCCCAGCGTTCTGAGTTTATCTACCACTTCTGTCACAGTGGAATTATTTTCTTTCCACCAGGATTCTGTTACTTCCAAAAAAATGACGGGCTTATATTTAGTTATTGTATTCCATCCACCTTTAATTACTTCCGGCTCAAAACCCTCTACGATTAATTTGATAAATGTTATGTTCTCCGGTTTCAGATCATTTATAAAGTCGTCAAGTTTTTGAATTTCGATTTTAAGTTGTGGTTCCACGCCATCCGGAACAATCCTCCCTGCACCAGTATTGAGATTCTCATAATGAAAGGGCCGCTCGCCTGTTTCATTTCCAAAACCTACCTTATGTAATTGAATGATACTGGTAAGCTCAGGATTTAATGACAGGTTATGTTGGTAGTTTTCAGCAACCACTGGGTTTGGCTCGAAGGCGTGTATCCGCACAGAGTCGTAGATATGTTCTTTGCAAAATGAGGCGAGCTTTAATGAAAATGCACCGAAGTTTGCCCCTATATCCAGTATGACAGCTTCTTTGGTGATGCATTTCTTAGCAGCGGCCAATGCATTATCCCGCACTCCATAAAAGACGCGCCATTGCACATAATCAGAACGATTGATCCTAAAGTGGGTGTTGTCTCGTGTCAATAAGTAGCAATCATCTTTTGGGTAACTGGAAGACCCTGGAATAAATCTTCCGACTGACGGGAATTTATTTCGTAACCGAACAGGTATAAATTTCCTCACGTGATTTGTGATGCGCCTGAGGTTTACAACAAGCTCTTCTGCCCTGGTATGAATGATTTTTTGCTGGATAAATTTACTGATGGGATTCACAGAACTTATTTAGTAATGACAATCCAGGGAAAAGGTGAATCGGTATGTACCTTCCTGAAAACTCTATTCCAAAGCGTGTCAGGATTATAATTTATCTTAAAATTAAACTTATCCAGCACATTCCAAAGATGATGAAAGTAATGGAATTGCATTTCTGTTTGATTCAATGAATCGAAATATTTTGTCGATCGTTCCCTTGCCGACTGAATTGTTTTGTCTTTATAAAAAGGAGAATCGATAATGTGCAACTGACCTCCGCGAGGAAGCAAGCTGACCAATCTGGTTAGCAAGCCGCTGGCATCGGAGAAATAAGATAGTACACCTGCCAACACGATTGCATCAGCAACCGGATTATCAAATGATGCTGAGAAGATATCAGCGTAAATGAATGTCAGGCAGGGGTGATTGCCGAAGACGCGTACGGCCTGCCGCAGTTCCGTTTCGTTTACATCAACTCCGAGACAATCAACTTTAAGAGAAGAATGAATACAATGTGTAAGCCATCCATTTCCACAACCTACTTCCAAAATTTTTTTTGGCTGCCTCTGCTTTAAATATTGGATGAGACGTTTGGTAGATGTCTTTCGAACAGCCCACTCTTCTGATAAAGAATGTGAAGGTTCAATGTCTGGAAGTTTTGCGACTAGCGCATCGCTATATATTCTCCCCTCTTTCTTTCGTAGAGAAATGTACTCTTTCTCGAACGACTGGCTTCTGTTCAGATTTTTTTGAAAATACAACCCATCTGAAAACTCCAGAGAAGTATTACTAAGAAAATCCTTATCGACAGACGGAAGCATTTATTGTGTAAACTGAAATGTAACAATGATATGATCAGCCCATCGATTGAATGGATAATTCATCCGAAATAAATAATCCATCTTTCGAAGAAAATTATACAGCATCGGATGCTTGACGGGGAAATCACCACGAGAGGGAGGAGGCGACAAGGCGCAAAGTCCTTCCGACTTTATAAACTTAAATTGAGGCCCAAATGCTTTTTTTATTTGCGACAGGGAAAAATAAAAGGTTCTAAAATACTCACCCTCCAAATGTGCCATCACACCGTTCTTGTGAAAACGCCTGAAGGCCTTTTTGCCATGCCCTTTAAAAATCCACAGTAGCTCCCATAGGCAGACGGGTGGCATGATTACCAAAGTAACAAAGCCACCTTGATTCAGCAGTGCCGGAAAGTTCGTTGTTACCCTAGCAAGTTCATCAATGCAATTGAGGCCACCAAAGTTTGAAAACAGGTAATCGAACTTTCGACCCTCTAGTTGATACAGGTCATCGTAAGAAAGCTGTTGACAGCTAAAACGATTGTGCAATTGATGATCTTCTATTTTTTTTTCAATTTGGGCAATCATGCCATCTGATAAATCAGTGGCGTGAACCCGGTGACCTTGCTGAACAAAGTAAAGCGCATCTAAACCCGTTCCTGAGTTTAATTCCAAAATTTCGCTTCCTTTTTTCATGAATACTGACACATGCTGGTAAACCTGTTGACGCATGTCTTGCAATACCTGATTTACGCTGTCATCTGAATCGTATGCGATCGACTGCTTACTAAAAGCGCGATTTACGGCATTACGCGAATTCACTATTGACTCAATTGCTGCCATTGGCCTTGCTCAAATGACGAAGTTGAAATACATTGATCAGGGCAAAAGGCAAATGAAACACCATAGAAGCTATTCGTTTAAAATCCAGGGCCATTGGAACTCTCGGTTGTTTACTCCAATCTTTTAGCTGATTGATGCCTCGTTGAATTCGATAGCGATTGTGTACGTAGCGATGGAGAATTTTGTAAAAGGAGGAACTGTAGGTTCCTACAAACATCATGGCCAGGTCATCTGAGTCGCTCCAGTTTTGCTTTTCATGCAATCCTGCTTTCACATTTTCGTAAAACTTTGTTCCGGGCAACGGATAAGAGATCGAAATTCCAATTTCATCGGGCATCAAGTCAAGAACCATTTGCAGCGTGGCATTGATATCTTCTTTGCTTTCTTCAGGATATCCAAACTGAAGAAAGAATGCAGCTTTAATTCCCTTTTGCTTTAGAAGTAAACGCGTCTCGCGAATCTGCTCCACCGTTGTGCCTTTGTCCATGGCATTCAGAATTTTTTGAGAGCCACTTTCTGCGCCTACCCAAACTGTCTCTGCACCGGATTCAGCCAGGGCATCGATCGTGTTCTCCTCCGCCAAGAGATCAACACGCGATTGAATTTTATAATTGAAGGTGAGTCCTCTTTTTATTACTTCATCTCTAAAACTGGTTACCCATCCTGGCTTCAGTCCAAAAATATCATCGCTCATCCAGAAGTGATCAGGTTTGTAATTTTTTAGAAGCAGTTCAATTTCATCTACAACGTGGGAGATTGATCTCGAATTGTAACGATTCCCATAAATTGGCTTTGCGCACCAATTACATTTAAATGGACAGCCGCGGGTAGTTGCAAGGTTTAATGAAAAGTAGCCGTGATGCTTGAGCCAAAGTTGACGATAGGCTTCCATGTCGATCAGGTCCCATGCAGGTAATGGTAGCGAGTCTAAGTCACGGATAACTGCTCGAGGTGGTGTAACCGTAAGTACCTTTTCATTAAATGCAATACCTTTAATGCTGGAAGGATCTTCCTTTCGTTCTAGAGCTTGTAGCAGTTCTTTCAATGTTTCTTCGCCTTCTCCGCGAATAACATAGTCCACGTCATGCGAGAAATATTTTTCATAGTGATCGGAAGCATCTGAGCTTGAAATGATAACGGTGCATCCACTTCTTTTGCCTTCCTCCGCCATACTGAACGCTGCTTCGCGCATAACGGTAAGGCACATTTTAGTGAGATAGTTGAAGCCATCATCATAGATGACAAGGTAACGAGGACTTTCTTTTGTAAGATACTCGCTGATTTCTACTGGACTCTTTTTAAGACTGCTATCAAAGAGACGGATGCTGAAACCTAAATCGCGAATGACCGATGCGGCAAGTAGTGTCCCCAGTGGTGGATAGGGTTGCTTGAACTTCCATTGCTTGGAGTCTAATTTATAAAAATAGGAACTGGCAATGAGTACGCTACTCATAGATTTACAGCTTTGGGAATCTTCTCTCCGAACGATCGAATTTTTTCATGATACAATTCCATCACTTTACGCTGATAGTTGTTGGGATGATTTTTGGAAACGTAGTCTTTGGATTTGAAGGCAATGTCAAAATCTGCTTTATTGTATTGCCTTTCGTATCTCTTTTTCCATCGACTTAGCGTAATGATCATAAAGAATTTATTCCATTGCTTTCCAAAAAGAAAATTAATGATGCTTTCAATAAAGAACTTGCCTCTTTGACCAGGGGCAGATGCCTCAGTGGGATTACGTGGCAAATAATTTGGAAAGAAGCTCGTAAGCCATTTATTGGTGCGCATAAGAGCAGGATAATGGCCCTCATCAACGAGGGGAATAAGCGTGGCTAGTTCTGTCGCGGTAAATAGGTTTTTTTCTTCAATTTCAAGATGCGCTGAATCAACGAAATAGTTAACACAAAAATGCTTGTGTGAGTTGAAGAGGAAAATTCTTTTATAGATCACTAACAATGTCCTCGCAATCCAAAGTCTTTCCTTTTCTGTAACGATAAAAAAATCGAAATCACTTTTCTCGTCCATATACCCTTTTGAAAGCGAGCCCGATATCATAACAGCCCTAACAAAAGGGAAACTGAAAATCAATTTCGCCTTCTTGCGAGCTGGACTCAAGCATTGCTGTGCAAGATTGTTCCCCTTAAGTCTTCTTACCTCAAGGTCTTTATTATTTTGCGGGCTGTAGAAATTGCCAAACCGAAATAATACGGAATCAGTAACCAGTGAATCTAACTTTTTTTGCACATCAGCTTCACTTACGTGATTGGTTTGTAAGTATTGAAATACTTCGGCAGGAGTAAGTGGATAATGAAATATATCAAAGTAAAGTAATGTGTTAATAACACTTGCTGATAGCGTTTCGGAATGAGCATTACCAGTCATAATGTGACTCTCTTTACCAATGACGGAATCTCTAAATTACTATAACTAAATACAAAAATGGAATTGAAGAGTGCGTACAAGGCAATTCCCTTTTGAAATTCAAGTGCACTTTCTGTCACACACAGTAATGCAAAGATAAATGCAAACGCTAAGTAGAAATAATTGCGTTGCTGAAGAGCAAAGTAAGCAGGGAGAAAAAGACAGCCTAGCAGAATTAATAAACCAATGCCACCCAGGCCAATCAAGGTATAAAGAAATTGATTGTGAGGATTGGCTGTATCCAAAACATTGGAGAGGTGATTTTCGTTTCCCGCGTCTTGCATGACTGCAATTACATCACCTGTCCCCGCGCCTAAAAGCGGATTTACGGATTGAAAGGCCTTTATTCCCTGCCACCATAAAGCAGCGCGGATACTGACAGATTGTGTATGAAGCCCTTCCAATTCAAATGTTTTTGGAGTTGCTATGACCTCCTCACTTCTGTATCTACTTATTGGATTTGCATAAATCAGAATACACAGTATGCCAAAAGTTAAAAGTGCAAAGATTATTTTCTTTAATGTCTTGCCATCAGAAGCAAAAGTGTAGACCGCAAAGGCGTTTAATCCCAAAAGAGCAATTGTCATGATGCGAGAAGATAGTAAAATGACAAAAACGGTTACGTAAACCCAAAGCAGCACCAGACTTATTTTTTTAGTAAGAGAATAATTTTTAAAAGAATCATGATTTAAATAGAAGAGAAGAACGAGGCAAAGAACCAGGTAAAGAGAGAAATAGCTGGGGTTTATATTTATTCCGGAGGCCAAATGACCATATGTAAAGAATTTCCAACGATTGGAAAAGGATGGAGAGTAAAATTCTGAAGATGTTATTGAATTGACGTGAAAAGATCCTTCGGCAGAGGAAGAATTGTAAAATGCATAGTATAAGCAGATGAGTGTTCCTACTATACATGACATAATGAACCAATTGAATAAGCGATGAGTTTGTTCTTTTTTTATCGGTGGTGAGGTGGCAAGTATAACGGGTAAGGAAAAGAAGAAGGCCTTTTTTTCAATATCATACCATGCGTTTTTTTGGTCGGCAGAGTAAAGAATGCCGGTCAGGTGAAGTACAAAAAAAGCGATGTATAACAGGGCGATGGGATTAGTTAATAACACGGAAAATTTATTCTCCCAGCGCCCGTCCATCAGACTGGTAACAATAAAGAGCAGAATAAAGAAATGACAAAATGTGATGGAATAAGGCAAAAGGACAACAGCCGTGATCAGTGCTGTTATTCTAACTTGCTGGATTATTTCCTGAGGACTCATTCGGAGAGCTTTAATAGCGTGTTTCGATTAATGGTTTTTCGCTCAGGATCATAAAACCAGCCCCACTTATTAAAATAAGTTACCGCGCTGGTAGCATGATGGAATAGTGTTTTTAAATTTTTGTATGAAGCTCGCTCATGATAATGATAAATTGTAGCATGAGGATAGAATACCGTTCGAAAATGTCGATGAATTCTTCTAGTTAAATCAATGTCCTCTGTATAAAGAAAAATGCGCTCGTCAAATAGCCCTACTTTTTTCAGTGCCTCCATTCTCAAAAACATAAAGCACCCGGATAGAAACGGCACGTCCATGATGCTGTTGTATCCCGTAAACTGTAGTTCGTACTTACGATTTCGTGCGTGAATCACTTTCAGTCGCGATCCAAGCCTTCTCGAGATTAGTGTAAGTGGAGAAGGCAACAACCGACAAAGATATTGTGGTCTTCCATCCGGATAAAGTACTTTGGGCATGGCTAATCCGATACCGGGATACGAGTCCATAAATAAGAACATATCGCGAATGACAGTCTCTTCAAAGAAAACATCGGGGTTAAGCACGAGATGATAGGGATAATTTTTTTCCATCGCCTTGCGAATGGCAATATTATGGGCAACGCCAAAGCCCATATTTTTACCTGCAAAAAAATACCATATTCGTTCGCCCTCGCAAATAGGGCGCAATGAATCATCCGGAGAATTGTCTACTATAAATAACTTTCCATTTGCAGCTCCGGACAAGAAGCTACTGATAGCCTTTGATAGGAAAACAGGATTGTTCTTATATACAACGATCGAAGCCGTGATATTACCTTGCATAGTGCACGCTTATTAGATTTTTGACTAATGCCATGCGATCAGCTATTCTGATGATGTGAGAGAATTTGCTGCGTGTTCCTGTATAAGAGGCATTGTTATCGTGCTTTCGATGTAGCACTAATTTATCGGGTATAAATGTTTTTTTAAAGTATAATTCGCTGATAAGCCCAATCCAACCGTCATGTACCCGTATATTCTCAGGAAATGGCAATGCCTTTGACAAAACTTTTCGATGAAAAGCCATGCAGCATCCCATGTAAGAGTTCCGTATCAAATTATGAAGAAGACCCTCTTTGGATTTATTTAATTGAAAGAATGATTTTTGAAAAGGCAAAAGGTTTTCGTTCACGATTTCACAATCACAAACGACAAGATCATAAGATTGAAGAGCATGTTTCATTACTTCAATTTTATTTGATTTCCATACATCATCCTGATCGGCAAGAAAAATGTAAGATCCGCTGCTAGCCCGTAATGCGTTTTCAAAATTGGAGAGTAAGCCCGATTTTGGATTTGACAGAAGCTTGATTCGATTATCATTAAAATCTTTTATCAAACCTCTCGTGTTATCGGTTGAATGATCGTCTGAAATAACAAGCTCATCGCTTCCCGTCAATTGGGGTAGAATGGATTGAATTTGCTCTGTCAGGAACTCACCTCCATTTTTGACGGCCATGCAAACGGAAACCATACTTTCGAATACGATTATAATCCAGTAAAGTAGGGACTTATGTTCACTAAATCAACAGATAATCTACGGCAAGTTTTATTTTCCTGTCGGGTAAATTTTATGAAGCCAACTTAGAAGAACAGGGTAGACAAGTTGAAAACTGAATCCGGTGAAGGAGATCATATTATCAAAAATGAAGAATGCGTACAATGTGTTTATCATGGCAAGAAATGTGACAAGCAGTGAACTTTCTGTTAAGCCGAAGAGACGAAAGGAATAAGGGATCACAAGCAAAAGACCTAAGATCAGAAACATGCCAGCCCACCCCCAATACGTAAAACTTCCTGAGAAAACCGTTGAAGCGTTAAGGTTTTCTGCTATTTGATGATTTTGTTTTTGCTCAAGATTAAACGTGGAGGTGATGCGCTTAGATAAGGCATCGGGTAATACCTCATTGTTCACTAGCAAAAGAAAATTTTCTCCACTCAGCTCAGGTTGAGACTCTGAAATATTGTGTTGAAGGTTGGCGATAGGGGAGGTGATATAAATGTAGGTCCAGAAAAATTCTGAAGGAATGTATGAATTTTGAAATGCGAGTGTGGCATTGCCCACTTCATACACCAGAGAGCGGTCGTATAATCTTTTAATTTCCCGGGATACGCGCATAGTTCCCATGGCTCCGAAGAGGAACGATAAGATGATGACGGTGACAAGCAGAATCGAAATTTTTCTTGGTGTGATTATACTTTGAATTGACTCTCTGGTGATAATGTAAATGAAAAATAACGTGCTTACGTTAGTGAGGAACATCCCCCGATTCATAATAAGAAGTGCAACAACTAAATTGAGCAGGCAGAAAAAAAGTATAACACGATTTCGTGAACTAAGGTAAGTATGAAAAAGGTAAGCCGTATAGAATGAGCTGAACGTGACGAGAAAAACATGAAGCGAAGGCACACCAAAGGTGCGATAGTTAAAGGGTTTGCCAAGTAGAATCAGAAAGAGAGGCACTCCACCGGCATAAATGAATTCAACGATCCATAGAGAATACAAAAAAAGTGTAACTCCAATAACCTGATATAACGTTGGCGAAGGCGAAGAAAAAGAGAAGCTATGATTGTTATATATTTTTCGGGCAAAGAAAAGACATACGGCAAAAGAAAAAATAAAGAAAAGAATAAGAGGCCACTGCAATGGTGGATAGTACGATGACCATTGCAAAACATAAAATAACATCACACAACTAAACGAGGAAACGTAGATCGTAAAGGGATTGATTAGGCGATAACCCATACACGAAGAGAGATTTTGATAAACTCAAAAGTCTGATAATGTGCTCCTAATTTTAGCGCACGAAAAAGAGTCACGAAAAAGTGAAAAAAGGGCTGGTGAGTGTAATGAGCAAATCTTCTACTGCCAATACAATATGGATGAAAACGTTCTTGTGCCCTTTCCCTTTCTTCATATTGATGAGAAGAGAGCTGGCTTTCCAGGTGAAGATTGATGACCCGTAGTTGAGCTTTTACTTTTTTCAGTTTATGCATAAAAACAAAATCACTAAAATCCAACCGAACTAATTCATCGTAGCCTCCTACCTTTTCAAAAAGCTGGGTAGGGACCAAGAGACCACTATTGATGGCATAACTATTTTTTAAAGATTTAGTTCCAGTGGACATTGTCTTTGGCGACCTCCCCACACATAACCAGTAATTGAAAGGAGAAATTATTTCATCTCCACAATGCACGATGGGCGCTATAAGATTTTGATTGTCATATTGCGCAGCCTCGGCATACAATTCGATCCATCCAGCCGGGAGCGAACTATCCTGATCTAATAGTAGCAGCCATTTTTTACTAAGCCGTTGTGCCAATTGAAATCCCTCATTATAGGCTTTACTTACCCCTGCGTTAATCTCATTATGTTGATAATAGATTTTGTTTGATGTTGTTGGTATAGCCTGAGCTACTGGACTATTGTCATAAATCATCAAATCAATAACAAGCCCAAGCCGTTCTGATTCTTCGCTGATGGATTGCCATGTCGATGATTGTGAGAGAGGACAACGGTAAACGACCAACACAGCTAGGAAATCTTGAACGAAACCAGACGATGGATTTTTCAAAATCTCTTTTGTTCAGGTATATTGTAAAGATTGAATTTCACAATATCAAATGTATATTGAAACTGGGTTTAAAACCGAATATTGAAATGGAAAATCTCATTACGGATACAAAAAGTTACGAGAGAATTTATAAGGGAAGTGTTTCCGACCCTGAAGGGTTTTGGTCTTCTGTAGCCGAGACTTACACCTGGCGTAAGAAGTGGGAGACTGTCCTTCGGTGGAATTTTACTGCTCCTGAAGTAAAATGGTTTATTGGGGGTAAATTAAATATTACAGAGAATTGTATTGATCGTCATTTGGCAAGTAGGGCAAATCAGACAGCTTTTATTTGGGAAGCCAATGATCCGAAGGATCCGTCTATTCACATTACCTATAAGGAATTACATAAGCAGGTCTGCAAGGTTGGTAACATGCTTAAGTCGATTGGTGTAAGAAAAGGAGATCGGGTTTGTATTTATATGCCGATGGTTCCTGAATTGGCGTATGCCGTGCTCGGGTGTGCTCGTATTGGGGCGGTTCATTCCGTTGTCTTTGCAGGATTTTCCTCTGGCTCGTTGGTGGATAGAATCAACGACTCGGCTTGTAAGGTAATTCTTACAGCAGATGGAGCTTACCGCGGTGACAAGAAAATTGATTTGAAAGGAATAGTTGATGAGGCTTTACTTAAGTGCCCAACGATCGAAAAATCAATTGTGCTGGAGAGAACAAACACCAAGCCTGCAATGAAGGCCGGTAGAGATTTGTGGTGGCATGAAGAAATGACAAAGGTGAGTTCCGACTGTCCCGCTGAAGAAATGGATGCGGAAGACCTGCTGTTTATACTTTATACTTCCGGCTCAACTGGAAAGCCAAAAGGAATGGTACACACCTGTGGTGGCTACATGGTGTATGTTGGCTATACATTTCAAACAACATTTCAATATGACACGCTCACGCACAACTATCATGACGGAGACCGTAAGCCTGTATTTTGGTGCACGGCAGACGTAGGATGGATAACGGGTCACTCCTATATTCTTTACGGCCCGCTGTTGGCAGGAGCTACGTCAGTAATTTTTGAAGGCATTCCGTCATGGCCTGATATGGGCAGGTTTTGGCATGTGATCGAAAAACATCGTGTTACTATTTTCTATACAGCACCCACAGCCATCCGTTCGCTGGAGAAGGCTCCCTTATCGTTTGTTGAGCAATACGATCTCTCCAGCTTAAAAATTCTTGGCTCTGTAGGAGAGCCAATTAATGAAGAAGCCTGGCATTGGTATGACAAGAATATTGGTAAGGGAAAATGCCCGATTGTTGATACGTGGTGGCAGACTGAGACCGGTGGCATTATGATTTCACCGATTGCCAATGTAACTAAACTAAAACCGGCTCATGCTACGCTTCCCATGCCGGGCGTCCAGCCGGGCGTAATGGATGAAAGCGGCAAAGAGATTGAAGGAAATCAGGTAGAAGGAAGACTCGTCATAAAATTTCCATGGCCCTCCATGGCGCGAACAATCTATGGTGATCATCAACGATTCCGAGATACCTATTTTTCTACCTTTCCGGGAAAATATTTTACAGGCGATGGATGCAAGCGTGATGAAGATGGATATTATAGAATCACCGGAAGGGTAGATGATATCATCATTGTATCAGGTCATAATATGGGCACTGCTGAAATAGAAAGTGCGATTGATGAGCACTCAGCAGTGTGTGAAACGGCCGTAGTAGGCTTTCCACATGACATAAAAGGCCAGGGAGTTTATGCGTTTGTTATTTGTTATGATAAGCCACACGAGGAAGAGAAGCTTCGGGCGGAAATTAGGGAAACCGTGGCGAAAATAATTGGACCTATTGCCAAGCCTGACAAAATTCAATTTGTAAGCGGCCTGCCAAAGACCCGATCCGGAAAAATTATGCGTAGAATTCTCCGAAAAGTGGCGGAAGGAGATGTCTCTAATCTGGGTGATACAACCACGCTCCTTGATCCCGCTGTAGTGGAAGAAATCAGGAATGGGGCGCTTTAATCGGTAATTATAAAGGTTTGTCAACACATGCTTTTAGAATAAGGTTACTTCATGAATATTTGCCATATTTAACTGTCTAAATTGTCTAACATTGGCTTGTATGCGCTATTTCCGGCTCGTCCCTTTCTTTAGTCTTTTTGTTTTGTTTTCGTGCCTGGACGAGAAAGATTACTCCATCGATTCGCTTACCGTAAACCCATCCATTGCCATTCCTTTGATCCATGGCGATCTCTCTATTAAGGATTTAATAAAAGACACCGATTCAGTGTATGTAAAGGTTTATCCTGATGATCTGGTATACCTTGCCTACACCGAAACATTAGCGACACAAGACATAAAGGATTTATTTACGATTCCTGATAAGACATTAAATCAAAGCTTACCCATTCCTGCGGGTACCATACCAGCTCATCCAAAAGACATTCGCACGGATAGTTTGGTTGAAGTGATTGATTTTAATTTAAGCCCGGAGCAACTAAGTGAAATTGCTTTTAAAGCAGGCACTATCACCTACTCTGCAACGTTACTACCCGCTTCATCGGGACTTCTCTTTGAAGTTAATCTTGTTTCAACGGATCTAACATCAAAAACAACCGGGAAAGCATTCAACGTAACTACAAGCAATACAGGATCAGTACAACTTTCGGACTACATCGTAAAGCTCAACAAGAATAAATTTAACCTTAAGTTGGTTTTGGTGCTTAAACAATCATCAACTTCGAAGGTAATCACACCCAATACTTCTGTTGCCGTCAATTTTCGAATGGCAGGGATGGACTTTAGTTACATCAAAGGCTTTTTTGGCGATCAAACCGCCAATCCTCCCGCTACCACGTTAGAAATTGGAGCATTTGGTAGTTCGCTGACTAAGGCAAATCTTTCGATTGCTCAACCGATTGTAAATCTTACAGTCATCAACGATTATGGTGTTCCCCTAAAGGGAACCTTTATTAAGTTGGAGGCACGCAAAAGTGGATCGGTCCTTCCTTTTCAAATCAACCCTGCAAGCCCGGTCACCATTGCAGCACCTACGCTGCTGGGAAATTCAGCGACAACAAATGTTTCAGTTACTAATGCGAAGGATTTGCTTGACTTCGGCCCTACGGAATTTTATTACCAGCTCAGCGCACGTATCAATCAAGGTGTTACAAGCGGTAACAATTTTTTAGCAGATACGAGTAAATTAAAAGTAAAGCTAGAGGTTGAGGTTCCCTTGTATGGTCACGCCTCGGCTATTCAACTAGCTGACACCATTAAGTTAGATGTTGGTGATATTGATGAATCTCAGATTGAAAATGCATCACTCAAGGTGAATGTGAATAATGAACTTCCGCTGGACGCAAAGATTCAGTTCTACCTTACCGATGATAAATTTCAGGTTATTGATTCGTTGCTTGCCGTGTCACAAACTTCTCTTGTAAAGGGTAGCTCAGTAACAAGTACGGGAGATTTACAAAGCATGGGAATTGTGCAAGAGGAGATACCCCTTGATAATGCTAAAATCAACAAGCTCTTCTTAGCAAAAAACATTATCATCAAAGCACAAATGAATACCTCAAAAGACCTGACTGGCCAGTTCCCCGATGTGAAATTTAAGTCGGCCTACAAAATGAACGTCAATCTTGGATTGAAAGCAAACCTTAAATTCAACGTTAAATTATAAGCTGATGTTGAGAAAAGTAGCTACACTTATCGTTGGAATAGTTTTAGTGTATCAGGGATATGCGCAGACAGAAGCCACCAGTTATTTTATGAATAGCATACCTCAGGTGGCAATTCATAATCCGGCTTTTGTTCCTAACTACAAGTTTTCAATTGGGTTGCCTTTTTCGTCAATGATGATGGGCTATTCCAATAATGGGTTCTCTTATAATGATTTGGTCACAAGACAGGACGGAAACGTATCGGCTGATTTAAACAAATTAGTAAAATCGCTGGCGGATAAAAATTACATCACAACCACAGGTCAAATGGATTTGCTGCGCGTGGGATTTAAAATAACCCCCAAGCTCTATATGCAGTTCAATGCCACGGGCAAGATGTATGCTCGCTTTCAATTACCAAAGGAAGTTGCTTCTTTATTTGTGGAGGGAACAGCGCCCCTTGTTGGTACCAGTAATAATTTTTCCCCTGAAGGCGAGGGACTTTCTTATCTGGAGTCTGCGCTAAGTGCATCGTATCAGTTGAATGAGAAGCTGACAATTGGAGCAAGATTAAAATATCTTAAGGGAATTGTAAACGCGACTACCGATCGCTCATCGATGAGCATTGCCGTGAACGATAATTATGAAATCACTGCATCTGGAGATCTCAGTTTTAAGACTTCAGGCATTAATAATTTTGGAGATTCCAATTATGATTTTGGAAAGGAGTGGAAGAACTATTCCAAGAACACGGGGTACGGAATAGATTTGGGTGCTACTTACAAATTAATGAGCAAACTTACAGTAGCGGCCAGCATTATTGATTTAGGTAAGATATCCTGGAAGAATGATCTGTATTCTTATTCACTCGATAAGGCTACTGCCAATTATACCTTCTCTGGCGTTGACATTGAGAAAATTGTTAATGGGAATTCAAATTATCTTGATTCAGAATTGGATTCAATCAGGAGTAAATTCGAATTGAAGGAGGGTGTAATTAGTTCGTATAGTACATGGTTGCCCGGTAAAATGTTTGTCAGTGGAAACTATGAGCTGATGAAAAATCTAAATTTAGGAGCTGTATTGTTTACTGAAAAATTTCAAGGCCGCTTTTCTCCGGGAGGTTCGGCTTCCTTAGTTAAAAACTTTGGAAAGTGGGTGAGTACCTCTGTGAGTTATACGATTTCCAATCGCTCCTTCAACAATTTGGGGGCTGGCGTTTCTGTTAACCTGGCACCTATTCAATTTTATATCGTGGGCGATAACTTATTGCGAATGCCCCTTTCATTGATTGCCAATCAGAACATCAATGGATACATTAATAGCACTCAGGTTTTTAATGTTCGCTTTGGGATGAACATTGTTTGGGGAAGAAGCAAGGGAAAGGAATCGATAAGCGTAACGGGAGGAACCAAGGCTCCTGAGAAATCTAAATCAGGATCAAAGTCAAGTTCGGTAACCGGAGGCAAGAGTGCCCCGGAGAAAGCAAAGCCCTCCTATATCAGGGCACGGAAGAAGTCGCGCTAATAAAAAAAGTCCCACCCCGATGGGGATAGGACTTTTTGGGATATTCCTTAATTTTTTTCCTTAACTACCACACGCTTCGCAGGCGTCCGGATTATCCAGTGAGCAGGCCATATCTGCCTGCTTCTGTTCATAATCAGTAAGCGCACGTTGCTCATACACGATACTTTGTTGCGCCTCAACAACCGTAGTTTGAAGAATTGATGTCTCAACTGCGGTAGCTGCTACGCCAACTTCGGGTTGTTGCAGAGCAGATTTGTCAAG